>Ga0182738_1001640_pt1 | contig 27693 bp, 26 predicted proteins | sample eDN5th30CBELigMG_FD_128876 | JGI IMG/M metagenome (GOLD analysis project Ga0182738, IMG submission 128876) | Enriched Miracle-Growth compost microbial communities from Emeryville, California, USA - eDNA 5th pass 30_C BE-Lig MG (version 2)... ...
CCGATCCAGCCCCAGCAACAACCCGTAATGCTCAGAAAGTGTGTTCATCCCCACAGCATCCAAAATCCAACCCGCCCCCGCCAGCCCCAAACAACATCACCCACGAAATTCTGAGAAGAACCTGCTCTTCGATGGATAGTGACCAGCAATGTAATAAAGGCTGTGCGTCATCCGACATTTGAAAGTAGCCTCCCTGTTTCATCAGCTTGAAGTTTGCCAGCCCTAGAATGGCGAACCCCAGGACTGCCGCACAGGAAGCGAAATCTTGCGAAGAATAGATCCACGATGCCGTATAGAGTGTTACTATCGACATGGTTGCAAATGCTGGAAAAAGCCTGGCCATTCGTCGCTGATAAAACTCCGAAAACCTGAATCGGCCGTGATCCTGCTGCGTGAGAATGACGCTGCATACCAGATATCCCGAGATGGCAAAGAACACGTCCACCCCGACAAACCCTCCGGGAAGCCATTCGGAATCGAGATGAAAAACGATTACGAAAAGGATGGCCAGGGCACGCAGGCCATCAATTTCCCGGCGATATGGAATAGAGTGCATAGCAAAGACCGATTTGGTGAGACCGCTCTTATAAAATCGACATGGCTCGCATAAGATAACGAGAGTTGCTATATGAAGTACCCGAAAGTCGTCGTCTAATGCGTGATGATCAGCTTCCTATTCTTAGTTCTAGCTGTTCACCAGAATTGCTGCCATGCGATCTGCAGCATGGCCGTCCCAGAGTTCTGGAACTGCGCCTGATTTGTAGTTTCCCTTCAAAATCTGCTGCAGTGATTGCTGAAGCAGTTCTACATCGTTCCCGGTGAGGGTACTGGTTCCCTGATCGACGGTAATGGGGCGTTCAGTATTGGGCCGCATTGTCAAACATGGGATACGGAGTACCGTGGATTCTTCCTGTAATCCTCCTGAATCGGTGATGATCAACTTCGCTTGCGACGTCAGGCACAGGCAATCGAGATAACCCAGCGGTGGAACAACGTGCATTCCTTTAACAGAGTGCAATTTCTCCAACAGCCCTAACCGCTCAAGGTGACCTCGTGTTCGAGGGTGTACGGCGAAGACCAGCGGCAGAGCAGCGGCCAGATCGATTAATGTAGCAATAATACGGCCCAGGATCTCCGGGTTGTCCACGTTCGCAGGCCGGTGCATCGTGATAAAACCATAGGAACCGGGTTGAAGCTCCAGATCTCGCATCGATGGAGCTTGCCGGGCAATGGGCAACAGCCGCAGCAACGTATCAATCATCACGTTGCCGACAAGGTGCAGATGTTCCGGAGAGTGCCCTTCGTGAAGAAGATTTTCCACGCCGGCAGGTTCGGAAATGAAGAACTGATCGCTGATCGAATCCGTGACGATGCGATTGATCTCTTCAGGCATGGTGCGATCAAAGCTACGCAGGCCTGCTTCAACATGTGTGACCGGAATCCCCAGCTTGACGGCGGCAAGTGCCGCAGCCATTGTCGAATTCACGTCTCCTACCACCACGACTCGATCATAGGAACCCCCTCCCGGGGCGCCTTGCTGGAGTGTCTCTTCCATCCGTTCCAGAACCCTGGCGGTCTGTTGTCCGTGACTGCCGGAGCCGACATTCAGCGTGACATCCGGTGCCTTGATCGCCAGTTCCTGGAAGAACACATCGGACAATGCTGCATCATAATGCTGTCCGGTATGGATCAGGACGGGATGAATTTGGGGATACTTTTCCAGTGCATGCAGCAGCGGCGCAATCTTCATAAAGTTGGGCCGTGCCCCCACGACGCAGGCCAAAGATCGTCTCTGACCAGTGAATGTTGCGGGATGATTGTGTGTATCGATCATATTCTCCACCGATTCAACGGAATGTTCAGATCCAATAAATTGTGTGTTGTCTGGTCGCCATGCAGTGATAAAACCTGATGACGCTCATCGAGTGTCAATTGGGGTTGGACGGAAAAAGGTTGGGAGCTGATGATCCAACCGCAGGCCGCAGGAACGTTGCATTGGGCCTCCCATTCCAGCACCAGCGATGGCTGTCGGATTCCAAATTCGGGGCAATACCAGCTCGTGGCCAATCGCAGGGTTCCATTTCCCAGAGCGGTCATCCAGAAGGAATGGACACCGAGTTCAAGTTTGAACTGCTGATCCACGATCTTCCCCGTCACATCCGGATGAAGGTGAAGCCGGTTCACCAGCCGATGTCGACCCTGCCCACGAGCCCAATCGAGAATGACCCAGTGCCTGTCCGCATGACATCCCACCCAGCGCCCCACTTGCGGAACACCGCAAAAGGCATAGGCATCATGCACTGCTGCCGCCCATTCCCACTGATTCATTGTTCCCGAAATAAGTGTGGAAGGCCGACCGCGACGCCCCATGCGAAATCGCGACCAGACATCGCATTGGTTTTGCCCATCAATCTCCAGGACATTGTGCGCCGCTGTGGATCGGCAATATTGCCGCATTTCATCAGCTTCGTAGTTAAAAGTTCCGGAGTCGACCAGGATGCGCTTTCCATTCAGTGAAGCTTCGATGGTCAGCAGATCGGCATGAGCATGAGCGGGAAGATGATCTGCGCCGACGGGCCCTGCATCGAACAGCAGGAAATCTTCATCGCGACGGCAGGCCCAATAACTTGCAGCATCGTTCGGTCCTGCTTCTCCTGGACTGGATACCACCGAGTGCTGTTGCGGTACGACTGCTTCTCCAAATCCGGAATCGGACAAGAGTGGGATTTCTCCATCCGGATGGAGAATGACTGCCAGGAACTTCGCCATTCGTTGACAGGCTGCCTGGCACAAAGTCGAGATCTGGGGAGCACGACCAGCGGTTGCCAGACTCACGTCCCGCAATGCTTCGATCATCTGACAATGATACATGGGCGAACGCTCAAAGTGTTCCCCGTGAGATAAGATCTGTTGGTGAAGTTCTTGCTGCAGAATGTCACAACTTCGTTCCAGCCACCGCTCCGCCCGAGGACCCGTGAATGATGCCCCTGCCATCGCGAGCGCCCTCGCGTTTTCCAGCAGGTGATTACCGCCTAGATCCGTTTCCAGGTTGCGGAACAGCGTCTCTGCCTGTTGTAGCAGGCTGTTGCGGATGGATGGCAGCTGCTCAGCAGCCGGAGGAAGAATGGCCAGCAGTGTCAGCCAGACAGGCATGCGCCGGGAGATGCAGAAGGGATGCCAGGCATCCACACTGAATGGGGTGTCATGAGGTGGATGAGCCTGAATCCATTGCAGGACGATCTTCCACAATGAGTTCGCGGTCTCTTCGGACGTTTTTTTGACGTCCAGGGCGAGGTCGAGCAGCCATTCCTGGTATTGAAACTGGAATCGCCATAGCCGCGGCAATTCCAGCAACTGCGGTGAGTTCCAGTCGATCGGCCAGCCGAGATCCACGGACTCATTCAGAAAGCAGAATTTTCCCGCATGCGGTGCTGAGTTGCGTTTTCTTCCCGCAAGCAGTCGTCGACGATCGTCGAGCTTGAGCGTCGCGAGCTCTGCGATTGTTTCGGGAAGCACCAGAGCAGCGGATCGAAGCAGCTCAGAGAGATCTGCCGCAGAAATGGCGTTGAGCCGCAAACGCCGTTGAGTTGATGCCCACAACCGCAGCCACAATTGTGAGGGGCGATGGTGACGAAGCGTGTGGAACCAGCGGAGCAGCTCGGCCTTGGCCGTCAAGCGAATTTGCCGGGGAAACTCAACAAATGGAAGAGCGCATTCCTGAACTTCCTCTTCGCAAAGAGCATCCGCAGGTTTGGCCATCTCAGAAAACCGCTCCTCTTCAGGGTCACAAAACCACTTCGGGGCAGTCCTATGAACCGCCATCCTGCTCCTCACTGGCAAGGGGGGCCAGGGCATAACATGGACGGGTTTTCGCACTCGGTGCAGGAGCAGCGTGGATGGCAACGTTATCGGCAACACTTTCCAGGATTGTCAGCATCTGCTGGGCCAATGTATCACGGTGATAACGTTCGGCCACAAAGGCCCGACCCGATTCGCCCAGTTGATGAGCGAATGAAAGATCGTCCCGCAATGCTGTAACGCATTCCAACAGGGATTCCGCAGAATCAGGAACCATCTCCACAGCAGCCCCCGCCTGCCGTACGATCTCGCGAGATTCTCCACGCACTCCCATCACGATTGGTCGGCCCATGGCCATTGTTTCGAAGATTTTGGAAGGGATCACAGTCTCGAACAGGTCACAATCACGAAGATGAATCAGGCAGGCATCAGAACTCGCCAGCACCATGGGCATGGTCTCTTTGGAAAGCCGACCCGTGAAGACCACCGGCACTTTCTGTTCTCGTGCAAGTGCTTCCAACTCCGCACGCCGAGCCCCTTCACCGACCAGGCAGAAACGAATGTCATCGCGCCCACGTTCCTGCAGCAACCTGGCCGCCTGAATCACGACTTCCAGACCGTGGGCCATCCCAATCGTGCCGATATAGGAGCAGACAAACTTCCCGCTTAATCCGTACCTGGCCAGGAACTCTTCATTGCACGGACGGGGATGAAAGATTTCACCGTCAACCCCATTTGTGATGACGCTGACGCGATTGGGCATTTCAACTTTAGACAGGATATTGTCGCGATAACCATTGCCGACAGTGATGATGTGTTCGGCGGCCAGATACATCCGGCGCTCCAGCCACTCCAGGAGCCGGATGGCAACTCCTTTTTTCATGGCCCCAACCGCCGAGATGGATTCCGGCCAGATATCCCGGATTTCAAGTACAAAGGGACGCCATTTGATCCAGGAGACGAGCACCCCCGCCCACCCACAGAAAAACTGCGGTGATGTGGCCACAACCACATCTGGTCGAGGCTGCCAGACCGCCGCCAGCACGGCAAAGACCAGATAAGACAGATAATTCAAAATACGCCGGACCGTACCGGAATTCGGCGCTAATAAAGTCCAGACGCGCACGACACGAATTCCATCGATGTCCTCGGTCCGCCAAGGGAAGGTATTACGATAACCATCATAGACCTTTCCGGTAGGACAGTTGGGTGCACAGGTAATCACAGTCACCCGCTGACCCGCCCGAACCCAACGCACGCAATGCTCCTGCGTCCGCGACGCAGGAGCATTCACCTCCGGGGGGAAATAATGACTAAGGAAGAGGATGTTCATGATCTATGGCGTCTCGAACCTATTGATCAGGGCGATATTCGCTGCTCGATAAGTATTCTCCAAGATCCGCAGGCTTCGGCAATTCGCATGTTGCGGAAGACGAGATGAACTCCGAAGAAGCGATAGGTCCGTGCGAGGGAAGTGATCGGTACCGCTTATAGGTCGCAATAGAAACAGGATTTCGTAAAGCGATGTATTTCACACATGCAAAATATCCTGCTCCGATAAATAGCAATTGTCTCGGCAAATAATACCATCGAAACTTATGACCTAAGAGCTGAACGGTGGAGATCGCTATTCTCCCCAGGGCGTAAGGAAAGGGAAACCGCATCCAACAAAACAGAAAAGTGTTGCGATATCCATAATAATTCAGCCTAGATAAAGACCGGTTTGGACTAGCATGATGAATAATCGGACCAGTATCGGCGAACAGGATTTCATGATGGCGATCCAGGAGACGAATACATAAGTCACGTTCCTCGCCTTGATGAATCAGAATCTCTGGATACCCTCGTGTCTCTATCGCGATGGATCGACGGATTGCATGGGCACACCCAATATAATTTCGCAAGGATGTTCCTGCGGGAACTCGTGACATCGTCCCTGTGGGCCGATTCGGCTCGACAAACGGAAGTGCAAGCGCGGCCGCCTGGGGGTGATCTCGAAACAGGGCCACGATTCGAAGCAATGTTTTGGGGTCAGTGAATTCAGCATCGTCATCAATCGAGATGACGAATTCCCCTAGGCTTTCCCTAAAACCCTGGTTTCGCAGACGGATATACCCTTGTCGAGTTTGTTGCTGCAGCAGTCGAGTATTTGGAAACTCCTCCTTAACCATTTCCAATGTCCCATCCACGCTGGCATCGTCGTAGACGAGAATTTCGAACGAAACGCCTGTCAATGCCTCGCAGGAACGGAGCGCACGACGGAGATCGTCACAGCGATTGTGAGTCGTAATGACTATAGAAACTTGCGGAGACATTTGCTTCAAAGAATTTTCATAGATCCAGCCGGGCACAGAACTCATCCCGCGTCAACACCGCTTTCATGAGTGGACCAGACCACGTTACCGTGAAAGCTTTTCTTCAAATCGTCCGGAGTGGCCTTTGACAGCGATTTTCCAATCAAAAACATCTTGTAGCCGTATCTGCCTAGGATGTTCTCGTAGTCCAAACAGTCGGCTTTCCCAGACGGAGAGACTGTTGTTTCCATTATCAACAGAGGCCGGACATTGCGGTCAAGCAGGCCCGTCAGCCCATCAATCACCTGTTTTTCATGCCCCTCCACATCGATCTTGATCAACCGCAGCCGATCGACAGGACGATCTATAAAAAATGTCGCCAGCGAGGTAACGGCGATCTGACACGACTTCACATGCTGAAAGCGTTTACTGGGACGATTATCAATGCGACCATAGCCCTTTGAGAGTATGTTGTCAGTTTCATAATAAGTTGCTTCACGTTCTTGGTCCGCCACCGCCATTTGAAAAATTTCCATGTTGTTCTGCAGATTGCTGGCTTTCACAGCTTGCAACGAGCGAAATGGCGTCGGGCCCGGTTCAAACGAGTATACCTTTCCGTGTGGACCAACAAGGCGAGCCATGTGAGCACTTAGATAGCCGACGTTGGCACCCACGTCGACAGCTCTGTCTCCCGGGCATAGACAGCGGCTTAGCAGAGCAATTTCTTCTTTCTCATAGATTCCATAAGCCATATTTCGTGTTGCTTGGTGGCGATGATCCAGGTCGATCAGGCACGGCCCGACTCGAACGCGTTCGATATTTCCTTTGGGAGCCAACCATCGATCCGTTACGGATCGAATGCGAGACTTTGCACGGAAAGGAGATTTCATGTAGAGGCGAATAGCATCGCGTCCCAAAGATTTCAACGATTCATTGTCCTCACAATGGGTCTGAAACCCTCGCCTTCAGGCGAAACCTTTAGGTTCTACGGTGTTCGGCTACAATTTCCGGAATGGAGAACTATCGCACAGGGGCTCACACTCGTTTTGACATCAAGTACCACTTTGTGTGGGTAACAAAATACCGCAAGGGGGTCTTGGCCGGTCCTGTTGGAGTTTGCATGCGTGACTTGGTGCGGGAGATTTGCCGCACGTATGACATTGAGATACTGCAGGGTGCTGTCTCGAAAGACCATGTACATGTCCTGTTGTCTTGTCCGCCCAATCTGTCGCCGAGCAAAGTGATGCAGGCCATCAAGGGCAAGACATCCCGGAAATTACTGATGGAGTTCCGCCATCTCCACAAACAGTACTGGGGTCGCCACTTGTGGGCACGAGGGTACTTTGTGGCATCGAGCGGGACGGTGACGGACGAAGTGATCATGGAATACATCCGATTGCAGGATGGAACACAACCCGAAGATGGCGGTGACAATTTTCAGGTGACGCCATCGTGAGCGAAGGACTTCAGTCCGTAGCTCACGATTCCCCCGAACCTACCGGCTTCAGCCGGTAGTCTTCAGTCAACATGACTTTCCCAATCAATGAGCGTAAGCCCTCGTCTTGAGGCGAAATCCGCAGAGCCATTGCAAGAATTCCTCTTTCTCACATATTGCACAAATAGTACTTTCACTGCTGACAAACCTTTCCTCTAACAACCTGTTGAAAAACTCACAGACAGAAATGTTTGTGCCACCAGAAGCTTCTGGATCATTGAAAAAAGTGGGCCGGACATTTCTGTCTGGTTGAGATTCCGTGGTTTTTCAACAGGCTGCTAAACATCCATGCACAAATAGGTCGTATTCTACTAGCCCTCCATCTTTAATAACGAAATCCATTTCGGAGGTCGCAACCAAACTTCCGGTAAAGCTTTCGTGATTTTTTTCTGAGGGCGAATTCCCTTATTCGCGTGACATATCCCCCTCCCCATTGACGGAAAGGATTCGTCAATGAAGCAGAAATTGTTTTATCCGATTGATAAGCATTTGAAATGGAGTCTGAATTTCGTCTCCAGATCACGGCAGGAAATGGTATCATCCGATATGATAAATTCAGCGACTGAAAAAGTTGTTCTGGACGCTTGATATGGGATGCCACGAAGGGCCAGTCAAGATATCCTGACGGCGGTGGGGCAAAATCACTGACCGACTCCGGAAACAAATGCTCCTTGTAGCGAACAACGATGTTGCTTCCTGTTCGCATGTAAATCCTTCGGGAATATCTGCAAAAATCGTCGCCATCCGAGTAGATATACCCTTTCTGAAGGATGAATGCATCAGACTCAGGGTGATCTCCAATGTATTTAACGAGATTGACAGAGACTAAATCATCATAATCTAGCGGCATAATATATTCAGGACGATGCGAGCATAGTTCAGCATATCCGCAGTACAGTTTTCGTTGCTTATCAATTTCACGGCGTCCACGTGACAAGGGGTTGTCGATCTCTAGGTCTGCCTTAACGAAGATGACGTAATCTTGAAGATTGGCTGAGATTGATGGCATCTCGGAGCCGACAACCATAATCTTCCAGTCCGGAAGAGTTTGTCTCGAAAGCGAGGCAATTGTCATTTGCAGCCTTCGGCCGACTCCTTCCCAAACTGCAGGTGTGGCGTAACGTCTGGACACAAGGGGGGTAATAAACAGCACTTTCACTATAATTACCTTGTATTATTGCGCAATGTATTGTGAATAGATCAATGCCTTCGGTGCTGCACGAAACGCGTACCTGGGCTGGACATCGGACGATGCCTCTTGAGACGCCAAAATCTCCTATGGTGACAAGGGGGTTTGGCGACTGATCCAGCGATACAGCTTTTCGATCTCACTGACGACTCGATTGATAGACAGGGCATCAATGGCATGCTGGCGTGCCGAGGCGGACAATCTGGCCCGCAGTTGGGGGTCACGAATCAGCTGCTTGATCGCTGTCGCGATTGCATCACTCTCGCCGCATCGAACGATGATTCCGTCCTCGCCATCCCGTAGCGCCTCACTTGTTCCTTCGCAATTCGTGGCGATAACAGGAATGCCGGAAGCCATCGCTTCGATCAGTGATCGTGACAGTCCTTCGGAACTCAACGAGGGAAGCACGTAGATATCCAGGGACCGATAAAAGTCCTGAATCTCCGCATGATAATCGACAATCTGCACGAAATCTGCGATTCCCAGCTCCCGGCTTTCTTTTTCCAGGCTGGGCCGCATTGACCCCGAACCGGCGATCCGCAACCGCACATCGAATTGCTCTCTGCGCAGGCTGGCAATAGCGCGCAAAACATAAATGTGCCCTTTGGTCTCGACGAGCCGGCCTGCACAGCCGATGACGATTGGAGCCCGCAGACTGGCAGTCCGCCGCTTCCCGTGCAGAAACCCGGCAAGGTCGACGCCGTTCAGGACGACCCGCGTTCGTTCCTTCGGAATCGCGAGATGCTGAATCGCATAATCAGCGGAGGCATGTGAGACAGCAACATACCATGCCTTGCGCAGATTCAAACTCCATGCCAGCATCCGCCGCTTGACTTGTGACTGCCAGCGCCTTTCTTGAAATGCGGGGGGGGTGTCGCGAATATGAATGAGGTGGGGGATACCTGACCCCCAGAGTGCGGCATTCACAGCGGCAGCGGTCGGCCATAAATGGCTATGGACAAGATCTGGTTGCCATTGTCGAATAGCTTTTCGGAGGACTCGGTGCCGCTGAAAATATCGGGACCGCTGAGAGAGTGGAACATTTAGATATATCGGTGACTCCAAGGATGTCCACGAGTCATCGACTCCCTGGGGGCCGTCGATAACACACAGTCGGGTGTGAACGTCCCGGATATTGAGATGCCTCAGAAGTTCCAGCATTCCGCGACTTGCTCCGCCCTGCTGCAACGATGAGATGACGTGCAACACGCGCAGCGGAGCCGCAACACTCGGGTGGTCGACGGGAAATATCTGTGTGGAATGGGATTTCAAAATGAAGATCTGCCGTTGCTGATCAGGTGCTCAACCATTGAATTGCATCGGTGGCTTCCCGGACGAGTTCCGGGTGTTCATAGCCATTATTGATGTTCCACGCTTCATGAATCATCTCGCCGCGGAGCTCATAAGCTGAAGCCCGTACACGTCCATCCTGTTCGTCGAGCGAACGTCCCAGAAGCAGCAAGCCGCCGGGTTGCAGGTTCTTCAGGCAAGCCTCAATTCCTACTCGCACCCGGTCTGCAGGAAAATGATCAAGGGTGAGTATGTTCATCGCCCTGACGATGTGACAGGCAATTGGATTGGGATCAAATAAATTGTGCTGTCGCAGCAAAAAGTTGCCGTTCTGCCGTTCCGACTGAACAGCGCGTGGATGAAATAAGGAAACCTCCCGCACCTGGCTCAGGTCACGTTGCCCGCCCAGATGGAGTTTCAACAATTCCTGGGCGGTGCTCAGGAACCGACGTACATGGCGTTGGACGATCCGATTTATGGGATATCTCCATGATACAGGAAGGCGGGCGGATAAGGCGAAGTAGCTGCTGACAAATTGCAATGGCTGCTGCCGTGCATCGAAGACGACCGTCCACCCGGATCTGGGGATGGTCACCAGATAGATTCTGTCGTAATAATCGGAGGCGTGTAATATGACGGGTCTTGCCTGACGGAATCGTTCAAACAACTCCAGCGACGAGATTCCGTTCGAACTCCCCACGTCATGGATGACCAGCGGACTCGTATTCGGAAATCGCTGGCTGCAGTCGTCGATCAACATCTCGTCGAGATCCGGAAACCGGTTACGACGTGTAATTTTGCGGATGCCGTCCCCGGCGGCCATTGATTGGTAAATCCGCTCCAATAGCGCTTCGTCTGCGTCAGTAAAGTCCTCTGCCAAATCAGCCAGCAATGTATATGCAAACGGCCACCAGCCGCGATGTGTGAGCTCCATGTGCAGTGCCCGCTGGGCAAATTCTCCACGCTCTGTCACACCACGTTTCAGCATGCAGCCGGCATTCAGCATGAACGGCGAATCTCCTCCATTTTGTCTCCTGCAATTTTGATCATTTTATTGCCATATCGTGCGATACACCTCTCGCATCCTTTCGGCGATGAGTGGCCAGGAAAAATTGAGAGCCTGTGTGCGGGCGGCGGTCTGCATGGCAGAAAGCTGGCGTCGATCTAATGCCAGGTCAAGAATGGCGTCGGCCATGATTTCCGCCTCTCCGACTGAATACACCCGCGAACACTCAGGACTTAAATATTCGACGACCCCTCCTTGATTTGTGATCGTTGGCAATCCGCATGCAAGACCTTCTAATACCGAATTCACTGCCGTGCTATCCGTGAGCGGCAGCACCAGCAGATCCCCCATTTGCATCTGGCTGCGATATTCTTCATCTGAACAGCGCGGCAGCCATCGCACGTTCGGACGCGAGGCAATCGAGGCGCATCGCTTGTCAGAGCTAAGCAACACGAATTCTACTTGTGCTGGGGCTGAACTCACTCGATTTACCACACGGTCAAGTGTCTCGTAGTCGCGCATGTGTGTTCCGGCAAAGACACAACGTAATAATTTCTCATTTCCGCGCTGCTCCCGAGGCACCCAATACTCGGTGTCCACGCCATGTGGGACCACCGATACCCGTCCCCGGCCCACCCAACGTTCCAGATATTCCACCTGATTCGATGCCATGGCCACAGCATGTTCGAGAAATCGCAAATGCCGCTTGTATGACGACATCTCATCAAATCGGCTGGGGGCGTGATGATATGACGCAATGAGTCGATTTCCTCGGACCCCATTTAGAAACCCGCTGAAGCGGTAGCTCTTTTCTCCATAGAGAAAATGATAAATTGTCCCTCGCCGCCTTAGCAAATGCAGCCCGATACTTAACTCGGCGGTGCAGTTGTGTCGTGAATAATCGTACGATCCGCAATACCAGCCTGCCAGCTTGGTGGGAACACGAAGCACCGTTTCGCCGAGGAACCTCAGAATCGGCCCGCATTCCGCCACGTTTCCCAGATATTTCGCCAGGTGGTGATATCCCGATGCGCCGGCATGATGAGAATATACGTGGCTGATACAGAACACGGGTGGCAAGTTGGGAAGAGAGCGCGCGGTGGATTTGTCGTTGGCCAATTCACAGAACGGTTCAACGGCGGCACGGCCGCTTGAGAGCTTTGAAGTGTGATCTTGCGCGATGAGCTGATTATCATTTGTACGAGCTTCGGTGCGGAGAAGGCGGTCCATAACAGGCAGCTTCTTTCTTATCTACCGATATCTGTATCGAACCACGGAAAATATCGCAGTCGGTACGACAACTGCTCATTTCGTTTGCCGATTTCACGGGCGGGATTTCCGGCAACAACGGTAAATGGTGCGACGGGCCTGGTCACAATGGCACCGGCGCCGACGACACTGCCTGTTCCCAATGTGACGCCCGGCAGGATCATTGCGCGGGCTCCAATCCAGACTCTGTCTCCGATTTCCACGGGAGCATTAAACGCCTGAAAGGTCGGAGAGCTGACATCATGAGAGACTGATATGACATAAACTTCGGGAGAGATACTCACGTCATCGCCAATCGCCAAGCCTCCTCGACCGTCGAGATAGCAACGCCGATTTACGACGGACCGTTCGCCAATGCTGATTTGCTGGCCCGTCACGAAACAGCCCATATGAATTGCTGTTCCATTTCCAATGGAGGCTCCCAAACAGCGCAGGTACAACGTGCGCAGCCAATACGCGGGAATATTCGTGATACAGTGATTGTACAACCAGAACAAAACTGCTCGACGGAACTGGTGAAGCCGGCGAGATGCTGCTGGGAGTTTTTTCACATAATAGAAGAACTGATTCAATGTACCTACTTTACCATTTGCTGATCAATTTCCGTTTCATTTCCATCAGCCATTCCGTCTTGGTTGTTCCCAATAAATTCAACAGTAATCGGGTTGTACTTCCATAGGCACCTTCACGTCCTCCCTCTGGGTGCATCTGCCGGGCTTGCTGGAAGTGATCTTGAGCTGTGTCATGCCGTCCCAGGCGCACATATGCTCTGGCTGCTCGAGCAAGGAAGGCAGCAAATTCACGGCGACGGAGCTCCGTGAGGTGTCCTGATTCTTCTAATTCATGATAAATCGGCCAGGCAATACCGCTGAATTGATCCACAACCTTTTCGAAGTTGGACGACACACTCTCTGGCCGACGACGGACCAGGTAGAGAACTTCGGGTAATCGTTGAAAACGGACCCCTAATGCAGCGATTCTCAAATGCAGATCTCGCTCCTGCGAACAGGGGAGATCCTCACGAAACCCGCTCACTTCATTCAACCAGTCACGACGATGAAGTGGGGCAGATGTTTGCAGTCCGCCGCGAAGCATAAAGATCACAGGATCATCCGTGGAATCTTTCCGTACATGGTGTGGATGAGGAACACTGTCCGACTCAGCATCACAGAAAACAAGCGTCTCCGACAGACCTTCCATGACGGCCAGTTGCCGTTCGATCTTTTGCGGATACAAAATATCGTCCGCGTCTAGAAATTGAATGAACTCTCCCTTGGCTAGCTCAACCCCACGATTTCTGGCTGCACAGCCACCACGATTTGGTCCGGTTTCCCAGTGGATACAATCGCCGAACGATTTGATCACGCCCAGGCTGTCGTCCGTCGAACCGTCGTCGATAACGATCACTTCCTTGTGCGGATATGTCTGGTCCAGCGCACTCTGAATGGCCTCGCCAACGAATTTTTCGCCGTTGAAACAAGGGATGATGATACTTACTACCGGAGATTTCATCACCGATGTTCCTGAATCTTTCGCACGAGCCTTTTCAATATGCGAGGAACCAAGTCAAATGGACTTGGCCTGAGCGATAAGCGGCGTTTGAATCTTGCCGTGAAGCTCGGAGCCAGAAATCGCCGAACTTCTTCAGGTCCACCTTTTATTTTTCGTGTCTTTCCGAAACGCTGCCCTAGAGCCCGAACCGCTGGATAAAAGCGGCCAGACGGATGAAGATAAACCGCCAGGCGGCAGTATTTCACCGCCAATTCGGCTTCTTGGAGAGCATGTTTCAAGCTTCGGGGCGTGAAGAAGTTAATATGCGTGACGGGCTCCTCCTGCAGAGGAGCCTTTCGCCAGATTTCCATGGGGACTTCGACGAACATCACTCCCGAAGGTTTTAAGTGTCGGCCCAAGCGATGCATGGTTCCAACCGGGTCCGCGACATGCTCAATCACATGTGAGCAAACGATGCCGTCGACGGCGAGGTGGGCCGGAATCCCCTCGGCCGTGTCTGCAATCTTCTCAACGCAGGACCGAGGCGAGGAATTATAATCGATCAGCAGGCAACGGTAATCGCGATCTGCAAAAGCCTGCATCAGCCGGCCATCTCCGCCTCCGAAATCGAGTATTGTCCCTTTCCGCGGAAGAGATCGGCGCAGTGCCGCATAGAGTGCCTGTGACCGCTTCGCTTCGATTTCCTGCGCTTCTTGAGAGCCGTAGTCTTGTCCCAGCTCATGCAGATAGCGATATTTCGCATCGATGTCCGACTCCTCCGGGCGAGGCAGATTTGAAACGAAGCCGCAATTTGAACACATGCCGCTGTGGATTTCGACATCTGTCGCCCCTGGCAGCCAGATATCAAAGAGGACCTGATACCGTTTTCTCGCGTACTCCGAAAGGGTCGGCATTTCGGACCGAGCATGACGGCGAGTACCGAGAACTTCCCAGGTGACGTTTTTGCAGATCGGACATGCTGGATTGATATGCATGGAGAAATTAGTGCAGGCAGGTCGTTTTAAAATCGGCGAATGTCTCCGGCTGGCACGCCTAAATCAATTCCCTCGCCGCCATCCTGATGATCCGCATCGAGCCCTCGCGATCGTCCATCGGCCGATTCCAAAGGACGATGTGACACTCCCTCCCTGATTCCCTGGAGAAATCCTTGGCTCCAGATGAGCCAGTATTTGAGCCAGTATCTTCCTGGCTGTCGAAAAGTCAGCAGGCTCAGCAAGTCGCTGAATCGTGACCACTGCCGCACTCTCCGCAGGATCGATCGGTATGGCTTTATTCGAGTTCCAGTTTCTCGGCAGCGCTGTTCATAGGCGATTCCAGAAGTCATACCTGCTCCCATCGTCCTCCTCAACAGCCATTCTGGAGAACAGTTTTCAACAGGGACATAGTGCGAGACAACAGCATTCTCCACAAACTCTCCGTGAACATCGATGCTGCGTAATTGCATTTGGGCGAACGACTCGTCCCCTCCCCCCCTCGGTGTTCCTGGTCCAAAGTAGGTGCTAAACCCTCCGATCTGCTTCAGATCGCTGACATAGGCCGCCCAGTTAAACCCTAGAAACTGTTTTGCGATCACAGGATTGACGCGTTGACATGTTTCAGAACCAATTGCAGACAAAGGCAGAAAACGCAAGAGCCAATCTTTCGGAGGAACGTCATACTGCACTGTAAACGGGCCGCCGAAGTATCGTTTCTCTGGGTTCCGGGCGGCGGCTTGTGTATAGGCTATCAGCCAGTTTTTCTTAGGGCTTGCATCATCGTCAATGAAGACTACCAGCCCTTCCGGAATCCGGGTCAAGGCCAAGTTCAATGCAGCTGACTTAATCGGCGACGGACAGCACAACCGAACGGCATGCAGACTCGGATCAGCATCATGGACAACTTGGATGCTCTCCTCACAACCCCCATTTTCCACCACAATCACTTCTTGAAATCCTGATGGTAACTGGCAGCGTGACAGCGCACACAACAGTTGCTTCAAAAGATCCGGGCGCCGATGGGTGACGATGCAGACAGTGATGGGGAGAAAAGAAGTCACAGCAATGCCGTTCAAGCGGAGCCAGATGTCAGCGTCTATTTGCATTCCCCATCATTTTGCGCCAGCATTGACGGGCAAGCCATCCTATTCCCAGATGTTGCTGCTGGACTTCAATGATCCGCTCCACGACAAATTCGCGATCCCCCGTCATTGACGGCGTTTTCATCTTCTGAGCGAAACCCCAATCGCCGATAACTCGAAAATTGTGATATTGTGGATGCCGTTTTATGAGCAAGTCATAGACTTTACCAACCTGAGGCGTCGTCTTTTCGTCCTGCGACATGCGTTCGACGAACTCCAATTTCGATAACGCTGGAGAGGTCGCATATGTCCAACTCAGATCGTCCAGAACAATCCACCCTCCAGGCTTGAGCAGGCGATCAACAAGAAAGAAAGCCAGTCCATCGTCGTACCAGTTATGCCCTCCATCCAGATAGCATAAATCAAACTGCGGAGAATCCTGCTCCAGAAACTTCATTAGCCTCCAATTATACGATTTCTTCTCATAATACACATCAACCCGACCCCGCTGCCCCGTCCGGGAGAGTAATGTTTCAATATTGGGCTCAAGGGATTTCGCAATTTCCAGATCGATCGTCACAACCCGCTCGCCACCAGTTCGCTCCAAGGCCGCCGCGAGGTAACAAGTGGAAACACCATGCATGAAGCCAAGTTCAAGGACATTTCGGAGTTGATATTCTTCGATCAAGGCGGTGAGACGGTTCGCCTGGTCAAAGCTCATGTATGGCACGTCCCCAATGATCTGCGATACTTCTGAATTCGTCATGGATTTTCAACTATGTTTTCAAAATTCCGAGATGAAAGATCTGATGATGTCCTGAGATTATCCATCATAATGCGCGTGGTGCGTATCATTCAAAATGAGCCCGTTTCCGGAATCCGCGCCGAACTCTCCCTGCAAACATGTCATACAGACGTTTGGGCTGAAGAGACAAGTAGCCAGCCGCCTTCAAAGTGTAGATCGCGCCGGTGTAATACTCTCCGATTCGAAATGCCGACTTCGCCCGATGCCGCATGAAGGTGTAGGTATCGATCTGTCGATTCGCGCGCCATGGTCGAAAAGTCGGCTCCTGCAGTGAATGAAGGTTTCTCCTCACGACCGCTGCTCGCCACGCATTTCTTGAATCTTCGCAATATTTTTGGATAGAGCCGCCCGTAATACTACATTCGTGGTGCCGATATCGCATCAAAAAGTGATCCAGGTTTGCCAGGACACCTTTCTCGGAGAGCCTTAGCCACAAATCATAATCCTGTCCATAGACATACCGTTCATCATAGCCTCCGACCGCTTCTATAGCTGCTTTTCGTACAACGACGCTAGGGTGATTTATGGAACAGCTTCCACAAAACAACTTGTCGACAATTTGCGAATGGCTGGTTGCATGCCGCATCAGACTGAAGACACGCCCCTTTTCGTCAATGACCCGATAATCGGCCCCGACTACTACGACATCCGGATGCTGCTGGAGATATGCTATCTGGACCTCCAGTCTGTTCGATTCGGAGATGTCATCAGCATCCATCCGTGCAATAAACTCCCCTCGACAAACTGCAAGCCCGTCATTCAAGGCCCTTGTCATACCCGTGTTTGGCCGGCTGAGAAGAACGATCCGCTGATCTCTGGCCGCATATTCCTCGAGAATCCGGAGAGTCCCGTCTGTCGATCCGTCATTGACGATCACAAATTCGAAATCTCCGAATGTCTGCGCCAGAATGCTGTCAACCGCCTCGGCGACGTACTTCTCGGTATTGTACACCGGCATCAAGACAGAAACTGCCGGCGGAGATCCAAGGGTGATCTGGGATAGCGGTCTTACGATCCGAGACGTATTCACCATTTTACTGGTATCCTCCAGCATAGTTGGTAAAATGATCCGGTCGAAACCATCGATAGTATGACATGATGGCTTTTTCACTGGAACGCCCAAGAAGCTTGTTGGCAATCCTCGCTGGCCAGGATCTCTGCCTGCGAATACCTCGCCCCTCGAGCTCTTCGATCATCCGTGAAAGCGTGCGAATTCTGAGAGAATCTCCACGAACGGCAATCCATCGCCGCCTCAATCTGCGTGCGGCTCCCCACAGCATGACTTCATTCTGTGGCAACCGAAAATTAACCATTCGCAGCCTTTCGTAGCCACGCAGAAGGACCTCTGTCCGAGCAACCAACATTCGATTCATATCCGTGCTCATCGAGCCAGGATATTTACGGTAAAATGCCCCGTGAAAGGGAATTCTGATGGCCTTGACCCCATCGATCGCCATTCACAACCACAGGTCCCAGTCTTCGCAGGCCCGCAACGACTCGCAAAAAAGCCCGGCGCGTAAAACCGCCAGTCGCGGGCAAAGCCATGCATGACAAGGGGCGATATTCCTATCAATGAGCAAGGGCAACAACTGCAATTCTTCGGGTATGTCGGGCTCCGTCAAAGTCGGAGGGAATTCATGCACAAAGTCTGCACCGCGCATGATGGCCATCTGGTTCGACGAGCTGAGCGATTTCACCAACCGCTCAATAGAGTGGGGATGAATTGCGTCATCCGCGTCGAGGAATAGCAAATAGTCCCCTTTTGAGGATTGAATTCCTGTGTTGCGCGCGGCGGACAAGCCGCGGTTTTCCTGCTCAATATAGTGGATCTTCGGCTGAAATCCGGCAGCGACTTCAGCAGTGCTGTCATCGGAGCCATCATTGACGACAATGGTTTCCACATTGGAATAGGTCTGATCGAACACCGACTGCAGAGATATGGGCAATAGATGCCCTTGTCTATAGCAAGGAATGACGACCGAAACCAAGGGATCTTTCATGAGTTTATTCAGGTCTTTCTATAAAGCATCGGTTTCTAAAGAACCTGGCGCAGCCATTGCTCCAGCTGTTCACCGCTCCAAGCTTCCGGCGAGACGCGAGGAAGTTCCAACCGGGTGTTATTCCTGGAAACGAAAGTTTGCCGTGTCGTGCAGGCGATCTCGACGCCCGCTGAACGAGCAATATTCAGCGTCGCGGGAGTGTAAGCTCCATGAGGATAGGAAAAGGAAGCAACCGGCCGCTGAATCAGCCGTTCGACCGTCCGTTTTCCTTCCTGAACTTCGAGCAATTGTTCCTGTTCGTCCAGGAACGACAACATGACATGATTCAGCGTGTGGGACCCGATTTCGATAAGCGGATTTCCACTGAGCGCCTGCAGCTCATCGACTGACATCGCATGCGCGTCTACCGTATGGGGCGCGTCGGGGCAGATTTGAAAGAGAATGTCAATCAAGCGGTCGCGCACGGCAGCAGATTGACTCTGAAGATGCTGATACATTCTGCAAAAAAGAACATGGCGGGAGGTCGGCTGTATTGGACATTTCCAAGTCCATGACCCGTACCTAAGAAAATCCTCCTGGGAGTACCGTTCCGCTTGAATCAAGGAATCATGAAATGAAGAAAATAGTTTTCGGTCGAGTGCTTCAAGCTGCGACCAATGCAGCCGCCCGGGAGTCAACAAACAGCGTTGCAACCGGTCCCACCAGAACTCCGAGCCCGTCTGTACACACCCCGACGAGACAAAGATCGTGGCAGGAATGTCATATGCATTGAGAATTGGCAACGCATATTCGGCGACGTCTTGATATCCGTCGTCGAATGTGACGGCGCATCTCCAACGATTCCCCAAGCTACGGCGTCTGCTTGCAAAGGAGTTCAGCACGACAGGCTTGGTCAACCGCCGTAACACTTCCATGTGTTCACGAAATCTTCGAGGAGCAACCGCAAGTTGAAATGGATCGTTGTTGACATCAGCTATGCGGTGATAAGATAGAATGATGCCGCAGCATCGAGCTTTTTGGCGAATCCGAATGCATCTTCGCTTGAATCGCCCAAGCAGTCCCATGGGAAAAATCATGCCTCTTTCTTTCTGGCCAGCACGGTAATCAGGAGTTGGTAGTTGGAATCATTAAAGTCCAACTCCTTGCGACTGAATTCGTCAACCGCGAGATTATTGAGAAAACCTGCTGTCACTAAGACATTCCCGTGGGATTCCACGTCAACATTTCCCTCGCCGAAAACGTTTTCGAACAGCCGTCGCGCCGACAACGTTGTGAACCGCCAATAGTCTCCCCACAGATCGAAATCCGGACGGCAGATTTGACTGATTCCGGGGACAGTCACCAGGACTGTTCCACCGTTGCGAAGGGCTTTGTGCGTATTGAGAATCGCACTCTGCACGTCGTAGATGCAAAGAAGCGTTTGTGTCAGGATGATGCAATCGTAGACGCCTTCAGGAACACCCTCTCCGGTTTCCAGGTTTCCCACGATTGTAGCGTTCGAATTACCGGAGACGACATGCAGCACGTCCGATTGTTCGACACGCGGTCCTCCGAATTGGGTTGTATAATTCCGATCGGCGATTTCTAAAACGTGGCCGCGGATGCAGCCAGCCTGCCGGTGCAAAAATCTCTCTATATAGTATCGGTCAACCGGCGTTCCTCGAGAAAAAAAATGGGCCCCCAGCGGGTGCAGTGCCCGTGGGCTGCCTCGTCGCCGCATGCCGGGCCTGGATGAATACCCTTTCATCAAACGTACAACCCATTTGGGGGCAATTCCCTTAGCAATCGATTTAGCGGATGAGATCATGTTTGGCCTTTTGGCGATTCCGGGGCTAGATAATAGATTTTGTCCTGCGGTAAACATCCTGGCTGGCAAAGATCTGGGCCTCTGCCGCAGCCAGGAGCGGACGACGAAATGTCTCAGCATTTTTCCAATATTGCCTGATTAAGACGCGTATCTGTTCCATCGCTTGCGGATGGGCTAAATCGACGACAGTGCAGCCATCGCCAAATTGGCCGGCCAATCCGTTGAACTTGTGAAAATAATAATCGGAATGCGTTAAACAAATCGCTGGAATTCCCTGGGAAAGGGCAAAGACAGCTGCATGGTAGCTTCCACAGATCACAATCCGGCACTCTGCGACTCGTTGAACGACGTCCTCGGGAAGCATTGGAAGCCGACCATTGTCGTTGATTTGCCTGATTTCCGGCAATATGGATGCAATGGATGCAGCATCGCATTCTCCAGGCGCCAGGGAAATGGGAATCGAGGTAAAGCGTGCATTCAAGGAATCGGCAGCATTCCGCAGAATCGATTGAATGCGTTGAATCCATTCCTCGCCGACTCGTGAATAACTGGATACCCGGAGGTTGACACCGATCGAATCGCCAAGTTGTGGCGCTCGATTCCGATATGCGAGTTCAATTGCGTCATCACCTGTCACGAAGATGCGATCCGCCGGGACGCCGATTCGCTCCAACAGAGCCGGTCCATATTGACCCTCTCGCATGCCAATGAGAGTCACCTTGGGCAAAATCTGCTTCGCCTGACTGAACAGGCTTGGCGATTCCAAAGGACCGATACCCTGACCCAGAAGAACTGTTGGCTTCCCGAACAATTGCCCAAGTTGTAATGTCTGCAGAATCCTCTGGGAACAATCGTAAAATGAGTCAGTGATCCAGGACCCGCCGGGAACGGCAATCAGGTCGGCTTCATAAAGAGCCTGGTGGTAGCGATGTGCTTCCTGCGATAAATAGTAGCGAGTGGGCAGATTCAAACGGCGAAAATATGTTGCCAGGGCGAGAAGCCGATGGTGTGATGCATAACGCAATCTGCGAAGCAATCGGTTCATTCTTCGCCAATTGCCGCCCGACATGGACAGCCCGTCACGGCACATTGCAGAAACAGGTTCGACATCGCTGCAGAAGAGAGGAAGGCGGTCCGCACGACTGGTGATGATCTGAATTCGCGAATCCGGCCAGAGCTTCTTGATCCGCGACACCGCGGTTCGCAGCATCGCTAGATCTCCGAAATTGTAGAAGTGGTCGGTGCTGGTATCGAGAACAATTTTCATCAAGTCCTGCCTCGCCTATGCAGGTCCGCAAACAATCTGCGACACGGACTGCTCAAGAAACACCGGGGAGATACTGGCTTTCCTTCGTTGACTGCGACAGAATTCCTGCGGACCTCTTTAGCACGTTTTCCGCGATTCCGTCCAACGATGCCTGATAGCAATGAGTTCGGTTTCGCCACGACTTCCCGCTGGCCGGCCGCCGATAAATCCAGAATTGACGCGAAAGTGAAACGCTCCCTCCACATAGTCATGAATCTCAGCGCCCTCCATTAAGGCCACATTCAGCCGATATCGCCCCGGCAACAAGGGAAGTTCTTCGATCTCACAGATAAACTCCCTGCCAGCTTTGGCGGGACAGATATTATCTTCGGGAGAGATAATCGCACTGCTAAAGTGAGACAAAGATGTACCGTGCGAGTCATAAATCGTAAAAAGCACAGTAAGCGTCGGCATACCATATGTGATCTCGAACAGAAATGACGACTGCGATCCAGTCCGCAAAGTTTCTCCGAAAGTCTGTCCATCACTCAATAACGTAATATTGCTCAACCGTGTCTTGCCTGTCCCTTGCCTATCCTTGCGAGAAAGCAGACTGCAGTCGCTCTTGACCTCTAATGATTGTACGAAGTGATTCACCGCCTGAGTAATCTCAGCCTCTTCACTGATGCCGCCGTTGTCAAGTACAATCCCCCGTTCGCAAAGTCGGCGCACAGCCGCCATATTATGGCTCACAAACAATACTGTCCGTCCTTGCCTGGAGATATCTTGCATTTTTCCCAGGCATTTATTTTGAAATTCTACGTCTCCCACTGCCAGGACTTCGTCGATAATTAAAATTTCTGGTTCCAGGTGAGCGGCTACGGAGAAGGCCAGGCGGACTTTCATGCCGCTGGAGTAGCGTTTGACTGCTGTATCGATGAATTTTTCGACACCTGAGAAGTCGACGATCTGATCGAACTTGCGATCGATCTCGCGCTTTGTCATCCCCAGAATCGTGCCGTTCATGTAGATGTTTTCTCTCCCGGTGAGTTCCGGATGGAACCCGGTGCCGACTTCCAGCAGGCTGGAGACACGGCCTCGGATGACGGCTCGACCGGAAGTGGGATCCGTAATGCGGGAGAGAATTTTTAACAGCGTACTCTTGCCGGCGCCGTTACGACCGATCACCCCGACCACTTCTCCACGCTTGACTTCAAAGCTGACGTTCTTGAGAGCCCAGAGTGTATCTTCTTCGTCAGCATCGTCCGGGGAACCAAAGGTATTCAAGCGTCTGAGGCGGTGAAAATTCGTCACCGGAGCTTTTGCCCAGGAGACGAGCGCGCCAGTCAGCGTGTCGTGTCGCTTCTCCTTCAGGCCGATACGATACGCTTTTGAGAGATTTTCAACGCTGATGGCGATGTCATTCACGGTTGCGAAAATCACCTTGTCTGAAAGTGGATATCAATTGGCTGTGATGCTTATGCCACATCAGCAAAAACATGTTCACGGCTACGAAAATAAAACATGCCAGTCAGGGCAATCATAATGGCACTTATCGTGCCGATGCCAATCAGATCCCAGGGCATTGGTCCGGTATTCAGCAAGGCAGCTCGAAAACCTTCAATGACTCCCACCATGGGATTGAGTGCATAGAGATGTTGAAGATTGACCGGTGTGCCAAATAATAAATGATGTTTTGGAATCAGGTTAACTGAATAGACCACAGGAGAGGCATACATGAACAGCTGAACGACAAAACTTGTGGCATGTTGTACATCCCGATACTGAACAGCCAGTGCGGTGAGCCATGTTCCCAAACCTGTTGCCGTCATCACCATCAGGAGGATTAACAGCGGTAACATCAGCACGTTCCAGGTGGGAACGACTCGATAAATGATCATCAACAAAAACAACAGTCCCATGGCGATGGCAAAGTCTACAAGCTTGGCTGTCACAGCCGCCAGGGGCAGGACAAGCCTGGGAAAATAAACTTTACTGATCATGCCGGAGTTGGAGACCAGGCTGGCTGTGCCGTCCGTCAGAGCATTGGAAAAATATGTCCAGGGGACCAGGGCTGCAAAGCTGAACAGGGCATAGGGAACACCTTCTGAACTGATTTTTGCAAGCTTTCCGAAGACCACGGTGAACACCAGCATGGAAAACACCGGTTGAATCACCGCCCAGCCAACGCCAATAACGCTTTGAGCATAGCGGGCTTTAATACCCCGCCAGACAAGGAACTGAAACAGGTCCCGATACTGATACAACTCTTTCCAGTCAACGAGCTGCCACCCAGATCGCCGTTGGATGACAATGCAGGCCTCACCAGTATCAGGAAGCGGTTCAAAAGGAGCCTCCGAGATCGGCTGGAGTTCCTGCATTAAGGCTGCAGGCTGAAGTTCGGATTCGATGCTCATAAGCGGATTAATAACTGAGCCGACAAATTACGATGATGAATTATCAGGGATTTCCAAGCACCGTCGGCGCGCACTTCGTTCCCCTGGGTGGTCACCAGTTTCGATTTTTTAGAGCAAGTTGTTCCGGCCTGAGTCCGCGCAGCTCGCGTTTCAACCGATGAAAGGCAATTCGACGCATGCGGAACGAGGCCCATGCGTGGTAAATGCACGATCTACGATGATTGCACAAGCTTAGAATTTGCGTTGGACCTCGGTCAATTTAATTCTGACGGCTTTTGAAGTGATCTGTAAAAGTGGGACGATCCTGCGGGTTCTGACGTTAGCCTAAAGGATAATTCTGTCGTGCGAGACGGATTCCAGATTCTGACGGGTCGATACCGACCACTTCGCAACCCTTTTTGACGAATTCTCCGGCCCAGTATCCATTGCCACAACCAATATCGAGTACGCGATGATAATCTGTTTTGCATAGCAGCCGATCAATGACCGGTGACAAGTAGCCTGCCGCGCCTGCAAATCCTCTGGGGCCCGCCACGTGAAATTCTGATGCTGTTACCATCGTCGTCATTTTAATTGTCCAAACGGTTTGGATGTGAAGCCGCAGGTTCATTCAATTCTTCACGTAGCTCATCGATTTCCACAGCTCTTTGGAAAGCTGAGCTTTGCAGCGCTGCAAATGTGACCAAGGTTGTATCAATTAATGATTCAAAGGGAATTGGAGATGCTGTCCCCGTAAGGCAGCGCTGGATGAACTCCTCAAGCTCCTGCCGATGCCCTTTGTCCTGTCCAATCCAGCTTTTTTTGAGTGCAATCCGCCTGGAACCCTGATGCAGTTCTAATCTGCGAAAGTCGTTCAGCAATCCACTTCTCCCTCCTCCAAACACTTCTATACATTCTTTGGCGGTACAGGCGGCGCCCTGGGTTGTGTATGTTAAATGGCCAACAGACCCATCTTCATAAGAGATCAATACGTCCAGGCCGTCATCACGGGAACTGCCTGCTGAAACCGCAAACACGCTGTGCGGACGGGAGCCGGTAAGAAAATTAAAAAAGTCGACAAAATGGCAACCTTCGCCAATCATCCGGCCTCCCTCTTCCGGAGAAGCTAACCAATGATCGGGTGGTAACGACCCCGCATTCACTCGATAATGAATCGTCAGCGGGCCGGCATCGCGAAAATGCTGCTTCAAAGCCCGGGCCATGGGAGCGAATCGCCGATTGAAGCCGACCATTAAATGGCTACGAACATCGACCGAAAGTTCCCAGATAGAGCGCAGCTGATTGACGTTGACTGCTAATGGCTTTTCTACGAAGACAGTCTTACCCGCCTGCAGGGAACGTCGTACCAGTTCGGCATGTTGCGAATGTCGGGTTGCGATTAAGATCATATCCGTCGACGAATCATTGAGAAGATCTTCAATCTGTGACGTGCAAAAACGAAAGCCAAATTTCTTGCCACTCGTCGCAGCGGAATGCCCTGACGCTGACAGAATTCCCTCCAGGCGGACTCCCTCAATCTGCCTCAAATGTCGCAGCAATGTCCCTCGTGCAAAGTTTCCAGCCCCGATCAATGAAACACCCAGTGAAGTTGTCGTTTTCGAGATGGTTGTTAATGGAGTCGCAATGGGAATGCGAGAGGCCTGGTCATGCGAAGTCTCTTCGGAAGGCTGTGAATATTCCAGCAGGACCCCCATGTGTGGTTCCTCGCCAGAGAGGATTAATTGATATGCCTGTTCCGCTTCGGCGATCGAAAAACGGTGTGTCGTTAATACTTCGGGGCGCACAGTCCCTGCAGAGACAAGGTCGAGAAAAGCTTCCAGGTTTCGCTGTTCGGTCCAGCGAACATAACCGATCGGATAATCCTGTCCGCGCTCTTCATAATTAGGATCATATCGGCCAGGTCCATAAGAACGGGAAACTGTTAGCGAAAGCTCTTTATGATAATAATCATTTCTGGGAAGATCCATTCCAGTCACGCCCACCATGACGACCCGGCCGCGATCCCGGGCAATCTGAGCAGCGAATTCAATGGGAGCGTTGCTTTTTGTCGCTGCACAAATGAGAACAGCGTCTACACCCCGGCCTCGTGTCAGTCGCATTGTCTCCGCAATCTCTGCTGCTCCCGAGATTGCAAAGGCAGCGGTTGCACCGTGTTCGATAGCCAACGCGGCGCGGGCGGGCGACACGTCAAATCCAATGACGCGGCATCCCGCCGATTTCAGAATTTGAGCTGCCAGTTGTCCGATCAAGCCCAATCCAATAACGGCCACCGTTTCCCCGAGCTGAACATTCGCATTGCGAACCCCCTGCAGCGCAATCGCTCCCACTGTGGAATAGGCGGCTTGTTCTGCAGTGACTCGTGCGGGCACTGAGGCTGCTAAGAGTCGCGGGACAAAATTTATTTCTGCATGACAGGCATTCCCCGCCCCCGCACATGCGATGAGTTGCCCAATTTCGAACTCATTCACATCATCGGCACGCGCCGTGACGATTCCGGCGCTGCTATAACCAAGTGGGACATACCGATCCAGTTGATCACGTACGACATTCCAAGTGGCGAACACGCCGTCTCGTTGCACTTTGTCCAGAACGCGTCGAACCAGGTCGGGACGCTCTTGCGCCATGCCGATCATACTCTTCTGCGTCAGTTCAATTCCGGCCCGTTCCGTGCCAGCGGAGATCAGCGATGCACAATTCCGTACCAGAATCCCTGATCTCTGCAGCTGTGGTGCAGGCACCTCGTGTACGGAGACATCGCCATTCTTGCGGTGTTGAAGAACTTGTTTCATTTATTTTGTTGTTCGATTAAATCCGGGTTTAAACAAAAGTCTCTTCATTTTCTAATGAAATATGCGTTCATTGTGCTGTATCCAACCATTTCGTACCCTTTTGATTCCATATAGATAGGGATTCCATTCGGTTCGTCGAGATGCTCCCGAATACGAAACCCATTCATTTCGGCAACAACGAGATGTGGACGATACCGAGTAAAATCGATAGCTTTCAGAACTCGCCCGTCGTACCCTTCAATATCAATAGAGAGCAGGCCAAACTCGTCCGGTACTTGGTACTGTTCGAATAATTCCATCGGAGTGACCGCGGTCATTGGCTTGGTCAAAAGTCGAGCTTCGACACTCATACTTGCTGTCAAATCTTCAGGAGCTAACGATGCCGTTGCTGTTGCACAGTGGCCCACAGTGGACAATATCAACTTTTCTTTCTGGTCGCTGACACATGCCCAAACTGCATTGTCCCGTGGTCGAAGCTTCTTAAATTTTGAGATGGTTCTTCTCACATTTTAGTGGCTTGCTGATTCCGGCAGCAGTTTGAGTTTGCCGCAGAAGAAGAGGATTCTTGTTCTGTCGTTGGCGAAGTTGCGGAAGCCCCGGGCGGCGGATTTCAGGGACTGGATGATGCTGTTGAACCCTTCAGCAGCGGCGTTGCTGATCCGGTGGCGGAACCAGCTCAGGATGTTCTCGATCCGCTTGTGGATCATCTTCGCCACTTTC
>Ga0182738_1001641_pt1 | contig 27680 bp, 33 predicted proteins | sample eDN5th30CBELigMG_FD_128876 | JGI IMG/M metagenome (GOLD analysis project Ga0182738, IMG submission 128876) | Enriched Miracle-Growth compost microbial communities from Emeryville, California, USA - eDNA 5th pass 30_C BE-Lig MG (version 2)... ...
CTGCAGCGCCTCGTTCTTGTCCTTCAGCGCGCGTTCGACATTCACGCTGTCGGTGACGTCGACGAAGGTGATCATCACCTGCCCATTGGGCAGATGGATCACCGCATAACGCAGCACCGTGCCGTTGTTCAGCTCGGTCTGGCCGCGTCCGTCGCGGCGTTCCTCGTCGAAGCCGGTGACGGCGGCAACGAAATTGGCCCAGGGGCTGTCCTTGGCCTGGGTGTCGCATTGCGCCCGGATCGCCGAGATATGCATGTTGCCCTGCACCAGATCGGACGACAGGCCCCACAGGCTGACGAAAGCCGGGTTGGAGAGACGGATGCGCCCGTCCGGCCCGAACACGGCCACGCCCTCGGTGAGATTGTCGAGCGTCTCGCCCTGCACGCGCACGGCGGCATTGTAGCGGCTTTCGAGATTGATGCGCTCGGTGACGTTCTCGAACACCCAGGTGACGCCGCCCTTGGGCTGCGGATTGGCGATGACGCGCAGCGTGCGGCCATCGGGCAGGTGCCACCAGTGCTCCTGCGATTCGACGGCGCGATAGGCTTCCAGCAGGTTTTCCTTCCAGCGCCGCCATTCCGGCTGCTCGGCAAGCTTGCCTTCGCTGCGCAGCCGGTCGAGCAGCAGCGCATTGTCGGGCGCGCTGTCGAGAAAGCCGGCATCGAGGTCCCAGAGCTTCTGGAACGCCTGGTTGAAGAAGCGCAGCTTCTGCTGCTCGTCGAAAATGGCGACCGGCGTGGTGAGCTGGTCCAGCGTGTCTGCATGGCTGCGCACCAGCCGCTCATATTCCTCGCGGATAGCCTCGATGCCGCTGGCGTCCACGGCAATGCCGGCCGCGCCTTCGGTACTGGCGAAATCGGTGACGGTGAATTTGCGCCGGTCGCCGCCGATGACGGTCGAAAGCGTCTGTTCGAAAACGGGATGCGCGGCGTGCTGCCGGGCAATCGTCTCGCGCGCGGCCGAGCCCAGGAACTCCTTGCCCTCGCGCAACACGGCCTCGGGCGTCGCCGCTTCCACCGCCTCGGCATAGGCGCGGTTGACCCAGCGCAGGCGGCCATCGGCGCTGCGCAGCCAGAACGGCATCTTCAGCGCGTCGGCCAGCCCGACCATATTGTCGTAATCGACAGCGAGGCGCTGGTTTTCCAGTTTCAGCTGCGCGTGCTCGCGCTGCGTCTGCGACAGGGAGACGAAGCGCAGCAGCGTGTGCGAAGGCGTCTTGCGGCCCTGCACCTCCAGCGGGGTTGCGCTGTGGGTTTCCACCATCAGATCGAACTGCGCGCCCTTTTCACGCAAGCCCGCCACCGCGCGATCGAGCGCGGCCGCCGAGCGCGGCGCAAGCCAGCGGCCAAAGGCGAGGAAGGCGGCACGGTCTTCCGGCGCAGCGGCCTCCGCCGGCAGTGCGCCGACCAGTTCCGGCTTCTGATTGTCGTTGGCCCAGACGACGATGCGCTGGTCGCGCAGGTTGAGCAGCGCATCGGAGCGCTGCAGCGTTGCGTTGAGATCGGCAATATGCGCGCGCAGTTCCACATTCTCGGCCGAGGTGCGGGCGCGTTCGCGGATGAGCGCCACGGCCGAAAGCAGGGCCGCTCCCATGACGCCCAGGAAGACGGCCATCTGGATGACCTCGAACGTGCCCATCGGCAGCCCGGCAATGCCGCGCTGCGGGGTGTGCTGGGCCAGCGCCGGATCGACAAGGGCAAGAGCGGTCAGCGATGTCGCGGCCAGAAGCAGCCGGCCGAAAGGCCGCGTCAGCCTACGCTGCCGCCAGCCCGCTGTTGCGGGTGCATTGCTGTTCGAATCCCTGTGGCCGCCGGAAACGGCCCGTCCCGCATCGAGCGGGTTATCCCCCGGCATGTCCTGTACCTCTCCGCCGCCTGATCGCAGACTGCCTCGACGCCGGCTCTTCGCATCCCCGCCTCGGAGCGCGAACGTCGCGAATCATGGACACAATACAGGTTGCTCGAATCCCCGTGAAGAAGCGCGGCGCGCAAAAACAAAGCCGGGCAAAAAGTCAATTGCCCGGCTTCAACATCTGGTAGTTTGGTTAACTCAGATCAGTATCTGTAGTGTTCCGGCTTGAACGGACCCTGCGGCGTGACACCGATATAGGCAGCCTGTTCGTTGCTCAGCTCGGTCAGCTTGGCGCCCAGCTTGTCGAGATGCAGGCGCGCGACCTTCTCATCCAGATGCTTGGGCAGCACATAGACCTCGTTCTTGTACTGGCCAGCCTTGGTGAACAGCTCGATCTGCGCCAGCACCTGGTTGGTGAAGGATGCCGACATGACGAAGCTCGGATGGCCGGTGGCGTTGCCGAGATTGAGCAGACGGCCTTCCGACAGCAGGATCAGGCGCTTGCCATCCGGGAAGGAGATCATATCGACCTGCGGCTTCACGTTGGTCCATTTCAGGTTGCGCAGTGCGGCGACCTGAATCTCGTTGTCGAAATGGCCGATATTGCCGACGATGACCATGTCCTTCATCGCGCGCATATGGTCGAGCGTGATGACGTCCTTGTTGCCGGTGGTGGTGATGACGATGTCGGCGGTCGGGGCCGCATCTTCCAGCGTCACCACCTCGAAGCCGTCCATGGCCGCCTGCAGGGCGCAGATCGGATCGACTTCCGTGACCTTGACGCGCGCGCCGGCGCCCTTCAGCGACGCGGCCGAGCCCTTGCCGACGTCGCCATAGCCGCAGACCACGGCGACCTTGCCGGCCATCATCACGTCCGTGCCGCGACGGATACCGTCGACCAGCGATTCCTTGCAGCCATATTTGTTGTCGAACTTGGACTTGGTGACGGAGTCGTTGACGTTGATCGCCGGGAAGGGAAGCAGGCCCTTCTTCTGGAGCTGGTAGAGGCGGTTGACGCCGGTGGTCGTCTCCTCGGTGACGCCGCGGATCGCCTCGCGCTGCTTCGTGAAGAAGCCCGGCGTCTCGGCCATGCGCTTCCTGATCTGCGCGAACAGGATCTCTTCCTCCTCGCTGCCGGGATTGGTCAGCACGTCCTCGCCGGCTTCGGCGCGGGCGCCCAGCAGGATGTACATGGTGGCGTCGCCGCCATCGTCGAGGATCATGTTGGAAGTGCCGCCGTCGGCCCACTGGAAGATCTTGTCGGTGTACTGCCAGTACTCCTCCAGCGTCTCGCCCTTCACGGCAAAGACCGGAATACCGGCATCGGCGATCGCGGCGGCGGCGTGGTCCTGCGTGGAGAAAATGTTGCAGGAGGCCCAGCGGATGTCGGCGCCGAGCGCCTTCAGGGTCTCGATCAGCACCGCCGTCTGGATGGTCATGTGCAGCGAGCCGGTGATGCGCGCGCCCTTGAGCGGCTGCTTTTCACCGAATTCCTCGCGGCAGGCCATCAGGCCGGGCATTTCGGTTTCAGCGATCTCGATTTCCTTGCGGCCCCAGCCGGCAAGCGAAAGATCGGCGACGATGTAGTCCTTACCAGACATTGGCAGTGCTCCCGTTCGGGTTCGTGAAAGCGCCTGCACACGCCCGAAGGACGGGGCGCGGACGCCATTGCGGATGCGCGCTGACTAGCAGATCGCCACGTGGTCGACAATGGGATATAAAGAAATCCTTATTCGTGCATATCCGCCGAAAGCGGCAGCGCTCAGATTTCCTCGCCGAAACGGTCGGCGATGAGCGTGCCGAGCGCCTCGAGAACATCATCGGCATCCGGCCCCGTGGCGGTGACGCGGATGTTGGAGCCTGGGCTGGCGGCCAGCATCATCAGGCCCATGATCGAGGTGCCGCCGACCTTGACGCCGTCCTTCTCGACCTCGATCGAGGCCTCGTAGCTGCTTGCCACCTGGACGAATTTGGCCGAAGCGCGGGCATGCAGGCCGCGCTGATTGACGATCTGGAATTCGCGGGACGTACCGCCTTCGGAAGCCGAGGAGGACAGGCCGTTCATTTGCTGCTCAGAAGCTGGCTGGCGACATTGATATATTTGCGCCCGGCGGTCTGCGCCTCATCGAGCGCCAGCGTCATGTCGTCGCTCTTGCGCACGCTGGAGAGCTTGATGAGCATGGGCAGGTTCATGCCGGCGATGACCTCGACGCGGCCGGCCTCCATCACGGAAATGGCAAGGTTGGAGGGCGTGCCGCCGAACATGTCGGTCAGCAGGATCACGCCGGTGCCGGTATCGCTGCGCGCCACCGCCTCGACGATGTCGCGGCGGCGCTGCTCCATATCGTCGTCCGGGCCGATGGCGATGGTCTCGAAATGGTCCTGGGGTCCGACGACGTGCTCCACGGCGTTGCGGAACTCCATGGCCAACTGACCGTGCGTCACGAGCACGAGTCCGATCATTCTGCTTTGGCTCCCGTCATGACCTGTTCGCGAACGCTCTCCGCCACGCCCGCCTAGCCCGGTTTGCCGGGCAATGGAGCGCTATCTTGTCGAGGCGAGTGGCGTTTACAAGCCCTAAAACGCTTTGGCCAAGACCATTTTGCCGCACAGTGTCACCTGTCTTCGACACTTTCACGCGAACGGCGGCAATGAAAGCCGCGCGGCGATCGCCATCAGCGCCGGCTGGGTGTCGCGCTGCGGCACCTTCAGCACCGGCAGGCGGCAACCGGCCACGTCCTCGAATTCCTCCTCCGGCAGACGCTGCATCTCGCCTGCCGGCACCAGCCGCACCGCAAGATCGATGACCGCCTGCGGCTGAACGGCCGACGGTCGCGGCCCCACGCCATGCACCTCGACCAGCCCGCTGATCGTCCGCGGCGCGCTGCAAACCAGCCGGGCGCCATGCACGGCAACCAAGACCTGATCGTCGCTGACGAGGCAGGCAAGGCGGCCAACATCGCGAAACCGGCTGACCGCCGCCAGCGCCAGCGTGCTCTTGCCCGAACCGGATGGCCCAAGGACCAGCACGCCGCAAGACCCAAGCACCAGCGCGGTGCCATGCAGGTTGGGCGGGGTCACGGGAGATCAGCTTTCGGCCGGGAGCGTCATGACGAAACGCGCGCCCTTGATGTCGCCGGGCTTGCCGCCGACCATGTTTTCGGCCGACAGCGTGCCGCCATGCGCCTCGACGATCTGACGGCTGATGGACAGGCCAAGGCCGGAATTCTGGCCGAAAGCCTCGCTTGCCGGACGGTCCGTGTAGAAGCGCTCGAAGATGCGGTCGATATTGTCGGCGCGGATGCCGGGGCCGTTGTCCTCGACGGTGACGATGTTGAACTTGCCGGCCCGCTCCAGCGAGACGGTGATGCGGCCCCCCTCCTCCGGCACGAAGGAGCGCCCATTCTCGATCAGATTGGTGATGACCTGACCGATGCGCAGGTCGTGGCCGAGGGCGAAATAGCCCTTCGCGCCCTGCGGCAGCTTGTGCGGCTTGTATTCGATCTCGACCTTGCGCTTGTGGCGGCCGGGGTCCAGCGAAAGGGCGACCAGATCGCCGATCAGCTTCTTCAGATCGATCCTGGCGGAGTCCTCGCGCACCAGTTCGGCATCGAGCCGGGAAGCGTCGGAAATGTCGGTGATCAGACGGTCGAGCCGCTTCACGTCATGCTGGATGATCTCCATCAGCCGCGAGCGCGAGGCATCGGTCTTGGCAAGCGGCAAGGTCTCCACCGCGCTGCGCAGCGAGGTGAGCGGGTTCTTCAGCTCATGGCTGACATCAGCGGCGAAACTCTCGATGGCCTCGATGCGAGCATAGAGCGCATTGGTCATGTCGCGTACCGCCACCGACAGATTGCCGATCTCGTCCTGCCGGTCGGAGAAGTCCGGGATTTCCTCGCGGTTCTTGACGCCACGGCGCACCCGCACGGCGGCGGCCGACAGGCGGCGCAGCGGATTGGCGATGGTGGAGGCCAGAAGCATGGACAGGATCGCCATGACAAGTGCTGCCACGCCGAAGACGCGCAGGATGGCCTTGCGCTCGGCCGCCACGATCTTGTCGATATCGCCGCCCTCGGTGGACAGCATCAGCACGCCGAGCACGGCGCGGAAACGCTGGATGGGCACGGCGACCGAGACGATCTGCTCGCCCTGCTCGCTGACGCGCACCACCGTGGAGGGGCTGCCAGTGAGCGCGCTCATCACTTCCGGAAAGGCCGCGCCATTGCCGCCGGGCTGCTCCTTGTAGACCGGCAGCTCATTGCTGCGGAACAGGTCGAAGACGAACTTCTCGACCCGCTCCATGACGCTCGGCTCTTCCTCGGTCACAGATGGCAGGTCGTAACGCAGAATCTGGCCGCGCGAATAGAGATGGCGCGAATCCAGCAGCAGATTGGCGTCGCGGTCATAGATGCGGGCGCGCGTGCGCGTCGGCGAAATCAGCCGGCGCAGCACCGGCGCGACGCGCTCGGGGTTGATCGGGAAATCGAGGCTGTCGAGCTGGTCTGAACCCGGGCCGAGGCTTTCGCCGGCCTGCAACTCAAGCAGCTTTTCGGGATCGATGCTGATCGAATCCGTTTCCACCGTGGCGGAACTGGCGATGGCGCCGGCGATGATCTCGCCCTGCGTCATCAGGCTTTCCACCCGCGCGTCGATCAGGCCGTCGCGGAAGGTGTTGAGATAGAGGATGCCGACCACCAGCACCCCCAACCCGGCCAGGTTGAGGAAAAGAATGCGCCGCGTCAGGCTGGAAAAGATGTGGTGGCCGAGGAAACGGCGCAGCGGCACGGTGATCTTCGAGAGAAATGCGGGCATGGCCGTGCGCGACTTGCGCGCGGCCGCACCCGGTTTCTTCAGATCCAATTCCATTGCCATTCAGGCACAAACTCCTGAGACGCGTCGTGGCGCTGCGCCGCGCTTCACGCCTCGCGGAAACGGTAGCCGACACCATAGAGGGTTTCGATCATCTCGAACTCCTCATCGACCGCCTTGAACTTCTTGCGCAGGCGCTTGATGTGGCTGTCGATGGTGCGATCGTCAACATAGACCTGCTCATCATAGGCCGAATCCATCAGCGCATCACGACTTTTCACCACGCCGGGGCGCTGGGCAAGGGCGTGCAGGATCAAAAACTCCGTGACCGTGAGCGTGACCGGCTCGCCCTTCCAGGTGCAGGTGTGGCGTTCCTGATCCATGACGAGCTGGCCGCGTTCGAGCGAGCGCGACTGCTGGCTCGGCGTCTTGGCGGCGGCATCGCGGGCGCTGGCCCGGCGCAGCACCGCCTTGACCCGCTCGACCAGCAGGCGCTGCGAGAACGGTTTGCGGATGAAATCGTCGGCGCCCATCTTGAGCCCGAACAGTTCGTCGATCTCGTCGTCCTTGGAGGTCAGGAAGATCACCGGCAGGTCGGTCTTCTGGCGCAGGCGGCGCAGCAGTTCCATGCCGTCCATGCGCGGCATTTTGATGTCGAGGATCGCAAGATTCGGCGGCCGTGCCGCCAGCCCCTCCAGCGCCGAGGCACCATCGGTATATGTCTCGACGCGGTAACCTTCCGATTCCAGCGCGATCGAAACCGAAGTCAGAATGTTGCGGTCATCGTCGACAAGCGCGATTGTTGCCATATCCAGCGGCTCCCTCATGGGCTTCTTGTCCCTGTCCTGTAGCGGAAAGGGCTTTTGCAGGACAAATTGGGTACAAAATGTGGCATAGAAACAGGCCCTTGTCACACCGCCACCCGCATTTTCCAGATCCGCACCCGTTTTTCGGCTGCGAACCCGCCCCGAGATAGGAAATGGCACGCCGGCCATGCACCCCCTGCGGCGGAAAGTCTCCCTTTAAACGATTTAAAAATTTTTCAAAATCTTTAAATCGATTATATATTTGAAATTGCTAACCTTTTCTGATTTTGACCAATTTCGTCCTTCAAAATCCGGACGATAGACGTTCGGCAAACCGACCCGAGCACCCAGCAGCAACGATCCTATCTGGAGGAACGCCGTATGAGTGAAACCGGCAAACGCAATCCTTCCCACGGAATTGACAAGAGCGGCCTGAAAACCTCGGGAACCGTGCACTACAATCTCGGCACGGCAGCACTTTACGAAGAAGCCATCCGGCGCCGCGAGGCGAAGCTGACGGCCCATGGCGCGCTGGTCGCCGAGACCGGCCAGCACACCGGACGCTCGGCCAAGGACAAGTTCGTGGTGCGCGACGCGGCCACCGAACCGCATGTGTGGTGGGACAACAACAAGCCGATTTCGCCCGAACATTTCGAGGTGCTGCTGGCCGATTTCGTGGCCCACGCGGCCGACAAGGACCTGTTCGTGCAGGATCTCGTGGGCGGAGCGGATGCGCGCCAGAGCCTGCCGGTGCGCGTGATCTGCGAATATGCCTGGCACTCGCTGTTCATCCGCACGCTGCTGCGCCGCCCCGAAGCGGACGAACTTGCCGGTTTCGTGCCGCAGATGACCATCATCGACCTACCCTCCTTCCGCGCCGACCCCGCCCGCCACGGCTGCCGCTCGGAAACCGTGATCGCGGTCGATCTCACTCGCATGATCGTGCTGATCGGCGGCACCTCCTATGCCGGCGAAATGAAGAAGTCGGTGTTCACCGCCCTCAACTATCTGCTGCCGGCAAAGGGCGTGATGCCCATGCACTGTTCGGCCAATGAAGGGCCGAAGGGCGACGCGGCCGTGTTCTTCGGCCTGTCGGGCACCGGCAAGACCACGCTGTCGGCCGATCCGGCGCGCACGCTGGTCGGCGACGACGAGCATGGCTGGGGCCCCGACGGCATCTTCAACTTCGAAGGCGGCTGCTACGCCAAGACCATCCGCCTCTCGGCCGAGGCCGAGCCGGAAATCTTCGCCACCACCCGGCGCTTCGGCACCGTGCTGGAAAACGTCATCCTCGACGAGAACGGCATTCCAGACTTCGACGATGGCCGGCTGACCGAGAACACGCGCTGCGCCTACCCGCTCGATTTCATTCCCAACGCCAGCGCCACCGGCCGCGCCAGCCACCCGAAGAACATCATCATGCTGACCGCCGACGCCTTCGGCGTGATGCCGCCGATCGCCAAGCTCACCCCGGCGCAGGCGATGTATCACTTCCTGTCGGGCTACACCGCCAAGGTGGCCGGCACCGAAAAGGGCGTGAACGAGCCGGAAGCGACCTTCTCGACCTGCTTCGGCGCGCCCTTCATGCCGCGGCATCCGTCGGAATACGGCAATCTGCTGCGCGAACTGATCGCCCGGCACAATGTCGATTGCTGGCTGGTCAACACCGGCTGGACCGGCGGCGCCCACGGCACCGGCAAGCGGATGCCGATCAAGGCCACGCGTGCCCTGCTTTCGGCAGCACTCGACGGCTCGCTCAACAATGTCGAGTTCCGTACCGATCCGAATTTCGGCTTCGCCGTGCCGGTGGCGGTGCCGGGCGTGGAAACGTCGATCCTCGATCCGCGCTCGACATGGGCCGACAAGGAAGCCTATGATCGCCAGGCGCTCAAGCTGGTGGGCATGTTCATCGACAATTTCGCCAAATTCGAATCCCACGTCGATGCCAGCGTGCTGGGAGCAGCACCGCGCGTTGCGGCTGCCGCCGAATAAGCTTTACGGCAGGGACGGACGCGGAAAGGCCCGGTGGAAACGCCGGGTCTTTTCTTTTGCGCGGATGCACGGCATCTCTAGGCAATGAGTTCGGACGAAAAGATCATCATCGCCAACGACGTCGTCATTCATCCCGACGACATCGAGGAGAGCTTCATACGCTCCTCCGGCCCCGGCGGGCAGAACGTCAACAAGGTGGCCACGGCGGTGCAGTTGCGCTTCGATGCGCGCAACGCGCCGGGCCTGCCCGAGCGCGTGCGCGAACGCACGCTCAAGCTTGCCGGGCAGAGGGCGACCAAGGACGGCGTGATCGTCATCGAGGCCGGACGCTTCCGCACGCAGGAACAGAATCGCGCCGACGCGCGCGCCCGCCTGACGGCCCTCGTCGCGCGCGCGGCCGAACCGCCACCCCCGCCGCGCAAGAAGACAAAGCCTTCCAAGGGCGCGATCGAGCGGCGGCTGAAAGCCAAGGCCGGACGCTCGACGGTGAAGAAACTGCGCGGCAGGGTCGAGAGCGACTGAACGATTTGCAACGGCCGGTTTCAATCGCCGCTTCCAATTTCGGGTGGCGGATGCGAAATTCGCTCGTCACAACAGCGGCAGCATCAAGGAGGCATCAATGGGAATGTTCGATTTCGTCAAAAGCGTCGGCAAGAAACTTGGCTTCGGCGGCGAGGAAGAGCAGGCGCCGCAGGCGGATGCGCTGAAAAAGGAACTGGATTCGCACAAGCTCGGCACCGACAAGGTGCAGGTCGAGGTTCAGGGTGACAAGGCGGTCCTGAAAGGCGTGGTCGCGGACCAGTCGATCTTCGAAAAGGCGGTGATTGCGGTGGGCAACACGCTCGGCATCTCCAGGGTCGAGGCCGACGAGTTGAAGATCGTACCGCCGGAAAGCGGCCTCAAGCTCGACGGCAATGTCGACATGACAGCGGTGGTGGCGGCCTCGACGCCAGCCAAGGCGCCGGTGTTCTATACGGTCAAGAAGGGCGACAATCTCTGGAAGATCGCCGAGGCGCAATATGGCAAGGGCAAGGGCGCCAAGAACAACATCATCTTCGAGGCCAACAAGCCGATGCTGACCCATCCCGACAAGATCTATCCGGGCCAGGTGCTGCGCATCCCCGACATCGGCCAGGCCTGAGGCCCGGAACCTGAAAAAACGGAACGGCGGCGCGATGCCGCCGTTTTCTTTTCGGCGACGTTTTCACGCTTCCCGCAACCCTACCGGACAAGCCCATGCTCGCGCTGCCGCCCGGCGTCAGACACATTCCCGGCTTCCTCGACCGCTCCGCGCAGGAGGCGCTGGTGGAGGATATTCGCGCCGTGGTGCGCGCCGCGCCGCTCTATGTGCCGACCATGCCCGGCAGCGGCAAGGAAATGAGCGTGCGCATGACCAATTGCGGCACGCTCGGCTGGGTGACGGACCGCGAGCGCGGCTATCGCTACCAGCCCACGCACCCGGAAACCGGAGAGCCCTGGCCGCCGATCCCCGAGGCGCTGCTTTCCATCTGGCGCGCGGTGGCGGACTATCCGCTGCCGCCAGAAGCCTGTCTCGTCAATTTCTACGGCGAAACCGCCAAAATGGGCCTGCATCAGGACCGCGACGAGGCGGAATTCGCCGCCCCCGTGGTCTCCATTTCACTGGGTGACGCCTGCCTGTTCCGCATCGGCGGCACGACGCGCGCAGCCCCCACGGTGTCATTCCGGCTTGAAAGCGGCGATCTGGTCGTGCTGGGCGGCGAAAGCCGCTTGAGCTTTCACGGCGTCGACCGCATCTATCCGGCAACCTCGACGCTGCTGAAAAATGGCGGGCGCATCAACCTGACGATGCGGCGGGTGACGAAACCCGTAGCGTAAGTACGGCTTAAAGCTTCCGCAGCGCCACTTCCTCGACGCGGTGGTCGGGCCCCTTGCGCAGGATGAGATCGGCACGCGGGCGCGTGGGCAGGATGTTTTCGCGCAGGTTCTTCAGGTTGATGTTGCCCCACAGGCCCTCCGCGATGGCGCGGGCGGCATCTTCCGAAAGCTGCGAGTAGCGATGGAAGAAGGATTCCGGATTGCGGAAGGCCGTCTCCCTCAGCTTCATGAAACGCTTGATATACCAGGAATGGATAAGCTCTTCCCTGGCGTCGATATAGATCGAAAAATCAAAGAAATCAGACAGGAACGGCACGAACTTGCCATCCCTCGGCAGGTCGCGCGGCTGCAGCACGTTCAAGCCTTCGAAGATGAGGATGTCGGGCCGGTCGACCGTGATATATTCGCCCGGCATCACGTCATAGGTCAGGTGCGAATAGAGCGGGGCCCGCACATTGGGCTCGCCCGACTTGATCGCCGAGAGGAAGCGCAGGAGCGCGCCGACATCATAGCTGTCGGGAAAGCCCTTGCGCTCCATCAGGTTTTCGCGGCGCAGCACCTCGTTGGGCAGCAGGAAGCCGTCAGTGGTGACCAGATCGACCTTGGGGCTGGACGGCCAGCGCGCCAGAAGCTCCTTCAGCACGCGCGCGGTGGTGGATTTCCCCACCGCCACCGAGCCCGCCATGCCGATGATGTAAGGGGTCTTGTTGGCCTCGTCGCCATTGAAGAAGGTCTTGCGCTGGCGATAGAGAAGCTGGCTTGCCTCGACATGGGCCGACAAAAGCCGCGACAGCGACAGATAGATGCGGCGCACCTCGTCCAGATCGATCGGATCATAGAGCGAACTCAGCCGCTGGACCTCGTCCTCGGTCAGCGTCAGCGGCGTATCGGCACGAAATTCCGCCCATCGCTCCGCCGTGAAGAACCGGTATGGGGAATATTTGACGGTCGCAGCGAGTTGATCCATCGCCTGCCCTTCCAAAGTCAGCCCTGGTTGCGCGATGCCTTCTCGGCGATGCCGGACTGGCCCGTTCGCCGCTGGAGTTCCTGAAGCACATCAGACAGCGGCACCCCGGCAACCGTCAGCACGACGAGCCAATGATAAAGAAGATCGGCGCTTTCGGAAACGAGTTCCCCGGTGTCGCCCTTGACCGCGGCGATGACGGTTTCAACCGCCTCTTCACCCAGTTTCTTGGCGGCGCGCTCCATGCCCGACGCATAGAGCCTGGCGGTCCAGGAATTGGCGTCGCCCGAGCGGGCGCGCTCCGAAATGATGCGTTCGAGATCGTTGAGGGAAAAACCGGTCATTCGCGTTCTTCGCGCCTCGGCAAATGGATCAGGCGGCCGGATCGAGCCGCATCGGCAGACCCGCTTTTGCCATGTAGGCCTTGGCCTGTGCAATGGTATAAGTGCCGAAATGGAAGATCGAGGCAGCCAGAACGGCGCTGGCATGGCCGTCGCGGATGCCTTCGACCAGATGATCGAGCGTGCCGACGCCGCCCGAGGCGATCACCGGCGCGCGCACCGCATCGGCCACCGCGCGGGTCAGCGTGATGTCGTAGCCGGCCTTGGTGCCGTCGCGGTCCATGGAGGTGAGCAGGATCTCGCCGGCGCCGAGATCGACGACTTTTCTGGCGAACTCGATCGCATCAATGCCGGTTCTTTCGCGGCCGCCATGCGTAAAAATCTCCCAGCGGTCGGCTTCGCCCGGCGCAGACACTTTCTTGGCGTCGATGGCAACGACGATGCACTGGTTGCCGAACTTGTCGGCGGCTTCGGCGACGAAATCCGGGTTCTTCACGGCGGCCGTATTGATCGACACCTTGTCGGCGCCGGCCAGAAGCAGCTTGCGGATGTCGGACACCTGACGCACCCCACCCCCGACCGTCAGCGGCATGAAGCACTGTTCGGCCGTGCGGGCGACGACATCGAAAATGGTCTCGCGATTGTCGGACGAGGCGGTGATGTCGAGAAAGCAAAGCTCGTCGGCGCCGGCCGCATCATAGGCCCTCGCCGCCTCGACCGGATCGCCGGCATCGATCAGATCGACGAAGTTGACGCCCTTGACGACGCGGCCGTCCTTGACGTCCAGGCACGGGATTACGCGGGCTTTGAGGGTCAAAGGACGGTCTCCTTTTCCATTTGCGCGTCCTCGCCGCTGCGCGGCTGCGGGCGACGCGGGCCGTCCTTGACGTCCAGACACGGGATTACGCGGGCTTCGAGGTTCATGGGCGGTCCTCGAACAGAGCGGGCTCAGGCTTCAGCTCGCCGCGCAATATCGCCAACGCCTCGGCCGGGTCGATGCGGCCGTCATAGAGCGCGCGGCCGGAGATCGCGCCTTCGAGTCTTTGCGCGTCCGGCATGGTCATGCGCACGATGTCGGCAATTGAAGCAAGGCCGCCCGAGGCGATGACGGGGATGGAAACGGCTTCGGCAAGATCGATGGTGGAATTCCAGTTGATGCCGGCCAGCACGCCGTCGCGGTCGATGTCGGTGTAGATGATGGCCGCCACGCCCGCGCCCTCGAATTTCTTCGCCAGCTCGATGACGCCGAGGCTCGAGGCTTCCGCCCAGCCCTCGACCGCCACCTTGCCGCCCTTGGCGTCAATGCCGACGGCGACCTTGCCGGGGAAGAGCCGGCAGGCTTCCTTGACCAGTTCAGGGTCGCGCACCGCCACCGTCCCGAGGATGACGCGGGCCAGGCCCTTGTCCAGCCAGCCTTCGATATGGGCGAGCGTGCGGATGCCGCCGCCGAGCTGCACCGGGTTCTTCGTCACCTTCAGGATCGCTTCGACCGCCGCGCCATTGACGCTCTCGCCGGCAAAGGCGCCGTTGAGATCGACAACATGCAGCCACTGAAAGCCCTGCTCCTCGAAAGCGCGCGCCTGCGCGCCAGGATCGGTGTTGTAGACGGTCGCCTGCTCCATATCGCCGAGCTTGAGGCGCACGCACTCGCCGTCCTTGAGGTCGATGGCCGGGAAAAGGATCATGGGCTCAAACCCCTTCGACGATGGAAAAATGCGCGGTCGAGGCGGCAAGCCGGTGCTTCAGCGCTTCCTGATATTCGGGCGAATTGTAGCAGGCCAACGCCTGCTCATAGCTGTCGAATTCGATGATGACGTGGCGCTGGCCGGTCGGACCTTCCGGGTCTTCATGTCGGCCGCCGCGCGCGAGGAAACGCGCACCGTATTTTTCGAAGGCCGCCGCATTGGCAGCGACATAGCGCGGATAGACCTCAGGGTCGGTGATATCGACCATCGCGATCCAATAACCCTTCTTGGTCATGGCTTCCACCTCAGGAAGTTGGCGATGAGTGCAAGGCCCAGTGCCTGGCTCTTTTCGGGATGGAACTGCGTGCCGGCGACATTGTCTTTCGCCACTGCCGCAGTGATCGGGCCGCCATAGTCGGCTTCGGCCAGAACATCCTGCGGATTGGCCGCAGCAAGATGGTAGGAATGCACGAAATAGGCATGCAGACCGCCCTCGCCCGTGCGGATTCCATCGAACAGCGGATGCGAATGTTTCACGTGAATCGTGTTCCACCCGATCTGCGGGATCTTCAGCGACGGATCGGCCGGCTGCATTTCCCTCACATCTCCGGGTATCCAGCCGAGCCCCCGTGTGACGGTCTTTTCCAGCCCGCGTTCGGACATGAGCTGCATGCCGACGCAGATGCCGAGGAACGGCCGGCCATTCCTGATGGCGACGTCCTCGATGGCCTCCACCATGCCCGGCACGGCATCGAGCCCGGCGCGGCAGTCTGCATAGGCGCCCACGCCCGGCAGCACGATGCGGTCGGCTGTACGCACCCGTTCGGCGTCCGCTGTCAGCTCGATCCCGGCGTCGATCCCGCTTTCGCGGGCGGCACGTTCGAACGCCCTGGTGGCCGAGCGCAGATTGCCCGAGCCGTAATCGATGATGGCAACGCGCATATCAGGCCCTTCCGGGATAATCGAGCAGACCGAGCGCCGGCCCCTTGCGGGCGGGCGCGGCGGCGACCGGCATTACCGGCTGGTCGGCAAATGGCGGAGAAACGTCGGCGCGTTCGGGCAGATCGACTTCCCAGAGATAGCGGATTTCGGCATCCTGCCGGTCGCGCGCCTCCACGGCGCCCCAGTCGCGCCAGCCGCGGCGGCGCAGCGCCGCAAGCCGCAGGGCGGGTCCTTCGAGGCCGACATAGATCGACACCAGCAGGGAAAGCAGCGCACTCGTCACGCCAAACCCCGCCGCCTCGCCCAGCGCCGTCAGCAGAAGCGCTGCCGCGAAAGCCAGCACGGCCTCGATCCACAGCCGATGCCACAGCAGCCAGAACGGCGGCACGAGGAAGGCGACCAGCGAAAAACCGTCGCGCACCAGGACGGCGCGCTCCGACGCGGCGGCGGCGTTCCCGAGCGGCGGCTCCATCACGACATAGATGGCCATGGCGTCAGCCCTTCAGCGAACCCTTGGTGGAAGGCACCGCATCCGGCTGGCGCCGATCGGTCTCCAGCGCCATGCGCAGCGCGCGCGCCACTGCCTTGAAGCAGGTCTCGGCGATGTGATGGTTGTTGGCGCCGTAGTGGTTCGTCACATGCAGCGTGATGCCGGCATTCTGCGCCAGCGCATGGAAGAATTCGCGCACCAGTTCGGTGTCGAACGTGCCGATCTTGGGCGCCGAAAAGTCAACGTTCCAGACCAGGAACGGACGGCCGGACACGTCGATTGCCGCCCGCGTCAGCGTCTCGTCCATGGCAAGGTCGATCGAACTGTAGCGCATGATGCCGCGCCGGTCGCCCATCGCTCTGGCCAGCGCCTGGCCAAGCGCGATGCCGGTGTCTTCCACCGTGTGGTGGTCGTCGATATGCAGGTCGCCCTTGGCGCGCACCGTCATGTCGATCAGCGAATGGCGCGAAAGCTGGTCGAGCATGTGGTCGAAGAAGCCGACACCCGTCGACATATCTGACCGGCCGGCGCCATCGATGTCAATGGAAACGGCAATTTCGGTTTCCTTCGTCTGGCGGCTGACTTTTGCGGCGCGAGCGCTCATGGAGCTATCCTTGCGGTACTTTGAAAGAACGGGTGCGTTCTAACAGCATGGCCGGGCGATTTCCAGTTGCATCGCGCTGCATTGCAGCAACGAAGCCTACACCCTTTGCATTCGAAATCCGTCGACATACATAAGGTCGCAACATTACTCGTACCGCGCCAATTGCCTTCAGGGGATGGCGCGAATCGGAGCCATATATGTCCAATGAATTGATCATGCACGGCACCACGATCGTGACCGTGCGCAAGGGCGGCAAGGTCGTCATCGCCGGTGACGGCCAGGTAAGCCTCGGCCAGACCATCATGAAGGGAAATGCGCGCAAGGTGCGCAGGCTCGGCAAGGGCAATGTCATCGCCGGCTTCGCGGGCGCCACGGCCGATGCCTTCACGCTTCTGGAGCGCCTCGAAACCAAGCTCGAGCAATATCCCGACCAGTTGACGCGCGCCTGCGTTGAACTCGCCAAGGACTGGCGCACCGACCGCTACCTGCGCCGACTGGAAGCGATGATGCTGGTAGCCGACAAGAACGTGTCGCTGGCGCTGACCGGCACGGGCGACGTGCTGGAGCCCGAATTCGGCGTGATGGCCATCGGCTCGGGCGGCAACTATGCGCTGGCCGCCGCGCGCGCGCTGATGGACACGGACAAGGACGCCGAGGAAATCGCCCGCAAGGCGATGGAGATCGCGGCCGACATCTGCGTCTACACCAATCACAGCTTCACCGTCGAAGCGCTGGATGCCGCCTGAGGTGCCGCACGATTATGCGTTCCGTCCGCTGACGGGCAAGGATATGAAGCTTCTTGCCCGCTGGCTCGCCGAGCCGCATGTCGCGGCTTGGTGGGGCGACAAGGCAAGCGAGCTGGAAGGCATAGGCAGTCACATCGACAGCATTTCCGTCGAGCCCTTCATCATCGAGCTCGACGGCAGGCCGATCGGCTACATCCAGAGCTACGATCCGCATCTGGAAGACGAAAACCCCTATCAGGACCAACCCAGCGGCACGCTGGGCATCGATCAGTTCATCGGCGAGCCGGACCTGATCGGAAAGGGGCACGGCACCCGGCTGATCGGTGCGTTCCTCGAAATGCTGTTCGAGGAGGGCGCGCCGCGCGTCATCGTCGATCCGGACCCGGCCAATGCGGCCGCCATCCGCGCCTATGAGAAAGCCGGCTTCCGACCGATCGGGCGCAGGCCGGGCGAGCACGGCGAAGTCCTGCTGATGGCCATCGACAATGACGACATGGAGGAGGAACCATGAGCGACACGGCTGCGAAGGACGTCACAGAGAAAGGCTGGCGCATTTCATGGCCAGTGGGGCTCGCCATCGCGGCCGGGCTGATCGCGGCGCAGACGCTGATCCTCTATCTGATGGGGCGCACGCCGATCTGCGAATGCGGCTATGTGAAGTTGTGGCACGGCATCGTGCAGAGTTCGGAGAACTCCCAGCACATCGCCGACTGGTACACCTTCTCGCACATCATCCACGGCTTCCTGTTCTATCTCCTGGCATGGCTGGTGCTGCCGGGTCGCTCGATCTGGCTCAGGCTGGCTCTGGCGAGCTTCGTCGAAGGCGCCTGGGAAATCGTCGAAAACAGCGATTTCATCATCAACCGCTACCGGGAAGGCACGATCTCGCTCGACTATTACGGCGACAGCATCATCAACTCGGTCTCGGACACGCTGGCGATGGTACTGGGATTTGTGATGGCCGCGCGGCTACCTATATGGGTGATCGTGAGCCTCGCCCTCGTTTTCGAGATCGGCGTCGGCTACCTCATCCGGGACAATCTGACACTCAACGTGATCATGCTGCTGCATCCGTTCGAGTTCATCAAGCAGTGGCAAAATGGGTTGTAGCAACATGAGCAATTTCTCTCCCCGCGAAACCGTTTCGGAACTCGACCGCTTCATCATCGGCCAGAAGGAGGCCAAGCGCGCCGTGGCGATCGCCCTGCGCAACCGCTGGCGCCGCCAGCAGCTCGACGGCCAGATGCGCGAAGAGGTGATGCCCAAGAACATCCTGATGATCGGCCCCACCGGCGTCGGCAAGACCGAGATTTCGCGCCGCCTGGCCAAGCTTGCCGCCGCGCCCTTCGTCAAGGTCGAGGCGACCAAGTTCACCGAGGTGGGCTATGTCGGCCGCGACGTCGAGCAGATCGTGCGCGACCTGGTCGAGGTGGCCATCGGCCTGACGCGCGAAAAGATGCGCGAGGACGTCAAGGCGCGCGCCCACCTGAACGCCGAGGAACGCGTTCTGGAAGCGCTGGTCGGCAAGACGGCAAGCCCCGCGACGCGCGACTCCTTCCGCAAGAAGCTGCGCGACGGCGAGCTCGATGACAAGGAAATCGAGATCGAGGTGGCCGACACCGGCACCGGCGGCATGCCCGGCTTCGACATACCCGGCATGCCGGGCGCCAATATCGGCGTGCTCAACATCAACGACATGCTGAGCAAGGCGATGGGCGGGCGGCGCACGAAGATGCGCAAGACCACGGTGAAGGAGTCCTACGAACTGCTGATCGCCGACGAATCCGACAAGCTGCTCGACCAGGACGAGGTGGTGCGGCGCGCAATGGAATCGGCCGAAAATGACGGTATCGTCTTCCTCGACGAAATCGACAAGATCGCGGCCCGCAGCGACATTTCGGGCGGCCCCTCGCGCGAGGGCGTGCAGCGCGACCTGCTGCCGCTGGTGGAAGGCACGACCGTTGCGACCAAATACGGGCCGGTGAAGACCGATCACATATTGTTCATCGCCTCGGGCGCGTTCCATGTCTCCAAGCCGTCGGACCTGCTGCCCGAGCTTCAGGGTCGCCTGCCGATCCGCGTGGAATTGCGTGCGCTGGACAAGAACGACTTCCGCCGCATCCTGACGGAAACGGAAGCCAGCCTGATCAAGCAGTACATCGCCCTGATGGAGACGGAAGGGGTGAAGCTGGACTTCACCGACGACGCCATCGACGCGCTGGCCGGCATTGCCGTCGATCTCAACGAGAGCGTCGAGAATATCGGCGCGCGGCGCCTGCAGACGGTGATGGAGCGCGTGCTCGATGAAATCTCCTTCGACGCGCCCGACCGTTCCGGCACGACGATCACCATCGATGCCGACTATGTGCAGAAGCATGTCGGCGACCTGTCGCGCAACACCGACCTGTCGCGCTTCATTCTCTGATGCGATTCACGCCCGCCGGCATCCCAGCGGCGGGCGTGACAGAATTGCACTCGACTCCGTCGGGTGCTTTTTCTAATTTGCCGGCCTTATGGCTATCCCGAGACGCGGCGGCGCATGAAAAAACGATCCATTCCGGCAATTGCGCTCGCACTCGCGTGGAGCATCCCGCAGGCGCACGCGTCGACGCTGGTGCCGCCCGGCAACCGCCATATCGCGCAACCCGCCGTGCCCGGCGCCTCGACCCGCCGCACCAAGGCCAGCAACACCACATTCGACGCCAAATACCGCAAGGTCTATGCACTTCTGAAGAATGACGGCAAGCTGCGCGCCAAGATCCGCGAGACGGCCGCCGCCTACCGCATCGACCCGATGCACATGGTCGGCGCGATCGTCGGCGAGCACACCTACAATGTCGACGCCTACGACCGGCTTCAGACCTATTACGTCAAGGCCGCGTCCTATCTCTCCAGCGGCCTGACCTTCAGCTACCGCGGCGAGAACGTGACGGATTTCGTCAAACGGCCGGAATTCGCGTCCTGCGCGGCCAAGACCAACAGCTACGACCTGTGGGCCTGCCGCGAGACGGTCTGGAACCGACAGTTCCGCGGCAGGGCGGTGGGCGGGACAAGCTTTCCCGACGACCGTTTCAGCGCCACCTTCTTCCAGCCGCTCTATGCCGGGCAGACCTTCGGCATCGGCCAGCTCAATCCGCTGACCGCGCTGGAGGTGAGCGACATGGTGCAGCGCGTCTCTGGCCTGCCGAAGCTCGATGCGGCGGATCCCAACAAGGTCTATGAGACGATCATGGACCCCGACCTGACGCTGCCCTATGTGGCCGCGATCCTGAAAACCTCCATCGACGCCTATCGCGACATCGCCGGCTTCGACATTTCGCGGAATCCCGGCATCACCGCCACGCTCTACAATGTCGGCGGCCCGGAAGCGCGCGCCTATGCGCTGAAAGCCGAAAACCTGCGCCGGCAGGCCGAAGGGCGGGAACAAAAGCTGCCGGAAGAAAACTATTACGGCTGGCTGGTCAATGAGAAGCTGCCCGAATTGCAGGCGCTGTTTTAGGGCTTTTGGCCTCAGCGCCGGCGCTTGCGCGCCTTCTCCACCTGCGCGATCAGGCCCTTGATGTCATCCTCGGCCAGCCGGCCTATGCTGGCGGCGAGATGATTGGCCAACGCGGTCGCGGCCGGCGACAGGCCGGAGGTGTCGATCACCACGCGCGGATGCGATGTTTCGGCCAGATGCTGAAGCTCTTCCGCATCGTCCCAGATGACGTTGAAATAGCCGATGATCTTCTGCAGGAGCGCCCAGGTCGGCGCGCCGCGCCGGCCATGCTCGAGCGCCGACAGATAGGCCGCGCTGACGCCGATTGCGGCGGCCATGTCCTTCTGGCTGACGCCCCGCTCGCGCCGCAGCGCCCGCAGCCTTTCCCCCAGCGGCGTCATGGGCGTCGCGCCGCGTGGCGGCGCAGCCGCACATAGAGAGCCCCGCCGCCGCCATGGTGGCGCGCGGCATGGTCGTGGCTGCTGACCAGCATGCGGAAAGGCGGCGTGGCAAGCCAGCCGGGCACGGCCCGCCGCAGCACCCCCTCGCCGCCCGACGAAGACCCCTTGCCCGTGATGACGAGCACATAGCGCACACCGCCGGCATGTGCGCGGCTGAGGAAGGACAGAAGCAGCGAATAGGCCTCCTCCTGCGTCAGCCCGTGCAGATCGACCCTGCCCTCTATCGGCAAGCGGCCCCTGGCGAGCTTTTCGTGCGTCGGCGCATCGAGCGAAGTGGTAACGGCCTGCCCGGACCTGACCTGGCGCTGCGGGGATGCCGGCTTCGGAGTGGGCTTTTCCGTCGCGGCCATGGCCTGTTCCATGGTCATCGCCGGTTCGGGCGGGACTTCGACCGCAGCGCGACCCTTCAACGGTTTGGTCGAGCGGGCAACCAGGTTCCAGAGGATGCGATCCTCGTCGCTGAGTGTCTTGGGGGCCTTGCTCATGACGCGGCCCCGCCGATGAGGCCGCGCGGGACCAGCGCGAAGAAATCGGCATCGGCGCGCACCACACCGGCGATCTCGCCGGCAGCATCACCGGAACCGGCGAAAAGATCGCCGCGCGCCGGACCGGTGATGGCCGAGCCGGTGTCCTGCGCGATCATCAGGCGGCGGAAGCCACCGCCGCCGAAGGCCGTCAGCTTCGGGGCGTCAATGAAGAACGGCGTGCCGAATGTATGCAGCAGCCGGTCCACCGCCATGGAACGGCCGGGCGTCAGCGGCACTTTTGCCGCCGCGATCGGCCCCAGCGCGGCTCGTTCAACCGCAGCCTCGCGGAAGAAGATATAGGATCGGTTGCGCCACAATATCTCGTTCACCCGCCCCGGATTGGCTTTGAGCCATGCCCGGATCGACTGCATGGTGATCTTTTCCAGCGGCATTTCGCCCAGTTCGGCCAGCACCCCGCCAGGCCCGGTGAAACGCTGGCCGGATTTCGCCGCATAGGTCACACGCCGCAGCGAGCCGTCCGTCATTTTCAGCCGTGCAGCACCCTGCACATGGACGAAGAATGCATCCACCGGATCGGCCAGCCAGGCGATTTCCAGCCCCTGCCCTTCCAGCGCGCCCCGTTCGATGGCCTGCCGGTCGAAATATTCGGCGAGCCCGTCAGGCGTTTGGCGCGCAAAGGCAAGGTAAGGGTCCATTCCGTCCGGCCGATTGCCATCGTCCACATCAAGCAGATCGTCCGGCCGCGCGAGCAGCGGCACGGTGAAACGATCCCTTCTTACAAGAGAGGCCACCACTTCCGGCTCGTAGAATCCGGTCACGAAGCCCGACGGCCTGTCGTCCGGCGCGACGCGCGCCGGCACAAAATGACGCTCGAAGAAGGCACGGGCATCCTGCCGCGCGGATGCGCGCGCATCCGCATAGGCATCCGCGAAAGCGGAAAACTCCACACCCAGCGCGCCGGTGCGATAGGGTTTGGTCAGCACATGGAAGGCGCAGCGGCGAAAGGCTGCGTAGGCATCGGTCTGGTCGTCCTGGCGCCAGCCGGGAAGATCGCCGAAGGAGACGATGCGGAAGACAGGCGACAGCGCCACCGGACCGGCCCCTGAACGACGGTCACTCTTCTTCTTCGGTCGCGACGAGCTTCCAGTTCGGGTCGCGCGAGCGTGCATCGCGCGCGAAAGTCCATACGTCCTTGACCTCGGCCACCGTTTCGGGATCGCCGTCGATCACCTCGCCGGCCTTGTCGCGGGTGGCCGAAATAAGCTCGCTGATGATGCGCAGCGTGATGTGGGCCTCGCCGTTCTTCACTTCGGCGGCGACGATATCGGCCTTGTCGATGCCGACGAAGGAGGACTGGATCTTTTCCGAGCGCGCCTCGCGGTCTGAGATGGCGGCGACGAAACCGTCATAGACCTCGCGCGAAAGCAGGTTCTTCAGCGTTTTGCGGTCGCCGTCGGCATAGGCCATGACGATCATCTCATAGGCCATCTTGGCGCCGTCGACGAAGGATTTGGGCTCGAAGCTCGCATCGGCATCCTTGATGGCGCGCAGGCCCCTGTTCAGATCGGTGTCGGGCTTGGCGACGGCATCGATGGCCGCATAGGCATCGTCATTGTCGGCCGGACCACGCTTGCGCGGCAGGGACACCACATTTTCGGATTTTTGGGCGGCATCCTTGTCGCCGGTGCGGGCGGCCGTATAGGGATCGAACGGCGGACGCTCATTGCCGGTGCGGCGCCCCAGCACGTTGCGCAGCTGAAAAAAGATCACGACGGCCGCGATCAGAAAGAACAATGTGCCGAAGTCGAAAAATTCCATATCTTCCGCCATCAATCCCTTGTCTTCGGCCGTGCCGAAACGGCACTCTCACCGCTCCGGCATTTCAGCGCCCTCTGTTCCAATGCATATAGAACGCATGCTGCCATCATTCAAATGAAAGCCATGCTTACCTATCTAATGTAGGATGCGCCAGCGTTGGCCGCTGGACATTTTGATGCAACCCAGGTCGAAAACCCGAAAAACAGGCTGGTTCGTGCGCGTTTCCCTCATTCCCTCCCTTCTTTTGCTGCTTCCGCTGATCGAAATCGCCGGCTTCGTCATCGTCGGCCGGCAGATCGGCGTTTTTCCGACGCTGGGGCTCACCATCGCCGCCAGCATCGCCGGCGGCATGCTTTTGCGACATCAGGGTTTTGGCGTGATGGCGCGCATCCGCAATGAGATCGAGGCCGGGCGCGACCCCAGCCGCGACCTCGCCCATGGCGTGATGATCCTTTTGGCAGGCATCCTGCTTCTTTTGCCGGGCTTCTTCACCGATATTCTCGGCATTTTGCTGTTCCTGCCGCCGGTGCGCGATTTCGGCTGGAATTTTTTGCGCAAGCGCGTGGATTTCACGGTGAATTATGGCGGCATGGGCGGCTTTTCGCGCCGGCAGGGTCAAAGCCGGACCATCGACCTCGACGAAGCCGACTATTCGCGCGACGCCGATCCGAATTCGCCCTGGCGGCGTCTTGGCGACGACTAGAGACGCAAAACCCGCCCGCGACGGCAGCCCGGCCAAAACCTTGTCTTGACATGAAGGCCATGCTAGCCAACGCTCGATTTCAATCGGGGCCGCCCGGCGGCTGAACGCAAAGAGGAAGATGGCTCATGGCCAATGACGAGAACCAGCCGGTCGGCAACGGAAACGGCAATGCCGCCGGTGCGCAGCCTTCGCTCAACGTGCTTGCACAATATGTGAAGGACCTCTCCTTCGAGAGCCCCGGCGCGCCCAACTCGCTGCGCGGCCGCGACAAGGCGCCCGGCATCAACATCAACGTCAACGTCAACGCCAATCCGCTTTCGGACAAGGAATTCGACGTCAACCTGACGCTCTCGGCCAAGGCGGCTTTCGACAAGGAAGTGCTGTTCAACGTCGAGCTGGTCTATGGCGGCGTCTTCAAGATCGAAGGGTTCCCGCAGGAGCACATGCTGCCGCTGCTCTTCATCGAGTGCCCGCGCCTGCTGTTTCCCTTCGCGCGCCAGATCATCGCCGACGCCACCCGCAATGGCGGCTTCCCGCCGCTGATGCTCGACCCGATCGACTTCGCGCAGATGTTCCAGCAGAAGATCGCCGAGGACCAGGCGGCTGCCAAGGTGCAGGTCAGCTAAGCCCAGCGCAGCAGCGACTTTTCATGAAAAACCCGGCCTCGTGCCGGGTTTTTTGTCTGATAGAAGAACTTCAAGCGACCCCTATCCAAGAGCGGTTTCGCGCTCTTCGTCCGATGCGCCGAAACGCTGCCAGATCGATTTCTCGCCCAGTTTCTCGACCAGTTTCGCATGGGCCGCGCGCTCGGCATCCGTGATGCGCGGAGCCAACGGCACCGGACGCTGGCCGATGGTGACCGTAGCCTGGCCGCCAAAATCCTCGCCGCCCGACTGGCTGCCCGCGTCGAGGATGAGCGCCGCCTGCCTGCCGCCGACCAGCTCGATATAGACTTCGGCCAGAAGCTGGGAGTCGAGCAAGGCGCCGTGGAATGTGCGGTGGCTGTTGTTGATGCCGTAGCGCCGGCACAGCGCGTCGAGCGAATTCGGCCCCATCGGGTGCTTGCGGCGCGCGAGCGCCAGCGAATCCACCACCCGCTCATTGTCCACCGCCGGGAAATCGAGCCGCGCCAGTTCGGCATTGATGAAGCCGATGTCAAAATTGGCATTGTGCGCGATCAGCTTCGCGCCATCGAAAAAAGCCAGGAACTGATCAACGATCTCAGGAAAGGTTTTCTCGTTGACAAGGCGTTCATTGCTGATGCCGTGGACGGCAAGCGCGTCGGGATGGACCTGCCTGCCCTGCGGATTGATGTAGACATGGAACGTGTTGCCGGTCGGAAACCGGTTGACCATCTCCACCGCGCCGATCTCGATGATGCGATCCTCGCGCGCGTCGAGGCCGGTGGTTTCCGTATCGAAGATGATTTCGCGCAACGAATCACTCCATTCAGCGCCATTCTCGCACATGGGCGGACTGGCGCAGTAGTTACGATGCTGAGCGGCTTCCCGAAGGGTTGCCGGTTCTCTCGAAGCTGGTGCCGTTCACCGCCGTCGACCGGCGGAAACCTCATGAATCATGACCGCGACCGCCTGAGGCCGCAAGGGTCAGTTGGCAGGAGAATGCGGCTTTTCCCCGACGAGCGAGGCGATCAGCCGCTGCACCGCCTGCCTCGTGCGATCGAACGAGCCGCTCGTGTCGATAACGTAATCGGCCTGCCGGCGCTTTTCGGCGTCAGGCACCTGACGCGCCAGAATGCTGGCGAATTTTTCTTCGGTCATACCCGGGCGGGCAAGCACGCGCTCGCGCTGCGCTTCGGCCGAGGCGCTGACCACGACGACCTTGTCGACGCGGTCGCGTCCCCCGGTTTCAAACAGCAGCGGTATGTCGAGCACGGCCAGCGGTGCTCCGGCCGCGCGGCTCTGCGCCAGAAAGGCTTCGGCATCGGCACGCACCAGCGGGTGGATGATCCCCTCGAGCTTTTTCAACGCCTCGGGCTTGCCGAGCACCCGCCTGGAAAGCTCGGCGCGATCGACGACGCCGTCGCGAACAGTGCCGGGAAATGCAGCTTCCACCAGCGGAGCGGCTTTCCCGGCATAGAGCCGATGCACGGCCTCGTCCGAATCATGCACCGGCACGCCGGCTTCCGAAAACATCCTGCCGGCAGTCGATTTGCCCATGCCTATCGACCCTGTGAGCCCCAGCACGATCATGCCGCCACACCCAGGTCGGCCACGATCAGCTCGCGCAGCTCCCGCGTCACCTCGGGCCGCACGCCGAACCAGCGCTCGAAGCCTGGTACGGCCTGATGCAGCAGCATGCCGAGGCCGTCCACGGTCTTCAGCCCGCGCGCCCTTGCCGCCGCAAGCAGCGGCGTTTCCAGCGGCACATAGACGATGTCGGTGACGATGGCATGGGCGGGCAAGGCCGACGGATCGACCGGCAATTCGCCACTGCCCTGCATGCCGAGCGAGGTCGTGTTGACGAGGAGCCCGGTGTCGGGCAGGAATTCGCCGCTTGCCGCAAGCGGATGGCCCGAAACCCCTTCACCGAACGCATCCGCCAGCGCCAGCGCGCGCTCCGCGGTGCGGTTGACGATGCGGATATGCTTGAACCCGCGCATCTTCAGCGCATGGACCACCGCGCGCGCCGCGCCGCCCGCGCCCAGCACCAGCGCGGTTTCGGCCTTGTCCCAGTCGGGCGCATATTCATCGAGATTGGCGGCAAAACCATAGGCATCCGTATTGTCGCCCCACAGATGGCCGTTCTCGAACCACAGCGTGTTGACCGCGCCGATCGCCTCGGCGGCCGCGGCACGCCGCTGAACCAGGCGGAAGGCCGCTTCCTTGTGCGGAATGGTGACGTTGCCGCCGACCAGCCCGTTCGCGGCCAGCCGCGCCAGAAAATCATCGAAAACCTCCGGCTCCACATCGATGGCGTCATAGCTGCCGTCGATGCCGTATTGTCTCAGCCAAAAGCCGTGAATCTTCGGCGAACGCGAATGCGCGATCGGGTGTCCGCAGACGAAAGCCTTGCGTTCAGCCATCGATGGCTCCCAGTTCGCGCAGCTTCTTGAGCAGCGGCAACAGCGGCAGGCCGACGATGGTGAAATAATCGCCCTCGATCCTGTCGAAAAGCTGGATGCCTTCGCCTTCGATCTGGTAGGCGCCGACGCTCATCAACGCCTTGTCGCCAACACGCGCCAGGTGGCGGCCGATGAAGGCGGGGTCGAGCTTGCGCATGGTGAGTCGTGCAATGGGCACGTCGCTCCACAACGTGTTGCCGCCCCTGGCCAGCACGACCGCACTGTTGAGTTGATGCGTCCTGCCCGAAAGGTCGAGCAGATGGCGGCGCGCATCCTCCATGTCGCGCGGCTTGTGGAAAATGCGGTCGTCAAGCGACAGCGTCTGGTCGCAACCTATGACCAGCGCGTCGGGGTGACTTTCGCTGACATTGAGCGCCTTGGCTTCCGCCAGGATCAACGCCACGTCCTCGGGGCCGGTGCCGCTGTTTTCCAGCGGCGCCTCAAGGGCACGCTCATCGAGATCGGCCGTCGCGACGGTGAAATCGATGCCGGCATTGGTGAGCAAGGTTTTGCGAAACGGACTTCCCGACGCAAGTATGATCCTGTCCATCGCCTGATCC
>Ga0182738_1001642_pt1 | contig 27673 bp, 20 predicted proteins | sample eDN5th30CBELigMG_FD_128876 | JGI IMG/M metagenome (GOLD analysis project Ga0182738, IMG submission 128876) | Enriched Miracle-Growth compost microbial communities from Emeryville, California, USA - eDNA 5th pass 30_C BE-Lig MG (version 2)... ...
CTCGGCGACCGCGACGGCGTGCGCACGCCGATGCAGTGGTCGCCCGACCGCAACGGCGGCTTCTCCCGAGCCGACTGGAACGCGCTGGCGCTGCCCACCATCCAGGACCCTCTCTACGGCTACGAGACGGTGAACGTCGAGGCGGCGACGCGTGATCCCTACTCGCTGCTGCACTGGATGCGGCGCATGCTGACGGTGCGGCGCAGCCATGCCGCCTTCGGCCGCGGCAGCCTCCGTTTCCTCTATCCGAAGAACCGCAAGGTGCTGGCCTACCTGCGCGACTGGCAGGACGAGACGATCCTCTGTGTCGCCAACGTCTCGCGTACGCCGCAGGCGGTCGAACTGGACCTTTCGGAATTCGTCGGCCGCGTGCCGATCGAGCTGAACGGCGGCTCCCTGTTCCCGCCGATCGGTCAGCTCACCTACCTGCTGACCCTGCCGCCCTACGGCTTCTACTGGTTCATCCTCGCCAAGGAGAGCGAGGCGCCATCGTGGCACACGCCGGCGCCGGAGCCGATGCCCGACTATGCGACGCTCGTTTTGCGCGACAAGCTGGCCGAGGCGCTCGGCCAGTCGGCCGCCGGCCTGCTCGAACGCGACGGCCTTCCGGCCTATCTCGCCAAGCGTCGCTGGTTCTCGGCAAAGGGCAGCGCGATCGACTCCGCGCGCCTTGCCTATACGGCGCGCCTGCCCGGCGGGGATCGCGAGCTGCTGCTGTCGGAAATCGAGACGAAGATCGGCGGCGAGACCCAACGCTGGCAGATGCCGCTGTCGATCGTCTGGGAAGACGAGTCGACCGGCCCGCTGCCCGGCCAGCTTGCCCTGTCGCGCGTACGGCGCGGCCGCCGGGTCGGCCTGCTGACCGACGCCTTTGCCGTATCGACCTTCGCAACGGCCATGTTGCAGGCACTCGCCAATCGCACCGTGATAGAGGTCGGCTCGGGCCGGATCGTGTTCGAGCCGATGCCGGGGAGCGAAGAGGTCCTTCAGCAAAGGACCGAGGCGCCCGTGGCCTGGCTGACGGCGGAGCAATCCAACAGTTCGCTGATCGTCGACGATGCGGCGATGCTCAAGATCTTCCGCAAGGTCACGGCCGGAGAACACCCCGAAGCCGAGATGGGCCGCTACCTGACGGCGCACGGCTTTGCCAACTCGCCGACCCTGCTGGGCGAGGTAACGCGCATCGACGCGCAGGGCGAGCGCCATTCGCTGGCGGTGGCACAGCGCTTCATCCGCAACCAGGGCGATGCCTGGACCTGGACCTTGAACCAGTTCGAGCGCGCCGTCGACGATCTTGCCACCCATGAGGCCGATGCGCGTGCCGACAAGGTCGAGGACTATCAGGCTCTCGCCGCCACCGTCGGCCGTCAGCTCGCGGCGATGCACGGCGTGCTGGCGCGCGCAACCGACGACGAGGCCTTCATGCCGCGGACGGCAGGCGCCGAGGATGTCGCCCGCTGGATCGGCCGTGCCAGCAGCCTGCTCGGCAAGGCGTTCGATATCCTGGGCACGCTGAAGCCCGGCGAGAACGAAGAGGACGACAAGGTGGTAGCCGCCCTCACCCTGAACAGGAACGCGCTGGTCGAAGCCATGGAACGGCTGGCGAGGTCGGGCGAAGGCGGGCTGATGACGCGTATCCACGGCGACTTCCATCTCGGCCAGGTGCTGGTGGTGAGTGGCGATGCCTACATCATCGACTTCGAGGGTGAGCCCGGGCGGCCGCTCGCCGAACGCCGCGCCAAGATGAGCCCGCTGGTCGACGTGGCAGGCCTGATGCGCTCGCTCGATTACGCCGTCGCCACGACACTGGATCCCAGGACGCCGACCTCCGCGCCGCTGGCCGAGGCCACGCGCGCCAAGTTCGTTAAGCGCCTGCGCGACGGCGCGCAGGAATCCTTCCTCGACGCCTATCGCAGCGGGGTCGCCGACCTGCCTGGCCTCGACAATCTCGACCTGCTGACCTTCTTCATGCTCGAAAAGGCGGCCTACGAGCTGCTTTACGAGGCGTCCAACCGGCCGGCCTGGCTGTCGATCCCGCTGCACGGCTTGCAGCGGTTGATGATCCGCATCCTGGGCGACGATCTGAGGAGCCCCGCATGACGGCGCGCGCGATCCTTCCGCCAGAGTTGTCGCTGCCGGAAGCCGATGCCATCGCCCACGGCCGGCACGGCGATCCGTTCAGGGTGCTGGGCCCGCACGACACCGCGGAAGGCCGCGTCGTCCGCGCCTTCCTGCCCGGCGCGAAGGCGGTCGAGCTTCTGCGGCGCAGCGACCGGGCCGTCATCGGCAGGCTCGAAGCGCAGCAGCCGGATGGAATGTTCGAGGCCACGGTGGCCGATCGGAGTCCTTACCTGTTGCGCATCGCCTGGCCGGGCGCGGTGCAGGAAACCGAGGATCCCTACTCGTTCGGCCCGCTGCTGGGCGATCTCGACCTGCATCTCTTCGGCGAAGGCCGCCATTTCGAGCTGGCCGAAGTGTTCGGCGCCCATGCCATGACCCTCGAAGGCGTCGAGGGCGTGGGCTTCTCGGTCTGGGCACCCAATGCCAGCCGGGTCGCCGTGGTCGGCGATTTCAATGCCTGGGATTCGCGGCGCCATCCCATGCGCCTGCGCTTTCCCTCGGGCGTCTGGGAGCTCTTCGTGCCGCGCGTTAGTCCCGGGACACGGTACAAGTTCGACATCGTCGGCGCCGGCGGCGTGCCCCAGCCGCAGAAGGCCGACCCGCTGGCGAAGCAGACCGAAATGCCCCCCGCGACCGCTTCCGTCGTCGCCTCGTCCAGGCCGTTGCAATGGCACGATGGGGCGTGGATGGAGGGCCGTGCCGGGCGCCAGGCCAGGGACGCCCCGATATCCATCTACGAAGTCCATCTCGGCTCGTGGATGAGCGCCGACAAGACCTGGGACGACGCGGCGGACCGGCTCATCCCCTATGCCGTCGACATGGGCTTCACCCATCTGGAGCTGCTGCCGATCACCGAGCATCCATTCGGCGGCTCATGGGGATATCAGCCGCTCGGGCTGTTCGCGCCGACCGCGCGGTTCGGCTCGCCGGAAGCCTTCGCCCGCTTCGTCGACCGCGCCCATGCCGCCGGGCTCGCGCTCATCCTCGATTGGGTGCCGGCGCATTTCCCGACCGACGCGCACGGCCTCGCCCGCTTCGACGGCACCGCGCTCTACGAGCATCTCGACCCGCGCGAGGGCTTTCATCGCGACTGGAACACCTACATCTACAACTTCGGACGCCGCGAGGTTCAGGGCTTCCTGATCGCGAGCGCCCTGTATTGGCTGGAGCATTTCCACGTCGATGCCCTGCGAGTCGATGCCGTGGCCTCGATGCTCTATCGCGACTACAGCCGCAATGCCGGCGAATGGGTGCCCAATATCCACGGCGGGCGCGAGCATCTCGAGGCGATCGACTTCATCCGCCACCTCAATGCCGTCGTTACCGAACGCTGCCCCGGCGCCATCGTCATCGCCGAGGAATCGACGGCGTGGCCGGGCGTCACCCAGCCGGTGTCCGAGCTCGGCCTCGGCTTCGCCTACAAATGGAACATGGGCTGGATGCACGACACCTTGCGCTACATGGCGCACGATCCGATCCATCGCTCCTATCACCACGACGACATGACCTTCGGGCTGGTCTATGCCTTCTCCGAGCGCTTCGTCCTGCCGCTGTCGCATGACGAGGTGGTGCACGGCAAAGGTTCCCTGCTCGGCCGGATGCCGGGCGATCGCTGGCAGAAGTTCGCCAACCTGCGTGCATATTTCGGCTTCATGTGGGCGCATCCGGGCAAGAAGCTGCTGTTCATGGGCGGCGAGATCGCCCAGGAGCGCGAATGGAACCACGATGGCGAGGTCGACTGGTTCCTGCTCGACAACCCCGACCATGCGGGCATCCAGCGCCTGGTGCGGGACCTGAACCGCATCTATCGCGACGAACCGGCGCTGCACCGCCGTGACGCCAGCCCCGAGGGCTTCCGCTGGATCATCGGCGACGATCGCGCCAACTCGGTCTTCGCCTTCCTGCGCCGGGGCGAGGCCGGCGACCCGCCGGTGCTGGTGGTGTGCAACATGACACCGGCGCCGCGTCCGCATTATCGTATCGGCGTGCCGCGTGCCGGCCAATGGCGCGAGATCGCCAACACCGATTCGCGATTCTACGGAGGCAGCGACATGGGCAACGACGGCGGCGCCGCGACGGCGCCGATCCCCGCGCACGGCGAGCCGCAGTCGCTCGAGCTCACCCTGCCGCCGCTCAGCACCCTCATGCTGCGCGCCGACGGCTGATTGTGCCGCCCTTTCCCGATCGCCTGCAGCCGGGCTCGTCCTATCCGCTGGGTGCCACGTTCGACGGGCTCGGCATCAACTTCGCGGTCTTCTCGGCCCATGCGCAGCGGATCGACTTGTGCCTGTTCGATCCGGCCGGCCGGCGCGAGGTGACGCGGCTGGCGCTGCCGGAATACACCGACGAGGTCTGGCACGGCTACCTGCCGGGCGCCCGGCCCGGCCTGATCTACGGCTTTCGCGCGCACGGCCCCTACGAGCCGCTGCACGGCCATCGTTTCAACCCGCACAAGCTGCTGCTCGATCCCTACGCCCGGCGCCTGACGGGAGACATCCGCAGATCGGATGCCATATTCGGCTATCGGGTGAATTCGCCCCGCGCCGACCTGTCGTTCGATCGGCGCGACAGTGCGCCCGTGGTCACCAAGGCCGTGGTGGCCTCGGACGATTTCACCTGGGGCGACGATCGTCCGCCCAACGTGCCGTGGTCGGACACGATCATCTACGAAGCCCATCTCAAGGGCCTGACGATCCTGCGGCCCGAACTGCGGCCGCGCGAGCGCGGCACCTTCGCGGCCCTCGCCGACCAGGGCGTCATCGACCATCTGCGCCGGCTCGGCGTCACGGCCGTCGAGCTGATGCCGGTCCACGCCTTCGTCCAGGACCGTCACCTGCTGGAGCAGGGACTGCGCAACTACTGGGGCTACAACACGCTGGGCTTCTTCGCGATCGAGCCGCGCTACCTGTCCGACGGCACGGCCGACGACATGCGCATCGCGGTGCGCCGCCTGCATGCCGCCGGCCTCGAGGTCATTCTCGACGTCGTCTACAACCACACGGCCGAGGGCAACGAGTTCGGCCCGACGCTGTCGTTTCGCGGCCTCGACAACGCCAGCTACTACCGGCTGCTGCCCGACAATCCGCGCCACTACATCAACGACACCGGTACCGGCAACACGGTCAACCTGTCCCATCCGCGCGTGCTGCAGATGGTCATGGACTCGTTGCGCTACTGGGTGACATCGTTCCACGTCGACGGCTTCCGCTTCGACCTCGGCACCATCCTCGGGCGCGAAGCCTATGGCTTCGACGTCTGCTCCGGCTTCTTCGATGCCGTGCGTCAGGATCCCGTTCTTTCGCGCGTGAAGCTGATCTCCGAGCCCTGGGATCCCGGCCCGGGCGGGTACCAGCTCGGCCACCAGCCTCCCGGTTTTGCCGAATGGAGCGACCGCTTCCGCGATTGCCTGCGCCGATACTGGCGCGGCGACGAAGGCCAGCGCTCGGACTTCGCCGCGCGGCTCGCGGGTTCGAGCGACATCTTCGAGCACCGCGGCCGCCGGCCCTATGCCTCGATCAACTATGCCGCCTGCCATGACGGCTTCACGCTTCGCGACACCGTGAGCTACGTCGACCGCCACAACGAGGCCAATGGCGAAGGCAACAAGGACGGCCAATCCGAGAACTTCTCGGCGAACTGGGGCATGGAAGGACCGAGCACCGACCCGGCCACGACGGAGACGCGCATCCGGTTGCAATGCGCCATGCTGGCCACGGTGTTCCTTTCCCAGGGCACTCCCATGCTGCTCGCCGGCGACGAGTTCGGCCGCACGCAGCACGGCAACAACAACGCCTATGCCCAGGACAACGAAACGTCGTGGATCGACTGGTCCTTGGCCGAGGGCGAGGAGGGTCGCCTTCTCATCGACCTCGTGGCGCGCCTGATCGCGTTGCGCCGTACGCATCCGATCCTGCGCTGCGCCACCTTCCTGCACGGCAAGGACCAGCCGGCGCCGAACGTGCTCGACATCGCCTGGTTCGACGAGCAGGGAGAGGTCATCTCGGCTGACGCGTGGGACAATCCGGCGGAGCGTACCATGGTGTTGCGCCGGGCCGCCGCCGTTGCGGACGGCAGCGTTCAGATCCTGACCTGCTTCTTCAATCCCACGGCCGAAGATCGCCCCTTCAGGCTGCCCCCGCCGCAGCTGCCGACGACGCTGCTGCTCGACAGTGCCGAGCCGGGTGCGACGGAACGCGCAGTCGAAGACGACATCCTGCCCGTCAAGGCACGCAGCGTGGTGCTGACCCGCAGCGTTTATCGAAAATGAGATTCGGAGCGACCTATCTCGGCAACCACCGTGCGCGCTTTCGGCTTTGGGCGCCTGGCCAGACCGCGATCGGCCTCGAGGTCGACGGCCGGTCGACGGCGATGACGCCCCGGGGCGAGGGCTGGTTCGAAACCGAGGCCGAGGCTGCCCCCGGCGCATCCTATCTCTATCGGCTCGACTCCGGCCGGGCCGTTCCCGACCCGGCATCCCGCGCGCAGGCCGGGGACGTGCACGGCCCGAGCCTCGTGGTCGATCCGGATGCCTATCGTTGGCGCCATCCCGAATGGCGGGGCCGGCCGTGGCACGAAACCGTGCTGTACGAGCTGCATGCAGGGACTTGCGGCGGCTTCGCCGGCGTACAGGCCGACCTCGACCGCCTGGCCGGGCTTGGCATCACCGCCATCGAGCTGATGCCGATCAACGATTTTCCGGGGACGCGCAACTGGGGCTACGACGGCGCGCTGCCCTTTGCGCCAGACCGTGCCTACGGCACCCCCGACGAGCTGAAAGCGCTGATCGATGCCGCGCACGAGCGCGGTCTCATGATGTTCCTCGATGTCGTCTACAACCACTTCGGGCCGGACGGAAATTACCTCGGTGCCTATGCGCCCGATTTCTTCCGCCAGGACGTGAAGACTCCGTGGGGTGCCTCGATCGATTTCCGCCGGCAGCCCGTGCGCCGCTTCTTCATCGAGAATGCGCTCCATTGGCTGACGGAGTACCGCTTCGACGGGCTGCGCCTGGATGCGGTGCATGCCATCGGCGACCAGACATGGCTCGACGAGATGGCGGCCGAGGTGCGCCGGACCGTCGAGAAAGGCCGCCATGTCCACCTGGTCCTGGAGCATGACGGCAACGAGGCCGATCACCTGCGCCATGGTTACGACGGACAGTGGAACGATGATGCCCATCACGTGCTGCATGTGCTGCTGACTGGCGAAAGCGACGGCTACTATGGCGATTTTGCCCAGGCGCCCGCCCGGCAGCTGGCGCGAGCGCTCACCGAAGGCTTCATTTTCCAGGGTGATCCCTCCCCCTATCGCAAGGGCGAGAAGCGCGGCACACCGAGCGCCGACCTGCCGCCGACCGCATTCGTGCTCTTCCTGCAGAACCACGACCAGATCGGCAATCGCCCGTTCGGCGACCGGCTGACGACGCTTGCCGATCCCGCAGCGCTGAAGGCCGCCATCGCGCTGCAACTCCTCTGCCCGAACATCCCGCTGATCTTCATGGGCGAGGAACGGATGAGCCGCACGCCGTTCCAGTTCTTCACCGACTATCACGGCGAACTGGCCGACGCGGTACGCGAGGGTCGACGTCGCGAGTTCGCGAGCTTCAAGCGCTTCGGCGGCGAGGACATCCCCGATCCCAACGCCCGCGAGACCTTCGAACGCAGCCGCGTGGCGCCGACCGGCGACGATGGCCTGTATCGAACGCTGTTGAAGCTGCGCCACGACGCCATCGTGCCGCGCCTGGCGGGCGCGCGTGCGCTCGACAGCCAGGTGCTCGGCCCGGCCGCCGTTCTGGTGCGCTGGCGGATGGGCGACGGGGCTACCCTTGCGATGGCCGCCAATCTCGGTCCCGAGCCGGCAGGCATCGCCTCGCCCGGGGGCGAACTCCTTTTCGCCACCTCCGGCGAGGCGATCGCCGGCGGCACACTGGCCCCGCGAAGCACCGCCGTCTTCCTCGAGCCGGCGCCGTGAACGACGAGACAATCCTCGCGCAGGCCGGCAAGGCCGGGATTGCGATCGACTGGACCGACGCCAACGGCCAGCCGCAACGCGTGTCCATCGCATCGCTGAGGCGCATCCTTGATGCGCTGGGCGACAGCGGGCCGCAGCGGCCCCCGCCGCTGGTCACGGCGACGGTCGGCCAACCGGTCGACATTGCCGCGGAAGGGCCCGCCGAACTCGTGCTCGAGGATGGTGCCCGCCTGTCGCTAACCCTGCAGTCGACGGTGCCGCCGATCGACACGCCCGGCTACCATACGCTGCGCTACGCCGATCGCGAGGTCACCCTCGCCGTGGCGCCGCCGCGTTGCGTCACCATCGGCGACATCGCACCCGGGCAAAGGCTGTGGGGCATCGCCGTGCAGCTCTACAGCCTCAAGCGTGCCGACGACGGCGGCATCGGCGATACGACGGCCCTGGCCCTGCTCGCACGGGAGGCAGCGCAACGGGGCGCCGATGCCGTCGCCCTCAGCCCGACGCACAGCCTCTTCCCCGACGATGCGACCCGCTTCGGCCCCTATTCGCCCTCCAGCCGGCTGTTCCTCAATCCGCTGCTGATCGATCCGGCCACCATTCTGGGCGAGCACCGTGTGGAAGCGGAGACCGAGCCCGACCAGCCGCTGATCGATTGGCCGAGCGCGGCGAAACGGAAGTACGCACTCCTACGCCGCCTTTACGATGACTTCATCGCGAGCCGTTCCTCGCGCATGCCCGCATTCGAAGGTTTCGTCCGGGACGGTGGCCGGAGCCTTGCCGGCCACGTCGCCTTCGAGGCCCGCGACGGCGGCGATCCGCGCTACTACGCTTTCCTGCAGTGGCTGGCCGACGGCGCGTTCGCCGCCGCGCAGAAGGCGGCCCGGGACGCCGGCATGCGGATCGGCCTGATCAGCGATCTCGCCATCGGACTCGACGGCGGCGGCGCGCAGGTCGGTGCCGATCCGCACCAGTTCCTGACCGGCCTCGGCATCGGCGCGCCTCCCGACATGTTCAATCCGCAGGGCCAGGGCTGGGGCCTCACCTCCTTCTCGCCACAGGCGCTGGTCGCGGGCGGCTTCGCGCCGTTCATCGCCACGCTGCGTGCCAGCATGCGCCATGCCGGCGGGGTGCGGATCGATCACGCGATGGGCCTGATGCGGCTCTGGCTGGTACCGCACGGTGCGCTGCCGTCGGAGGGCGCCTACCTGTCCTATCCGCTCGACGATCTGCTACGGCTGCTGGCGCTCGAATCGTATCGTCACGAGGCGATCGTGATCGGCGAGGACCTCGGCACCCTGCCGCCCTCCTTCCGGGCGCGCTGCCGCGACGCCGGCATCGCCGGCATGGACGTCCTGTGGTTCCAGCGCGAGGGCGAGCGCTTCCTGGCGCCCCAGGAATGGCGCGCCGATGCGGTCGGCATGACCACGACACACGATTTGCCGACCGTCGCCGGCTGGTGGCGCGGCGCCGACCTCGAACTGCGTCGCGGCATCGGCACTGTGGACGAGTCCGAGATCACGCAGCGCCCGGCCGAGCGCACGGCGTTGTGGCGGGCTTTCACCGAGGCCAATGTCGCTGACGAAGCGCAACCAGCCGCGGACGATACCGATCCGGCGGTCGACGCGGCCGTGGCGTTCGTCGCCCGCGGACCGGGGCCTTTGGCGATCGTCCCGCTCGAGGACATCATGGGCGTCGCCGAGCAGCCTAACCTGCCGGGCACGACCGACCAGCATCCCAACTGGCGCCGCCGATTCCACCTGCCGGTGGATGAGATGCTGCGCCATCCCGCGGCCGAGGAACGCCTCGGCCTGCTGAAAGCGAGACGCTCGTCATGACACCTCGCGCCACGCTGCGGCTCCAGCTCCACAAGGGTTTCACCTTCGCCGATGCCGAGGCGCTGGTGCCCTACTTCGCCGCGCTCGGGGTCAGCCACCTCTACGCCTCGCCGATCACCACGGCGCGTGCCGGCTCGCTGCATGGCTACGACGTCACCGACCCGACACGGGTGAACCCGGAGCTGGGCGGCGAGGCGGCCCTGAAGCGGCTGGTCGACGCGCTGCGCCGCGAGAAGCTCGGCCTGATCGTCGACATCGTGCCGAACCACATGGCCGCAACGCTGGAGAACCCGTGGTGGGTCGACGTCCTGCGCAACGGCCAGGCAAGCCGCTATGCCCGCTACTTCGACATCGACTGGGAAGCCGGCAAGATCTTCCTCCCCTGGCTGAGCAAACCCGCCGCCGAAGTCACGGCTGAAGAGATCGAGGCCCTGGAATTGCCGGAGCCCGGCGCCTGGCGCCTCGGCTGGTGGCGCACTGCCGGCGACCGCATCAACTGGCGGCGCTTCTTCGACATCAACGAGCTCGTCTGCCTGCGCATGGAAGAGGACGAGGCGTTCGAGGCCGCGCATGCGATGATCGCCCGGCTCTATGCCGAGGGCACGATCGATGGCGTCAGGGTCGATCACATCGACGGCCTTGCCGATCCGGCCAGCTACTGCCGCAAGCTGCGCCACCGGCTCGATCCGACGAATCCCGCCAGGCCCTATCTCGTGGTCGAGAAGATCCTGCTGCGCGGCGAGACGCTGCCCGCCGAGTGGGGCTGCGACGGCACTACCGGCTACGATTTCATGGACGAGGCGAGCGCGCTGCAGCACGATCCCGCCGCTGGTCCGGTGTTGGCGAATGCCTGGGCGGCATTGAGCGGCCGACCGGCCGATTTCGCGACGGAGGAGGAAGCTGCCCGGCGCGAGGTCGTCGCCCGCAGTTTCTCAGGGCAGCTCGAAGCCTGCATCGGCGCATTCGACCAAGGCGAGGATAGCGACCTCAGCCCGCCCGCGCTGCGCCGCGCCCTTACCGAGATGCTGGCGCATTTCCCGGTCTATCGCGGCTACGGCACGGCCAGCGACGAGCCGTACCTGAAGCAAGCCGCCGACGCCGCGAAGAAGACCGGCCTGCCCGGCGATCGCTGGATGATCGACTGGCTGCACGATCGGATGCGCAAGCCGGGCGGCCCGGTGACCCGCTTTCAGCAATTGAGCGCGCCGGTCGCCGCCAAGTCGGTCGAGGACACGGCCTTCTATCGCTACGGCCGGCTGCTCTCGCGCAATGATGTCGGCTTCGATGTCGAACGCTTCGGCGATACGGCGGCGGACTTCCATGCCCGCATGCAACGCCGCCAGGCGACGCAACCGCACGGCATGCTCGCCACCGCCACGCATGATCACAAGCGCGGCGAGGACGTGCGCGCCCGACTCGCGGTGCTGACCGAGGAGCCAGCCGGATGGACCCGGCGGCAGGCGCGCTGGATCGAACAATGCGCCCTGCTCCGGACCGACGGCATGCCCGATCCTGGCGACATCGCAATGCTGCTGCAGATGATCGTCGGTGCATGGCCGCTCGACCTGACGCTCGAAGACACCATAGGGCGCGCGACCTTCGCGCAACGGCTGGCCGGCTGGCAGCAGAAGGCCCTGCGCGAGGCCAAGCTGAAAAGCGATTGGGCCGATCCCGACACCGTGTACGAGAAGGCGGCGCAGGAGCTGCTGCACCGGCTCGTCGTCGACGAGGCCGCCCCTGCCCTGCGCAGCGAAATCTTCGCCTTCATCCAGCAGATCGCACCGGCGGGTGCCGTGAACGGCCTCGCCCAGACGTTGCTGAGATTAACCGCACCCGGCGTGCCCGATCTCTATCAGGGCACCGAGCTCTGGGATTTCAGCCTGGTCGATCCCGACAATCGACAGGCGGTCGATTTCGCGCTCCGCCAGAAAATGCTGGGCGGCGACACGCCGCTCGCCGCATGGCGCGACGGCGCCATCAAGCAAAGGCTGATCGTGCGGGCGCTTGCCTTGCGCGACGCCCTGTCTGACCTGTTCTCCGAGGGGAGCTATGAACCGGTGACGGTCGAAGGGCGCTTCGCCGACCGTAGCGTCGCCTTCATCCGTCGGCACGCAGGAGACGCGGTTCTGATCGTGGTGCCACGCCTGCCGGGCACCTTGATCCGCGAGCCGGCCACGCTCGCCCTCGACCTCGAGAACACCCGTCTTCGCCTGTCCGAGGAGCTGACGCTGTTCGACGCCCTGGATGACCGAACGGCCCCGATCACGTCGCGGAATACCGCGCTGCAGCAAATTCTGGTTCGTTGGCCGGTGGCACTTTTTTCCACACGGAAACCGTGAGCGGGATTCCATATCCTCTTTTGCGTCGTAGCGTAAACCGCTGTCGCACCGTAAGAAGAAGGTTCTCGCGGCGGCGTGGAATGCAGACACGCAGCTAAACGCACGGGAGCCGAGGGGAGGGAACGAGACCCGAGAGCGGAAATCCGTCAGCAAGCGGCCATGACCTCACGGTGCGTAGGTAGCAAGAACATGGCCAGCCGGAGTGGCGCCCGGCCCGCGAGCAAATAGTCCTGCACAGAATCGAGCTGGCCATGTTGGTGTTGCATCACGCCTGGAGATCGAGCGCCTCACGCCGCGTACGCCTGTGCCTCGCCGAAAAGGGCCTCGAATTCGAGAGCCGCCTCGTCGACATGATGAGCATGGAGCACCATTCGCCCGGCTATCTGAAGATCAATCCGAATGGCGTCATCCCGACCCTGATGCTGGCGGACGGCCGCTCGCTCTACGAGAGCGGCACGATCTGCGAGTATCTCGACGAGGCCTATCCCGATCCGCCGCTGCGGCCCGCCGATCCCTACGGGCGCGCCGTGATGCGCAACTGGATCCGTTACGCCGACGAGCGCATCGGCAACCTGATCGTCTTCAACTGGGTCCATTCGCTGGCCAGGGTCGCCTCGAAATGGTCCGACGCGGAACTGGCCGAGAAGCTCGCGAGGATCCCGAGCAAGGAGCGGCAGGAGGCGTGGATACGCGCCGCCCGCAAGCCCTACACCGACGAGGAACGGGCGACGGCACGCGGCAGGCTGGTCGCGATGCTCGACAAGATGGAAGACACGATTCGGCAGACCGGGTGGCTCGCCGGCAACGCCTATTCGATCGCCGATATCGCCCTGGTGCCGTTCGTCAAGCGCATCGACGAGGAGATCGCCCCCGACGAGATGGCTCCCGCGCGCCATCCCCGGGTTGCCGAATGGTGGGCCTCGATCCAGGCGCGTCCGGCCTTCGCCACGGCGCGTATCGAAGGCTTCCAGGACGAGCTGGCGAAGACCTGATTCTCGTTGGGCCGCGCGCATCCTGCGCGCTCATGCTCATGAGCGCGCAGGATGCGCGCGGTCCAATGAAGCTGTCCGACTGGATATTTCTCTCGCGCTCACCCCTTCACGATGAACGGCTTGGCCCTGGTGTCGTAGTCGGGATAGCCGAGCGTGGTGCGCAATTCCGGCGGCGGCATCGCGCTCTTCGCTTCCGCGTCGCCTGCCTTGAGGGCAGCCAGGCCAGCCTTCATGCCCGCCGCGGCAGGCGCGAGCATCCCGGTCGGGTAGGTGCCGATCTTGAAGCCGAGCTTCGCGGCTTCCGTCTGCGACGGGGTCGCGCGCGGGGCGCCGGGCGACAGCACGGCGAAGCTCGGGCGGCCCTTGGCGGCGGCGATGCCGCGCCTGATTTCCTCGTCGTCGGCGGGCGAATCGAGGAACAGGATGTCGGCGCCCTCCTCGACATACATCTCGATGCGCGCGACGGCCTCGTCGATACCCTGGGTCGGACGGCAGTCGGTCCGCGCCATGACCAGGATGCCCGATTCCTTCGCGGCCTGGACGGCGGCGCGGATCTTCATGCGCGCCTCCTCCCGCGGCAGGCAGGGCTTGCCCGCGGCGGTGAGCGCGCGCGGCGTGATCTTGTCCTCGATCAGCACGGCGCCCGCGCCGGCGCGGCCGTAGCTGCTCACCGTACGCTGCACGTTCATGGCGTTGCCATGGCCATGGTCACCGTCGGCCAGCACGATCAGGTCGGGCGCGGCGGCGCGCACCATGTTGAAGGAATCGAACATCTCGCCGAACGAGACGAGGTCGAGATCCGGACCGCCCAGCCGGCTCGCCGCCACGCAGGAGCCCGACAGGAAGGCCGTCTTGAAGCCCGCCTCGAAAGTAAGCTTGGCCGTCAGGCCGTCCCATACCGCCGGCATCACCAGCAGGCCCGGCTCCTTCAGGATGGCCCGCAAACGATCAGGTGCGCTCGTCATGTCCGTCTCTTCTCCCCTACTGCTAGATCGGCTTGCCCGCGCTGGCGCTCCAGCGCGTCATCAACTCATTGCTGGGCCGAGCCGCGTCGACGACCTTGGCGGCCGTCTCGGCGCCGGCGACCGGAAGGCCCTTCGGATCGAGCAGGCCGACCTGCACCAGCACCGAGGCCTGGTCCCAGTAAATATGCTCATGCGCCACCTTGTCTCCGACGAATCGCACGATGGCGACCAGCGGAATCTCGACCTTCCTGCCGGTAGGCGGAACGCCGGGCAGCATCCAGTCGACTTCGCTCGTGTGCGTGAAGCTGAAGATCATCTCGTCGACGATCTGGTCGGCGCCGACGGTCCGGCTCACCGGCGTCAGCGCCGTATCGGGTGGATTGCCGCCGATGAAATGGTACCTGTAGAAGCGCTTGAGCTGGTCGTGCCCGACCCCGCCGGTCATCGTGGGCACATGATTGACGTACGGCGCCGCGACCATCGTGGCCATGGTGGCATCGACGTCACGGGTCTCGAATTCGTGCCGGCAATGGGCCTCCCACAAAGCGGCGAGATCGATGTCCGACATGTTGCCTCCGGTGGTTGCCGGGGAGGAGAATAGCCATTCGCCGGGGCGATTGCTAAAGGCAGGACATGGAGACTTTCGACTACGTGATCGTGGGTGCCGGTTCGGCCGGCAGCGTGCTTGCCAACCGGCTGAGCGAGGACGGGAAGACGACGGTCTGCGTGCTCGAGGCCGGCCCGCGCGACTGGCATCCCTTCATCCATATCCCCGCCGGCTTCATGTACACGCTGGTCAATCCGGCGGTAAACTGGCTCTACACCTCCGAGCCGAGCGAATGGACCGGCGGCCGGCGCATCGCCGCGCCGCGCGGCAAGACGCTGGGCGGCTCGAGCTCGATCAACGGCCACATCTACAATCGCGGGCAGCGGCTCGATTTCGACGGCTGGGCGCAACGCGGCAATCGCGGCTGGGGCTATTCCGACGTGCTGCCCTACTTCCGCCGCAGCGAGCGGCGCATGGTTCCCGACGCGGACAGCGCCGACGACACCTTCCGCGGCAAGGAGGGCAACCTGCCGATCAGCGATCTCGACTGGCGCGATCCGATCTGCGAAGCCTTCATCGAGGGGGCGCAGCAGCTCGGCATCCCGCGCAACCGCGACTATAATGGTGCGCAGCAGGCGGGCGTCAGCTACGTGCAGCGCATCGTGCAGAACGGCCGCCGGGTGAGCGCTGCGCGCGGCTACCTGAAGCCTGCCATGAAGCGCTCGAACCTTACCGTGCGCACCCATGCCCATGCGACCTCGATCGTGCTCGAAGGCAAGCGCGCGGTCGGCATACGCTACAACAAGGGCGGCCGGAACGGCACTTCGGTCGAGGTGCGGGCAGCGAAGGAAGTGGTCCTGTGCGGCGGCGCCGTGAACAGCCCGCAGCTGCTGCAGGTTTCCGGCGTCGGCCCGGCGGCCCTGCTGGGCGAGCTCGGCATTGCGGTACGGCATGAGCTGCGCGGCGTCGGCGAGAACCTGCGCGATCACTACGCGCCGCGCTTCGTGGCGCGGGTCAAGAACGCCGAAACCATCAACGAGCTTTCGCACGGCATGAAGCTCGTGGGCGAAGTGCTGAAATACGCCATATCGCGCAAGGGCATCCTCTCGCTCAATCCGACGCTCGTGTATGTCTTCTGGAAATCCGACGAACGGGTCGACAACTACGACCTGCAGCTCACCTTCACGCCGGCAAGCTACAAGGAGGGCGTGCAGTCGAAGCTCGACGATTTCCCGGGCATGACCATCGCCTCGTGGCAGCAGCGGCCCGACAGCATCGGCTGGGTGCGCGCCAGGTCGGCCGATCCTTTCACCGCGCCGCTGATCCAGCCCAACTACCTCGCCGCGGAAAGCGACCGGCAGGTGCTGCTGGCCGGCATGAAACTGGCGCGCCGCCTGCTTCACTCGCCGGCGCTCGGCAAATACTACGATCGCGAGGAATTTCCCGGTCCGCAGGCGCAGTCCGACGAGGACCTCATGACCGCAGCCAAGCAGCGTGGCACGACGACCTTTCATCTCATGGGCACCTGCCGCATGGCGCCCGACACCGACCCGACCGCGGTGGTCGACGATCAGCTCCGCGTGCGCGGGCTCGAAGCTCTGCGCGTCGTCGATGCCTCGATCATGCCGACCATGCCCTCGGCCAACCTCAACGCCTCGGTGCTGATGATCGCGGAGAAAGCCGCCGACATGATCCGCGGCCGTGCGCCGCTCGAAGCGACAATGCTGAGGGAATGATGCGCCTGCTGTCACACCTGCTCGTGCTGCTGGTCGTGCTGATCCACGGCTGGTTCATGGTTCTGGAGATGATTCTGTGGAATCATCCGGTGGGACAGCGGCTCTTCGAGATGACGCCGGAATTCTCCGCGTCGTCGGCCGTGCTCGCCGCCAACCAGGGCCTCTACAACGGCTTCCTGGCCGTCGGCCTGCTGTGGGGACTGTTCGCCGGACGCCGCGACATCAAGGTGTTCTTCCTCGCCTGCATCGTCGTGGCGGGCGTCCATGGCGGCGTTACCGCGAAGACCGCCATCCTCTATGTGCAGGCCCTGCCCGCACTCGTCGCCCTGCTCGTGGTCGCATTGGTGCCCGCAACGACGCGGCGGCATATATTGTGAACGAGGCCACCGAACCGGCGGTCGATATCATCTCGCGGCTGGTGCCGGCCGTTCTGAAGGCCCTTTACGCGCTCGAATTCACGAGCCGCCATCTCGCCCCTCACACGCTGCAGCAACTGATCGAGGCGATGGCCGGACGTGACATCGAGCTCGACGCAGCGCTGCAGGCATCGCGAGCGCTCGATTGGCCGGAACGTCTCGCCCCTGCGCGCGACTGCCTGGAACGCGCCGCGGCGGCGGCCGGGGAAGGGCTGGTCCACCTGATGTCGGCGCCGCGCGATGCGCAGCCGATGCTGGCGGCCTATCGGGCGCTGCGCAACTACGCCAGGGGATGCGAGGCACTCTATCCGATGACGCCGCACCTGCGGCCGGTCAGCCAGTTCTTCCTCGAACCCTCGGTGCGCGAGGACAAGGCGCGGCTCGCCGAGCTCGCGGCGCTCGATCCGATGCGCGACGACGTCGGGACGATGCACGTCGGCGGCCCCTCCGGCACGCGCGGCGCCTTCTCGCTCTACGTGCCGGAATACTACGATCCGTCGCGCGCCTGGCCGCTGGTCGTGGCGATGCACGGCGGCAGCGGCAACGGCGGCGCCTTCCTGTGGAGCTGGCTGCGCGAGGCGCGCACGCGCGGCTTCATCCTGCTCGCGCCGACCGCCAGCGGCTCGACCTGGTCGCTGATGGAGCCCGACATCGACGGTGCCCATATCGAACGCATGGTCGGCGAAGTCGGCGACCGCTGGAACCTCGATGCCACACGCCAGCTCCTGACCGGCATGAGCGACGGCGGCACCTTCAGCTACGTGCTGGGCCTGCGCGAGGGCTGCCGCTTCACCCATCTCGCGCCGGTCGCGGCGGCGTTCCATCCGCTGATGATGATGACCATGGCCGATGCCGACCGCGTGCGCGGCCTGCCGGTCCATATCGTGCACGGCGCCCAGGACTGGATGTTTCCGGCCCAACTGGCGCGCACCGCCGAGCAGACGCTCGCCCAAGCCGGCGCCGCGGTCGTCTACCGCGAGATCGCCGACCTCTCGCACACCTATCCGCGCGACGAGAATGGCGCGATCCTCGACTGGTTCCTGAAGGCATAGGACTCCTCGGCCGGGGGTGCTCCATTCCGTGGCGTCATGCCTCTTCCGGACCGCGAGCGTCTCGCTCGCTCATGCGCATGAGCGAGCGAGACGCTCGCGGTCCGGAAGACGATAACAAGCCCTGTTCCATGCTCGACAGGACGGAACCTTCCCCGGTGGAAGAACGGAAATGTTGCGCGCCCGGTCGGAGGATCACTTCCTGTCGAAGCGCCACGCGCCATCCCATCCGGCGGGCAGGCCGGTGCGTTCAAGGTCCGTGCAACGCGCGATGAAGACACGGCAGGGTCCGTCGCCTGGCCGCATTGCCGCCGCCGTCCGGAAACGGGCGATCGCCTCCTCGAACCGGCCCTCGACATAGGCCGCGCGACCGGCCCGCCAGTGATCGAGGAACGCAGCATGCGCCTCCGCCGTCGAGGCCTCGCCGAGCGGCTCGAAGATCTCCAGCGCCTCGGTCGTGCCGACCGCCACGATGCGATCGATGTGGCGCCAGACGAATTGGCCGGATGTCCGCTTCTCGACCTCGCCGCTCGCCAGAATGTCGGTGCCGTAGGCCTTGTTCAGCCCCTCCAGCCGCGACGCCTGGTTGGCGACCGCGCCGACCAGCGTGTAGTTGATCCGCTCGCGTGCGCCGACATTGCCGACCACGGCGGGACCCGCATGCAGGCCGAACCGCGTGCGGAACACCGGCCGGCCGCGCTCGCGCCACTTGTCGGCCAGGCCGCGGCTGGCTGCGGCTGCCTGCAGTGCCGCGCGGCAGGCATGGACGGCATGGTCGGGAACGAGCTCGGGCGCGTTCCAGAAAGCCATCACGCTGTCGCCGATATACTTGTCGATCATGCCGCGATTGCCGGAAATCGCCGCGCCCAGCGCCTCGAAGTAGCGCGACAGGCGGCTGGTCAGCAGCTCCGGCGCGATGTCCTCGCTGATCCGCGAAAAGCCTTCGATGTCGGTGAACATGACCGTGACGTCGCGCCGCTCGCCGCCGACCCCTGTGCTCGCGGGCGAGCGCATGATCTGCCGCACCAGATCCTTCGACACGTAGTGGCCGAATACTTCCAGCCCCTCGCGCATGCGCTCGACCGCCTCGGACAGGCGCAGCACCTCGGTGATGCGGCTTCTCACGGGAGTCCGGTCCGAGAAATCGAGGTCGCGGATGCGTTGCGTCTTGATCGCCAGCCGCGCCATCGAGCGCGACAGCAGCAGCGAGACCAGCAACGTCGCAAGGATGGCAAGGCCGACTGCCGTTCCTGCCGCGATGACAGCCCGCTCGATCAGCGCCCGGGAAGCAGCCGTGAGTTCCTCGAGCGGCACCGCCGCGGCGACCGCGAAGGACCGGCCGTAGATCGGCGGGACAGGATGGACGATCAGCTTGTAGTCGCGCCCGGCTGCCTGGACGTCGCGCTCGAGGTGTCCGCCGGCCGCTTCAGCAGCCGCACGACGGACGAGCGAGCGCACCGTTTCATCGCCCGGCAAGCACGTCGCATCCCCCGGATCGCAAGGTCGCGTCTCGATGAAGATGTCGGACGCGCCGGTTGCGACCAGGATGATCGAGTTGGGCGTCAGCTTGTACTGGACGATCAGCCGGCTGAGCGTGGCCAGCGAGACATCGAAGCCGATGACTCCGCCGCGCGGCATGGGCACGCCGACCGACACCCCGACCTCGTTCGACCAGGCGAAGCGGTAAGGTTCCGTAAGCGTCGGCGTGCCGCTCTGCTCGGCCCCGTACCACGGACGCTGGCGCGGATCGAAGTCGCTCGGCCGCGCGTATGGCTCTCCTGGCGTTCCGCCGGCGCCCACGAATCGCCAGACATCGCGCCGCGCCGCACCGTCGCCCTCGATGATGCGCAACACGATCGGATCGCCGGTCGGGACCTTGAATTCCCTCCGCCGCGCCGACGAGAAGGAATCGGTACGTCCGGCATAGAGCATCCGTCCGTCGGGGTAGCCGACGAAGGTCGCATCGACCGCCGGATGGCGGCGCAGCACTGCCGTCAGCTGGCGCAGGCGCTCGTCGTCCGCGGCAGCTCCGGCTTGCGGCGAGAAGACCGGCGATTCGCCCAACGCCTGGCCGACAAGCACGATGATGCGCAGGCCGTTGCCGAGGAAACCCACGACGGCGTCGTCGAGCGCCGACATGCCCTGCTCGACGTCACGCTGCTCCATCCGATCGACTGCGCGCCAGCCGAGCCACAAAAGGGTCGACGCCAGCGGCACTACGATCAGCGCCATCAGCGCCAGGATATGGATGCTGAAAGGAACCGATCGACGGCTGGTCACGTCATCCCGCCGGCGTCCCGATCTGGCTGAGCGGCGTCGGATTGTAGCCCGGCGGGTACTTGCTCCAGGCCGTGCCGTTCTCGATGGCGGCGCGTCCGATCCGGTAGAGCCTGTTCATGTATTCGGTGTCGAATGGTTCGCGCAGCTTTTCGGTGAAACTCTCGGGGATGCAGCTGACATTGTAGTCGATGTGATCGCGCTGGGCGATCACATAGAGCTGGTAGAGATCGCCGATCCCCTGCGTGCTGATCAGGGTCGAGATCGCCCGGCCCACGATCTTCATCGTGCTGCGGTCGACGGTCTCGAGATCGGCGCCCGGCCGCGAGTTGCGGATCACGTAGATCCGGCGCTGGCGCTCGAGGATGGCCCGGCGCAGGCGCGCGACGTCGGCCGATCTCACCGTCAACATCTCGTTGGCCGCGAACGAGGGCGGGTAGAACACCACCTGGGCCACCGTGCCGCCGTCCACGTGCATTTCCTGGAAGTGCTCGCCGCCTGCCTCCAGGTCGATCATGACCGGCGGAAACGCGCCCGGGATGGAGGCCGAGGCGAGCAGGATCCTGGCGATCAGGTCGATGGTATCCTTGTGCCCGCTGGCGGCGATCAGGCCGATGTTCCACAGCACGCCGACCGGCACGTCGAGATTGGTCGTGGCAACGCAGAGCAGGCGCCCCTTCTCGCTATGCTCGCGCGCGATGGCGGCCACCATCTGCGGCGTCAGCACGCCGCGGATGAGGTGCAGCAGCGGCGTCGAATCGTAGAGCGACTCGCCCAGCACGGCCGAGACCAGACCACGCGAGACCATGACGTCGTTCTTGCCGATCGTGGTGTAGAATCGCTCGAGTTCCTTGTCGTAGGCAGGGCCGAGAAAAGCGAATGGTGCGATCAGAGCGCCAGTGCTGACGCCGGTGACCGCCTTGAATTCCGGCCGCGTGCCGAGCGCGCTCCAGCCCGTCAGCAGGCCCGCACCATAGGCGCCGTTCTCGCCGCCCCCGGAAATCGCCAGATATGTTGCCGGACCGAGTTCCCTGAGGCCCGTCCTCTGCACATGAGCCAGCTCGCGGTGCAACGCATCAAGTGCCATCCGGCCCATCAGCTCGTCGTCCGAGCCGTCGACGACGATCCGCGTACCGGCCGGAAGACCCTGGAACGACGCCGTTCCCCGCAGCTTCTGCGGCAGGGAGGCGAGCCGCGCCGGGGTGTCGCATCCCGCCACTGCCAGGCTCGCGCCCATCCCGCCCAGCACCGCTCGCCGTCTCATGCGTGTTCCCCCCGTCGGAACCCGCAGTATATCGTCGTGCCGCGCGTACGACAGTTGGGGAGTGAGCATTGGCCGCGATCATCTACGATACCGTCATCGTCACCGGTGACGACAACGACACGGTTCATTACGGCGCCTCGATCGCCATCGAGGGCGGGAAGATCGCCGCGATCGGCCCGGATGCCGACCTTCGGGCGCGCTATCCCTCGGCCGACCGCATCGATGGCCGAGGCAAGATGGTGATGCCGGGCTTCGCCAACACCCACACCCATCTGACCATGACCCTGGCGCGCGGTGTGTTCGAGGACCTCTCGCCGCCGCACAAGCCGCCCTTCTCCGGCGGCCTGTCGCCAATTCCGCTGCCGGCCATGACACCCGACGAGCGCCGCGTGATGGCGCAGCTCGGTGCGCTGGAGTGCCTGCGCAGCGGCGTCACCTTCATGCTCGAGGATTCCAGCGACATCGACGACTACGCCGAGGCCCTGGCCACGTCGGGCTTGCGCTTCCTGTTCGGCGAGCGGGCCTACGACCGGGTCGGCACCTCGATCGGCGATCCGGCGCCCTACCAGCTCGACCGCTCCCTGGGCCAGAAGCACATGGAGACGATCGAGCGGACCTTCGCCAAATGGAACGGAAAGGCCGACGGCCGTATCCGCGTCGCCATCTCGGCCTGGGCGCCCGACATGTGCTCGCCCGAGCTGCTCAGGGACCTGAGCGCGCTGCAGAAGACGCTCGGTACCTGGATGACCATCCATCTCAACCAGGTCTGGGGTGAGGTCGCCGCGGTCCAGGCGCATCGCAACCGGTTGCCGACCGAATACCTCGCCGATCTCGGCTTCCTGAACGGGAAGGTGATCTGCGCCCACTGCCGCTGCATGGATCCGCGCGAGGAGAAGCTGCTGGGCGATGCGAGGGTCATCGTCGCCTTCAACGCCGCGATCGCCGCCCGCCGCGGCCTCAGCCCGCGCATCGAATCGCTCGAGTCGCAGGGCTGCACCATCACCATGGGCTCGGACAACATGGCCGAGGACATGGTCGAGGTGATGCGCACCGGCATGTTCATGGAGCGCGTCCGCCGCGCGGACGGCCGCCAGCCGTCGCCCGAGCAGGCTCTGCGCTGGGCAAGCCGCAACGGCTACGAGGCGTTCGGCATGCCCGACGGAGGCTGGCTCGCCGCCGGCAACAAGGCCGACCTCATCGTGATCGACACCCAACGCGCGCACCTCGTTCCGATGCTGCGCGCCGTCTCCAACTTCGTGCACAACGGCCAGGCGCGCGACGTGGAATCGGTGATGGTCGACGGCCAGTGGCTGATGCGCGACGGCAAGGTGCTGACCATGGACGAGCCCGCGATCATCGCCGCGGCGCAGGAGGTCTCGAACAGGGCCTGGTCACGTCAGTTCAAGGCCAATTTCAAGGCGCCCGCCGGCTTCTCGCCCGAAGCACTGCCGTAGGCTTGCCTCTCCCATTCTTTCTCCTCTCTCCCGCGAGGGGAAAAGGACGGGATGGCGGAGAGGTCCCTGGCGAAGTTCCAGCTCTTTCGGTCGAAGCGCTACGGCTTCATGTACTGGACCACCCGATAGTCGATCGGGCCGGTGTTGATGCCGCCGCCTGACGGCAGCAGCGGGACTTCTCCGATCGAGCTCGTCGCCTCCTCCGATCGCCTTCCTGCGTTCATTCCACGATCATTCCCGCCACGCGCACGATCGTCTCATAGCGCTTGCGTTCGGCCGTGATGAAGTCGGTGAATTCCGCCGGCGTGCTGCCGACCGCGACCCCGCCTTGCGTCGAGATCACCCCACGCACGCCGGGCGCTGCAACGGCGCGGATCGTCTCCTCGCTCAGCTTCTTGACGAGAGCGTCCGGCATGTTCCTGGGACCGACCAGCCCGTACCATGCCACCGACTGGTAGCCCGGCACGCCTGCTTCGGCGACGGTCGGCACGTCGGGATAGTCGGGACTGCGCTGCGGCGAGCTGACCGCCAGTGCGCGCAGCTTGCCCGAGGTCACGACGTCCTTGGAGTTGGGCTGCATGATCACCAGGTCGAGATTGCCCGCCATCAGGTCGAGCTGCGCCGGGTTGCCGCCCTTGTAGGCGACATGGGTCATGGTGAGCCCCGCCATGTACGCGAACAGCGCGCCGGCAAGATGCTGCGAGGAGCCGTTGCCGCCCGACCCATAGTTCAGCGGCCTGGGTGACTTCCTGGCGAAATCGATCAGCTCGGCCAGCGTCTTCACCGGCAGCGAGGGATGCACCAGCACGAGCTGCGGGAAGGTCGCGAGCAGGCTGATCGACGTGAAGTCGTTGACGCCGTCATAGGGCAGCTTCTTGTAGATCAGCGGGTTGATGGCGTGGCCCATCGCGACGGTGGACAGCGTATAGCCGTCGCCCGCGGCCTTGGCGACGATGTCGCCCGCCACGACCCCATTGGCGCCGGCGCGGTTGTCGGCGACGACCACCTGGCCCCACGTCTCCTGCATGTGCTGGGCGATCGCGCGCGCCAGCAGGTCGGTCGTGCCGCCGGGCGAGAACGGAATCACCATGCGGATCTGTCTGTCGGGATAGGCCCCTTGTGCGCGAGCGAACGCGGGGACGAGGGCCGCCGAAGCGAGACCCTTCAGAAAGGTCGAGCGGTTCATTGGAGGTAGTAGCCCGAAGGAGTGCCCTTCACCGTGGTGCGCTCGAGATGGCGGATCTCGCCTTCCTGATAATCGCCGAGCGCGATATGCATCGTGCAGCGATTGTCCCACAAGACGATGTCGTCCTGCTTCCATTGATGACGGTAGACGAACTGGGGCCGCGTCGCGTGCTTCACCAGGTAATCGATCAACGGCTTGCTCTCCTCGGCCGTCATGCCGACGAAGCACGACACTTTCTCGCCGATATAGAGAGCCTTCTTGCCCGTCTCGGGGTGGACGCGGACCACCGGCTGGGCGATCGGCGGGTTGATCTTCCGCTGCTCCTTCTCGCGATCCGAGTTGGGATCGTCGACCTTGCGCGTGCCGGTATGGATGCCGTGCAACGGCTCGATCATCTTCTTCATGCCGTCCGACAAGGTTTCGTAGGCGCGGTACATGTTGGTGAACATCGTGTCGCCGCCGACCGGCGGGATGGTGATGCCGCGCAGCAGCGAACCGAGCGACGGCACGGGGGTGAACGACATGTCGGAGTGCCATTGCTGGCCGGTGTATCGCGAGTCCGACGGCTTGCCGTTCTCCTTCGGGATATTGGTGACGAGCAGCAGCTCGGGATAGTCGGGATGCCGGTCTCGCGGCAGCGAGTCGTGATTGTCCAGTTCGCCGAAGCGGCGGCTGAAAGCGATATGCTGCTCGCGCGTGATCTTCTGATCGCGGAACAGGAGGATGCCGCTCTCCAGGAACGTGCGATGGATCTGGTCGAACTCGGAGTTGCTGAGCGGCGTGCCGACATCGACGCCCCGGATTTCCGCGCCGAGCGCGTAGGACAGGGGTCGCACTGAAATGGACATTGGCGCTGACCTCGTGGACGAGTGATCGCATACGGTGCGCATTGGCGTTTGCAGCGTCAAGCCGCCAGAGTGCAATCAAACATCGTCATTCCGGGCAACGAAAGCACATCGACTGCGTCGATGCAGTGCACGGCGAGTGCATGTCCGAGCAGCGTCGATTTCCCTGTTGTGAGCCAAATCGGCAAGGAGAATAGTGAAGCGAGATGTCCCTCACCAAAGTCGCCCGATGATCTCGCCGCTCAGTCTCGCCAACGTGCTGACGCTCTTCGTCGCCTTCTTCTGCCTGTGGACCATGTCGCCGCAGTCGAGGGGCGGCGTCGTGCGGCTGTGGCGGCTGGCGATACCTGCGGCTTTTGCCACGGTGGTTGCGCTGATGCTTCTCTCCAGCATGTACGACGCGACCTTGCGGCACGATGCCGAATGGGCGATCGCGCTGTTGCTGGGCGGCTTCATCGGCCGCACGCGCGGCTGGACCTTCCCGGTCGAGATCGACCAGATGCGGGGGCTGGCGCGCTTGCCGCGCGCAGTTGACGGACTTGTGATCGCGGGTGGGGTCGTGGCTGTGGCCGTCGTCGACTTCACTTCCGCTGCACTCGAAGAGGCGCTGATCGCGCCTGTGCATATTGCCGCAGCGTCGGCTTTCTGCGCGGGGTTCCTCGCGTGCCGGGCGCTTGCGATCATCGTGCGAGCCACCCGCGCCCCGCATGTCGGGCTGCACGACGCCACGCGCGGCTGAGCGTCGATCCTTTACCTGAACGGATGCCGCTTCAGCGCTGCGCCGCCATCGGACCGCGATAGCCCGCATTGGGGACCGGTCCCTGGGCCATCGGGATTCGGCCGCGGCTGCCACCCGGCGGCACACACCAGTTGAGCCGCTCGAGCGGCAGGCGGTGGACCGAAGCGACCAGCGCCACGGCCTCGCGATCGATGCAACGGCCCATTGCCGAGCTGTAGACCGGCGCCATCAGCCCGGAGCCGTCGTGGCCGGCACCCAGCACGTGGCCGAACTCGTGCATTATCACGCCGGTGAGATCGCGCTGGCCGACGCGGTCGCCGATCACGTAGACGAAGCCGCCGTGGTCGCCGACCGTCACCGCCAGGGCATTCGCGCCCTCGCCCTGGCGGGCGATCGGATGACGACTGTCGACACGGGCCACGATCCAGCCGCCAGAGCGCTTGATCCGGGCGAGCATCTCGCGTGTGGGATGGCTGGGCAGGGTTCTGGCCCGAAACCGGACGAAGCCGTTCAGAACGTAGTTCCACTGGCGCATCGCCGACACGATCCGGCTGCGCTCATGGTCGTCGAAGTCGCGGTCGACGTAGAGGGCGACCGTGCGGCCGGTCGTGGCCGGCGCGGCATGGTCGGTATAGCGCCAGCCGTCCATGGTGGCCGCACTGGCCGGGATGGCGGAGAGGAGGATCGTGACGACCAGAGGGGTGAAGCCGCTGGCCCTCAGCAGCGCGATCAATCGGGGAAGACGCAAAGACGTTCTCCTTACAGGCATCATACGAGGAAAATCGCCTCGCCATCCCCCGCATCGACACGTCGCCGTCAACGCGTGAAGACGAGATCCCCGGTGTAGTGGCGTTCTTCCCAATGATGACGTTCGAGCTCGGGATCGATGTGCTCCTCGGCCGGCCAGCCGAGATCGAGATAGGCCACGAGGCGCCAGCCGTCCGGCACGTCGAGCGCGCGCGTCACCTCGGCAGGATCGAGGATCGAGACCCAGCCCATGCCGAGCCCTTCGGCGCGCGCCCCGAGCCACATCGTCTGCACGGCGGCAACCACCGAATAGCGCAAGGTCTCGGGCATGCTCTGGCGGCCGAGCCCGCTGCCGGTGCCGGTCGACTCGTCGGAGAAGACGGCGAGATGGATCGGCGCTTCCTCGAGCCCGGCGAGCTTCAGCCGCACGTAGTCGGCCCGACGCTCGCCGTCGTAGCCGCCCAGCGCCTGCTCGTTGGCCCTGGCGAAGCTCTTGCACACCGCGCGACGCCGCTCGGGCGACTGCACCTTCACGAAGCGCCACGGCTGGCTGAGGCCGACCGACGGCGCATGCGTGGCCAATTCGATCAAGTCGTCGAGCAGCTTCTCGTCGACCGGATCTTTGCGGAAGCGGCGCACGTCACGGCGCCACAATACGAGGTCGCGAAAGGTCTTGCGGAAGGTTGCGTCGAACGGCAAGTGCGACGGCGGCTTCATGGCGGCCTCCTGCTGACGGTGCAAAAAAACACGCCGCTCAGCGAGCGCGGCGGCCGTCCCGCACGCGTCGCGACGATCGACCAGAGGCTCGTCGCCGTCGACAACGCACGGGCGTAGTGAAACTCGTTGCTCATGATTTCGTTCCCCGCGGATCCAGGTGCAATCGAACGCCGGCCGCTGATCGCGAGATGCCGCGTGTTCACCACCCCGCAAAGCATCGCGCTGAACCGCCGGCTTCATCGTGAAGCGGTTCCGCGCCAATCCGGCCTTGTTCATCGACGGCATGAAGGAGATCGAGTGACTCACCGGCTGGCCCGCACTGGCGCGGCCACAGGCGCTCACCAGAAGAGGATGAGAGCGAGCAGGATCGCGAGCGCCCCAAGCTGCAGGCCGCAGGCGGTGCGATAGAGCCGGAGCGCGGTGCGGATATCGGCGATCCTGAGGAAGACACGGCCTTCGCCCATCCATTCA
>Ga0182738_1001643_pt1 | contig 27672 bp, 23 predicted proteins | sample eDN5th30CBELigMG_FD_128876 | JGI IMG/M metagenome (GOLD analysis project Ga0182738, IMG submission 128876) | Enriched Miracle-Growth compost microbial communities from Emeryville, California, USA - eDNA 5th pass 30_C BE-Lig MG (version 2)... ...
AAGGAGATCTTCGCGATGTACGGCAAGCCGACGCGGCGCGGCAGCGGCACCGACCGCGGCGTCGACGTGGTCGTGAACTACACCGGCGGCGATACCTGGGTGAACTCTCTGAAGACGCTGAAGGTCGGCGGCCGGCTGCTGACCTGTGGCGCCACCGCGGGCTATGCGCCGACCGAGGACATCCGCTTCATCTGGACCTTCGAACTCAAGATCCTGGGTTCCAACGGCTGGATGCGCACCGACATCGAGAAGCTGCTCGAGCTCGTCCAGAGCGGCAAGCTCAAGGTGCTGGTCGACAAGGTGTTCAGGCTCGAGGAGGCGCGCGAGGCGTTGCGCGTGATCGAAGACCGCGAAGTGTTCGGCAAGGTCGTGGTGGCACCATGAGCGACGAGGCCAAGCCGCCGCTGAGCGGCGACGAGCTGCAGAAGATGCTCGACAATTCGCCGTTCATCGCCTTCCTCGGCCTCAAGGTCACCGAGGCCGATCCCGCGAACGAGCGGGTGACCATGGAATGCGAGATGCGGCCGGAGTTCGAACGCGGCAAGGGCACCGGCCAATGGCACGGCGGCCCGATCGCGGCGATCATCGACACGGTCGGCGACTACGCGCTGATCATGGCATTGCGCCGCGGCCTGCCGACCATCAACTTCCGCGTCGACTATCTGCGGCCGGCGATCAAGACCAGGCTGATCACCACCGCCACGGTACGCCGCAACGGCAAGAGCGTCGGCGTCGTCGATGTCGACGTCTTCAACGACAAGAGGGTGCTGCTCGCCGTCGGCCGCGCGACGTACTCGACGCTGGCGGGTTGAAATCTTCTCTTTCGGATTCCTCTCCCCCGCTGGCCTGCTCGAGTCGCCGAACGGCATGCAAACGCGTCAGATTTCCACCGCCGAACACAGGCTGGACCCGCCCGGTTGGGCCGAGGCGCAGCCGTGCCCGATCATGATCATTGGACCGCGCGCATCCTGCGCGCTCATGATCGGGCGCGTTGATAGGCGTGTATGAGCGCGCAGGATGCGCGCGGTCCAATGAGGACGACCCGGCGCACGCTCCCGTCGGGGGACGAAAACGGGTCTTGTCGGTCCGAGGCGTATAGCCTCGCCAGGGGGAGAGGAACCTGAGGGCAGTCGGGACGCCAACGGAGAAGCTCATGGCGAACGTTACCCGTCGTATCTTCGGGGCCGGCGCCCTGGCCGCCGGCCTGACGGTCGGCACCGGGCGAAGCCGGGCACAGGGCGAGCCGCGGCGCGGCGGCACGCTGGTGGCGACCTTGGGAGCCGGCGAGCCGCAGGCCTGCTACGTACCGTCGGGCGGCGGCCCGAGCCCGACCTTCTCCTCGTCCAAGCTGTTCGAGCGGCTGGGCAACCGGCAGATGAGCGGCTCGTTCGCGGGCGAGCTGGCGGAGAGCTGGAAACCCGCCGAGGACTTCAAGTCCTACACCGTCAAGCTGCGCCAGGGCGTGACGTTTCACGACGGCAAGCCGATGACCGCCGACGACGTGGTCTATTCGGTCGACGAGATCTGGAAGAAGTATGCCGCCGCCTCGGCCATGACCGACTACGCCGGCATCGAGGCGCCCGATCCCGGCACCGTCGTCATGAAATTCGGCAAGCCGGTTCCGGAGTTCTTCTTCGCCTCGCTGCTCTGCGGCAACGTGAACTACATCGTGCCCAGGCACATCTACGCCGGTAGCGACCCGCTCGCCAACCCCGCCAACGACGCGCCGGTCGGCACCGGCCCGTGGAAATTCAAGCAGTGGGTGCGCGGCAGCCACATCGAGTACGCCAGGAACGAGGACTACTGGCGGAAGGGCTTTCCCTACATGGACCGCCTGATCATCCGCTACGTGCGCGATCCGGCCGGGCGCGCCGCGGCGATCGAATCGGGCGAGATCCAGATCGGTGTGTTCGATCCGGTGCCGCTCCCCGACATCAAGCGGCTGACCGGCACCGGCAAGTTCGTCGCCACCTCGAATGGCTACGAGGAGGCCGTCTGGTCGACCTCGCTGGAATGCAACATGCGCAATCCGGTCTTCGCCAAGCGCGAGGTGCGCCAGGCGATGTTCCATGCCGTCGACCGCAGCCTGATCGCCAGGACGGTCTACTACGGCTACGCCCGGCCGGGCACGGGCCCGATCTTCTCGCCGAACAGGGAATACTTCACGTCCGACACCTACAAGACCGGCTTCGATCCGAAGAAGGCCGCCTCGCTGCTCGATGCGGCAGGCTATCCGAAGAAGGGCAACAAGCCGCGCTTCAGCGTGAAGCTGGTGGCCGCCGGCTGGTTCGCGGAGAACGGCAAGATCGGCGCGATCGTGAAGCACGCGCTGGAAGACATCGGCGTCGCCGTGACTCTCACGGTCCCTGACCGGCCGACCTCGATCAGGGGCATCTATACCGATTACGACTTCGATCTCGCGATCTCCAACCAGGCCAACCCGTCCGAACCGGTGCCCACGACGACGCGGTACTACACGACCGACGGCATCGAGAAAGGCGTGCCGTTCCGCAACGCCTCGGGCTTCTCGCTGCCGGCGATGGACGCGCTGGTCGAGAAGATCAAGGTCGAGACCGACCCCACCGCGCGCAAGGCGCTGGTCGTCGAGTTCCAGAAGCTGGCGACCCTCGAGGCGCCCAACCTGCCGCTGGTCGAGCTGGAATCGATCACCGTGGCCAGCACCCAGGTGCAGAACCACTCGAACGATCCGAACTACCTCGGTGCGACCTGGCACGACATATGGCTCTCGACATAAACGGCTGCAGGATCGAAGCAACTCAACCGGCTCCTGCTGCGGCCTGTTGGTGACGGCACCTCGGCGGCCTGTCGCTTGGCCCGGCTCTCGGCTAGGGTGATCCCATGAGGGGGCGGCATATTCTGGGCGTGATCGGCGTTGCCGCCGTCGCCGTGGTCGCTCTTCTCGCCTTTGCCTGGCGGCCGGCGATCCCACCGATCTCGCCGCCGGACCCGTCCAGCTTTCCGCGCGATCTCGTCGAGACCGGCGCGGCGCTTGCCCGCGCCGGCAACTGCATCGATTGCCACAGCGCGCCGGGCGGCACGCCAAATGCCGGTGGCAAGCCGATCCACACCCGGATCGGCACTTTCTATTCGACCAACCTCACGCCCGATCCGAAGACCGGAATCGGCGCCTGGTCGGAGGCCGCCTTTGCCCGGGCTCTGCGCGAGGGCGAGTCGCGTGACGGGAGGCATCTCTTCCCGGTCTTCCCCTACGTTCACTATACACGACTCGCCGACGCCGACATTCGCGCGCTCTATGCCTATTTCATGAGCCGCCCGCCGGCCGAGGCCCCGAATCGGCCGAACACGGTGTTCTTCCCGCTCGATGTCCGGCCATTGCTGGCGCTGTGGAAGAGCGTCTTCCTCGAGCCTGGCCCCTATCGGCCAGACCCCGGCCTCGACCCGCACTGGAACCGCGGCGCCTATCTCGCCGAAGCGCTGGCGGGCTGCGCCGTCTGCCATACCGACCGCAACCTGCTGGGCGCCGAGCAGGTGGGCCATCCCTATGCCGGCGCCGCATTCAAAGGCTGGTATGCGACCTCGCTCGACATCAGCCCCTCCCCCGCGCGCTGGACCGATGAGGAATATTTCACCTACCTGCGCCACGGCGACAGTCCGCCCCACGGCGCGGCGCTTGGTCCGATGCGCGCCGTCGTGCGCAATCTCTCCAGCCTCTCCGATGACGACCTGCGGGCGATGGTCAGGTATTTCATGGCCCTCAACACGCCGTCCGGAGCCGCGCCCGAGCCGAAGATCGCTCGCGCGCTGGCGCCCGTTCCACCGGTCACGGACAAGCAGAAGGCCGGGCACAGGCTCTACATGGAGAACTGCGCGAACTGCCACGGCGTCCCCGGCAGCGCGCCCACGGTCGCACGCTCGCCGCTCGGCCTGTCCGAGGCGCTGTGGAATCCCTATCGGGCCTACAATCTGGTGCTGACCATCCTCGACGGCATCGACGGGAGCGACGGACTGCCGGGCAGCATGCCGGGCTTCCGCGACAAGTTCTCGGACGACGACATCGAGGCGATCGCGACCTACCTGCGCATGTCTTACACGACCCTGCCGCTGTGGGGCCTGCTGGCCGAGCGGATCAAGCTCTCGCGCAACGACCCGATGTCGCTGCCGTGAGTTTTGTTTAAGATCGACCGCATGCTTTCGCGTTTTCTGATTCTTGCCTTCGCCACGATGGCCTTTGCCGGAACGGCTGCTGCCCAGACCATGGAGTTCGGCTGCCCGACGCCGGGCACGACCTTCGTCTTCGACAGCGGCACCAACGTCGTGGCACGCGGCCGCGACGGCATGGACTGCACGATGGAGATCGTCGGCGGCAAGCCGTTCAAGGTGCGTGGGCTGCTGTTCGACAATCCGGCCGCGGACGGCAGTGACAAATCGGCGTTCATCGCGGCCCTCGCCCCGGAGCGGCTATGGCCGCTCGCCGTCGGCAAGAAGATCGAGGCGACTTACAGCTCGGGGGGACGAAGCTGGAAGTACATCCTCACCGTCGCCCGCTATGAAAGGCGCATGGGTCCGGGCGACGCTCTGTTCGACGCCTTCGTGATCGAGATGAACGAGCAGGGCGACAAGGACCAGCGCTCGATCTCCCGCTGGTGGATATCACCGGTCGAGAAGTACGCCCTGCGCTTCGACTGGAGCAACGACAGCGGCAAAGCCAACCGCGCCGTCGTCACTGCCATCAAGCATTAGCGAGGCTGTGCCTCCGACCGACAAGACGTGCCCCGTCGTCCTGAGCGTAGCGAAGGACCTCACGCCAGCCCCACCGGAGGTGCCTGACCCGCCCGGTGAGATCCGTGCTTCGCTGCGCTCAGAGCTTGTGAATTTTTGCTTTCAGAGGGTGATGTGCTGGGGGCGCGGCCACGATCGAGTCCGCAGCTCATAGGCAAGGAGCTCAATGTTCCGGCGACGCTAGGCCTCGGACCGACAAGACCTGTTTTCGTCCCCCGACGAGAGCGTGCGCCGGGTCATCCTCATTGGACCGCGCGCATCCTGCGCGCTCATACGGCCTATGAAGGCGCTCGATCATGAGCGCGCAGGATGCGCGCGGTCCAATGATCATGATCGGGCAAGGCTACGCTTCCGCCCAACCAGGCAGGTCCAGCCCGTGTTCGGCGTTGGAAATCTGACGCGTTTGCATGCAGTTCGGCGATTCGAGCAGGCCAGGGCAGAGATGGATTCTCGGCGCGAGAAAGAAAAGAACCAAAGTTAAGTTAAGTTAGCGCCTACGAGTGACGCGCCCCCAGCCAACCCGACCTGATCAAAAACTCACACGCTCTCAGGACAACCGAAAGTGAAGCCGCACCTCGCGGCGCCCGGCAAGACGATTCAAAGCACCGAAGCGGGATCGGTGTTGGCGCCGCACACCAGCGTCGCCACCCGCTCGCCCGCAGCAGGCCTGTAGGCACCGGCCATCAGCGCCGCGAGGCCGGTGGCGCCGGACGGCTCGGCGACGATCCGCAGCTCCTCCCACAGCGCACGTTGGGCGACACGCACCGCATCGTCACTGACCAGCACCGCGTCGCGCACCAGCTTCTGCGCGATCTCGAAGTTCGGCACGCCAATGCGGCTCGCGCCCAGCGCATCGGCGGCGATCCCCGAAATGGCGACATCGACCGGCCGGCCAGCCCGGCGCGCCTCGTACAGGGTCGGCGTGCCTTCGGTCTCGACGGCGACGATCTTCGTGCTTTCGCCGATGGCGGCCGCGCACCCGGCGATCAGGCCGCCGCCGCCGACCGCGACCAGCAGCGTGTCGAACGTCGCCTGCTCGGCGAACTCCAGGGCAACGGAGCCGGCCCCCGCGAAGACGACCTCGTCCTCGTAGGCCGGCACGACCAGCGCGCCGGTTTCGGCCGCGCGCTTCTCCGAAAGAGCACGCGCCTCGGCATAGACCGCACCGGCCTGGTTCACGACGGCCCCGTAGCTCCTGAGCCTCGCGACCTTGGTCGGCGAGGCGGTCGTCGGCACGAAGATCTCGGCCCTGCACCCGAAGGCGCGCGCGGCATAGGCCGCCGCCGCCCCGTGATTGCCGCCCGACGCCGCGACGATACCGGCCGCCGGAACCTGGCTCGCGAGCAGCTTGTGGAACGCGCCACGGCCCTTGAAGGAGCCGCTGAGCTGCAGCGACTCGAGCTTCAGGGCCACCGGTGCGGCGACTCCCAGTGCGCCGCCGGCCGGGAGTTCGATCGCCGGCGTGCGACGGACATGCGGCCTGATCAGTTGCCAGGCCGCCTCGACTTGCTTTCGACCGATCATCGCGTCCGGCAAGCCTCGACGTGGCGCAGATAGTGGTCGAAGTCGGGCGTCGACGCGCGCGGGTCCTTGGCCTGCTCGTCGATGCGTCGCAGGCGCACGGCTTCAGTGTGGAGCGGATGGGCGCGGAATGTCTCGACCTCGTCGGCCGGCATCAGGCCGCCCTGCAACTCGAGGCTGCGCACCGAGTCGGGCGCGAGCTTGCCGAAATAATCCGGCTCGACGGTGCAGAGATAGCGCTTGGCGGAAACGTGCAGGCGGACCGGTTCGCTGACCTGCGGGCCGAAACGTTCGGCGAGCCAGTCGGCGCCGAGCCGTTCATGCCCGTCGTCGATGCCCCGGCCGGCGGGATCCTCGCCCAGCCGGTGGATCATGTGGCCGACGTCGTGCAGCAGGCAGGCGAGCACGGTCGCGGGCGGCGCGTCGTCGGCCTCGGCCAGGGCGGCGGACTGCAGCGCATGCTGCAGCTGGTTGATCTCGCTCAGGCCGTAGCGGCGAGTGGCGCGTCCGACGAAGATCCCGAGCAGTTCCTGACGAAGACGGTCGCTCATGCGCCCTTCTTAGCAGCGCGCGCCGTTTGCGGATATCCGGGAATCATCGTCAGCGCCTGCTTGAGGGGATCGGGGTTCCAGGCACGCGTCATGAAATCGCCGTGCATCGTCCAGCTGCCGCACGGCACGAAGGCGTTGGTGCCGGGTGTCAGCACCTTGGGCAGGCCGCTGGCGTAGGGGATGCGCCGCTTGCCGAGCAGGGCCTGCAAGGCCGCGTTCTCCTCGCGCGTGGAATCGGTGAAGGCGCTCAGCAGGAAGGCGCGCTTGCGCCGCGCGGCGGCCCAGGCGGCGAACTTCTCCTCGTCGCCATAGAGCGAGTCCATCAGGATCACGCCCTTGACGCGGTGCACTGCGCCGCCTTGCGCCAGCGCATAGGCGCTCGACACATAACCGCCGCTGTACGAGACGATGACGACACCCGAGGCGTTGAAGTGGGCGCCCGCCCGACGGTCGCCATGGAGCCGCATCAGCCGCTCGGCGGCCTCGTCCAGATAGGACGCGAAATGGCCGGGCTTCCAGAAATTTCCGGCGCTCGAATCCGGCGCGTCGAACGCGAGCTGCGGCGCGACCAGCGCGACGTTGAGGCCCGATTCGGCAATCTGGCGCGGGATCGCCTGGCGCCCCTGCACGTCGCGCTCGAGCGTGGCCCCCTGGCCATGCAGGTAGAGCACGATCAGTGCGGGCAGTCGCGCATCGTAGCCCGCCGGCAGAAAGAGCAGCGAGCGCCGGTCGCTGTAAGTCGTGTCCTCCCAGCAGATCTCGCCCTTGAGCGTCGTGTGTCCGCGCCGCTTGCCGTTCCTGACGTCCAGGAACGGCTTGCGGCTGCCGGGCATGTTGCCGCGATACGGGAAGGCCGATGCATTGAACGCGACGAGCTGGGTCTTCGCCTCCTTCAGGGGCTGCGGCCCGACCGGCGGCGCGGATTTCGATGCCGCCGGCTTGTGTTTTTTCTTTGTCGTTCGCGCGTGCACGGCCGTCGGCATCAGGAGGGCCCCCAGCAGCAGCGCGCGACGCTTCACGCGGCCGCTGGCCGCTCTTTGATGAGCGGCATCAGCACGGAGAAGAAGGCCGGCAGCGCCACGAGATAGGCGATCGCGCCGACCAGCACGACGGCGGGCAATCCGAAGCTGGTGGCGACGATCGGGACCAGCGCCGCGCCGATCACCGAGAAGCATCCGTTGATGCCCCAGGCCCACAGGAACATGTGATCCTTGCCGAGCCGGCCGAGCGTGGTCATCGCCGTCGGCATCGGGAAGCCCATCAGGAAAGCGGGCGGCATCAGCAGCAGCAGGCAGAGCAGGATGCGCAGCACGTACGGCAGGGTGCCGATCCAGTCGAGCGCGAAGTCGATGGTGAAGGCGTAGAGCGTCAGGATGGCGAAGATCGCGAGGAAGATCCGCGGCATCACGCGGCGCGCGCGGCCGATATAGCGCTCGGACAGGAAGCTGCCCAGCCCCGAGAAGACCAGCATGCCGGTGATCAGCACCGAGGCCGACACGGTCGGGTTGGAGAGCGCCAGCACGAAGTGCGAGATCATGCCGACCTCGACGATGATGTAGCCCAGCCCGAGGCAGAGGAAATAGACCATCGTGCCGGCCTTGCCCGGATAGCGGCTGAAGATCGTGCGCCAGCCGAAGATCACCGGGAACAGCACGAGCGTGAAGGCGAAGATCGCGGCGATGCCGAGCGTCGCCCACAATAGCAGATAGCCCCATTCGTCCTGCACCAACTCGAGCCGGTCGGCGAACTTCAGCAGGTCCTGCACCTTGATGTAGGCGGCGAAGTACGGCTGGTGGTTGGTCAGGATGCGGGTGTCGAAGACATACTGGTCGGCCACCTTCTGCCAGCCGCCGTCGACCAGGAAATGCCATGCCAGCCGGCCCAGAACCGTCGCCGGCACCTTGGGAACGGAGGGGCCCGCGCCGTCATTGGCCGGCTCGGCGCCGGGAGCGCCCGGTGGCGGCTTGTCGTTCGGCTCCTTGTCCGACGGCGCCGTCGGATCGACGGCGCCGCCGGCGTAGAAGAACTGATCGCGATAGTCCTGCAGGATCTGCGGCAGGTCGGCTTCGTCGACCTTCAAGCCGGAATAATAGATCTCGTCGAACGACATCGCCTTGGTGTGGGCGTTGAGCTTTTCGATATCCTCGGGCGTGAAGCCGCCGCGCTTGTAGAGAACCGTCGCGGTCGAAAGATAGGAAGATACGACATAGAATTTGTCGGCGATGTTGCCGCCGTCGACGTCGCGCGCCGCGGCCGCCATGGTGGCGTAGAGCTTCAGCACCGACTTGGGCGGCTCTTCCTTGTTCCACAGCGTGACCGACAGGATGCCGCCGGGCTTCAGTGCCCGCATGTAGGCGCTCATCGCCTCGCGTGTGTAGGAATATTTCTCGACGATCGAGAAGCCGCCGGGGCTCGACAGGCCGGCGGAATCGGCCAGCGAAAGATCGACGATGTCGTAACGGTTCTTCGTGCTGGCGAGGTAGAGACGGCCGTCATAGTCGATGACGCTGATCTTGGGATTGCGCAGCACGTCGTGCGTGAAGGCGCGCAGGCCGGGATCTTCGCGGAATGCCGTCAGCACGGCGGGATTGCCTTCGGCGACCGTGACGTGGCTCGAGCCCGACTTCAGCGCCACCGCCGTCGAGATGCCGCCGCCGAATTGCACGACGAAGGTCTCGGGCGCCTGCTTCAGCACATAGGGATAGAACATCGGCAGGTAGCGGAAGTAGGGCGTCTCCTCGGCGGGCAGGTCCTTGATGATGCCCGACGGGCCTTCGGAATCGATGTACAGGCCGAGATAGGCGTTGGCCGGCATGTTCTTGAGGTTGAACGCCGCGTTATCCGACTGCCCCGGCGCGAAATGCAGGTAGGAAGAGGAATACACCTCCATGTAGCCGAACGGCGAGGCGCGTTCGTAGATGCGCCGGCTGTCCGGAAACTTGCGGGCATAGGCGACGCCCTTGTAGTCCGACACGGCGAGCTTGGGGATGCCGAGGACCGGCGGCGCCAGGTAATGCGCGCCCGCCGCCAGGATTGCCACGATCACGATCGACAGCAGGCCGCGACGATCGCCCAGCGCCACGAACCACAGCAGTCCGCCGGCCAGCCACAGCAGCAGCGGCGCCATGATCAGGTCGTCGGGCTTGAACGCATACATCGCCAGCAGCACCGACAGGCCGCACAGGCCCGAGCCCACCAGGTCGGCGAAGTAGACGCGGTTGAAGGTCTTCCGTGCCTTCAGGAAGATGACGCCGAGATAGAGCGCTCCGGCCAGGAACGGCAGGAAATAGAGCACGAAGTTGGCAAGCAGCCGCCACTTCTGCATCGGATCGGAGATCAGGAAGATGGCGTTGAACGGCACCTGCTGGGCGGCAAGGTTGCACACCACCATCAGCGGCCCGAAAGCCAGCAGCGCGCCTTTCACGGCGCCGATCCAATGGCGTTCGAACCAGCCCTTGGCGACGCACATCACCGCCGAGGTCAGGCCGAAGCCGAACATGGCGAGGCTGACGACCAGCGAGCCGAAATGCGCCCAGCTCCCGACGGAGAAGACGCGCATGATGCCGATCTGCAGCGCGATGATGCTGCCCGCGACCAGTCCGACGGACAGGTAGAAGCTGAGCGGCGGGCGCTGGTCGAGGTCGACGGAGATGCTCAAAGAAAAAATCCCCGCTGAAAGAACAGGCTTTTCTGCTCCTCTCCCCCGCCAGGGGAAGAGGCGGGACGAGGGAACGACGCACGTCGGTTCCCCCTCACCTAACCTCTCCCCCTTGGCGGGGAGAGGAACATGAGCCGTTAACGATTGTGGCTGCCCACGATCTTGTCGCCCTCGAGCTTGGTGAAGGGCACGAACGGCACGATCTTGCCGCCGTAGATGTCCTCGCGCGACGTCGTGATCGAGCCGTCGGCGCCCTGGGTCTTGCTGACCTTGAGGACCCGCTGCGCGCCCGGCGGTCCGACCGGGATCACCATCAGGCCGCCCGCCTTGAGCTGCTGCAGCAGCGGCGGCGGCACATGGTCGATGCCGCAGGTCACGATGACCTTGTCGAACGGGGCGGCCTCTTCCCAGCCGTAATAGCCGTCGGCGTTCCTGGTCTTGATGTGCTGGAACTCGGTGTAGCCCTTCTCGATCAGCCGGTCGTAGACGCCGCGCGTGCGGTCGGCCAACGGCTTGATGATCTCGATGGTGTAGGCGTTCTCGGTCAGGTTGGCGATATAGGCCGACTGAACGCCCGAACCGGTGCCGATCTCGAGCACCTTCTCGCCGCGCTTGACGTCGATCACGTTGGTCATGCGGCCCTGCAGATGCGGACCCGACATGGTCACGCCATAGCCAATGTCGAGGAAGTTGTGCTCGTAGGCCCGCTTGTGGATCGCCGGATTGACCGCGGCGAACTCCTCGCGCGGCGTGAGCAGGAAGGCGCGGATGGTCGCGGCGCTCCAGATGTCCTTGTTCCGGAGCAGAGCCTGGAAGCGATCCCAGCGCTGGCCCAGGAACACCGGGTCCTCGCCGCGCCCCCGGCCCCACGCGATGAAGTTGTCGCGGGTGTCGGTCGGCGGATTCAGATCCCAGCTGTAGGGCTTGATGGTCGCGGCGGATGCAGGTCGGACCAGAGCGCCGGCGGCGAGCGCAGCCGTACCGGAGACGAAAGTGCGTCTCTTCAAATTATCCTCCTTGGCGTGGGCCCCTTTATGGGAGGGGTAGTCCGGGGTGACCACGCGCGGTATTGAATAAGGGAATTATGGCAGATTTGCCAGCGCGGCCGGGGTGCGGCACGGTTGCGGCAGAAATTTGGGAGGTAACGATGATCCGCCGTCTCAGCCGCCGCGCCGCCCTGGCCGGCACCGCAGCCTTGCCCGCCGTGACGTTCCTGCCTGGCGGCCTCCGTGCGCAATCCGCATGGAAGCCGACGCAGGGTGTGCGGATCGTCGTGCCCGCCGCGCCCGGCGGCACGACCGATATCGTCGGCCGGCTGCTCGCAGCGCATCTGCAAAACGCCTGGGGGCAATCCTGCGTGGTCGACAACAAATCGGGCGCCGGCGGCATCATCGGCTCGACGGAAGTCGTCAAGTCGCCGCCCGACGGCCTGACGGCGCTGATGGGCAATATCGGCCCCCAGTCGATCGCCTATTCGCTCTACCGCAACATGCCCTATACGCCCGCGAGCCTGATCCCGGTGTCGAACACCATCACCGCGCCCAACGTGCTGGTGGTCCATCCCTCCGTGCCGGCCAAGACGGTGCCGGAGTTCGTGGCCTGGCTGAAGGCGCAGAACGGCAAGGCTTCCTATGCCTCCTCCGGCACCGGCCAGTCGCCGCACCTGTCGGGAGCGTGGTTCCTGCAGCTCACCGGCACCAAGGCCGAGCATGTGCCCTATCGCGGCGCGGCACCGGCCCTGAACGACCTGATCGCGGGCGTCACCCAGTTCTTCTTCGACAATCTCACGAGCAGCATCGAGTTCATGCGCGCAGGCAAGCTGCGGGCCCTCGGGCTCACCTCGGCCAAGCCCAACCCGCTGACCCCGGACGTGCTGCCGATCGCCGGAACCATGCCGGAGCTGAAGCCTTTCGACGTTTCGACCTGGTTCGGCGTCTTCCTGCCGGCCGGCACGCCGCGCCCGGTCGTCGACGCCTACAACGCCGAGATGAAGGTGTGGCTCTCCGACGCCCGGACGCTCGAGCGCTTCAAGGCCATGGCGGGCTTTCCCGCCTACGGTTCGCCCGAGGAGTTCGCCAAGTTCGTCACCGCCCAGATCGCGCTCTGGAAGGGCGTGATCGACAAGGAAGGGCTGAAGCTGGATGCGAGCTGAGCCGCACTTCCGCTGACGAGGCAATCGGGACCGACAGGGGCCAGCCTTCGAGTCGATTGACAGGCGCCCGCGGAAGGCTTTTTGTCGCGGCGCGCCGCAACGATATGCTCGGCGCGGGCTTCCTCTTCAGGCGGAAATACGATTTGTCGCGCTCGTCCGGCCGGTTGATGCAAGGTACCGAACTCCGGATCCTTCGTTCCGAAGACGAGCTATCGGATCTCGAGCGCGACTGGGACGATCTCGCAAGGCGCTGTCCGGGCTATTTTCTCTCGCAAACCTTCATGTGGGCACAGGCCGCGTGGGAGACCGTTGCACGCCCGCGCGGCCGAACGCTCAACATCGTGACCGTGCGCGCAGGGGCGCGTCTGGTCGCTCTTTGGCCCCTGGTCGTCTACCGGGAGCACGGCCTCGCGGTCATGCGGCCCCTCGGTTCCGAAAGCAGCGAATACAGCGCACCGCTGGCCGAGCCGGGTGAGCTCGCCGAGCATTATCTCGAATTGATGTGGCAGGCGGCAGCGGGGTCCGCCGACTGGGCACTCCTCCCTCATGTGCGCGCCGAGTCGTTGTTCGCCAAGGTGATCGAGCGTCAGCGCCGCCGTACCTTTGCCGAGGACGACCTTCCGGCCCCTTTCGTCGCGCGCAAGGACTTTGCGGACTGGGCAGCCTATCAGGCCACCATCGATGCCAGGTGGCGGAGCAAGATCCGGCGAACGCGCCGGCGGCTGGCAGAACTCGGCAAGGTGACGTTGGAACCCGAATCCCGCGCCGCGGCTTCCACGCTGATCGACTGGATGATCGAGCACAAGAGGCTCTGGCTGGTACGGGCGGATGTAAGGAACGACTGGCTCAGCCTGACCGACTATCGCGACTTCCTCGCAGAGGCCGCACGCCGGCTGAGCTCGGTCGGAAGCGTGGCGCTGTTCGTGCTGAAGCTGGATGGGGTGCCGATCGCCGCCCATTTCTGCTGCGTCGACCTCTGTCGGGTCGAATATCTCATCGGCGCCTTCGACGCGGCATGGACATCCTATGGCACGGGGCAGATCGTCACGGAATATGGCCTGCGATGGGCCTTCGAGAACGGCCTGGACTACGACTTCCGCATCGGCGCGGAGAGCTACAAGTACAAATGGGCGACACGAAGCTGCGCCACCTCGACCCTGCACATAGCCACGAGCTGGCGCGCTCTACCCACCCTGGCTCGACTTCATGTCGAGAGGATCTTCAGCCGGATCAGGCGCAAGCTGGCCCTGGGGCGCTTTCTGCGGCGCATCTTGCCAGAACATGGGAGTTGATAGCGAGGCTGCGCGTCGGATCGACAAGGCGCGTGGACTGTCCCCCCGAAGGATCCCGCCGAACGATCAGACACCTGCGGTGTGGCTGGCGTGAGGTCCTCCGCTGCGCTCAGGATGACAGGACGTGAGGCTGCATGTTCCATCAAGAAATTTGACGCAGTTCGACGACTCGACCGGGAGTGGGCTAGCGGCAGGCCTCGGCGAGCGGCGGCGCGACCAGCTCGGCGAACTTCTTCGCGCCGGCTGGCAGGAAGTGGATCATGGTCTTGAAGTCGGTGCTGCCGAACCCGTCCATCGGGACGTCGATATAGGTGTCGCCGAGCGTGCCGGCCTCGCGCTTCACGATCGCATTCAGCCGCTGGATGTCGGCCCACAACGGCGGATCCTGGGCGACGTTCATCGGCTGGCTGATCCATATCGTCCTGATGCCGCGATCGCGGTTGATCGCCGAGATGCTGCGGATGTTGCGGGTGAAGATCGCCTCGAGCGCCGGATCGGCGCCCAGAATCGGTTCCTTATGCACCGCGGCCGCGGGCCGCACGGTATCGACGGCGTCGGCCAGCCACAGGCCGAGCGTCGAGAAGACCGGCGAAACCGTCATCCACTGCTTGCCGAGCCGGCGGGCGTGCAGCGCATCGACCAGCCAGCGCATGTGGAAGTCGGCATAGCCGGGATCGAGGTCCTTGATGTGCGCGTTCTGGACCTCTCCCCAGCCCACGCTATAGGCCGCGCAGCGCGGCTTCTCGCCGTAGGGTGTCTCGTAGAAGGCGGTCTGGATGACGTGCTCGGCGGTCGAATAGCCGGGCACGGCATGATTGAGCACGACGTAGCGCTCGCCCAGGATCTTCTCCAGCAGGTTCGCCCAGGCCTGATCCTCGCGCAGGAAGATGTCGTAGGCATTCGAACCGCCGAACAGCTCGATCACGATCTTGCCCTCGAGCGATTGCGGCGTGCGCTCGGGTCCGCGCAGGCCCTGCCTGTTGTGATAGACGCCGTTGTATTCCCACTCGCCCGCAACCGATGGTTTCAGCACCACTTGCAGCAGCGGATGCCAGTCGACAGGCCCCTCGGGGTGCTCGTCCTCGGGCATGAGCGCGTTGGCCGGCGCCAGGCCGAACTTGTAGAGCACGCCGGCCGCCATCCCGAGGCCAGCCTCGGCGGTGGCGAGCAGCAGCAGGATCACGGCGAGCGTGCGGAACCACACGAAGGCCAGCGCCGCCGCGATCAGGCCGCCGAGGTATACGAAATACCAGGCTCGTATCGTGCCCGCGTGCAGCTTGCCCTGCAGGAAGAAGTACGCCGCCCCCGCCGCAACGACCAGCGCCAGCCCGAACGCACTCGCGGCGATGAGACGCCGCCCGGATCGCTTCTCCATTGCCCGCTACCTTCCTCCCGGCCGAACGCTGCCGCAAGCCTCAACGACCGGCCTTGTCAGCCGACCGGCAAGGCGGAGGCGAGAGTGACGCGCTCGTCGTGTGGTCGCCGGCCTGATCTGGTGCGTCATCGTCGGGCTGACCGGGCGCATCGTCCTTCGGCGTCAGGGATCGAGGCAACCTGCCGGCCGAAGGCCATCACATGATCTGATTCACGACGCCGCCGTCGACCCGCATGGCGGCGCCCGAAGTCCCCGAAGCGGCCTCGCTGCAGAGATAGACGCCCAGCGCCGCGACCTCGTCGGCAGTGGTGAAGCGTCGGATCAGGGAGGTCGGTCGGAAATCGCGGAAGCAGGCGGCCTCGATCTCGGCCACGGTGATGCCCTGCGACCGGGCACGTTCGGCGCGGAGCTTGTCGGTGGCCTCGGTGTGGGTCGGGCCGGGCAGCAGGGCGTTCACCGTGACCCCGGTGCCGGCGAGCTCCATCGCCAGGCCGCGCGAGATCGCGAGCTGGGCAGTCTTGGTCGTGCCGTAGTGAATCATCTCCTTCGGGATGTTGAGTGCCGACTCGCTCGACACGAACACCACGCGGCCCCAGCCCCGTTTCGCCATGCCCGGCGCATAGTGGCGGGCGAAGCGCACGCCGCTCATGACGTTGGTCTCGAAGAAGTGCTGCCATTCCGCGTCCGTGATCTCGAACGCGGCCTTGCGGCCGTAGATGCCGAGATTGTTCACCAGCACATCGAGCGCGGACACCTGCGCGAACACTGTCTCCGCGCCGGCCGCCGTGGCGCAGTCGGCGACGATGCCGTAGGCTTTCGCTTCCGGAACGATGTCCTTCAGCCGCTTCAGGGCGGCCTCGACGGTGGTTTGCGAGCGGCCGGTGAGGACGACGCTCGCGCCTTCGGCCGCGAGGCCCTTGGCGAGAGCGAAACCGATGCCGGCGGTCGAGCCGGTGACCAGCGCACGCTTGCCGGCGAGCCCCAGTTCCATCAGCTGTACTTCCGCACGTCGTCGATCACCTTGCCGTCGTTGGGCAAGCTGCCGGGCGAGACGAACTCGACCTTGCCGCCGACCTTGCAGACGGTGCGGATGGTGTCGGTCATCGCCTTCTCGAGGTCGGCCGCCGGCGCCGCGGCCTCGACCCTGAGGGTCATGACGTCGGCCTGGTTGACCCAGTCGATGACCAGGCGCAGGCGGCCGAGACCGGGATGCTTCTTCGCGATTTCCGCGACCTGCTCGGGGTCGACGAACATGCCGCGCACCTTGGTGCGCTGGTCCGCGCGGCCCATCCAGCCCTTGATGCGCATGTTGGTGCGGCCGCACGGGCTCGGGCCCGCCAGCACCGCCGACATGTCGCCGGTACCGAAACGGATCAGCGGATAGGCCCTGTTGAAGCTCGTCACGACCACCTCGCCGACATCGCCGTCGGGCACCGTATCGCCCGTTCCGGGCCGCACGATCTCGACGATCACGCCCTCGTCCACGGTCATGCCCAGGATGGATCCGTCCGGCGCCGCGGACTCGTAGGCGATCGTGCCGAGATCGGCGGTGCCGTAGCTCTGCAGGCAGGTCATGCCCTTGTCGACGAACATCTGGCGCAGCGACGGCGGCAGCGCCTCGGCGCCGACGAAGGCATGCTTGATCGAGGAGATGTCCTTGCCGAGCTCGGCCGCCTTCTCGATCAGGATCTTCAGGAAGGACGGCGTGCCGACATAGCCCCTGGGTTTGATCGCCGCGATCGCATCGAGCTGCAGCTCGGTATTGCCCACCCCGCCCGGCACGATCACGCAGCCCAGCGCCTTGAGCGCCGATTCCATCATGATGCCGGCCGGCGTCAGATGATACGAGAAGGTGTTGTAGACCACGTCGCCGGGCCGGAAACCCGCCGCGTGCATGGCGCGAGCGCCGCGAAAATAGTCGGGATCGTCGGTGTCGATCTCGAAGATCGGGCCGGGCGACATGAAGACGTGGCGCGCCCTGGCAAGCGGCACCGCGATCAGCCCGCCCATCGGCGGGTCCTTCTTCTGCACCTCGCCCAGTATCGACTTGCGCAGCACCGGCAGCTTGGCCAGAGCGGCGCGCGAGGTGACCGACGCCGGATCGACATCCTTCAGCCAGGCCGCGAAGAACCGCGTGTTCGCCTTGGCGTGTGCGACCTGCTGCGGCAGCGCCTGCATCAGCGCCTTCTCGCGCTCCTCCGGCGTGCGGGTCTCCAGGGTGTCGTAGTGCTTGGCCATCGGTGCGTTTCCCCTGATTTGCGGAAAGCGTACCGTTGGAGGGACCGCTTGGGTAGTCTCAGCGTGGTGAGGGCAAGGGCCGCTACGATTGCCTGCAGAGTCGGCACGCGCATGAAAACGACGACTTCGCGGGCAAGGCCCGGCAGGTCGACCAATGAAGCAGCGCCGCGCTCCTCCATCTGGACCGCGAGCTTCCTGCGCGCTCTTGCTCATGGGCGCGCAGGAGGCGCGCGGTCCGGATGAACGGGGCCCCTCTGGCTAGAGCCACCTCTTGCGGCGGCGGTAGTGCTTGACGTCGCGGAACGAGCGGCGGCCCTCGCTGCCGACCCCCAGGTAGAATTCCTTCACGTCCTCGTTCTCGCGCAACGACGCGGCGTCGCCGTCGAGCACGACCCGGCCGTTCTCGAGGATGTAGCCGTAGTGGGCATAGCGCAGCGCAACGTTGGTGTTCTGCTCGGCCAGCAGGATCGAGACCTTTTCCTGCTCGTTGAGGTTCTTGACGATCTCGAAGATCTCCTCGACGAGCTGCGGCGCCAGGCCCATCGACGGCTCGTCGAGCAGGATGGTGCTGGGGCGGCTCATCAGGGCCCGGCCGATCGCCGTCATCTGCTGCTCGCCGCCCGAGGTGTAGCCGGCCTGGCTGGCGCGCCGGACCTTGAGCCGCGGGAAATAGTGATACACCTTCTCGAGGTCGTCGGCGATCTGGCGCCGCCGGCCACCCTGGATGAACGCGCCAGTCAGCAGGTTCTCCTCGACGGTGAGATGGCCGAAGCAGTGGCGGCCTTCCATCACCTGGATGACACCGCGCCGCACGAGATCATTGGGCGTGAGCCCGTCGACCCGCTCGCCGCGGCACAGGATGCGGCCCTTGGTGACCTGGCCGCGCTCGCTCAGCAGCAGGTTGGAGATCGACTTCAGGGTCGTCGACTTGCCCGCACCGTTGGCGCCGAGCAGCGCCACGATGGCGCCCTGCGGCACCGACAGCGACACGCCTTTCAGTACGAGGATCACGTGATTGTAGATGACCTCGATGTTGGCGACGTCGAGGACGTTGGTGGCTTCGAGTTTGTCTGCAGGTACGGTCATCGTCTCTCCTCCTGCCGTCATCCTCCTCTCCCCCTGGCGGGGGAGAGGAGGAAGAGGGTCAGAGGGCGCGAATGAGACATCACGCGAGGCGTCGGCGTCGATCAGCTCTCCTTCGAGCAGTCGCGCGGCGTGATCTTCTTCTCCGCGGCGTACTTGGAAGCGACTTCCTTGACCAGCGGCACGAGGATCGAGTCGTCGCCCGTGTAGTAGTCGGAGATGATCTTCCATTGCTTGCCGTCCCACTGGTGGACGCGGGCGAGCCGCGTGCCCTCGTGGTCGGCGCAGGACGCCTTGAGCGGGCCCATCATGCCGTCGAAGCCGAGCTGCTTGATGCGGTCGGCGGTGAGGTCGAGATGCTCGAAACCCCAGCGCACCTGCTCGCCGGTCAGCGGCTTGTTGCCGAACTTCGCCTGCGCGGTACGGATCGCCTCGATGCCGACCATCGAGTTGATCAGGCCGCGGTTGTAGAGCACCTGTCCGACCTCGTCGGGCTTGGCCAGCGACTTGCCCTGGCTGGTCACGTACTTCTCGATGTCCTTGTGCACGTCAAACTTGCCGGCCGGATGCTGCAGCATCAGCGCCTTGTAGCCCTTGGCCTTGTCGCCGGCCGGCAGCACGTCGGGCTCGGCGCCCGACCACCACACGCCGAGCATCTTGTCTCGCGGATAGTTGACGTTGCCGGCCTCGCTGACCGCGGCGGAGTTCATCACGCCCCAGCCCCACAGCAGGACATAGTCCGGCCGGGCCTGGCGGATCTGCAGCCATTGCGACTTCTGCTCGCTGCCCGGCGCCGGCACCGGGATCTTCAGGAACTCGAAGCCGTACTTCTTGGCCATGATCTCGAGCGCCGCGATCGGCTCCTTGCCGTAGGGCGAGTCGTGATAGAGCAGCGCGATCTTCTTGCCCTTGAGCTTGTCGAGCCCGCCCCATTCCTTGGCGATATGCTGGATGGCCACGCTGGCCGCGGTCCAGTAGGTGCCCATCAGCGGGAAGTTCCAGGTGAACACGGTGCCGTCGCGGCTGTCGGCGCGTCCGTAACCCATGGTGAGCAGCGGGATCTTGTCGCCCGGCGCCTTCTCGGTCAGCGCGAAGGTGATGCCGGTCGAGAGCGGGCTGAAATAGGCCGCGCCGGTCGGGCCCTTGCCCTTGAGGCGCTCGTAGCACTCGACACCGCGGTCGGTGGCATAGCCGGTCTCGCATTCCTCGAACGCGATCTTCACGCCGTTGATGCCGCCATCGCGCGCGTTGATCATGTTGATGTAATCGGCGACGCCATCGGCGAACGGGATGCCGTTGGGCGCATAGGCGCCGGTGCGATAGACCAGGCCCGGGATGAACTGCTCGTTCTGCGCCCACGCCGGATCAGGGGCCGTCGCCACGACGGTCATGCCCGCGGCAAGCGCCGCCGCGCTCATGACCAGCATTCTCCTCAAGCTCATCGTTTCCTCCTCCTTTGTGTCTTTGACGAACCGTAGCTTTTCACCCTCAGTGCGGGAAGGGCCAAAGCCTGAGCTTCTCCTTGGCGACCGACCACAGCCGCGCCAGCCCGTGCGGCTCGACCACCAGGAAGAAGACGATCAGCGCGCCGAAGATCATCGCCTCGAAATGCGAGACGGTGGCGGTGCTGATCTTCCAGCCGACCGCCGCGCCGAGCGGCGGCAGCGCCTGGTTGAGGAAGATGGGCAGCAGCACGATGAAGGCCGCACCCAGCACGCTGCCCAGGATCGAGCCCAGACCGCCGATGATCACCATGAACATGAGCTGGAACGAGCGGTCGATCGAGAAGGCCGCCGGCTCCCACGAGCCGAGATAGAGGAAAGCCCACATCGCGCCGGCAACGCCGATCAGGAAGGACGAGACCGCGAAGGCGGTGAGCTTGGCGTACATCGGCCGCACGCCGATGATCTCGGCGGCGATGTCCATGTCGCGGATCGCCATCCACTGCCGGCCGATATGGCCGCGCACGACGTTCTTGGCGGCGAGCCCGAGCACGAGCGTGAAGCTGAGCGCGATGAGGTAGGTCGCCGTCGGCGAGGACAGGTCGACACCGAACAGCTGGATCGGCGGTGCGTTGACCGAACCCGACGGTGTGTCGTTGGTGATCCACTTGATGCGCAGGAAGGCCCAGTCGCCGAAGAACTGCGCGGCCAGGGTCGCGCAGGCCAGATAGAAGCCCTTGATGCGCAGGCTCGGCACGCCGAAGGCGATACCGATCGCCGCCGCCACGAAGCCGCTCAGCAGGATGCAGACCAGTGGGTTGAGGAACGGCAGGCGGATCGCGAGGTTGTAGGCGGCGTAGGCACCCACGCCCATGAACGCGCCCGAGCCGAGCGAGACCTGGCCGCAATATCCCATCAGCACGTTCAGGCCGATTGCGGCGAGCGCCAGGATCACCGTCGGGATCAACACGGCGCGATAGGCATATTCGCCCGCGACGAACGGCACGACGACGAAGGCGATCGCGAGCATCGCCAGCATGACGAAGCGATCCTGGGCGATCGGGAAGATCGCCTGGTCGGCTTCGTAGGTCGCCTTGTACTGGCCGGCCTCGCGGTAGAACACGGTCCCGCCTCCCTTACACGCGCTCGATGATGCGTTCGCCGAACAGGCCCTGGGGCCGGAACAGCAGGAACAGGAGCGCCACGACATAGGCGAACCAGATCTCGATGCCGCCGCCCATCGATGGCCCGAGGAAGACCTCGGCGAGCTTCTCGCCGGCGCCGATGATCAGTCCGCCGATGATCGCCCCCGGCACCGAGGTGAAGCCGCCCAGGATCAGGACCGGCAGCGCCTTCAGGGCCAGCAGGGTGAGCGAGAACTGCACGCCGAGCTTGCTGCCCCACACCGCGCCGGCGGCGAGAGCGACCAGGCCGGCGACCAGCCAGACGATGAACCAGATCTGGTTGAGCGGGATGCCGACCGACTGGGCGGCGGCATGGTCGTCGGCGACGGCGCGCAACGCGCGGCCGATGCGCGTCTTCTGGAAGAAGATCGCCAGCCCGGCTACCAGCAGGCCTGCGATGACCGCGGCCCAAATATCGAGCTCGTTGACCAGGATGCCGCCATCGAACACCGATTCGAGGATGAACAGCGGCTCCTTGGGCAGGCCGATGTGGAGCGGATAGACGTCGGCGCCGAACAGGGTCTGGGCGAGGCCCTCGAGGAAGAAGGTGAGGCCGATCGTGGCCATGAACAGGATGATGCCCTCCTGGTTCACCAGCTTGCGCAGCACCAGCTTCTCCGCGCCCCAGGCGACGGCGGCCATGATCAGGGCGGCGAACGAGAAGGCCGCGACGAGGGCGATCCAGAACGGCCAGTTCCACTGCTCGAACAGTTCCAGCGCACGGACCAGCGCGAGGGCAGCCGTCAGCACCATGGCGCCCTGCGCGAAGTTGAACACGCCGGAGGCCTTGAAGATCAGCACGAAGCCGAGCGCGACGAGGGAGTAGAGCACCCCCGCGAGCAGGCCGCCGATCAGCACTTCGAGGAAGAAGCCCATGTCAGGTCACCTTCATTGGACCGCACGCATCCTGCGCGCTCATGAGCGTGCAGGATGCGCGCGGTCCAGCTTGAGTATCCATCAATGCCCGACCCCGAGATATGCCGCGATCACCGCCCGGTCGTTCTTCACCACGTCGGGCACGCCGTCGCCGATCTTCTTGCCGTAGTCGAGCACCACAACCCTGTCGGAGATGTCCATCACCACGCCCATGTCGTGCTCGATCAGGCAGATCGTCGTGCCGAACTCGTCGTTGACGTCGAGCACGAAGCGGCACATGTCCTGCTTCTCCTCGAGGTTCATGCCGGCCATCGGCTCGTCGAGCAGCAGCAGGTCGGGCTGGGCGGCCAGCGCGCGGCCGAGCTCGACCCGCTTCTGCAGGCCGTAAGGGAGCTGGCCGACCGGGACCTTGCGGACATGCTGGATCTCGAGGAAGTCGATGATCCGCTCGACCGCCTTGCGGTGCTCGACCTCCTCGCGTGCCGCCGGACCGAAGCGCAGCGCCTGCCAGAACAGGCCGGTCTGCATGCGCAGGTTGCGGCCGGTCATGATGTTGTCGAGGGTGGACATGCCGCGAAACAGCGCGATGTTCTGGAAGGTACGCGCGATGCCCTGGCCGGCCGCCTCGCTGGGCCGCATGCGCGGGCGCCGGACGCCCTTGTAGGTGATCGCGCCCTGCTGCGGATGATAGAAGCCGTTGATGCAGTTCAGCATCGACGACTTGCCCGCGCCGTTGGGGCCGATGATGGCGCGGATCTCGCCCTTCATGATGTCGAAGCTGATGTCGGTCAGCGCCTTCACGCCGCCGAACGAGAGGCTGATGTTCTCGACCGAGAGCAGGACCTCGTTGAAGAGACGCGCGCGGGTCATGTCTTTGCCGGGACCGCGCCACTCCGTGGCGCCCACTTTGCCGGAACCGCAGGAAAAACCTCACCCTTCGAGACGCTCCGCTTCGCTACGCTCCTCAGGGTGAGGCGGAAAGGTGAGCGACGGACAAGGCCTTCGATGTTCATCAGCCTGCCTTCCGGAGCGGCATGGCATGCTGCGGGACGAGATCTCGGATCTCGATGTCGCCCGCGATCGTGCCCTTGCGGCCGTCTTCGAAAGTCATGTCGACTTCGACATGCACCTCGTTCACGCCGCTGTAGAGCGCGTCGACCAGCACCTTGTAGCGCTCGCCGATGAAGCCGCGCCGCACCTTGTTGGTGCGGGTGAGCTCGCCGTCGTCGGCCTCGAGCGCCTTGTGCAGGATCAGGAAACGGCGGACCTGCGCGCCGGCCATGCGCGGATCGGCGGCAAGGTCGCGATTGACCCTCTCGATCTCGCTCTGGATCAGGTCGTAGACCTCCGGATGCGCCGCCAGCTCCTGGTAGCTCGCATAGGCGATGTTGCGCCGCTCGGCCCAGTCGCCGACCGCGATCATGTCGATGTTGACGAACACGGCGACGAAATCGCGGCCGTGGCCAAACGCGACGGATTCGTTGATGTGCGGGAAGAACTTCAGCTTGTTCTCGATGAATTTCGGCGCGAAGAGGGTGCCGTCGTTCAGCTTCCCGACGTCCCTGGCGCGGTCGATGATGCGCAGGTGCCCGCGGTCGTCGAGGTAGCCCGCATCGCCGGTATGGACCCAGCCATCGGCGGTCTTGGTGTCGTTGGTGGCCTCCGGGTTCTTGAAATACTCCTTGAACACGCCCGGACTGCGGTAGAGCACCTCGCCCGAGTCGGCGATGCGCAGCTCGACCTCGGAGACCGGCTTGCCGACCGTGTCCGAATAGACCTCGCCATTGGGATGGATGGTCACGAACACGCTGGCTTCGGTCTGGCCGTAGAGCTGCTTCATGTTGACGCCGAGCGCGCGGAAGAAGTCGAAGATCTCCGGGCCGACGGCCTCGCCCGCCGTATAGGCCACCCGCACCCGGCTCATGCCGAGCGTGTTCTTGAGCGGACCGTAGACCAGCAGGTTGCCCAGCCCGTAGAGCAGGCGGTCGAGGATGCCGACCGGCCTTCGGTCGATCAGCGCCGGGCCGACCCGGCGGGCCAGCGCCATGAAATACTGGAACAGCTTGCGCTTGATCAGGCCCGCATCCTCCATGCGGATCATCACCTGGGTGATCAGGTTCTCGAGCACCCGTGGCGGGGCGAAGTAGTAGGTCGGCCCGATCTCGCGCAGGTCCGTCATCACCGTCGCCGCCGATTCGGGACAGTTCACGACGAGGCCCACCACGTAGCCCTGTGCATAGGAGAAGAGATGGTCGCCGACCCAGGCCATCGGCAGGTAGGACAGGAGCTCGTCGCCTGCCTTCAGCCCGTCGAACGCAGCGCCGGCACGCGCCGCCCAGACGAGGTTGTCGTAGCTCAGCACCGCGCCCTTGGGCCGGCCGGTCGTGCCCGAGGTGTAGAGCATGATGGCGTCGTCGCTGCCGCGCGCCCTGGCGACCTCGGCCGCCACCGCGGCCGGCGAGCCGCGCGTCTGCACCTCATCGTAGGACAGCAGTCCTTCGTAATGCCGCAAGCCCCGCGGATCGTCGTAGATCAGGGTCGCGAGCGAGGAAACGCTCTTCTGGATCTCGAGCAGCTTGTCGATCTGCTCCTGGTTCTCGGCGACGGCAAAGCGCGCGCCGGCATGGTCGACGACGTAGGCCAGCTCCTCGGTGACCGAATCCTGGTAGACCGGCACCGGCACGCCGCCCAACGACTGCGCCGCGGCCATCGCCCAATAAAGACGGGGCCGGTTGTCCCCGATCACGATCAGCCGGTCGCCCCGGCGGAAGCCGAGGTCGGCGAGACCGGCGGCCAGCCGGTTCACCTGGTCCGCGACATGCGCCCAGTCATAGGTCTGCCAGATGCCGTATTCCTTTTCCCGATAGGCCGGCGCGCGGCCGCGCGTTCTCGCAAGCCTCGCCAACAGCTTGGGAAAGGTATCGGATTCCGAATCGGAGGATGCCGCCGTCATCCCTGCATTTGCCCCCTGCCTCGGCCGGTTGTTCCCGGCTTCCCGCCCCTTTCCTCCCCTTCTCATGGAAGGAAGGCTTTGTTGCCGATACCTAGCCACAGGCCGTTCGGACTGGTCAACTGGCCGCCGGCGACAGACTCAGCGTGAAGATGGAGCCGCCGCCCGGCCGGGCCTCCACCGTGACGCTGCCGTCATGGGCCTCCGCCACGCGCGTCACGATGGCCAGCCCCAGACCGCGGCTCTCGCTCCTCGCGCGGTCGCGGCGCCAGAAGCGGCGGAAGATCGAGTCGCGATCGGCCTCGGGAACGCCCGGCCCGTCGTCGAGCACGCGCACCACGCAGTCGTCCCTCACCTCGACCTCGATCGACACGCCGGCAGGGGTGTGACGGATCGCGTTCTCCACCAGATTGCGCACGGCGCGGAACAGCATCTCGGTATGGCCGCGCACCCAGACCGGGCCCGGCGTGCCGGTCAGCGCGATGGTCTGGCCGCGATCGACCGCGAACGGCGCCATGAAGGTGACGGCCTCGACGCAGACCTCCTGCAGATCGGCGCGGGCATCGCTCGTCACCAGGAAGCTCTCCAGCTCGGCGATGTCGAGCACCTGGTTGACGGTATGCGCCATGTTGACGAGATCGGTGCGGAGCTGGTCGCGCAGCGGGCCGGCCTCCAGCGAATCGACCCGCGCGCGGGCGATGGCGAGCGGCGTGCGCAGTTCGTGCGCCATGTCGGCAGTGAAGTCGCGCTGGGCGCGGAAGCCTGCCTCGAGGCGGTCGAGCGCCTGGTTGACGGCATGGACCAGCGGCGCGATCTCCGACGGCACCGCCTTCTCGGGCAGACGGACCTCGGTGCGCTGCGGACCGATCGAGGCAGCGGTCGTCGACGCCTCGCGCACCGACCCGAGCGCACGACGGAAGATCACGATGTCGATCAGGAGCAGGAGCAGCAGGATCGGGAACGTGATCCAGGCGACCCGCGGGAAGAATGACGACACGACGTCGTCGATGATCACGTCGCGATGCGCGAGATCCTGCCCCACCTGCACGAAATACATGCGATCGCCGACCGGCCGCGCCACGCTGACGCCGAACAGCACGGCACCGGTGCTGCGCCGCCGGACGTACCAGTCGCGCACGGCCCGCTCGTCGAGCGCGAACAGCGCCGAGCCGTCGGGGCGCGAGGAGGACAGCACCCGTCCCTCCGGATCGAGCACGGCATAGGCGTAGAGGCCGTAGCCGCCGGTATAGAGCGGGCGCATTTCGATCGGGATGTCGAGCGTGACGCCGCCGTCGGGCCGTGGCCTGAGGAAGCTGCCGATGGTGAACGCCTGGCTGCGCAACGCGTCGCGATGCAGGCTGTTGGCCGCCTCGTTCAGCAGATAGTAGAGGGCGAGCGGCATGAGCACCGAGGTCACGCCGATCGCCATGACGTGGAACGCCACGATGTGGCTGATGATCGACCGGAAGCGGATCACCCGGCCCTTTCCTCCGCCATCAGGTAGCCGACGCCGCGTACCGTATGGATCTTCACGGTGGCACCGGCATCGCCGAGCATCTTGCGCAGCCGGTGGACGTAGACCTCGACGGCGTTCGATCCGACATCGCCCGACAGGCCGAACAGCTGGTCCTCGAACAGGCGCTTCGGCGCAACGTTGCCGCTGCGCCGCAACAGGATCTCCAGCACCGCCGTCTCGCGCGCCGGGAAGGCGCGCGCCGCGCCGCCGACGAACACCTGGCGGCCTTCGGTGTCGAGCGAGACGTTGCCGAAGGTGAGCAGCCGGCCGAGCAGGTTGCCGGGACGGCGCAGCAGCGCCTGCAGGCGCGCGACCAGCTCCTCCATGGCGAAAGGCTTGGCGAGATAGTCGTCGGCGCCTGCACGCAAGCCGATCACCCTGTCGCTGACCCCGTCGCGCGCCGTCAACACCAGCACCGGCGTGGTGTCGTGCTTGCGCCTCATGTCGCGCAGCAAGGTCAGGCCATCCTCGTCGGGCAGGCCGAGGTCGAGAACGATCGCGGCGTATTTCATGGTCGCGAGGACGTGAAGCGCATCTCCGACCGTTCCAACCGAATCGGCCGAGAAGCCGCTTTGGCTCAATCCCTTGATCAGGAGGGACACAAGCTCCGGGTTGTCTTCGACGAGAAGCACCCTCATTGCTATCGACCCTCCCTGGTCGTTGCCCGCAGTGCGATCGTAGCATGCCAAACTGCGCGGCCGGCGCGTCAGGTTGACGTAATGGGAACGCGCTAGCTTGCCGCCACTCAATCGATGCTCACGGCAAGCGGACCCGATTTCACATGAAGACCGAGGCCACACCGACTTCGACCATCGCCCTCCGCCGCAATCGCCTGTGGCTCGGGGGCAGCGGAGTCGCGGCCGTCGCCGCGATCGTCGCCGGCCTGTGGGTCAGCAACAGCGGCCCGGGCAATGCCGTGGCGCGTCCGGACAAGGCGACGCGCGATTCAGACGGCGCTTTCCGGCCGAGCGAGACGCAGTGGGCAAGCCTCACGTTCGCGCCGGTGCGTCCGGTCTCGTTCCGCGACGAGCGTGCGACCGACGGCAAGATCGCGATCAACGAGGACACCACCA
>Ga0182738_1001646_pt1 | contig 27656 bp, 25 predicted proteins | sample eDN5th30CBELigMG_FD_128876 | JGI IMG/M metagenome (GOLD analysis project Ga0182738, IMG submission 128876) | Enriched Miracle-Growth compost microbial communities from Emeryville, California, USA - eDNA 5th pass 30_C BE-Lig MG (version 2)... ...
CGTCGGTCGGCATGAGATGCGTGCGCCGCAGCTGTCGCAGCTGCAGCCGGTGCTCGAGCAGGCGCAGGAACCGGTACTGCTCGGCGAACTCCGTCGCCTCGACGCGGCCGATGTAGCCGTGATCGACGAGTCGGGCGAGTGCGGGAAGCGTCCCGCGCACGCGGACCTCCTGATCCGTGAGCCCGTGGACGAGCTGGAGGAGCTGGACGGTGAACTCGATGTCGCGCAGTCCCCCAGGGCCGAGCTTGAGTTGCACGTCAACCTGCTCGGCGGGAATGTGCTCCGTCACGCGTCCGCGCATGCGCTGGACTGACTCGACGAACTGCGTGCGTCCCGCGGACGCCCACACGAGCGGCGCGATCGCGTCGACGTAGCGCCGCCCGAGCTCGCGGTCGCCCGCGAGCGGCCGCGCCTTGAGGAGCGCCTGGAACTCCCAGTCCTTCGCCCACCGCTCGTAGTACGCGACATGGGACTCGAGCGTGCGCACGAGCGCGCCGTCCTTGCCCTCGGGGCGGAGGTTCGCGTCGACCTCCCAGAGTCCCGGCTCGACCGCGAGCTCCATGATGCCGCGCGTCGTCAGCATCGCGAGCCGCGTCGCGATCTCGATCGCGCGCTGCTCCCCGACCGTCTCGTCGCCGGCTCCGACGAAGATGACGTCGACGTCGCTGAGGTAGTTGAGCTCGCGTCCGCCGGCCTTGCCCATGCCGATGATCGCGAGCCTCGTCCCGGCGATCTCCTCCTGCGGGAAGGGCGCGTCGCGGCGCGCGATCGCGAGGGACGCGTCGAGTGCGGCGCCTGCGAGGTCCGAGAGCGCGGCAGCGGTCCGCTCGACCGCGTCCCGGGCGTCGGGCTGCGCGAGGTCCCAGGCCGCGATCCGGGCGAGCTGCCGGCGATAGCCGACCCGCAGCGCGACCCGCGCGGGCTCGCCTCCCGCGTCCCCGATCGCGGCGAGCAGCTCGCGGAGGATGACGTCCTGGCCCGCCGGCTCGTCGAGGGGATCGAGGAGGCTCCCGAGCTCATCCGGATGCCGGTGGAAGAACGCGGCGATCCCCTCAGAGGCCCCGAGGAGCCGCACGAGATGCGCGGCCGCCGCCTCGTCGTCGAGGATCCGCTCGGTCGCCGCCGCATCGCGTTCGATGAGGCGCAGCAGCCGCTCCAGCGCGGCATCGGGGTCCGCGGCCTGCGAGAACAGTCCGACGAGCTCGAGACGGTGTAGAGACCGCAGCCGCTCGCTCGCGCCGCCGAGGTCCGCGAAGCCGATCCGCGCGAGCTCCGTGAGCGACGTCGGGCGCTGATCGGCCCCCGGACGCCTCGGCGCGTTCACGTCGGTCCGCGACCGCTCAGAGGATCGAGAGGTTGCGCTCGAGCTCGAACGGCGTGACCTGCGAGCGGTACGCCGCCCACTCCTGACGCTTGTTGAGCAGCACGTAGTTGAAGACCTGCTCGCCGAGCGTCTCGGCGACGAGCTCGGAGTCCTCCATGAGCGAGACGGCCTGGTCGAGGCTCGACGGCAGCTGCGCGTAGCCGAGGGCGCGGCGCTCCGCCTCGGTGAGCTCCCACGGGTTCATCTCGGCCTCGGCGGGCAGCTCGTAGCCCTCCTCGATCCCCTTGAGCCCCGCGGCGAGCAGCAGCGAGTACGCGAGGTAGGGGTTCGCGGCGGAGTCGATCGCGCGGTATTCCACGCGCGCGGCCTGACCCTTGCCGGGCTTGTAGAGGGGCACGCGCACGAGCGCGGCGCGGTTGTTGTGCCCCCAGGTGACGTAGCCGGGTGCCTCGTCGCCGCCCCAGAGCCGCTTGTACGAGTTGACGAACTGGTTCGTCACCGCCGTGATCTCGGGCGCGTGACGCAGCACGCCAGCGATGAACTGACGGCCGACCGCGGAGAGCTGGTAGTGCCCTGCCGGGTCGTAGAACGCGTTCGCATCGCCCTCGAAGAGGCTCATGTGCGTGTGCATCCCGCTGCCCGGCTGGTCGCTGAAGGGCTTCGGCATGAACGTCGCGTAGACGCCCTGCTCGATCGCGACCTCCTTGATCACGGTGCGGAACGTCATGATGTTGTCCGCGGTGGTCAGCGCGTCCGCGTAGCGCAGGTCGATCTCGTTCTGCCCGGGGCCCGCCTCGTGATGGCTGAACTCGACCGAGATCCCGATGTCCTCGAGCATGCGCACCGAGCGCCGGCGGAAGTCGTGCGCGGTGCCGCCGGGGACATTGTCGAAGAAGCCGGCAGTGTCGACCGGGACGGGCACGCCGTCGGCGCCGAGATGCGGGCTCTTCAGCAGGTAGAACTCGACCTCGGGGTGCGTGTAGAAGGCGAAGCCGCGGTCGGCGGCCTTCGCGAGGGCGCGCTTGAGGACGTGCCGCGGGTCCGAGGCGGAGGCCTGGCCGTCGGGGGTCATGACGTCGCAGAACATCCGCGCCGTCGGGTCGACCTCGCCCCGCCACGGCAGGATCTGGAACGTCGTCGGGTCGGGGAACGCGAGCATGTCGGCCTCGTAGGCGCGCGTGAAGCCCTCGATCGCCGAGCCGTCGAAGCCGAGGCCCTCGGCGAAGGCGCCCTCGATCTCCGCGGGCGCGACGGCGACCGACTTGAGCGTCCCGACCACGTCGGTGAACCAGAGTCGGATGAACTTGACGCCCCGCTCCTCGATGGTCCTGAGGACGAAGTCGCGCTGCTTATCCACGGAGCTCACGGTCCTAGGCTATCGACTGTGACCGCCCTCCGCTTGGCCCTCGCGCAGACGAATCCGATCGTCGGGGACATCGCGGGCAACGCCGCGCAGATCGTCGCGGCCGCGCGGAATGCCGGGGCCGCGGGCGCCGATCTCGTCGCGACGGGCGAGATGGCGCTGACCGGCTATCCGATCGAGGATCTCGCCGCGCAGCCGTCCTTCCTCCGCGATGCGACGGCGGGCGTCCTGGCCCTCGCGCAGCGACTCGAGGCCGAGGGGCTCGGAGCGCTCCCCGTCGTCGTGGGCCACCCCGACGGCCCCCACGACGCGAGCACGCTCGGCGGGCGGAACGCTCCGACGGCGATCGCGCAGAACTGCGCCTCGGTGCTGCTCGGCGGGCGCGTCGCGGCCCGCTACGTCAAGCATCACCTGCCGAACTACGGCGTCTTCGACGAGTACCGCAACTTCATCCCGGGCGACGACTCCCTGACCCTTGAGGTCGGCCCCACCCGCATCGCCGTGATCGTCTGCGAGGACATGTGGCTCGACGACGGCCCCGTCGCGCGGGTGCGCGAGTCGGGCGCCGACGTGCTGCTCGTGATCAACGCCTCGCCCTTCGAGCGGGACAAGGACGAGGTGCGCCTCCCCCTCGCGACACGACGCGCCCGCGAGACCGGCGCGACGGTCGCCTACGTCAACCTCGTCGGCGGCCAGGACGACCTCGTCTTCGACGGCGACTCGTTCGTCGTCGCGCCCGACGGCGAGCTGCTCGCCCGCGGGCCGCAGTTCGTCGAGCACCTCCTCGTCGTCGACATCCCGCTCGGCGAGTCGAAGGGCGCCCACGAGAACGCGATCGCCGAGCTCCCGAGCGACGAGGAGCAGATCTGGGACGCGCTCGTCCTGGGGCTGCGCGACTACGTCGAGAAGAACGGCTTCCGCTCGGTCGTCCTCGGGCTGTCCGGCGGCATCGACTCGGCGGTGTGCGCCGCGCTCGCCGCCGACGCGATCGGCGCCGACCGCGTCCACGGGGTATCGATGCCCTCGCGCTGGTCGTCGGAGCACTCGCGTTCTGACGCCGACGACCTCGCCGAGCGGATCGGCCTCCACTACTCGATCGAGCCGATCGCGGACCTCGTCACGCCGTTCGAGACGCAGCTGGGGCTCGAGGGCGTCGCCGCCGAGAACGTCCAGGCGCGGGCGCGCGGCGTCATCCTGATGGCGAAGTCGAACCAGGACGGCCATCTTGTGCTCACGACGGGCAACAAGACCGAGCTCGCAGTCGGCTACTCGACGATCTACGGCGACTCCGCGGGCGGCTTCGCCCCGATCAAGGACGTGCCGAAGACGCTCGTCTGGGAGCTCGCGCGGTGGCGGAACGCCCATGCGGCGGCACGCGGCGAGACGCCGCCGATCCCCGAGAACTCGATCGCCAAGCCGCCGTCCGCGGAGCTGCGGCCCGATCAGGTCGACCAGGACACCCTGCCTCCGTACGAGGTCCTCGACGCGATCCTCGACGGCTACGTCGGCCGGCGGCTCGGGCGGGCGGACCTCGTCGCCGCCGGGTTCGAGGCGGACACCGTCGAGTTCGTCGCGAACCTCGTCGACCGCGCGGAGTGGAAGCGGCGCCAGGGCGCGATCGGCCCGAAGATCAGCGGCATGGCGTTCGGCCGGGACCGACGGCTGCCGATCACGGTGCGACGGACGGGCTGAGCGCGTCTCGCTCTTCGACTCGCTGCGCTCGCTCAGGGGGCGGCAGGGTGGCTCGCGGGGGACGACGGGGCCGCTCAGGGGGCGGCGAGGCATAGGCTCGAGGCATGGCAGACGCGAGCGACGCGCCGAAGCGCGTACGCACCCGACACTTCCGGCAGGCCAAGGAGCAGGGCATCCGCATCACGGGGCTCACCTCCTACGACGCGAACTCGGCGTCGATCTTCGACGAGGCGGGGATCGACTTCCTGCTCGTCGGCGACTCGGCGGGGCAGACCGTGCTCGGCTACGACACGACGCTCCCCGTCACGGTCGACGAGCTCATCCCGCTGACCCGTGCCGTCGCGAACGCGGCACAGCGGGCGCTCGTGATCGCCGACATGCCGTTCGGCTCATACGAGTCCGGGCCCGACCACGCGCTCGAGACGGCGTTCCGCTTCATGAAGGAGACCGGCGCGCACGCGGTCAAGCTCGAGGGCGGCGTCCGCTCCGCCGAGCAGATCCGGCGCATCGTGTCCGCCGGGATCCCGGTCATGGCGCACATCGGATTCACGCCGCAGTCCGAGCACGGTCTCGGAGGGCACGTCATCCAGGGCCGCGGCGAAGCCGCGGAGCGCCTGCTCGCGGACGCGCACGCCGTCGAGACGGCCGGCGCGTTCGCGGTCGTCCTCGAGATGGTGCCCTCGGCAGTCGCGGCGCGGGTCACCGCCGAGCTCTCGATCCCGACCATCTCGGTCGGCGCGGGACCCGACTGCGACGGCCAGCTCATGGTGTGGACCGACTGGGCCGGGCTGACGAAGGGCCGCGTGCCGAAGTTCGTCAAGCAGTACGCCGACCTCCGCGGCGTACTGCTCGACGCGGCCAAGCAGTACGCCGCCGAGGTCGCGTCAGGCGCCTACCCCGGGCCGGAGCACGAATACGAGGACTAGATCGGGTCCGACGTGAAGGGGTAGTCGGTGTACCCCTCGGGTCCGATCCCGTAGAAGATGTGGGGTCGCAGCTCATTGAGCTCGAGCCCCTCCTTCAGCCGGTGCACGAGGTCGGGGTTGCCGATGAAGTTCGCCCCCATCGCGATGATGTCGGCGACCGGGCGGCCGATCGACGGGACGACCTCGTCGAGCAGCGGGAGGTCGCTCGCGTCGGTGCGGCGCGGGGTCGTCCACGGCTTGAGGATGAGCGTGCCGGGCCACGCCGCGCGGATCGACTCGGTCAGGCCGCGCAGCTCGGGGCCCTCGTTGACGTGCAGATAGGCCATGCCGATCGGGGCGAGCGCCTCGACGAGCGCGAGGTAGAGGTCCTCCAGCTCGCTCTCCTGGATGGTGTGCAGCGGGTTGCCTGGGGAAACCCGCATGCCGACCCGCCCCGCGCCGATCGCGTCGGCAGCCGCCTCCGCGGCCGCGACGGCGAAGCGGATGCGCCCCTGGATGCTCCCGCCCCAGCCGTCGGTGCGCAGGTTCGCGGACGTCGAGAGGAACTGGTGGATGAGGTAGCCGTTCGCGCCGTGCAGCTCGACGCCGTCGAAGCCTGCCTCGATCGCGTTCTGACCGGCGCTCGCGTACTCGCCGATCGCCCGTGCGATGCCGGCCTCGTCGAGCTCATCCGGCACGACGTAGTCGACCGGGCCGTCGTGGGTGTAGATCTTGCCCTCCGCGGCGATCGCGGACGGTGCGACGACGTTCGCGTTGCCCTCGTGCAGGAAGGGGCTGCCGATGCGGCCGACGTGCATGAGCTGCGCGAAGATCCGGCCGCCGTTCGCGTGCACCGCGTCCGTCGCGAGACGCCAGCCCGCGACCTGCTCCGCGTTCCACAGACCCGGGGTATCCGGGTAGCCGCGGCCGACGTCGGAGGGGGCGATGCCCTCCGTGATGATCAGCCCGGCCGTCGCCCGCTGGCCGTAGTACTCGGCCATCAGCGCGTTCGGGACGGAATCGGTTGCACGGGTGCGGGTCATCGGCGCCATGGCAATGCGATTGCGAAGCGGGATGCCGGCGAGGTCGTAGGGCTCGAATGCGACAGTCACACATTCGAGCGTAGTCGAGCCGTCAGGCCCCCTGGATCAGTCCGACTCGGCCCGCCACTCAGCCGCGCGCTCGGCGACGATCTCGAGTGCCCGCTCGGCCTCCTCGCGCGTCTTGAACGGCCCGATGCGGTCGACCGCGAGCGACTGGGGGCCCACCTCGACCTCGCCCGTGCGGTCGTTGTACCAGTACTCCGTCTCGGTCCCCGTCTTCGGGTGGTCCGCGTCTCGCTCCTGCTCGCTCATGCTCAGAGACTATGCCCCAGCATCTAGGCTGGCCAGTATGCCGTGGGACGCAGCCGGACGCCTCGTCCCCGGAGTCCTCTCATCGCCGAGGCCGGTGCCCGCGAGCATTCCCCGACCGGAATACGTCGGACGACCCGGGCCCGCCCCCTACACGGGCGGCGACGTCTATACCCCCGAGGAGATCGAACGGATCCGTGCCGCCGGCAGGATCGCGGCCCAGGCGATCGAGGCGGTCGCCGCGGCGATCCGGCCCGGGGTCACGACCGACGCGCTCGACGCCGTCGCGCACGAGTACGTCGTCTCGCACGGCGCCTACCCCTCGACGCTCGGATACCGCGGCTTCCCGAAGTCGTGCTGCACGAGCCTCAACGAGGTCGTCTGCCACGGCATCCCCGACGACACGCCGCTCCGCGACGGCGACCTCGTCAATATCGACATCACGGCGTTCAAGGACGGCATGCACGGCGACCTGAACGCGACGTTCATCGTCGGCGAGCACGCGGACCAGGCGACCGTCGCCCTCGTCGAGCGCACCCGCGAGGCGCTGAACCGGGGCATCAAGGTCGTGGCGCCTGGCCGGCGGATCAACCTCATCGGCCGGGCGATCGAGTCCTACGCGAAGCGCTTCGGCTACGGCGTCGTCCGCGAGTTCACCGGACACGGCGTCGGGCGGGCGTTCCACAGCGGGCTCGTCGTCCCCCACTACGACGCGACGCCGCTCCACGACGAGGAGATGGTGCCCGGCATGGTCTTCACGATCGAGCCGATGCTGACGATCGGCACGCCCGAGGACCCCGGCACGATCGCCTGGGACGAATGGGCCGACGACTGGACGATCGTCACGCGCGATCGCCGACTCACCGCCCAGTTCGAGCACACCCTCGTCGTGACCGAGTCGGGGGCCGATATCCTGACGCTGCCCTGAGGCTCATCCGCGGTGCGGCTCCTGAGCGAGCACAGCGAGTCGAAGGGCGCTTACGGGAACGGAGAGACATGACGCACGCACTCGGCATCGACATCGGCGGCACCGGTATCAAGGGAGCCGTCGTCGACACCGAAACCGGCGAGCTCGTCACCGAGCGCTTCAAGCTGCTCACGCCGGCCGGCGGCGAGCCGCAGCCGATGATCGACACGGCCGTCGAGCTCGTCAAGCAGATCCCGGGCTCCGACGAGCCGATCCCGGTCGGCATCGCGTTCCCGACGATCGTCAAGAACGGCCTCACGCTGTCCGCCGGGAACATCTCGGACAACTGGATCGGTCTCGACGGGCGCACCCGCTTCGCCGAGGCGCTCGGCCGGCACGTCGATCTCGTCAACGACGCCGACGCCGCCGGCTACGCGGAGCTGCACTTCGGCGCGGCGAAGGGCGTGCAGGGGCTCGTCGTGCTCACGACGCTCGGGACCGGCATCGGCAGCGCCTTCATCTACAACGGCGTGCTCGTGCCGAACACCGAGTTCGGCTTCCTCGAGCTCGACGGCGAGATCGCCGAGGCCCGGGCCTCCTACCGGGCGAAGGAGGAGGACGACCTCGACTGGGAGCAGTGGGCCGCGCGGCTGCAGCGCTTCTACACGCATCTCGAGCGCGTCTTCTCCCCCGACCTGTTCATCGTCGGTGGCGGGGTGTCGAAGAACGCGGACGACTTCCTCCCGCTGCTGGACCTCTCGACACCCATCATCACGGCGGTGCACCGGAACAACGCCGGCATCCTCGGCGCCGCCGCGATCGCGGCGACCGCCCTCGCCTGACGGCACCACTAGCCGCAGGCCCGGACACCTCCGTCGACAAGACCGAGCTGCATACACCCGGCCTTTACACTGGGCCCGTGGACACATCACCCGATCTCATTCAGGCGATCCAGGACGCGATGAAGGCGGCTCACCTGCGTGCGGGAGGTTCCGGCGATACGACCAGTGCGATTGTGCTGGTCGAAACGGAGGCCTCGTCCGTCGAGACCGGCGACGACGACTGATGAGAGCACGCCAGGTCGCTGCTCCGGGTGCGATCGGAATGCAACCGGATCGCGTCCGGGGTGAACGGGCCGGCTGATACGCCGGGTTCTGTTGGGGTCTTGCGACCTTGGACGGCCATCCATCTCGGTCGCACGTCGCCGTGCGACTCCAGCGGCCTACCCGGGGACGGGACGAGCAGCCCCATGGTCCCCTGTCTGGCCTTGCTCCGGGCGAGGCTTGCCTAGCTGACCCGGTCACCCGGGCCACTGGTGGGCTCTTACCCCACCGTTTCACCCTCACCGACTCGCGTCGGCGGTCTGCTCTCTGTTGCGCTGTCTCGCGGATTGCTCCGGGTGGGTGTTACCCACCGCCCTGCTCTACGGAGCCCGGACGTTCCTCGGCGCCCTTTCGGGCGACGCGGCCGTCTTGCCGACCCGTTCACCACATCCAGGGTATCGGCCTTATCGCACGATCCGGGTGCTGTTTGCAGAATGCGATCGCCGGGGACTAGACGAGGGCACGCAGATCGAGGGGACGAGCATGCGAGGAAGCGCACGAGGGCAGCACGTCCTGCGCACGGGGAGTGTGCTCGTGCTCGGGATCGGGCTGCTGCTCGCCGGATGCGCGGCGCTCGGTATACCCGACCACCGTGCCACGCCTTCCGCCGACGACAGCGCCGCCGATGTCCCCCACCCGACGCCGACGGTCCTGCCTGTCACGGACGGAACGCTCGCCGCGACCGGGTCGTTCACTGGCGCCGCAACCGGACGCGTGGAACTCGTCCGCGAAGGCGGCTGGTGGAAGCTGGACCTGATCGACATCGCCCTGCCCGACGATCGCGCGTACGGACTGTATCTATTGAGCGAGCCGCCCGCGACCATCGAATGCTCCGACTCCTATTGGGCTGCCGCATTCGGCGCCGTCGCCGCCGGGACGACGGGTATCGAGCTCTGGCCGGATCCGCTCTTCGACGACCCGAGCTTTCTCGCCGGCGTACTGATCTCTCCCGACCCGGACCCTGCCTCGCCTCGCGACTGCGCCGACGAGGAACGGCCGGTCGCCGGCTGGGCAGCGTTGGAGTGGGCGCTCCCCGAGCTCCGGGCGGACGTGCAGCCGTCCGACCTTGGCGTCCGCAGTGGGGCGAGGGGCAAGATCGAGGACGGACGCTACTGGATCGCGGACGGCGACGTCTACGACCTCATCGCGGAGCGTTTCGGTGTCACGGCCGAGGGGCTCGACTACCTCAACCCCGTAGGGACGAGAACCCACCGCCACGACGAGATCCAGGCTGGGTGCACGCTCAACGTCGACAAGGCGCATCGCGGCGGCACGACCCGCTGCCGTTGGGACTCCTGATCGCGGGGAGGCCCGCCGACACGGCAGGATGTTCGCATGGAGTTCGGGGTGCTCGCGGTCGCCGCGGTGCTCATCGTCGTCGCGGTCTCGGCCTTCGCCTCCAAGCTCGGGGTCGCGGCCCCGATCCTGCTCGTCATCGTCGGCCTCGGGTCCAGTCTGATCCCCGGCGCGCCAGAGCTGGAGATCCCGCCCGAGTGGATCCTCGCGGTCGTCCTCCCGCCGATCCTCTACGCCGCCGCGGTCAACATGCCCGCGATGGACTTCCGGCGGGACTTCGGCGCGATCGGCGCGCTCTCGGTCCTCCTCGTCATCGTCTCGGCGTTCATCTCCGGCACCGTCATCTGGCTGCTCTTCCCCGACCTCGACTTCGCGGCCGCGGTCGCGGTCGGCGCGGTGATCAGCCCGCCCGACGCGGTCGCCGCGACCTCGATCGGCAAGCGCCTCGGCCTCCCCCAGCGGCTCGTGACGATCCTCGAGGGCGAGGGCCTCGTCAACGACGCGACCGCGCTCGTCATGCTCCGCTCATCGGTCGCCGCGATCGCGGGGGCGATCTCGTTCTGGGGGGCCATCGGCGACTTCGCCTACGCGGTCGTCGGCGCGATCGTGATCGGCGCCCTCGTCGGCGGGATCTCGGTCTGGGTGCGCTCGCGACTGCGCCAGCCGGTGCTGACGACCGCCATCTCCTTCGTCGTCCCCTTCCTCGCCTACATCCCGGCCGAGGAGCTCGGCGCGTCGGGCGTCCTGTCGGTCGTCGTCGCGGGCCTGCTGACCGGGCACTTCGGCGTCCGAAGATTCACCGCGCAGGATCGAATAGCCGAGCGCATGAACTGGCGCACGATCCAGCTGCTGCTGGAGAACGGCGTCTTCCTCCTGATGGGCTTCGAGCTCACCGCGATCGTCACCGACGTCGTCGATGCGCGCCTCGGCGTCTGGGGCGCGGTCGGCATCGGCCTAATCGCGACGGCCGTCCTGCTCGTCGTGCGCGTCGCGTTCGTCGTCCCGCTCATCGGCTGGCTGCGTCTCGGTCAGCGCCGCGCAGAACGCCAGACCGACCGCCTCTCGAGCGCGATCGGCCGCCTGGAGAGCGTCGAGCCGCGGCCCGAGCACGTCGACCGTCTCGGGCGGATGCGCAGCTTCCTGCGCCGACAGCACGCGGATGCGACGTACCTCGCACGCGAGGGCCTCGGCTGGCGCGGCGGCGCCGTCATCGCCTGGTCTGGCATGCGCGGGGTCGTGACGCTCGCCGCGGCCCAGTCGCTGCCCGCGGACCTGCCGTATCGCTCCCAGCTCGTCCTCGTCGCGTTCACCGTCGCGATCGTCACGCTCGTCCTCCAGGGCGGCACGCTGCCCTACCTGATCCGGCTGCTCGGCATCAGCGGCACCTCGGAGCAGGAGACCCGGCGCGAGCTCGCGCTGCTCACCGCCGAGATCGGGGACGCGGTGCGCGAGCTGCTCGACGATCCCGAGCTGCGGCGGGAGAACGGCGGTGCCTTCGACCCGGAGATCGTCGCGCAAGTCCGCATCTCGCGGCTCTCGATCGGCGAGTCGCTCAGCGCCGTCGACGACTGGGAGGCCGGTGCGACCCCGCTGCAGCAGCAGCAGGAGCTCCGGCGGCGGGTGTTCGAGGCGGAGCAGGCGGCGCTCATCGATGCGCGAGCGAGCGGGACCTACTCCTCGCACATCATCCAGGCGGCGCAGCAGATGATCGACAGCCAGGCCGCGGGCCTGAGCGACTCGACCTGACGCGGCTCAGAGATCGGCCCGAGCGTCCATCGCGCGGTTCGCGAGGCGGTCGGCCCTGGAGTTCTGCTCGCGCGGGATCCACTCGAAGCGCACGGGCGTCCCGATCAGCGCCTCGCGCGCCTCGGCCGCGAGCTCGGCCATGTCGGGGTGCTTGATCTTCCACCGTCCCGACATCTGCTCGACGACGAGCTTGGAGTCCATCCGCACGGTGAGCACCGCGCTCGGATCGAGCTCGATCGCTCGCCGGACGCCCGCGATCATCGCCTTGTACTCGGCGACGTTGTTCGACGCGATGCCGCCGTAGAGGCCGATCTCGGCGAGGATCTCGCCCGTCACGGGGTCGATGACGACGGCGCCGCTGCCGGACTGGCCCGGGTTGCCGCGGGACCCCCCGTCGGCTTCGACGATGAGCTCGCGCGTCATCGCAGCGCCGTCACAGGCCCGACTCCGCGGTCCGCACGAGGATCGCCTCGCTCGACGGGCACATCAGCACGTCGTCGGGCGCCGCGGACTTGACCTTCGCGAGCTCGTCGCCGGTGAGCGCGACGCCCGAGGCCTCGGACACTCCTCGCCGCAGGAGCGATGCGCCCGCGCCGTAGCGCTCCCGCTGACGCTCGTAGAGCTCGACGAGATCCGCCGGCAGCGCCGCGACGACCTCGGAGCGCGCCGCGGCGACGCTCGAGCGCTCCTGCGCGATCCGGGCGAGCGCCTCGTCGGCGAGCGCGCGCGCTCCCTCGATCTCCGCGTCGAGCGCCTCGCTGCGGGCACTGAGCTCCGCGACGGCGGCCTCGTGCTCCTCGACCCGCTCCATGACGGCGAGCTCGATCTCCTCGAGGTCCGCCTGCCGTCGGCGCAGCGACTCGATCTCGTGCTCGAAGCCCGAGGCGTCGCGCGCGGAGGTCGAGCCCATCATCCGCTCGGCGTCCTTCGCGATGCGCGCCTCGACGACCGCGACGTCCGACTCGGTGCGACGCAGCTCGGTCCGGGCGTCCTCGAGCACCCCCGTCGTCGACGCGAGGTCCGCGCGCACGGTCGCGCGCTGCTCGGTCAGCGCCTCGAGCGCCGCGCGCTCGGGCAGCTCGCGCTCCTGCCTCGCGAGCTGCACCCCGCGCAGGTCGTACGCCTGCAGCTCGAGGAGCCGCTCCTGCGCCTTCGGGTCGGCCTTCATGCGTCCTCGCCTCCGCTCAGCACCGCGAAATCCCACGGATCGGTCCGCAGCTCGCTCACCGCGAACTCGACGCCCGGCAGCGCGGCGCGCAGCGCGGCGGCGGCCGTCTCGAGCCAGAGCCACTCGCTCGCCCAGTGCGAGACGTCGATGAGGGCGGGTCCGCCGCCGACGAGCGCCTGCTCGCGGGCCTCCTGGGCCGGGTGATGGCGGAGGTCCGCGGTGACGTAGACGTCCGCGTCGCGCACGGCGGGCGCCGCGAGATATGCGTCGCCGGCTCCCCCGCACACCGCGACGCGGCGCACGGGTCGGACATAGGAACCGCTGACCCGGACACCGCCCGCGGTCGGCGGGAGCACCGCCGCGACGAGCGAGGCGAATCGGCCGAGCGTCGTCGACTCCGCGAGCACGCCGACCCGGCCGATGCCCCCGCCGAACGCATCGGGGGCGATCGGCGCGACGTCGTGGAGGCCGAGCCTCGCCGCGAGCACGCCGCTCGTCCCGTCGTCGACGACATCGGCATTCGTGTGGGCGGTCAGCAGCGCGCAGTTCGCCTTGATGAGCCGGCTGATCACGGCGCCCTTGTAGCGGTCGGCTGCGATGCTCGTCACCCCGCGCAGGAGCAGCGGGTGGTGCGTCAGGAGCAGGTCGGCGCCCGTCTCGATGGCCTCGTCGACGGTGTCGGAGACCGCGTCCACGGCGAGCAGCACGCGAGCGACCGGCGCGGCGGGGTCGCCGCTGACGAGGCCGACGGCGTCCCACGCCTCGGCGCCCGCGGCAGGCCACAGCGCCTCCGCGATGGCTGCGAGATCGGCGACGGTCGAGGGCATCGCCTCAGTCTAGGCGGGGGCGCGACGGCGGCGATCGAGCGCTCCGACGACGACGACCGCCGCGATGAGCAGTCCGAAGCCGAACCAGGCGAGCGGGGCGAGGCGCTCGTTGAGCAGCAGCACGGCGAGGAGCGTCGCGACCGCGGGCTCGAGGAGCGAGACCGTCGTCGCGGTCGACGCGCTCAGCGTGCGCACGCCGACGCCGAAGAGCGCGTAGGCGATCGCGAGCGGCCCGATTGCGAGGTAGGCGATGAGCCCGATCGACGGCCACGAGGTCCACAGCGGCGCGCCCCAGACGAGGGCGACCGGGACGAGCACGAGCGCCGCGAGCCCGAACATCGCGCCCATCGCCGGCACCGGCGCGTGCCCGACGCCGATGATCCGCCGTGATGCATAGGCGTAGACCGCGTAGCCGAGCCCGCCCACGAGGCCGAGGAGCACACCGGGCAGGACCAGCCCCTCTCCCGCCTCCCCGCCGCCGCCCACGAGGAGCGCGATCCCGACGATCGCGAGCACCGTCGCGATCGTCCAGACGGGACTCGGACGACGGCGTTCGACGATCCACTCGATCACGGCGGCGAAGACGGGTCCGCTGCCGAGCGCGACGACGTTCGCGATCGCGACGCCCGTCAGGCGCATCGCGGGATAGACCGCGAGCGGGTAGGCGATGACCCCGATCGCGCCGATCATGAGCCACCAGCGTGCACGGGGGTCGAGGACCGCGCGGGCCGCGCGCCGCGGCGCGATCAGGAAGAGCAGGACGCCGCCGAAGCCCATGCCCGCGGCGCCGATCGCGACCGCGGGCACCTCGACCGGCACGACCATCGCGGCGAGGCCGATCGTGCCCCAGAGGGCCGAGGCGATCGCAACGGCGAGGACCGCACGGGTCCTCACCGCGGCGCTCGTCACGCGACGAGGCTAGCGGTGAGAACGCCGGACACCCGCGCAGCACGGCCCAAGCCTCGCGGCGTCGTGGAGAATCGGACGACGAGGAGAGACGGGCATGGCGAATCGAACGGGCAGGCGCCGCGCGATGCGGGCGGGCGTCCTCGTCGCGGCCGGGGCGATCGCGCTCTCCGCGACGGCGCTCGCGCCGAGCCTCGCCGACGACTCGGCGACGATCACGATCCTCGCCATCAACGACTTCCACGGCCGCATCGGGCTCGACCCGGATCCGCAAGGAGTCAACACCGTGCGCTTCGCGGGCACGATCGAGGAGCTCCGCGAGCGCTACGGACCCGACTCGACCCTGCTGCTCTCGGCGGGAGACAACGTCGGCGCCTCGCTCTTCGCCTCGGCGATCGCCGACGACGACCCGACGCTCGCCGTCCTCCAGGCGATCGGGCTCGACGCGAGCGCCGTCGGCAACCACGAGTTCGATCAGGGCTACGAGGATCTCGTGGGTCGCATCCGGCCGGCCGGCGGCTTCCCCTACCTCGGCGCGAACGTCTACGAGGCGGGGACCTTCGACCCAGTGCTGCCCGAGTACGCGATCCTTGAGGTCGCGGGGCGCCGCGTCGGCGTCATCGGGGCCGTGACGCAGGAGACCGCGAGCCTCGTCAACCCGGCAGGCGTCTCGGCGATCGAGTTCGGCGACCCGGTCGACGCAGTCAACCGCGTCGCGCTCCAGCTCTCCAACGGCGACGAGAGCGACGGCGAGGCCGAGCTGATCATCGCCGCGTATCACGAGGGCGCGCCGGTCGGCGCCGACCAGGGCGGGACCCTGACGAGCAACCTCGCGGCGAGCGCCGTCTTCGCGAGGATCGTCGAGCGCACCGTGCCGCAGGTCGACGTGCTCCTCACCGGCCACACCCACCAGACCTACGCGTGGGAGGCGCCCGTCCCCGGCGTCGACGGCGCGACGAGGCCCGTCATCCAGACCGGCAGCTACGCGCAGCACGTCGGCGTCGTGCAGCTCAGCGTCGACGGTGCCGGGCGGGTCACGGTCCTCGGCGCCGAGGAGCTCGGCCCGACGGCGACACCGGTCGACGAGCTCGTCGCGCGCTACCCGAGCGTCGGCGAGGTCGATCGGATCACGGCCGCGGCCCTCGAGAACGCGACGGAGATCGGCGGCCGTCCGGTCGGCTCGATCGCGTCCGACGTCACGACGGCGCACTCGGGCGGCTCCTACGGGCCGCGGGGATACCAGGGCGGAGAACGCGATGACCGCGCCAGCGAGTCGACGCTCGGCGCACTCGTCGCCGACGCCCTGCTGTCCGCGCTCGCCGATCCCGGCCGCGGCGGCGCGGACTTCGTCGCGGTCAATCCGGGCGGGCTGCGGGCCGAGCTGCTCGCGCAGCCCGGCCAGTCGCCGAGCCCCGTGACCTACGGGGAGGCGAACTCGGTGCTCCCGTTCGGCAACAACCTGTGGACGACGACGCTCACGGGCGCGGGGGTCAAGGAACTCCTCGAGCAGCAGTGGCAGCGCGACGAGGACGGCGAGGTCCCCTCCCGCGAGTATCTCGCGCTCGCGCTCTCGAGCAACGTCTCCTACACCTACGACGCCTCGCGGCCCGAGGGCGACCGGATCACCTCGATCACGATCGATGGCGCCCCGGTCGATCCGGCGGGCTCCTACCGGCTCGGCACCTGGGCGTTCCTGCTGGCCGGCGGGGACAACTTCCGCGCGGCCGCCCAGGGCTCTGGCGCTCGCGACTCGGGGCTCCTCGACCGCGACGCCTGGATCGGCCATCTCCAGGCCAGCCCCGGGATCGCGCCGGACTTCGCGAAGGCCGGAGTCTCGGTGTCCGGCATCCCCGAGTCGGTGCGCCTGGGCGAGGCGATGACGTTCTCCCTATCCGATCTGGACCTGACCTCGCTCGGCGCGCCGCTGACGACCGGGCTGCAGGTCGCCTGGGCCGGGTCGGCGGCGTTCGCCGCGGCGAGCGTCGACGGCGAGGCCGCGCCGACCTGGCGGGTCTCGCTCGTCGTGCCCGGCGACGCGCTCACCGCGAGCACGATCGTCGTCACCGCGCAGCCGAGCGGCACCGTCGTGCGCATCCCCGTCAACGTCGCAGGTGGTGCGACGGCCCCCGCAGCGGCCTCTACGCTGTCCGGTATGGAATGGATCTGGCTCGCGGCGATCGGACTCATCGCCGGCATCGTCGTCCTCATCGTGATCACGACGATCGCGGCGTTCGTCGGGCGGCCGCGCGATTGACCCCGCCCCCGGTCGCTCAGCGCCGGACGATGGCGTAGGGCACGCGCGGCGCGAGCCGTGCCCGCCCGCCGAGGAACCCGAGCTCGAGCACGACCGAGAAGCCCGCGATGCGCCAGCCCGCGCGGTCGACGAGCGCCTGCGCGGCGGCGAGGGTGCCGCCCGTCGCGAGGACGTCGTCGACGACGAGCACGCGGGTGCCGGGCGGGACCTGCCCGGCATGGACCTCGAGCCGGTCCGTCCCGTACTCGAGGTCGTAGTCCTCGCCGTGCGTCTCACCGGGCAGCTTGCCGCCCTTGCGGATCAGCACGAGGCCGGACCCCGCACGAGCCGCCGCGGCCGCCGCGAACGCGAAGCCTCGCGCCTCGATGCCGGCGATGACGTCGTAGTCGCCCGCGAACGGCGCGACGAGGGCGTCCGCGACGCTCGCAAGCGCGTCCCGGTCGGCAAGGACGGGCGTGAGGTCCTTGAACTCGATGCCCGGGCGCGGGAAGTCGGGGATCGTCCTCGTGAGCGCCTCGACGAGCTCGGCTGCGCCTGTCATCGGCTCACGGCGTGGGGGTCGGGGTCGGGGTCGCGTCGAGCAGGGTCGACTGCCCGCCGGCGGCGAACAGTCCCGGGAACGCGTCGCCGAGTGCGAGCATGATCGACTGCACCGCGATCGCGAGCAGGAGCAGGCCGAAGACGCGGGTGAGGATGCTCATCCCCGTCTGTCCGAGGAGCTTCGAGACCCACGGGCCGACGAAGAAGATGATCGCGACGAGCAGCCCGACGACGATGCAGATGACGCTGCCGAGCACGTAGTCGAGGATGTCGGTGTAGCCGTGCGCGAAGGTGATCGCGAGGGCGATCGCACCCGGACCGGCGAGCACCGGGATCGCGAGCGGCACGACGACCGGCGACTCCCCCGGCCGGACCGAGACGGGCCCGCCGGCCTTCGCGACGAGCATCGCCCAGCCGATCGTCGCGACGAGCGCGTTGCCCGCGATCTTGAACGCCGTGATGTCGATCCCGAACGCCTGCAGGATGAAGTTGCCCGCGACGAGCGAGATGACGAGCACGATCGCGACCGCGATGCCGACGAGGATCGCGGTGCGCCGCTGCTGGGTCGCCGTCTGGTCCTTCGTGAGCGAGAGGAAGATCGGCAGCGTGCCGATCGGGTTCGTGATCGTGAAGAGCGCGATCGCCGACGTGATGAGGGTCGGTGCCGCGATCGCCGAGTCCATGTCGGGAGCCTAGCGCTCGATACAGTGGCCGTATGAGTTCCAGTCCCCCCGCCCGGCTCGGGTGGGCCTGGCTCTTCTGGTCCGTCGTCGGCGTGCTGCTCGTGCTCGTCGGGCTCGCGCTCATCGTGCGGCCGTTCTCATCGGTCGACTGGCTCGTCGTGCTCATCGGGATCGGCCTGCTCGCCATCGGCGTCGCCGAGATCACGACCGCCGTGCTCCAGCGCTCGGAGGCGCGTCCGGCGCGCTGGGCCTCTGCGGGACTCGGCGCGGTCGCGCTGGTCCTCGGGGTGATCGCCTTCGCCTGGCCGGGACTGACGGTCGGAATGCTCGTCGTCCTCCTCGCAGTCCTCCTGGCCGCGTCCGGCATCCGGGATCTCGTGCTCGCATTCCGCCCGGCCCGCACCCAGCGCTGGACCGAGGTGCTCTTCGGCCTCGCCGGCCTCATCGCCGCCGTGACGGTCCTCGCCTGGCCGGATGTCACGGTCATGGCGATCGGAGTGCTGTTCGGGCTCTGGCTCATCGCGGTCGGCCTCCGACTCGCCGTCACGGCGATCGTGGACCGATTCCGCCGGAGCGGGCCGCGGCCGAGGCGGCGGCACCCGGTCCTCCGGGGCGTGCTGAGCGTGCTCGCCTTCGCGGCGGCGCTCGTCGTCGCGTTCGCCGGTGTCCGCCTCGCCTCGACGGAGATCCCCGACGCGTTCTACACGCCGCCGGCCGATCTCCCGGCCGAGCCCGGCGTGCTGCTCGCGTCCGAGCCCTTCACGCGGAGCGTGCCCGAGGGCGCGCACGCCTGGCGGATCCTCTACACGACGACCGGCGTCGGCGAGGAGGCCGCGGTCGCCTCCGCCCTCGTCGTCACGCCCGACTCGGCCGGTCCGCACCCCGTGATCGGCTGGACCCACGGCACGACGGGCGTCGCGACCGGCTGCGCGCCGTCGCTGCTGCCGGAGCCTTTCGTCTCGGGTGCGATGCCGGACCTCCAGGCATCGCTCGACGCCGACTGGGCGATCGTCGCGACCGACTACATCGGGCTCGGCACCGCGGGCGATCACGAGTACGTCGTCGGGGAGCCGGCCGGCCACGCCGAGCTCGACGCCCTGCGCGCCGCGCGGCAGCTCGACGGCACGGACCTCGCCGACGAGACGGTCATCTGGGGCCACTCGCAGGGCGGACACGCCGCGCTGTGGACCGCTGGCCTCGCCGCGGACTACGCGCCGGAGCTCGATATCCTCGGCGTCGCCGCGATGGCGCCCGCGGCGAATCTGCCGGCCCTGCTCGAGTCCTTCGCGGGGAACTCCCTCTCGCTGCTCTTCGGCGCCTTCGTGCTCAAGGGCTACGACGCCGCGTACGAGGACGTCCGGACCGCGGACTACGTCGTGCCGTCCGCGCGCATCGTGATCGACGAGGTCGCCCGGCGCTGTCTCGTCGACCCCGGGACCCTCGTCTCGGTCGTCCAAGCGGGCCTCTCCGGCGGGCCGGTCTGGTCGCGCGACCCCTCGACCGGGCCGCTCGGCGCCCGGGCCGACGAGAACGTGCCCCGGCTGCCGATCGCGTTCCCGGTGCTGATCGCCCAGGGCCTCGCCGATCCGCTCATCGTCCCGGACGCGCAGCGGGACTACGTCGAGGAGCTGTGCGCACACGGCCAGTCACTCGACTACCGGACCTACGAGGGCCGCGATCACATGGGCGTGGTGACGGGCGACTCGCCCCTCCTGCCCGAGCTGATGACCTGGACCGCCGACCGCTTCGCGGGCGAGCCGGCAGCGGACACCTGCTGAATCAGGCCCTGACGCCGCCGAGATTGCTGCGGGGAATCGGCGGTTCTCCGCAAAGTCTGCCCCGGCGGATGACACACGCCGCACGTGGGGCGGACGGGACTTGAACCCGTGACCGATGGATTATGAGTCCACTGCTCTAACCAGCTGAGCTACCGCCCCCGACTCGACGATGGTACCGGCGAGGCCGGCGCACCGTCGTCGACGAGCTGCGGGTTCTGCTTGGCGAGCAGGAAGACCCCGATGACCGCGATGATGCCCGTCGCGAGCATGACGAGCGTCGCCCATCCCGGCGCGCCCGCGGTCTCGCCGAGGACGAGCGCCCCGATGGAGACGGCGACGATCGGGTCGATGACGGTGAGGCCCGCGACGACGAGGTCCGGTGGGCCGTACATGTGGGCGTTCTGCACGAACCAGCCGCCGAGCGCGGTCGCCGCGAGCAGCGCCACGATGCACCCGATCGTGAGCCACTCCTCCGTGCCGAACTGCCAGCCCGAGTCGAGCAGCGTCTGGATCCGGCCGATCACGACCTTCGCGAGCGTCGCGAGGAAGCCGAAGAGCGTGCCCGCGGCGATGATGTAGAAGAGCGGCTTCGGGCTCTTGCGGAAGAACGCGTAGAGGACCGCCCAGACCGCGAGCAGGACGCCGAGCGCGATGAGCACCGTCATCAGCTCGCTCGTCGTGACCGGCCGGAGGTGCGCGTAGACCGCCGCAATCGTCACGAACAGGCCGATGCCCCCGACGCACAGCACGATCGCGGTGATCGTCCGCGCCGTGAGCCGGGTGCGCGTGAGCCGGGCATTGACGATCGCGGTGATGACGAGCGCGATCGCGCCGAGCGGCTGCACGACGCTGAGCGGCGCGAACCAGAGCGCGACGAGCTGGAAGACGATCGCGAGCCCGAGCAGCAGGGTGCCGATGAGCCAGGTCGGTCGCTTCAGCAGCCCTTTAATGTGGGCGATCGTGAAGCCCTGCTTCGCGCCGGCGTTCTCCCGCTCGTCGACCACCGCGACGCCGCGATGCTGGAACTGGGTGCCGAGCGAGAGCGCGACCCCGCTGAGCAGCGCGAGGACGATGCCGATCCAGGTGTGACCCCCGAATACCGTCGCGAGATCGGGAGTTGGCACGTACCGAGGGTAGTCGACAGCTCGCGCATAGGCTTGGAACCACCATGGCCGTGCTCCCGATCGTCATCACCGGCGACCCAGTCCTCCACACCCCCGCGCGTCCCGTCGACGAGATCGACGACCGCGTCCTGAGCCTCGTCGGCGACATGGTCGAGACGATGCACGCCGCTCCCGGCGTCGGGCTCGCGGCACCCCAGGTCGGCGAGGGCCTGCGGCTCTTCGTCTGGCACTGGGAGGACGACGACGAGACGATCCACCAGGGCGTCGCGATCAACCCCGAGCTCTGGATCACGCCGACCGCGATCGGTCCCGCCTCGGACGACGACGAGGCCGAGGGGTGCCTCTCCATCCCTGGCGAGCGCTTCCCGCTGCGCCGCGCCGAGGCCGCGATCCTGCACGCCCGCGGCCTCGACGGCGTGCCGTACACGATCGAGGCGAGCGGCTGGCTCGCCCGGATCTTCCAGCACGAGTACGACCATCTGAACGGCGTGCTCTACGCGGATCGTCTCGAGCACGTCCACGCGAAGAACGCGATCAAGGCGATCAAGCGAGAGGGCTGGGGCAAGGCCGGCGCGAGCTGGCTGCCGGGCGTCGACAAGCTCGAAGGCTAGCCGAGCCAGCCGAGCGCGCGGAGTCCCGCGGCCGCCGCGGCGGCGGCGATTACGACGAGGATGAACGGGACGCGCAGCGCGAGCAGCACGCCGGCGAGCACGAGGGCCGGCAGTCGCGCGTCGATGACGAGGTCGGCGCCCTGGGTGAACGTCTGGGTCGCGACGAGCGCCGCGAGGAGACCGACCGTCATGAGATCGGCGGTGCGCGCGATCCGCGGCCGCTCGAGGACGCTCGCGGGCACGAAGAAGCCGGACAGCTTGAGCGCATACGCGGCGGCGCAGGCGATGAGGATGAGCAGCCAGGTATTCATCCGACCGCCTTGCGCCCGCGCGGACCGAAGGCATTCGTGAGGCCGACGATGATCGCGACCCCCGCCGCGGCCAGGACGGGGATCCCGGGCGGCGTCCACGGCACCACCACGGCCGCGACAACCGCGGCGCAGATGGCGACCGCGACCGGCTGGAGCCCCTTGAGCCGCGGCCAGAGCAGCCCGAGGAACGCGGCCGCCGCGGCCGCGTCGAGCCCCCACGCGCGCACGTCCCCGAGCAGGTCGCCGAGGAGCGCGCCGAGGAGCGTCGTGACGTTCCACCCGACGTAGATGACGGCGCCGGTGACCCAGAAGCCGGCGCGACGCGCCGCCGGGGCCGACTGCGCGGTCGACACCGCCGCCGTCTCGTCGATCGTCCAGTGCGCGGCGAGGAGGCGCTTCAGCCAGCCGGGGCCGACGATCGGCGCGGTGCGGATCGCGTAGAGCGCGTTGCGCGTCCCGAGGAGCGTCGCGGCCGCGATCGCCGACCAGGCGGTCGTCGCGGGCACCGGGACCGTGCCCGCCGCGAGCACGCCGATGAGCGCGAACTGCGAGCCGCCCGTGAACATGAGGAGGCTGAGCGCGCACACCTGCCAGACGTCGAGACCGGCCGCGACGGCGAGCGCGCCGAAGGACACCCCGTAGAGCGAGACCGCGATGCCGACCGCGACACCGCTGCGCGTCGCGGCGGCGACTTCGGGGTCCCGACCTTTGCTATCCTTGTACGGCCCCACGGGGCGCTTTCCTCCATAGCTCAATTGGCAGAGCAATCGGCTGTTAACCGGTAGGTTCTTGGTTCGAGTCCAAGTGGGGGAGCAAAACCCCTCAGTATCCGGCCTCCGGGTCGACGACGCCGATGAAGGCGCCGTCCCCGAGCAGGGCGCGCACATTGGACTCGACGCGGCTCGCGAGCAGCGGCGCGACCATCTCCTCGGTGTCGGCCGAGTGGCAGGTGATGATCGCTCGCGGGGCGCTCCAGAGCGGGTGGCCGTCCGGGAGCGGCTCGGGATCGGTGACGTCGATGCCCGCGCCGCGCAGGTGACCGCGCTCAAGGGCCGCGGCGAGCGCCTCCCCGTCGACGAGCGAACCGCGCGCGATGTTGACGAGGATCGCGTTCTGATCCATGAGCCCGATGCGACGCGCGTCGATGAGGCGAGCGGTCTCGTCCGTCGCCGCGGCGGCGAGGATGACGATCTCCGCCTCGGGGAGCACCTCGTCGAGTTGGCCCGCGGTGACCACCCGGTCGGCGCCCGCGACGGCGCCCGGCGAGCGGCGCACGATCGTGATCGAGGGCTCGAAGGGCTGGAAGAGCCGGATGATCTCCTGCGCGATGCCGCCCGCGCCGAGGATGAGCACGCGGCGGCCGAAGATGGACTCCCCCGAGCGCGGCGACCAGGAGGTCTGGCGGGCCTTCTCGGGCAGCTCGCGGATGCAGGCGAGCGCGAGCGCGAGCGCGTGCTCGGCGACCGGCTCGGAGTAGGCGCCCTTCGCGCTGGTCCAGATCGGAAGCGCACTCCCGGCGTGGGCGGACAGCACGGGGGCGAACGCATCGACCCCGGCCCAGGGCAGCTGGACCCAGCCGATCCCCGGGTGGTCCGCGAGGACCGTGGCGAGCCCGTCCGGGTCGCTCGGGTGCACCCAGATGAGTCCCGCGGTCTCGGCGCCGAGGGACGCGACCGTGCCGCCCGCCGCCTCGACCGCCGCGACGAGATGCGGCGCCTCGTGCGGCAGGATCGCGATCGGGCCGGGTGCCGGACGCTCGCCGGCCGGCCGCGGGGTGCCCGTGCCTTTGAGCAGGTCGCGGAGCTCCCCCGAGGCGCGCGCGCTCACGATGCGCTCCGCAGCGCGCCGAGCGACTCGCCGAGTCGCCGCACATACGGGTGCATGGGGTTCTCGAACACCTCGTCCATCGAGCCGATGCCCACGATCCTCCCCTGCTGCATGACCGCCACGCGGTCGGTGATCCGCCGGACCTCCGCGAGGTCGGCGGTGACGACGAGCGCCGCGAACTCATGCCGCTCCTGCAGCTGCGCGATGACGTCGAGGATGTGCGAGCGCACCGTGACGTCGACGCCCGCGGTGGGGTCGTCCGCGACGAGGACCGCGGGCTCGAGGACGAGCGCGCGGGCGATCGCGACCCGCTGACGCTGCCCCTTGGAGAGCTCGTGCGGCATGAGCGAGAGCATCGACAGCGGCAGGTGGACGGCGTCGAGCAGCGTCGCCGCGTGCTCGCCCGCGAGCAGCCGGTCGAACTTGCGGTCGATGAGGTAGATCGGTTCGAGGATGTTCTCCTCGACGGTCAGACGCGCCGAGAGGTGCTGCCCGGCCTCCTGCCGGAGGAAGCCGACTCGGGTGAGGAGCCGCTCGCGCCGGCGGCTCGAGATGCCGCGGACCTCCTGGCCCAGGACGGTGAGACTGCCCCCCGAGATCCGGGGAGAACGCCGGTCCCCCGCGAGGTCGGACCGGAGGGCGACCGCGCGCGCGAGCGTCGACTTGCCCGAGCCGGTCTCCCCGACGACCGCGAGGATCTCCCCCGACGCGATCGTGAGGTCGACGCCGTCGACCGCGGTGGTCCGGGTGACCTGGCTCGAGGAGTGGTAGCGCAGGCTCAGGTCGGTCGCACGAACGGCGATCTCTGGCTCCGCGGACACGCCCCCACTCTATTCGGGGTCCTCACTCGCCGCGCAGGCGGGTGCGCTCGGCGTCGATCGCGACGAGCTCGCGCTGGAGCTCGGCGAAGCGCTCGGGCTCCTGCTCGCGCGCGATCCGCTGCAGGGCGCCGAGGGCGTCGCGTTTGCGGCGCAGCAGCTCCCGGTCGACGAGCGAGGTCGCGACCGCTCGCACCGTGTGCGCGAGCGTCTCCGGCCTGCCGGGGATGGGCGCGACCGCGAGCTCCCGCACGAGGGCGCGGTAGGGCTCCGGCGCCTCGAGCGCGACCTCGTCGACCCAGCCGGGGTCGCCCGCCGCACCGAGCTGCACCGCGACCGCGTCGCGCACGACGGCGAGGCTCGGATCGGCGAACGCCGCCGCGACGACCCGCCCCGAGAGCTCGGGTCCGACCTCGGCCGGATACTGCAGGAGCGCCTGGAGCACCTCGACCTCGAGCCGCGTCGCCGGGTCGCGGCCGAGGCTCGCGAGGGTGATGGGCGGAGCCCCTTCGACTCGGGCTTCGCCCTCGCTCAGGGACCGATATGAGGAAGAGTCGCCCGAGGGGCGGTAGGAGGACGAGCCGGCCGCGGGGCGGTAGGAGGAAGAGTCGGCCGGGGGGCGGGAATCGGAGGAGGACCCGTCGGGTCCTGAGCGAGCGAAGCGAGTCGAAGGGCCGCCCCGCGACCGCGCCGCCCGCACCGCCGCGAGCGTCTCGGCCGGATCGATCCCGAGCCACCGCGCGAGCAGCCGCGAGTACTCGGTGACGAGCGCCTGGTCCCGGATGCCCGCGACGACGGGCGCGGCGGCGCGCAGCGCCTGCACGCGGCCCTCGGCCGACTCGAGGTCGAAGCCCGCGAACGTCCGCCGGATGATGAACTCGAACATGGGCTTGCGCGACTCGACGAGCGCGCGCACGGCGCCGTCGCCGCGCTGCAGGCGGAGGTCGCACGGGTCGAGCCCGTCGGGCGCGACCGCGACGAAGGTCTGCGCGTTGAACCGCGACTCCTCCTCGAAGGCCCGGGAGCCCGCCTTGAGCCCCGCCTCGTCGCCGTCGAAGGTGAAGACGACCTCCCCGGCCGAGGCGACCGCGTTCTGCTCGCTGTCGCCGAGGATCCTGCGGATGATCTTGATGTGGTCGACGCCGAACGCCGTGCCGCAGGTCGCGACGGCGGTCGTCACCCCCGCGAGATGGGCCGCCATCACGTCGGTGTATCCCTCGACGACGACGACCTGCTTCTGGCGCGCGATGTCGCGCTTGGCGAGGTCGAGCCCGTAGAGCACCTGCGCCTTCCGGTAGACGGGTGTCTCCGGGGTGTTGAGGTACTTGGGACCCTGGTCCTCGTCGAGAAGCCTGCGCGCCCCGAAGCCGACCGTCTGGCCCGTCGTGTCGCGGATCGGCCAGATCAGGCGCGAGCGGAAGCGCGCGTAGACGTCGCCCCGGTCCCCTCGGCCGAGCAGACCCGCCTGCACGAGCTCCTCCTCGGAGAAGCCCTGCCCCCGCAGCGCCTGCGCGAGCGCGCCGCCGCGCGGCGCGAAACCGACCCCGAACTGCTGCGCCGCCGCCTGGTCGAAACCGCGCTCGCCGAGGAAACGGCGCCCCGGCTCCGCCTCGGGAGTGAGCAGCTGCTCCCGGAAGAACTTCTCCGCGGCGGCGTTCGCCGCGAGGATGCGCGCCCGGTTGCCGCGCTCCTGCTCCCGCTGCCCTCCCCCGTCCTCGTAGTGCAGCTCGAAGCCGATCTTCTGCGCGAGTCGCTCGACCGCCTCGGGGAAGGTGACGTGGTCGACCTTCATGAGGAAGTCGAAGACGTTGCCGCCCTCGCCGCAGCCGAAGCAGTGGAAGTAGCCGACGCCGGGTCGCACGTTGAAGCTCGGACTGCGTTCGTCGTGGAAGGGGCACAGGCCCTTCATCGAGCCGACACCGGCCGACTTGAGCGTCACGTAGTCGCCGATGACGTCCGCGATGTTCGTGCGCGCCCGGACCTCGTCGATGTCGCTTCGACGGATCAGGCCAGCCATGTCTGCATCCTAGGAGCCGGACGCGAGGAGCGAATGCCAGGTCATGGCGTTCTGATCGGTCAGCGAGGCGACCTGGTCGACGACGACGCGCTTGCGCGCCGCATCGTCGCCGGCCGCGGCCCAGTCCTCCTGGAACTCGGCATCCAGATGCCCCGGGCCGATCTGCAGCAGCCGCTCGGCGAGCTCCGTGAGAAGCGCCCGCTGGCGGACGTAGACCGGCTGGCGGGTGACGTTGGCCATGACGGTCGAGCCGACGATGCCCTTGAGCACCGCGATCTCGGCCTGCGTCTCGGCGGGGACGACGAGGTCGGCGCCGTAGCGCGCGAGGCTCGGCTGCGCGTACGCCGCACGGGTCGCGCGCTGCGCGGCGCCGACGAATCGGCCGATGAGCGCGCTCGCGAGGTTCTTGAGCCGCGCGCGATCCCGACGGCCCGCCTCCCAGGTGCGCAGCCACGCGTCGTCGGAGTCGAGGCGGGCGAGCGCGGCGCGCAGCTCCTCGACCGCGATCCCGTCGCCGACCCACTCCGCCATGCCGCGGACGAGCCCCTCCCGGCCGTCCTCAGAGTGCAGCTCGGGCACCTCGATATACCCCTCGACGATCGCGTCCTCGAAGTCGTGGACGGAGTAGGCGATGTCATCGGCGAGGTCCATGACCTGCGCCTCGATGCACAGCCGCCCCGCGGGGGCGCCCTCGCGCAGCCAGGAGAACGCCGGCGCGTCGTCCGCGTAGTGCCCGAACTTCCTGCGCCCGCTCGGATCGACGACCGCGTCGGCCTCCGCCCACGGATACTTCGCGGTCGCGTCGAGGCTCGCGCGCGTGAGGTTGATCCCGTATGAGCCGCCGTCGGGGCCGAAGACCTTCGGCTCGAGGCGGGTGAGCATGCGCAGCGTCTGGGCGTTGCCCTCGAAGCCGCCGATGTCGGCCGCCCAGTCGTTGAGCGCGCGCTCGCCGTTGTGCCCGAACGGCGGATGGCCGAGGTCGTGGCTCAGGCACGCCGCGTCGACGACGTCGGGATCGAGGCCGAGGTCCGCGCCGAGCTCGCGGCCGATCTGGGCGACCTCGAGCGAGTGGGTCAGCCGGTTGCGGGCGAAGTCGAGACCCGA
>Ga0182738_1001647_pt1 | contig 27649 bp, 19 predicted proteins | sample eDN5th30CBELigMG_FD_128876 | JGI IMG/M metagenome (GOLD analysis project Ga0182738, IMG submission 128876) | Enriched Miracle-Growth compost microbial communities from Emeryville, California, USA - eDNA 5th pass 30_C BE-Lig MG (version 2)... ...
ATTGTCGCTAAAGCCATGATTCACGGACCCGAACACGATGATTTTATGACTGGCATCGCGCCACGGCCGGCCTTGCTGGGCGCAGTCAGTTACGACTTTTTCCCCATCGAAGGCGCTATTCAAACCTATGAACGCGCGCGGCAGGTTTATGAGTTATATGGCCAGCCGGAGAATATCGGCATGACCAATGATCCCTCGCCGCACTGCTATTCTGATGGCTTGCGCCAGGCCGCGGTGAACTGGTTCAAAAAACATCTCAAAAACGAAACGCCGGATTTCATCACCGCAGATCCCGCGATTTTGACTCCGGAAGAACTGGCAGTTACGCCGTCGGGGCAGGTGTTGCAGGACTACCCGAAAAGCCGCACTATCTTCGATTTAAATCTCAAATTACTGGAAACATGCCCATCGCCATCCGAACGCGATGCCGCATCCTTGCGCACCGAACTCGCCCGCGTGCTGGGCGTGGATGCGGCAGGATCGCGCACTGCGGACATTCATCCACGCATCATGCCGGCAACGCACGATGATTATCCGCTGGAGCGCATCTGGTTTTTCAGCGCGCCGCAGGTGATCACCGGAGGCGTTTTGTTCTTTCCGCGGGCAGGCAAAAAAGTACTTTCAACGACATTGCTGGTATTGGAAAACGGCACCGCCGATTTGCCGGAACACATGGCGCTGCTGGAAAGTTTGCTGCAACATAATAAAGCCGTTTACGTCATCGATCCACGCGGCATCGGCAGCCTGGAATCGCGCCCGGTCAGCGCTTATGGCAATGCGCATCCGGTGTTTAATAGCGAATACAAAATGGCCTGCGATGCCACGATGCTGGGCATCAGCACTATGGGATTGCGCGTTTTCGATATTTTGCGCAGCTATGATTATCTGCAATCGCGGAAAGATTTGGGAAACATCGAAATTCACGGCATCGGCCACGGCGCCAACTGGGCCTTTTTCGCGGCGGCGCTGGAAGAAGGCTTTGCGGCGGTTACCTGTGAGAACATGTTGGCCAGCTATAAAGAACTGTGCCAGACGCGATTTTATGATCACGGCCAATTCAATTTAAAAATCATGGCCTGGGGATTATTGCGCTGCGGCGATATCGATGATTTCAAAAAATGCATTGCACCGCGCCCACTGCAAATCACGGCTTGTGCGAATTTGGAAATAGAATAAACTCGCGCAAAAGTACTTTTATGATCAACATCTATTATCAACATCGGTAAACAGGACGAATAGGATAATCTTGCGTATCATGAATCCTATTTATCCTGTCTATCGATGTTAGTTTTATTGCTTGCGTTAAAAGTACTTTTAACGCCTTTTCTGCCACTACTTCTCTTCGGCAAATTCCTGATAAATAGCGCGGAGGGCTTTTTCGTAATCCTGGCCTTCCACAGCGACGATGATATTAATTTCCGAAGCACCCTGGGAAATCATGCGCACATTCACTTTGGCGTTGCTGAGCGCGCTGAACAAGCGGCCGGCGATGCCAACGCGATAAGACATGCCTTCGCCCACCGTGGCAATCAGCGCGAGGTCTTCCGTGACATCCAGCCGCTCCGGTTCAAAGGTACGCCGCAATTCGTCCAGCAGCGAATCGAGGTGCGGATCCAGATTTTCCTGCGCCGCAATCACCGACATGGAATCAATGGCGGTGGGAACGTGCTCAAACGAAATCTCGTGTGATTCAAATATCTCCAGCACGCGCCGGCCGAAACCGCGCTGCTGGTTCATCATGGCTTTTTCCAGCGAAATCGCGCTGAAACCGGTGCGCCCCGCGATGCCCACCACGGTGCTTTGTGAAGCATCGCGCGTGGCCACAATGCGCGTGCCGGGATCTTCAGGCTGATTGGTGTTTTTGATGTGAATGGGAATGTCGGCCTGCGACGCCGGAAAAATGGCCTCTTCCTGAAAAACATTGGCGCCGCTATAGGCCAGCTCGCGCACTTCCCGATATGTCACTTCATTGATGGGATGCGGATTTTGCACAATGCGCGGATCCGCCATCAACAGGCCGGACACATCCGACCAGTTTTCATAAACCGACCCCTGCACGGCGCGCGCCACCACGGCTCCGGTGATATCCGAACCGCCGCGGGGAAAAGTTTTTATTTTGCCTTGTTTATCGCGGCCATAAAAACCGGGAATGACAAAACGTCCCTCGCCCGCCAAACGCTCTGCCAGGCGATCATAGGATCCAGGATCCAGATGTCCTTCTTCCGCGAAAACAATGCATTCTCCCGAAGGCACAAACGTGGCTTGCAGGAATGCGGCAATCAGGCAGGCATGGAAATATTCACCACGCGCCGCCATCCAGTCACGCGTCGCCAGCGATGTTTCACCGGCGCTCAATTTTTGCAATTCCTCGCGCAATTCGCTGAGCTGTTCGCTCAAACGCGGCACCTGCAATTGATCGGCAATTTCGTGATAGCGATTGCTGACCAGCTGCAACGGCTCACTGTAATCCAACTTTTGCCCCGCCAGATGCCAGCAGGTCAACAACAAGTCAGTGACTTTGATGTCATCGCTAAAACGCTTACCCGGCGCAGAAACCACTACAAACCGCCGCCGTTCATCACTGTTCACAATAGCAGCCACTTTGCGAATTTGATTGGCATCCGCAAGTGAAGTGCCGCCAAATTTACTTACAATTTTTTCATCTTGCATATTTAATCGCATTAAGTATGACAAAAATGCGATTGGAGATTTTGAGCGGTATAAAAAGTACTTTTTATACCGCTCAAAGACTGATACAAGTCTCGAAGAAGTTAGTTCTGTAAAGTGGGATCCCACTTTGTCCAGGTAGCGCCAGAATGTACGCTGCTTTCTGTGACCCAATTATTCAGTTTCTCACTCTTGGCATGTCCATCTGCAAAAACGAGATTAAACGTATCTAAATGTCTGTCCAGAGGCGCATCATTATTATCTCCAGTTCCGGACGTACACCAGGCATTGATTGAGACGCCATGCCCGGTAGCACAATCATGATCCGGATCCATCAGATAATAAGTTGAATCAGCTATCATTGGCGTAATCGCCACCTGCGGAACCGCAGCCAGCGACGGGCCCGCGCTGAAACTTGTATTATATCCGTACGGCGCATACGAACTACTGCCACGCTTCGGATAATAGTCACCAACCCAGGTGCTATCCGAACTTGGACAAACGAATATCTGAGTGCTCTTCACATACGGAAATATTTCATGCCACCATAAATGAGTTGCTCCGCTATAAGCAGGGTTCGATGCGAAGGGAACCGAGGCCCCATGAACAACTGCGTTGCGCGGGAACTTTTCATCATAGTCCTGGATATATTGCATGATTCCCAGACCAATTTGTTTGAGGTTACTCATACAACTGGTTCTGCGCGCGTTTTCCCTTGCGCGTGCGAACACGGGAAACAAAATTGCCGCAAGTATTGAAATAATTGCGATTACGACCAAAAGTTCTATCAGTGTAAATGCTCTTTTGGTATCCTCTTCAAAACGATTTAACATAAACTTCTCCTCCTTTTTATCTCGTTAGTTATACCACTTTCAACGGAATATTAAACATTTTTTTAGGTGTTTTTTCTCAATGATTATTAGATAGACGCCGTTTTGTTTCCTCTTAAAAAAAGCTCGCGGATGATCATCCAAAAATATATAGACAAATCCAAAATTACTGTGTTATTAGTAATTCACAAGAGATATAGGTGTGCAAAAGTACTTTTACACTAACACAAAGGCCACCGTGAAATTTCACGATGGCCTTTTATCATCTTGATCCGTTACTGCAGATATGGCTGCCTGCTGGTTTCATATCCGTAGTCATCTTCATACCGCACAGCACGATCCAGGCGGACGCCCAGTTCCGTGCCGGCTGGCACTACGGCTTCCTGCGGCTTGACTTTGTCGCCTTGATGTTTGCCAAAAAGGTAACCGCCCAGCGCGCCGATAGCAGCTGAAAGCACGCTATTTTGATCAAGCAATACATGGCCCAGCACGTAACCGGCGCCGGCGCCGATCAAAACCGTTGTCGCATTAGCGCCACTTTGCTTCTTGTCTTTGGCGATGATGCGGCCGCTGGAAGTTTGTTCTACATCTTCTTTATCCAGCGAAATCAGTGAGCCCTGGATGGACTGGCGATGGCCGTTGGGCAATTGCATTCCAGTAAACTTCACCGAAATGGCTCCGGATTGATCCTTGGTTTTAGGGGTCACCTGGGTGACCACACCTTTGAGACGGGTTCCGGGAGGAAATTCCGAATCGCCCACGCGCTCCGACTTGACAGTGGCCCAGAATTCGTCTCCGGCACGCGCGGTTTTAGATGTGAGTTCGCTGTCTGTCGTCACCGGCACCACGGCGTTCTTGGGCACGGTAATCATTCCGGCCACCTGCTGACCGGAATCGCCAGCGGCATTATCGGTAATATCCACGATGCGGCGCTGACCATCCCACGCCACTTGCGCACCCAACGCTTCGGAAACAAAACGCAACGGCACCAGTGTGCTGCCGTTGGTTACTGTAGGGGCTTCATCGAGCCACACCTGCCGGTCATCCACGCGCGCCGCTTTGTTGCCAATTTGCAGCCAGACGCGAGTGCTCTCTTTTTGAGCGGCAATGGAACGGTCACCGGCATTCCACACCACCGTCGCACCCAATGCTTCGAAGATATCGCGCATCGGCACCAAAGTGCGCCCATTCTGCACCACCGGAGGAATACTGGTCGCCAACGGCTGGCCATTCAACTGCACCGTGGCCGATGAATCTGAGGAATAGTAAGGTGCCGCTTGCACCGGTGAAATCGTTGCCGGCAACATGGCAACAGAACCACTTGCCAGAGCCAATCCTAAAATAACCGTTAACTTACGTCGTTTCATCATAATGCCACTCCTTGAAAACAGATATTGCAAAACAGATGTTTGCCTCAGACGCGATAACGTTGCAAATTGTTCGCCAAACTCGGATTTTAGAAAATAGAAGTCAGAATGCAGGGGCGCAACACGCTGCGCTCAGCCATAAAAGTACTTTTAGTTGCTATAATCGCAACACATGCCCGAATTAATCGAACGCTTGCGGCGGCATTGGATGGACGAAGGACTTGCTGTGGGAAACGGCGCTGCCGAAGCCCAAATTGCAGCATTGGAATCAAAGCATCACATTATCCTACCGGATGATTTTAGGGAATATTTGTTGTCAATAAGTGTAGAGGAAGATGGGTTCATGGATGACTTCATGATCTTTTTCTGGACAATCAAGCGGATCGCAGATGAATTTCCACTTATCAAAAAAGAGACTACATTCTATCTTGCTTTTGCGGATTTTCTCATCGATTCCCATTTTTATGCCATTCAGTTACAACCGCAACCTTCCATTACCTCTCCCGTATTTTTCGTTTACGGTGATGTCATCCAGATAGCAAACTCATTCACCGAATTTTTGGAACGTTACATCAACAATGACGAAAATATGCTATTCCTCAAATAGGACAATCCTCTAAAAGTACTTTTGTGGCAGGGCGCAGCATGCTGCGCCCCTACATTCTAACTTCTATCTCCTAACTTCCGACTTCTCTTCTCTGACTTCTCCCTGCCAACCTTGTTAAAATACATTTCGATAAAACACAGGTTGCCCACTATGACACAGACTTCGAAACACAACTTACACGAAACCCTTCAGCAATTTGATCTTGGCAACGGCCAGCAGGGAGAATATTATTCCCTGCCCCAACTTGAAAAGGCCGGAATCGGCCCCATTTCCAAGCTACCGGTCTCTATCCGCGTGGTGCTGGAATCGGTGTTACGCAATTTTGACGGCAAGAGCATCACCGAGGATAATGTGCGCGAACTGGCCAATTGGAAAGCCAACGCGCCGCGCAATGAGGAAATCCCCTTCACGGTGGCGCGCATCGTGTTGCAGGACTTCACCGGCGTGCCGCTTTTGGTGGATCTGGCCGCCATGCGCGATGCCGCCGCCAATGCCGGAAGCGACCCCAAAGTCGTGGAGCCGCTGGTGCCGGTTGACCTGGTGGTCGACCATTCGGTGCAGGTGGATTATTTCCGCGCGCCCAATTCACTGGCGCTTAATATGGAGATGGAATTCAAGCGCAATCACGAGCGTTATCAATTCCTCAAATGGGGCATGCAAGCCTTCGACAGCTTTTCCGTGGTGCCGCCGGGCATCGGCATTGTGCACCAGGTGAATTTGGAATATCTGGCGCGCGGCGTGTTGAGCAAAGATAACGTTTATTATCCCGACACGCTGGTCGGCACCGATTCGCACACCACCATGATCAACGGCCTCGGCATTGTGGGCTGGGGCGTGGGCGGCATCGAGGCCGAAGCGGGCATGTTGGGCCAGCCGATTTATTTCCTGACGCCTGATGTGGTCGGCGTGCATCTCACCGGAAAATTAAAACCCGGCGTCACCGCTACCGATCTGGTGTTGCACATTACGCAATTATTGCGTCGCCATCAAGTAGTCGGCAAATTCGTGGAATTCCACGGCGAAGGCGCGGCCAGTCTGACTCTGCCCGACCGCGCCACCATCGGTAACATGTCGCCGGAATATGGCGCGACAATGGGCTATTTCCCCGTCGACGAAGAAAGCTGCCGCTACATGATTTCCACCGGACGCAATGAAGAACAAGTGGACGCCTTCCGAAAGTACTTCCAGGCGCAGGGCTTGTTTGGAATGCCCGCCAAAGGCCAGATCGAATATTCCGAATTGGTGGAATTAGATCTGGGCGACGTTACGCCCAGCGTGGCCGGCCCCAAACGCCCGCAGGACAAAATCACGCTGGAAGAACTGAATCAGAAATTCACCTCTCTTTTCCAGGCCCCGATCAGCGAAAGCGGTTTTGGCAAGAGTCTCGAAGAATTGCAAACGCAATACTGGACGGCCAAAGTAAATGGTAATAATCATGTGAGCGGCGGCGGCGCGCAGGCCGAGGAAAGCTCCCCGGAAACCGCCCGTTTCCAGGCCGATACCACCACCAAAAATACCAACGCCCTGACCGAGCGCGAGATGATGGACAATCGCAACACGCCGGATCAGACCCTGACCAGCGCTCACAAAGCGGAGGAACTGGATCATCGTTATGAGATGCACCACGGCGATATTGTCATCGCCGCCATCACCAGTTGCACCAACACCAGCAACCCCAATGTGATGCTGGCTGCCGGGCTGGTCGCCAAAAAAGCCATCGAGAAAGGCATGAAAGTGAAACCCACCGTTAAGACTTCGCTGGCGCCGGGTTCGCGCGTGGTGACCGAATATCTCAAGAAAACCGATCTGCAAAAGTACTTTGATGAACTGGGTTTCCACACCGTAGGCTACGGCTGCACCACCTGCATCGGAAACTCCGGCCCGCTGGAGCAGCACATCGAAAAAAGCATTGTCGATAACGACCTGGTGGTAGCCAGCGTGCTTTCAGGCAACCGCAATTTCGAGGCGCGCATTCATCAAAACATCAAAGCTAACTTCCTGATGTCGCCGCCGCTGGTGGTAGCTTTTGCGCTGGCCGGAACGGTGAATATCGATATCAATAAACAGCCGTTGGGCACCGATAAAAATGGCAATGATGTGTATCTGCGCGATCTGTGGCCCACCTCGCAGGAAGTGCAGGAGTTAGTGGAAACGGCGTTTGATAAAAGTACTTTTCGGCGCATGTATTCTGACCTGGGCGACCAGAATCCGCTGTGGAGCCAGATCGAAGGCAGCGAGGGCGCGGTGTATGATTGGGATGAAAAATCCACTTACATTCAAAACCCGCCGTTCTTTGACGGCTTCTCGCTGGAGGGCAAATCCATCAGCGATATCACCGGTGCGCGGCCACTGGCCATCTTCGGCGATTCGGTGACCACCGACCACATCTCGCCAGCCGGCGCGATTAAACCCACTTCACCCGCCGGACAATATTTGCAGGAAAATGGCGTGGAGATTCGCGACTTCAATTCCTATGGTTCACGGCGCGGCAATGATCGCGTGATGACGCGCGGCACCTTCGCCAATGTGCGCATCAAAAACCTCATGGTTCCCGGCACCGAAGGCGGCGTCACCGCGCATCAGCCCGACGGCGAACAGATGAGCATCTATGACGCAGCCATCCAATATAAGGAAAGCGGCACGCCGCTGATCGTGGTGGCCGGAACCGAATACGGCACCGGCAGTTCCAGAGACTGGGCCGCCAAAGGAACCGCGCTGTTGGGCGTCAAAGCCGTGGTGGCGCAGAGTTTTGAGCGTATCCATCGTTCCAACCTGGTCGGCATGGGAGTCTTGCCCTTGCAGTTTAAAGATGGCTATTCTGCCGAAAGGCTGCGACTCGATGGCACGGAAACCTTCGATTTAATTGGCCTCGAAAACCTGCAACCGCGCCAGGATGTCACCTTAAACATCCACCGCAAAAATGGCGAGAGCGAACAGGTTTCTCTGACGTTGCGCATCGATACGCCCATCGAAATCGAATACTACCGCAGCGGTGGCATCCTGCCTTTCGTGCTGGCGCAACTGGTAAAGTAATACAATGAGCAATTAGCAATAAACAATGAGCAATAAACAAAAAGTACTTTTACTATTGCTCATTGTTTATTGCTCATCACTCATTGCTCCCTTATGCCCGATTCCCCGCCTTATTCACCTGAAATCATTGAGGCGTTGCTTGGTGACATTCCGCCGGCGCTACTTTTGGCCTGGCTTGAAACGCAGCCGCTCGGGCATCAAATCCTGCGCGGTTTCCAAACAACTCCCAAGACATTGCGGCTGCCGCCGGTGCGGGCGCGCTTCAAAGATGTCTTGCAAAATCATTCCGACGCGGCGCAGAGCCTCATCGATTGCTGGAAACTGGGTAATGGCGAATTGCTGGAAAAGGTGCATGCGCTTTCCGATAAGAAATTGCGCGCGCAACTGACCGAATTGCAACAGGCACACGGCGAACGCACCGTGCATTTGACATTACTGCTGGATGGGCGCGAAAAAGTACTTTTGGACCCCGCGCCATCCTCAAAACCCACCAAAAAGAAGTCCTCCAAAACCAGCGCAAAAGAGACGAAAAGTCAACAGGTCGCAGAACTCAATGCCAGGCTCGAAGAACAGCAATCGCAACTGAAATGCGCGGAAGAGCAATTGCAAATTGCCCAAGCGGAACGGGACAAGGCGCGCGACGAAAAGAACACTTCCCTCCAAAACGCGCAGAAAAAACTGCGTCAGGCTGATCTTCGCGAACGCGAATTAGCGCGTGACCTCAAACGCGAAACGGCACGCGCCGCCAAGGCGAAAGAACTGTTGCAGGAAAAGACCCGCGTCGCGGATCGCAACGAACGGCGCGCCAAAAAACTGGCGCAGGAACAGGAACAGTCCGAGCTGGAAATCAAACGCCTGCGCCGCCAGGTGCGGCAACAGCAACGGATTTCCGAAGACCTCCGCAAACAACTTGCCGCCAGCCCACGCGAATTGAAGGAAGAAACAAAAGTACTTTCTGCTCCACCAAAAGCACCTGATGCCGGCAAAAAAGCGCCAGCGCGCCCCGCTCCCACGCAGGATCCGGCCGATCAGCCTTTCCTCTTTGAAATCGCCGGACGCAAGCTTCACACTTCGGTGCGCCAGCTCGCCGCGGCCATTGATCGCAACGACGAAGAACTGGTTTATTCCCTCACCCAGGCGCTCTTTGAATTGCGCGAAACCAACGCCGCCGGGCACAAAATGTTTCTGGATCGCGTGCGCAAATTCGACCGCTACAGCGCCAGAGTGTTGACCGGCGATACCATGCGCGTGCTGGTGGATGCCAGCAACGTGGCGCGTTTTGAAAAAAATCAATATGGCAAAGGCATTCTGGATAATCTATTGGCGCTGCGCGACGAATTGCGCAGCCGCTCCTATTTCCCCATCATCATGATCGCCGATGCCTCGCTGCCGCATTTCATCGATCAGCCGCACGCCTTCAAACGCATGGTGCAGCAGGGCATGATTCAAATCACCAACAAAGGCGAGGAAGCCGATGAATACCTGACGCGATTAGCCCAGCAAACCGGTGCTTTTGTGGTGACCAATGACGTGAATTTCCATCTTAAAATTGCGCCGCATTTTGACCCGCTGCGCATAGGATTTACCGTCGATCACGGCGCGGTTTATTTGCACGAATTTTAAAATAACGTTATTTGTTAATATCAATTTCGGGCCATGCCACCAGCCGTGCCGGGCCGGGTTCATCTGCGCCATTTTGCCATAGCTGCACATTCACCTGATTCATTTCATCCAATCGCACCGCTGCGGAAAGATCGAAAAGAAATGGCGGAGCCAATTGCAGTCCGCACTTTTGGCCATTGCAATGCACTTGCACCGCCGTCCGCGCAGGCCGCATTTCCAGGATAACGCGATGATTTTCCCATTCGGCGGGAACGAAGATTTCCGCGGTAAAAGTACTTTTATCCTCCTGCCATTCGTCCTCATCGATAAACTGCGGCGCCGGTAAAAGTACTTTGGGAGCGGTCCAGCGCATGGATTTGCCGGATTGCTCCATCACGCAGAAAGGCAGGATATTTTCGCGCGCATAGCCGCGGATAGATTCTCCTTCGATCGCTTCCACCACAAAATTGGCGCGCTCCAAATGTGGCGTTTCCGCCTCAAAGCGCAATTCATAGGCGCGCAATTCACGCGCCGCCAGCGAAAGCGGCAAACTGATGCCGCCGCCTTCCAGCGCTGGAAACGCTTCCCACACCAGGCAAGGCGAAACAGCGCCATCATTCAGATCGATCGTATTAATTTGACGCACCGCATCGGGGCGCGCCGGAATCCAACGTGCCTTCAACTCCTGCGGCTGATCGCTATTATTATAGAGATAAAAATGTTCCGCTTCCGGCGCGGTGAAATGGCGATAAAGGACATGCGGATTCTGCGAGGAAAAATCGCTATGCAGACTTTCGCGCCAAATCTGGCTCATACGCAGGCGGGCATCTTCCGCATCATGATTGAGGCGCGGCGTGTAGGAACAGAGCCGTCCTCCGGAAATATCCTCGCTGAAAATGGGATAACCGATATGCGGCGGCATGGCCGTTCCGCGCTCCCACGCCAGATAACCGTCATAAATATCCTGCACGGTTTGTTTGGTGGCGCGCGAAACGCGATCTTCCAATTCGGCATCGCGCCCGCGCTCGCTCCAGCGCGGCAATAATCCGGCGCAGGCCACTTTGCCGCCACGGCCAATCCACGCCTCGATATGCTCCCAACTCTCCGCCGCCAGCGCCGTCGCGGATGGAATGACCAACAATTCGCAGGGCGGATTTTGTAACTCGGTTTCTTCCACCAGGCGATAATCATAATGCATCGTATCGAGATAATCCTGCACGCGCTGCATGTCCTCGCCCACCCAGCGCGGATAGCGGTGCGAATCGGGATGATAATGCGTTCGCGCGCTGCGCAAGGGAAACAACATTCCCACCTGCGCCGCATTTTCACTATTCTCCGGTAGCTCCGCCACATGGTGCGCGATGGTGAAATAACGCCGCGCCGGTTCTTCTTCGAAATCCTCTGGAAGCTCCACCGCCAGATGCCGCGCATCATTAATGCGGCATGCGAAAGTCGCATTCAGCAATTGCGGCCAATCTTCAAACGGAATGATTTCCACACTGTGCGCGGCGCGGCGGCGTTGCAACAGAGTATCGGGCAAGGAAAACGCGGCCAGTTCCGGCTCCATCACATTGTGACGAAAAGTACTTTTGGCCTGCTGCGCCCGCTCATCGCAACGCGCCAAAAAAACCTGCACGCGCGCATTAATGGTTTCCCAATAATGCTGCCGCACCATGGCATCGTCAGCGCCGATGGTGGCGGTCAGGCAATGCCATTTTTCCTGAAAATGATAGCCGTGTTGCTTATAAAAGTACTTTTCAAAATCAGCAGTCCAGGGAAACGGCTCATGCGCGGGCGCAAATGGCGTTGCCACAAAAACTCCGGCAGGCGGCGATTCGTAATAGCGCTGCAACTGATCGAATAATCCATCCGCGGCATTTTCCTGTAATATATTGAAGACGCCCTCGCGCGGCAGCGGGCGCGGCGGGCTTTTGTTGATGTCCAACATCCAGGCCTGCATTTTTGAGGAGGCTGCCATCACCGGCATGAGCCAAAAGGCCAGATCAAGCTGATCGCAGTGACGCTGGATGGCGCGGACATCCGCCGCATTATCACACGCCAGCTGCACTTCCACCAACACGCCGCGACAACCGGCGCGCGCCAGGCGTTCCAAAAACGGTTCGCGATGCGGCGCGGCGCGCAGGTGGCACAGAGGAAATTTTTCAGTATCAGCAAAAGACATTCGTGCAAGGAAGTATAGCGAGACTCGTCTTTGGCGGAAAAAGGTATACGATTAAAAGTACTTTTGGAATACTATAAGCAATGAATAGAAAAATTCTTTTATGGCTGATCATCGCTTTTGTGGCCGGCGGATTCCTGGCGGCGCGGCAAAGCGTCATCGAACAACAGCAGCAAAAGCAACCCGCCCCGGCCACACCGCAAAAAGTATCCGAATATTCCGTTCAACTCTTCCTCATTGCACCGCAGGATAAAAACACTTCAGGCGAAATCGGCTGCGGCGATAGCACCGTGGCAATCACCCAAAAAGCGAACGGCACCAGCAAAGCGACGGCGGCCATGGAAGCGCTGCTGGCCATCAAAGACGAAACTTATGGCGAAAGCGGATTGTATAACGCGTTATATCAATCGGATTTAACATTCACCTCATTCGAGCAATCCGGAGACACCGCAAAGGTCAAATTAACCGGCACCTTAAAACTCGGCGGCGCGTGCGACAATCCGCGCGTGCGCGCCCAGCTCGAACAAACTCTCAAAAACGCCGCCGCTGTGGATAAAGTGCAAATCATCATCAACGGCACTGCACTGGAACAGCTCTTGAGTGAGCGGTAAAAGTACTTTTACACCAACCATTTTTTTTACAATCATAACCACTACTCAACACAGGAGCCTTTCCATGAACTTTCGACGAACTCTGGTACAAACTGGCTGTCTGGCAGCCGGAGCTGGCGTGATGTTTTCCGCGGCCACAGTGCGGGCCGACGTGAATCCCGATTTGCAAAAACAGCGCATGGAGGTATTAGCGGCGGGGCAGAAAGGAGCGGCCGGATTGCCGGTTTTGGTGGCCGCCATGAAAAACCCCAACGCTCTGGTGCGCCGCGCGGCGGTGCGCTCGATGGGCGACATCGGCGCTCCCGCAGCAGATGCATTGTCCAATGCGTTGAAATCCGATGACGATGCGCTGGTGCGCCGCACTGCTTTGCGTGCCCTGGTACAACTCAAAGACAAGGATGCGGCGAGCGTGTTGGAGCCTGCCCTGAAAGATTCCAGCGAATTAGTGCGCGCCGCGGCGGTGCAATCGCTGGCCGACATGCATCCTTACACCGAGCAAATCACTGCTTTGCTGAAACAGGCGCAGCAGGATCCTTCCAATGACGTGAGCAAAGTGGCGTCAGAGGCCTTGTGGCCCTTCCATAAAAACGGCGTCTCGGTGCGCGAAAAGCCGGAATTTAAGGACCATCAATTAACAGTGGTTCAAACCATTCCTATGCCCGAGAGCGACTGGCGTTTTCAAACGGATCTGGGGCAAACCGGACAGGAGCACGACTGGTTTGGCGCCACATTCAACGATGGCAGCTGGCAGAAAATTAAAATTGGCGAAGCCTGGGAAACTCAAATTAATAACGCCTATGACGGCGTGGCCTGGTATCGCAAGACCTTCACCCTGCCCGCCAAACCGGCGCAGGATGGCACCGATATCATTTTTGAAGGAGTGGATGAAAGCGCCTGGGTATGGATCAACGGCCAGTATATCGGCCAACATGACATCGGCCCGGACGGCTGGAATAAGCGGTTCGCCATGGACGTCAGCGACGCATTAAAATGGGGCGGCGAAAACCAAATCACGGTACGCGTGCTTGACCGTAAAATGGCCGGCGGCATCTGGAAACCGGTTTATCTGGAAGTTTTGAAACAATAATGGTGAGGTCCCGGGTGCGGGGTATGAGGTGTGAGGTTTAAAGCGCATACAGCAATCACCCCTCCCCTCAAAAGTACTTTTCGTCTTCGAACATCCCTTCACCCGACACCTGTGACCCGGGACCACAAACCAAAACACCAATTCCTTTTACAATCATGAAACCAACCTATCTCATAGCCTGTTGCACGGCGCTGATGGCGATGACGCCGGTTTTGGCGCAGACGCAATCCTGGGAATCGCCTTATAGTGGAACAGATGCCACCGGTTCCAATGTTATTGGACTGTGGCATTTCGATGGTAATGGCGCGGACGCCTCCGGCCACAAACACGACGCGACGCTGCGTGGCAAGGACAGCCATTTTGTGGCGGATGGCAAATTTGGCGGCGCGCTGCAGGTGGAAGACAAAATCGAACTCGGCGATAAGCGCCAGGGCGCAACTACCAAAAATACGCAAGACCTCAATCCCAAAGGCGCTTTCACGCTGGAAATGTGGATCTCACCCAGTGAGCAATTGGCAGGAAAATCATATGCGGTGTTGCTGGATAAAAAGTACTATAATTACGCCAGCGACAAGCCCGCCGCTAACACCGCTTATATGTTAGGATTGCGCAAGTCCGGCGATGACAAATTCACCCTGGAAACGCAATTGGGCTTTGGCACCGATTCCGCCATTGTGCGCTCTCTGCCGCAAACCTTCGAAGCCGGACAGTGGTATCACGTGGCGTTTACCTATGACGGCAAGGGATTATGCACTTTTTATCTGGGCTCCGAACGAGTCGGCCAGACACAGCTCAAAAATCGCGGGCCAGTGACGCCGGGGAATTATGCCCTGGTCATTGGCGATCGCGTGGGCAGCACCGGCTGGCGTTTTTACGGCAAGATCGATGAAGTGCGTATCTTGAATGAAGCCGTGCGTTATGTTTCCGGAAAAGTACTTTTGGATACCACCGGTTCGCGCACCGCCTTCTACCGCATGGAAAAAGATGCCACGGTACGCGTGCAGGTATTTAACGACACGCTTGAACCCCTGGAAAATGCTTCCCTGCAAATCAAGGCGGATGGCATTGCCAGCAAAACTTTTCCGGTGCCCCATCTGGCTCCCGATGAAAGTACTTTTATCTCGCTGCCGCTCAACACCAATCTGCGCCCGGGCGCTTACGAAGTGACCGCAACCGCCAAAAGCGGCAATGATACCAACAACATCTCTTTCCCACTTACCATCGTGCCGCGCCCTCTGCCGCATCAAATGCCCGTCGTGATGTGGGCCGGCGCGACCACCAAATACGATGAACTCACCGATATCGGCTACACCGGCGAGCTGGTCAACTTGACGGATTACGGCCGCATCTGGAAAAATGGCGGTAGCGGCACATCGGTCTCAGATGATCGCGCCAAAGCAATGCGCAAACGTCTCGACGAAATGATGGCCGCGGGCGTGGGCGGTCTCAGCACCATCTCACCCGGCAGGTCGATTTCCTCCATAGCGCCCGAATTCAATCGCAAAGACCGCACCGGCAAAGTCATCGATAACGTGGACGGGCTTTATCCCGAAATCCAAAAGTACTTTTATAACGTCGGGGCCGCCACGGCGCGCACCTTTGGCGATATGCCGGGATGGCATGGCTCGCTCATCGACAGTGAAATTCGCGATCACACCGCGCCCAGCTTTAATGATATTGACCGGGAAGCCTATCGCAAAGCGAGCGGTCAGGATATTCCGTCGGAAGTTTCTTCCTCGCGCGGCGTGAATTACAAAGCGCTGGCCAACTTTCCGGCCAACCGCATCGTGAGTGATGACGATCCCATTCTCACCTATTACAAATGGTTCTGGAAAGAGGGCGACGGCTGGAACCAGTTGCATTCGCAAATCAACGACGGCCTCAAATCCACCGGCCGCAAAGATTTCTTTACCTGGAATGATCCCGCGGTGCGCGTGCCCGGCATCTGGGGCAGCGGCGGCAATGTCGATTTTCTGAATCAGTGGACTTACACCTATCCCAATCCGCTGAAAAATGATCTGGCCACCAATGAACTCTTTGCCATGGCAGCAGGACGGCCCGGGCAAAAAGTCATGAACATGATCCAGATCATCTGGTATCGCACCCAGAGCACCGGAACTCCCGTGAAGGGACAGGAAACCGAATGGGAAAAAGTGTCACCCGACGCTAAATTCATCTCCATCGCGCCTGATCATCTCAGCGAAGCCACCTGGATGGAACTTTCCTATCCGGTGGGCGGCATCGCCAATCACGGCTGGGGCTCGCTGGGCGATCATCTGGGATTCTCACAGGGCAGCTATGTGACCACCAATGTCGATTCGCGCAAGCGCATGACACAGGTGTTCCAGAATGTCGTCAAACCGCTGGCGCCCACTTTGTTGCAGGTGCCCGATTACAAAACGGATGTAGCATTTCTGGAAAGTTTCGCTTCGCAGATGTTCGCTGGAACCGGCACTTATGGCTGGGGCGGTGGCTGGGGAGCCGATTCTTATATGATCGCGCGCTATGCCGGCCTGCAACCCCAAATCATCTATGATGAAACCATTCAGCAACACGGCCTGGATCAATACAAAGTACTTTTCCTGACCGATTGCCCGGTGCTCACCCAGAGCGTGGCGGATGCCATTAAGAAATTCCAGCAGCGCGGCGGCATCATCATCAGCGATGATGATCTGGCCCCGGGTATCCAACCGGATATCCTGCTTCCCAAGATATCGCGCGGCAAGCCGGATGAAACGAAACAGCTGTTGCAGAAAAAAGCCGCCATGCTGCGCGGCGAACTGGACCTGCTCTATAGCCACGCCGTGGAAAGCAGCAATCCCGACGTCATCACCCGCCTGCGCCAGGCCGGCGACGGGCAATACATCTTTACCATCAACGATAACCGCACCTATGGCGATTATGTGGGACAATACAAAAAAGTGATGGAAAAGGGCCTGCCCTCCAAGGCGCAAATCACGCTCAACACTAAGAAAGCCGGTTCCGTGTATGACCTGATGCATCACCGCCAGGTGCCCACTACGCGCATTTTTGGCAAGGTGCAATTCGCGGTGGATCTGGGCGCGGGCGAAGGCAATCTCTTCCTGGTGACCGATAAGCCCGTCGGCAAATTGCAGGTAGACGCATCCACCAGCGTGAAACGCGGCAAGAGCCTGCCGGTAAAAGTACTTTTATGTGATAACGCCGGAGACGCGCTGCACGCCGTGGTGCCGCTGCAAATCACCATCCGCGATCCCAAAGGCCACACCGCCGAAAAGAGTGGTTATTATGGCGCTGCCAATGGCGAGCTGAAGATCGATCTCGACATCGCGCCCAACGACGAAACAGGCAAATGGCAGATTGAGGTCACAGAAGCCTTAACCGGCCAAAAGACCACAAAGAACTTCGACGTGAACTAGCAGAAATAGATGAACGGAAGCGCCCTTTCCTCTCGGGGAAAGGGCGCTTTTATTATAAGGGTGATATTCCCTGTAAAAATCTTATCAAAAAAGATGTTTACAATTTTCCGAAATGGGGTATAATGCACCTAAAGCGGTTTAGGTCGCTTTTGTGTCTCATCATTTTGTTCGATCAGCTACACCTAAAAGAAAGGGTAGAAGGAGCTAAACATGCAGAACAGATACGGGAAAAAGTCGAAGCAGGGATTTACACTAATCGAATTGCTTGTTGTTGTGGCTATAATAGGAATTCTCACTATTCCATCCAGTGTTATTCACCCACCACGCTGGAACCGGAAGATACCGTGACGTCGCCGTCGCGCATTCATCTGGGAGGCGGCAATTTCGCTTTCGCGGATGGGCATGTAAAATGGTACAAAATTCCCAATGTATTTTTGAATCCCACATTCTGCAATACGCCGGAAAAGCGAAAAGTCAATTGGAACTATTAAACATCTAACAAGGAGAAAACAATGAAAACGATCGCAACACTTATAATCGGTATTACTTTAGCTGCAATGGGTCAAATCGCTCACGCCCGGGAAATCACCTTCTCCGGAAAACAATGGACAGTGCGGAATTCCGGAACATCCACCAGCGGGCCGGGGCCAAATTACTGGAGCGATTTCACCGATAATGTCTGGCTGGATGCCAACGGATATCTGCATTTAAAGATTACTCATGTTGGCGATAAATGGTATTGCCCGGAAGTGACAACCAAGGATAAATTTGGCCTGGGCGAATACCAATTCTGGCTTATTGGACGGATTGACGATTTCGATCCGCACATCGCATTCGGATTATTCCAATTCCCCACGCCCGATCTCGGCGTCAGCGGTTCTCATGAAATTGATTTCGAGTTTTCCAAATGGGGCGGTTCCAGCTCCGTTCCCAACGCGCTCTACACCGTGTATCCTAATGTCAATCCACAGGGACCAATTCGCGTAGCCGGACAAGATAAATGGCGGTTCGATCTGGACAACTCAAATCCCAACCCCTGGACGACACATCGCTACACGCGAACAGAAAACAGCATTCTCTTTCAATCGCAATATGGCCATTACAACGACGCAACTAATCTCTTCCATTCATGGACGTATAACGCCGCAACGGATACTTACACACCAACCCCCGGCGATGTGAATCATTCATTGGCCGCCATGCCGGTGCACCTCAATCTGTGGTGTTTTAATGGTCCTCCATCAAATGGCCAAGAAGTAGAAATCGTTGTCCGGGCCTTTAAATTTACGCCGTTGTAAGAAATAGCATCGTTCGTTATTTCAATTGGCGTTGTTGCATAAATAGTGCAAGAGTGTCATTTCGACCGAAGCGAGGAACGAGCGTAGTAGAGAAATCTTGCCGCTTGGGCTATTTTGATACAAAACGGCAAGATTTCTCCACTCCAAAATTTGTTGAGACAAATTTTTCCGGTCGAAATGACACAAAATTGTATTTATGCAACAACGCCATTTCAATTCAAGGAGAAAATCATGCAAACATTACAAAAGTACTTTTACAGAGGAACAGTTCTCTTAGCCCTGCTTTTCGGTGCGCTTTGTTTCGTTCGACCGGCGCAGGCCAACATGTGGGTCACCGCCTATTATCCGGGTTGGCAGCAAAATCGGTTAAAACCATCTGATATCGATTTCAGCGCCATCACGCATCTGATCCATTTCGCTGTGTGGCCCAGGCAAGATGGCAGCCTCGACACCACACATTTTCTCCTCAGCGAGCAACATTCGTCCGCTATTATTAGCGCCGCGCATAACGCCGGCGTAAAAGTACTTTTATGCGTGGGCGGCGCCAGTTCCGCTCAGCAATTTCGCGGCGCAATTGATAATCAACACCGCGCCCAATTCATCAGCAATCTGGTAACTATGGTAACTTCCCGCGGATATGATGGTCTTGATATCGATATGGAGCCAATTAATGACGCGGATATTGCGCCTTACAGCACGTTCATTCAGGAATTGCGCACGGCTTTGAAGACTGCAAATTCACAGTTATTACTCACCGCCGCCGCCGCCAAAGGCGATCCGGCGATCTTTTTCCCACTGCGCAATGAATTCGATCAAATCAACATCATGACCTATGACCAAAGCGGCCCCTGGCCCGGATTTGAAACCTGGCACAATGCCGCGCTTTACAACATAAAAGATGGCGGCGTGCTGTTTCAACACCCCTGGATGCGCAACAAATACGGGACGCTTCCTTCTACTCAAAAAATCATGCTATCCTGGCTTTCCACGGGATTCGCCATAGACAGGCTGGGCGTGGGAATTCCTTTTTACGGCACTAAATGGGAGCTCGACCCAAATAAAGTCAAAAATTCCCCCACCATCACTTTCCCGAACGTCACCAATGGCGTGTTTGAGCCTAATCAAAGCATCACCAATAACTCGGCCGATGAGGATGGCACGGTCATCGTCAAAACGCAGATACTCAGTTATGACGACATCATGACAAACTATTTCACGGACGCCCGCAGTAGATGGGATGCGCGGGTAAACGTGCCATATCTCAGCGAAGACTCGCCCGGCAGGGATCACGACTTTTTCATCTCTTACGATAACGCGGCGTCGATCGGCATGAAAGTGCAATATGCGCGCAGTAATAATCTTGGCGGTGTGATGATCTGGGAATTAGGTAGCGATTCACAGGGCGAATTGTTGCAGGCCGTGAAGGATAATGCATTTAACTGACGGCAGAAGATTTCAGTATAATATGGCAAAAAGCATCACCCAAAAGTACTTTTGCGCTGTAAGAAATGTTGCCTCAAAAGTACTTTTCCCACTCCATTATTTTAATGATCAAAAACCATGTCCAAAAGCAGCTCTGCCAAAACGATTAAACCGCATGTCACTCTATCGGATGTAGCCCGCATCGCGGGGGTTTCTTCCGCGACAGCCTCGCTGGCGTTAAACGGTAAGCCGGTGGCTGCGGAAACGCGCAAGCTGGTTTTAGCGGTGGCGAAGGAATTGGGGTTCGAACCGAATCCGGTGGCCAAACGTTTGTCGCAGGGATTATCGAATGGCGTCGTCAGCTTGTTTTCTTTTGTGGTTGATATCATTACCTGGCACGCCATGTCTTATTTGCATTACGATTTGGCGGCGCGAGGTTATGAAGTTTCGTTTTCGACCAACGGCCAAACGTTGCTGGCCTATCCGGAATATAAACAAACCTGGGATGTAAATCAGGATTTCTACAAACATCTGACCAGCTCCAAAACCATGCTGGCGAAGTTGTGCCGCCAACTGCCGCAGGCGCTGATTATCAATTCGGATTTCACCCACGAAAGTTGCGATGAGTTGGAAACTTACCAGCAACGCGGCGGCACTGTGGTTTGCCTCAATCAAGCTTTTCCCCTGGAATGTGATCAGGTCGTTTTTGATCGCGAAACAAATACGCGCATGGCGGCCGAATATCTCATCAAAGCCGGACACCGTGACATCGGATTTTGTTCCTATCTCAAAGATCCTTACACCAGAGGGCGCACCTACGGGTTTGTCAACGCATTGCGCGATGCGCACCTTCCGGTGAACAACGATTGGCTTTTTGACGCGCAGGGCACTTACAACGAAGAAGCCGGTGCGCGGCTGGCGGAACGTTTTCTGGCCATGTCCAAAAGACCAACCGCGATGTGCATCGTGAACGATTTTCAGGCATCGTCCTTTGTGAATCAAATTATGCGTGCCGGCCTGAAAGTGCCACAGGACGTTTCGATTGTGTCGCTTGATGGCTTGCCGGCATCGGAATATGCCATGGTCAAATTAACTACCGTAACGCGCCCCTGGGAAGAAATCAGCGCGAAAACCATCGACTTCCTGGAACGGCGTTTACGTGATGGCTATAGCGGCACACCACAACAAGCCGTTTGCACCGGTCAACTTATCGAACGCGAAAGCGTGCGCGTTCTCTAAAAGTACTTTTACCGTGGATCAATTATGCAACAATTAAAAACCGGCATTATCGGCCTGGGCGAAGTGGCCCAAATTATTCATTTGCCCATTCTGGAATCACTCAACGACCAATTTGAAATTGCAGCGTTATGCGATGTTTCTCCCGGCCTGCTTAATTGGGCTGGAGAAAAATACCGCGTGCAAAACTTGTATTCAAATGCCAACGAATTAGTGCAACAAGAAGATTTGGACGCGGTATTCGTACTCAATAGCAGCGAATTTCACGCGCAATGCGCCCTTGCCGCCATTGAACAGGGCAAGCATGTCTTGATCGAAAAACCGATGGTGCTCACCATGGCCGATGCCGAAGCGTTGATTGCCGCCAGGAACAAAACAAAGGTGCAAGTGATGGTGGGCTACATGCGCCGTTTTGCACCCGCCTTTTCGCAAGCAAAGGAAGCGCTCGAAACGCTGGGCGCAATTCAATATGTCAAGATCCGGGACATTATTGGCCCTAATCATTTCTTCATCAATCAAACTCATCACGTTCAGCGGTTTGACGATGTGCCCAAATCCGCCAGGCAGGAACGAAATGCGCTTTTGCAAAGCATGACTCATGAGGAGTTGGGCGATGTGCCGCAAACGATTAAAAATGTCTACAACATGCTATGCGGATTGGGATGTCACGATCTTTCCGCCATGCGCGAATTAATCGGCATGCCGCGCCAGATCGCATCGGCGGTGCAATGGAATGACGGGCGTTTTCTGGTAGTCGTTTTCGAATACGATGGATTTTACGCAACATTTGAAATGGGCGCCGATGCGCAGGGGCGATTCGATGCGCACATCGAGGTGCTGGGCAAGACCAGGCAACTAAAAGTTCAATACAACACACCCTACATCCGCCATCTGCCCACCACGCTCACTATCGGCGAAACGCATCAGGATATTTTTCAAGAAACATCGATTCGCCCGTCATTCAAGGATCCCTATACCGTTGAACTGGAATATTTTTATGGTCTGGTCACGAAAGGCGGCATCCCCAAAACATCGCCGGAAGATTACCAAGACGATCTGAAATTATTTCAGATGATTATCGAAGCACTAGTACTCTAACTGGGTGCGCCAATGTATATTCAAGTTACTTAATCGTCATTCCAAAACCAGAAAACATCATACTTTAAAAGTACTTTTGACGTGACATACTCAAGCCCCCACAACTATGAAATGCCGCAAGGACGCGACTTGTCCTTGCGGCATTCTACCGATTACAATCCGGATTTCATAAAAGCACTCTGGATAAAAGTACTTTTATTTGCCGCCTTGCTTCAGAATAAACTGATTCAGCATTTTGGTATAGGCAGGATCGAAGGCATGGCCCATGAGCGGAGCGATGTCAATCTTTTTGGGGCCTTTCACTGAATTATAGGCCGAAAAAACGGTGGTGGGGTGGCAGGTATTATCGATTAATCCCACGCCGAAAATCATCGGCACTTTGATGTAACGCGCGAAATTCACAGCGTCGTAATAGCGGGAAACTTCAAGGATTTTCGGATCCATCTTGCCGCTCTCATCCAGCGGAGCGAACTGCGGCCAGCCGGAAGGACGACCGAAATTGCGTCCGGTGTGATCACACAAAGCAGGCACATTGGCCGCCGCCGCGGTCACGCGGGAATCTAATCCGGTGGTAATCAGCGTCATGCCGCCGCCCTGGCTGGAGCCATTGACGATCATGTGCTTATGATCCCATTCAGGACGCGATGTCAGATAATCAATGGAGCGAATGTTCCCCAGCACAGTGCGATGGAAATAATAGGTATCGCGATTATCGCGGTTCTGCAAATAATAGCCGCGCAAGGGGCCGGCAAATTGATCTTTGTAGAATTGCGATGGTTTGTCGTTGGGCAAGTCATGCACGCTGATCGACATGACCAAAAACCCTTTCGCCGCCATCGCTTCCGCATAATTCCGCGAAGCCGGGCCGACGCCCGCGCCGGGAATACGCATCACGGCAGGAAAGGGGCCATTGCCTTTGGGCTTTCCGAAAAAACCGCGCACATGCGTGCCGTTCACATTATCGAGCGAAATATCATACACCTCAACATTTGGCGTTTTCACTTCAACCGGCGTTAACTGCGCGTTGATGGGGACTTTGGCCAGTTCTGCTTTTTGCGTATTCCAGTAAGCCATGAAATCCGCCGGCTCGGTTGCCGTGGGCTGAATTTCATAGGGCGCCACCGCGGCCGCCGCCATCGCGGAGACAGGTTTTGCGCCAGCGGCGGTATAGCTCGCCGTGCAACGCACAATCAGCGGCGTGGCCTGTTGCCAGGGAATCTGCGCGGAACCCTCTTTCAATTCCACCGTGCCACTCTTCAGTGATCCCATTCCATCGTTGGAAAGCACGTATTTCACGCTGCCCGCAGCAGGTGCGTCATCGGAAAGTACTTTTACTGTAAAACAAATCGGCGCGTTTTTCGCATACACCGCATCCGTGCGATCCGTTGTCACGCTGACCACGGTTTTGGCCTGCGCCATGCCGGCCATGAGGCACAAAACGGCCGCTGCCGTCACATACCTGGCTCCACTTCTCAACCACTGTTTCATCGTTTTTTCCTTTGTGAAATATTTGTACGCTGCGTTTATTTTAACCGATTAAGCAACCAAATGCGGGATATCGTTTCTGGGAATTTCATCAGTAAAAGTACTTTTATGGTGATTCAATGTAAACGCACTTTTAAGAATAAATGGGAACAATCCTCTTTAACAAGCTACTCATTCCGAGGCACTGAGGCCATATTTTCCGGTCGAAATGACACGCGACAGGCTTGTGGGGACACCGTAGTTTTCAAAAAAGAGACTCCTAACTTCTAACTCCTAACTTCTCCCCCTCAATACGTCGCCCGGCCGCCGCTGAGGTCAAAGGTGAAGGCGGTGTTAAATCCTGCTTCCGGCGAAACGATGAAGGCGGCGATGGAGGCGAATTCTTCCAGCGTGCCGCAGCGTTGCATGGGGATTTTATCAGTCATATATTTCACTTGCTGCTCCGGCATTTTTTCGACCATGGCGGTGCGAATGACGGCCGGCGCTAAGGCGTTGACGGTGATACCGGTTCCGGCGTATTCCTTGCCCTGCACTTTGGTCATGCCGATCACGGCCGCCTTGGAGGTGGAATAGGCCAGCATGCCCGCATTGCCCTCTTTGCCGGAAATCGACGCGATGTGCAACACGCGGCCATAGCCCCCTTTGAGCATATGGGGAATCACGGCCTGAAAAGTGATCAGGCTGCCGCGTAAATTGATATTCATGACGCGATCGAAATCTTCCAAATCCACTTCATGGCTTTTGATGTTGGTCTTACCGGTGATGCCGGCGCAATTGGCCAAAATATCGATGCGGCCGTGCGCCGCAATAATTTCCGCCACCGCCGCCTGCACCGCGGCGGGATCAGTGACATCCGCCACAAAGCCAGTGCCAGATGCGCCAAAAGTACTTTTGGCCTCCTGCACTTTATCTGCATCACGGTCCAAAACCGCCACGAATACGCCATGGGAAATCAACCGCTGCGCCAGCGCAAATCCCAATCCATCGGCCCCGCCCGAAATGAGGGCCACCTGATCTTTCCATTGATTATCTGCCATATTACCGCCTCAAAATTACTTTAGCATATTTGCGAATTCATCCGCTTTTCAGTCACTGGCTTTCAGCGACGCCGCCAGCTCCGGCAGCGCAGCGATGTCTTCCAGAATATAATGCGCGTCGCGCACCAATTCCTCAATGCCGGGAATATTGCGATCCGGCACGGCGGCCACTTTCATGCCCGCGCACACGCCCGCTTCAATGCCGGTGGGAGAATCTTCCACCACCAAAGCCTGCGCCGGTTCCACATGTAATTTGCCAGCGGCACGCAAATAGATATCGGGATAAGGTTTGCCACGTTCCACTTCGTCACCGGTAGTAATCGCCGAAAAGTACTTTTTAATATCGTGGCGTTCCAGCAGCGGCAGCGTGCATTCGCGCACCGAGCTGGTGGCAAGGCCAATCTGAAAATGCATCTCGCGCAACCGCGTTAGCACCTGCTGCACCTGCGGAAACAGATCAATTTTCGTGGCATAATATTCGCGCGCCGCGTCCACCCGCAACTGCACCAATTCCATCAGCGGCGGGGTCAGTTGATATTGTTCCTTATAAAACTGTGCCGACAGCGGAAAACTTTTTCCCATCACCTGCAACTTATGCTCGCCCTGATAGGTAATCCCGAAATTCCGCAAAAACGCCGCATCGATGTCCGTCCACAACGGCTCCGAATCCGCCAGCACGCCGTCCATATCGAAAATGATAGTTTCTATTGCCATGATAATTCGGAAAGTACTTTATCATAGCGGGAAAGGCACAGGCGTGCCCCTACTTTTTAACAAATCAGTCCTTTCTTGGCGTCCGGCCCATGCGCAATCGGGTTCTCTCCGATCCAGCGTTCGTCGGCCGGTTCGCTGGCCAGTTGATAGCGCGTGTCGCTGGAAAGGCGATATTGATCGGAATGATTATCCACGCCGCAGTGGATGGTATTCATGGTAAATGTCAGCAGATCGCCGGCGCGAAAATCGGCGGTGAGCCAGCGTCCGCCCAGGTTTTCGCGCAGTTTCGCCGGATGGCGCGACAGGCTGCCGCCGTTGCCGATGGCGTGGCCGTTGTCGCGGTTGGCGCAAAAAGTGTCCACATCTTTTCGACCATAATTTTCATTGATGCGCCGGTGCAGATGCGATTTTTCCAGGATCGCCAGCCCGCCCATTTGCAGCGGAATATCGCCGAACGGCGTCCACGCGGTATACAAATTGTGCGTGCCGCGCCCCATGTAAACGATGTCCATGTGCGGCGCGGTGCTGGGGCCAGGGCGCATGATGCGGAACCAGGTGTAATCAAAATGCCGCACTGCGCCGCCCAGAAATCGCGCGTAAAATTCCATCATCGGGCCGTTGTAAAGTACTTTTAAGACGGCCTGATTGCCTGCCACCACGTCGTTCAAACTGGCGCGCTGCATCTTGATTTCGGGATGCGGAATGGCATCTTCGAGAGGATAATCCGGATGCATCGCGCCCGCGGCGGCAATGCGCTCCAGCACAGTGCGGCGGGCTTCCAGCACTGCATCACGATTTAAATAACCGGGCAAATACAAATAGCCGTCTTCGGCCATGCGCGCCCGCAATGCATCGGCGTCGTCAATGATGTCCATTGAGGGACGCAGTTCGCCGAAATGTTCGCTGTCCAGTTCCTGGCTCAAAATGGAAAGGGCCGGAAATTCTTTGATCCCAGTTGACATGATTTTCCTCCGATAACGAAAAGTATGCTCGCGCGCGCTTCCCTGCGCCATTCCCATTTTGGTAAAAAACATGTATATTATGGGAAATGAGCAAACGCAAAATGCCGGCTTCGCGGCTCTTGTTTAATGACGATTCTCCCTGTGATACGGCGCGTTTGACGGCTGCGGGGATTTTGTCGCAGCAGCGCCAGAGTGGTTTCCGGAAGATGCGGGTTCTGGGAAGTTATGCGTTGGTGTGCCTGACCGCGGGCGGCGGTTATTATCGCGATGTTAACGGCGTCTCCCGCGATGTCAAAGCGGGGAATGCCATCATGATTTTTCCCGAAATCGCCCATCGCTACGGCCCGCGCCAGGGCGAAGAATGGAGCGAGATTTACGTGATGTTCGATGGCGCGATGTTCGATCAGTTGCGCAAAAGTACTTTTCTCGATGATCGCTATCCAGTGTTAAAAATGCCGGCATCGTTCGCGGAGCAGTTGCAGGAATTATTGGAAATGCCGCGGCCGCTCGGCGCGGCGCAGCGCATGGAGGAAACCGGACGATTCCTGGAATTACTGGGGAAATTATATCGCGCCAATGAGGGGAAAAGTACTTTTGAAGCCGCCCCCGCCGACCGCTGGCTGCCCTTAGCGCGGCGCGCGCTGGAGGCCAATCTGGAACGTCCGGTCGATTGGGAAGATTTAGCGCGGCAGTGCGGCATGAGTTATGAATCATTCCGCAAAAAATTCCGCGCCGCCACTGGCGCCGCCCCGGCGCGTTACCGCGACCAATGCCGCATTCAGGCGGCATGCAACATGCTGATCCAACACCCGCAATTAACGCTGCGCCAGGTGGCGCACAGTTTGGGGTTCTATGATGAATTCGCTTTTTCCAAACGGTTTAAACAGGTGAAAAATTGTTCGCCGCGGGAATTTAGAAAGGACAGATAAATGAGCTTTTGGCAAAAGTACTTTTAGCACTTGCCGTCTTCTTCAATCCGCAGCAACATGAACTCGTAAAAATTCACACAACAGGGG
>Ga0182738_1001648_pt1 | contig 27649 bp, 18 predicted proteins | sample eDN5th30CBELigMG_FD_128876 | JGI IMG/M metagenome (GOLD analysis project Ga0182738, IMG submission 128876) | Enriched Miracle-Growth compost microbial communities from Emeryville, California, USA - eDNA 5th pass 30_C BE-Lig MG (version 2)... ...
CACGGTGGTGGGCATCGCCCGCTTCGCCGGTGCCGACAGTATCGGCAGCAGCACCCTCGTGGCGTTCACGTTGCCCGAGGCACAACGACTGCTGTTGGGTGACACCTCCGAGGTCACGGGCGTGCTGGTCGGCGCCGAAGAAGGCACGTCGGCCGACGAGCTCGTGCGAGGCATCGAGCACGTCCTGCCCGCAGGCACCGAGGCCGTCACCGGCGCCACGGTGACCGCCGAACAGGAGGCCGCGATCCAGAGCGACTTCCTCGACTTCTTCACCACCGCCCTGCTCGTCTTCGCAGCGATCGCGCTGCTGGTCGCGGCGTTCAGCATCTTCAACACCTTCAGCGTCCTCGGCGCGCAACGCAGCCGCGAAGCCGCGCTGCTCCGCTCGATCGGCGCCTCGCGTGCACAAGTACTGCGAGCGGGCCTGGTCGAGGCATCGGCGATCGCCGCGGTCGGTACCGTCCTGGGCATCGTGGCCGGCATCGGCATCGGCGCCGGGCTCCGCTCCCTGCTCGGTGCGGACGGGCTCGGCATGCCCATCGACGCACTCGTGATCAGCGCCACGAGCGTGTGGTCGTCGGTGATCGTCGGCCTCGGAGTGACCGTCGGCGCCGCAACGGTGCCGGCGCTGCGGGCTTCGCGGGTGCCCCCGATCGCCGCACTGCGAGCCACGGCGATCGACCGCCAGGGCCCCTCCCGCATCCGCACCTCACTGGGCGCGGTGCTCGCCGCCGCGGGGGCGCTGGCGGTGATCACGGCGCCCGGTGGCGATGCCGTCCTCGCCCGCACCGGCGCCGGAGCGTTGTGCCTCGTCATCGCACTCGTCGCGCTCGGCCCGACCGTCGCTCCGGTCGCGGCCAGAGCCGTGGGCCGTCTCGTCGCTCGACGGGGCGTGCCCGGGGACCTCGCCTGGCGGAACGCGGCACGAAGTCCCCGCCGCACGTCGGCGACCGCCGCCGCCCTGCTCGTCGGGGTCAGCGTGGTGAGCTTGTTCACCGTGTTCGCCGCGTCGATCGAGGCGTCGATGCAGCAGGCGATGGACCGCAACTTCACCGGTGACCTGATGATCGTGCCCGGCAGCGGCGGCGCCGGATTGGACCCGGGACTGGCGGGCCGTCTCGCCGCCACGCCCGGGGTGGGCGCGGTCGCAGCGCTGTCGTTCCCCGACGTCCGTCTGGACGGGACCACGACCGAGGTGACCGCCACCGACCTCGGCAGGCTCGGCTTGGTCACCGACATCGACGTGGCCGCCGGGCGCACCAGCCGGCTGTCCCCCGAATCGTTCGGCGCGTCGACGAAGCTCGCCGAGGCCCGCGGCTGGCACGTCGGCGACCGGGTCACGGCGTCGTTCGGCGACGGCGCGACCGAAACGCTGCGTCTCGCCTACCTCTACGGCGACCGGACCCTCATGGGTGACGTGGTCGTCGCGGCGGCCGTGCTCGACCCCCACGTCGCGCAGCCCGACGTGCAGGTGATCGCGCTCCGCTACGCAGACGGTGCCGACCCGGCCACCACCCGACGGGCGGTCACCGCGCGCACAGCCGGAGCGGGCGCGCCCGAGGTGCAGGACCGCGACGAGTTCGTCGCCGCCCAGAGCGGCCAGGTCGAGGAGCTGTTGCGCATCGTGTACGCGCTCCTCGTGGTGGCGATCGGTATCGCCGGGATGGGCATCGCCAACACGCTGTCGCTCAGCATCCACGATCGCACCCGCGAACTGGGACTGCTCCGCGCGGTCGGACTGTCTCGCCGCCAGGTCAGGGCGATGATCCGAACCGAATCGGTGATCGTCGCGACCTTCGGCACGGCCGGCGGGATCGGCCTCGGGGTCTTCCTGGGCTGGTCGATGATCCGCGCACTCGCCGCGTCGGAAGGCTTCGGCACGTTCGCGCTGCCGGTCGGTCCGCTCGCCGTGATCGTCGTGCTCGGCGCCTCGCTGGGGGTGCTGGCCGCCATCCGCCCGGCCCGTCGGGCCGCCCGAGAAGACGTGCTCGCGGCGATCTCCGCGGACTGAGACCAGCGGCACCCCGACGCGCCGGTGGCAGGCCGGGACGAGTGGGGCGGGTGGGGATCGAACCCACGACCGAGCGATTATGAGTCGCCTGCTCTGACCACTGAGCTACCGCCCCGGAAAACGTGCCCCGAATCTTCGCGCACGATGCGGCCGACGGCCCTGAGCAGGCGATTCGCCGAGCGATCCCCTCGACCGCGATGGGAGCACCGGACGCGGAGCGCCGCCGCCGACGAGCTCCGGGGGAGAGGCTCGAACTCTCGACCTAGCGGTTAACAGCCGCTTGCTCTGCCAACTGAGCTACCCCGGAAGGATCTGAGCGGGCCATCCTAGTGGCTCAGACCCGCACAGCAGTAGTCGTTCCCCCACGGCCGATCGAGTGATCGAACGTCATGGTTCGGCGCCAGGTGCGGGCCCGGCGCACTCAGCCGTCGTCGAGGTAGTCGCGCAGCAGCGCACGCCGTTGCGGTTGTCGCAACTTGGCGAGGGTCTTGGATTCGATCTGCCGGATCCGTTCGCGGGTCACGCCGAAGTGGCGCCCGACCTCTTCCAGGGTCAACGGTGCCCCGTCGGTGTCGAGACCGAACCGCATGCGCACCACCTGCTGTTCCCGTTCGCTCAACTGGCCGAGCGCCTGCTCGACGGCGCGGTTCAGCATCTGGCGGGCGGCCTCGTCCTCGGGGGCTTTCGCGCCGACGTCCTCGATGAAATCCGACAGCAACGCGTCGTTGCCGTCGCCGACCGTGGAGTCCAACGACAGCGGATCCTGGGCGACCCGGAGGATCTCGCGCACCTTCTCCGGCGTCATCTCGACACGCTTCGCGAGCTCTTCGGAGGTGGGTTCCCGCTTGAGCTCGACGACCATCTGGCGTTGGATCCGGGTCACCCGCGTGATCGACTCCATCATGTGTCCGGGGATCCGGATCGTGCGCGACTGGTCCGCGATGGCGCGGGTCACCGACTGGCGGATCCACCAGGTCGCATAGGTCGAGAACTTGAAGCCCTTGGTGTGGTCGAACTTCTCGACCGCCCGCATCAGCCCGAAGTTGCCTTCCTGGACCAGGTCCAACAGCGGCATGCCCCGGTTCGTGTAGCGCTTCGCGATCGACACGACCAAGCGCAGGTTCGCCTGGACCAACTCGTCCTTGGCACGCTCCCCGTCGCGGGCGAGACGCTCGAGTCGTCGGCGTTGGGCGAACTCGAGCGAACCGGCCACGCCGGCCGCTTCGGCGTCGGCGAGTTGCTCGGCCGCTCTCGACCCCTCGGCGATGCGCGTGGCGACGGCCACCTCTTCTTCGGGCGTGAGCAGCGGGACGCGGCCGATCTCCGCGAGGTAGGTGCGGACCGAGTCGGTACCCGAGGGACTGCGGGTCGTGCGCGACGACGTCGGATGGGTGCGACGCCGTCGCCGGACCGCGACCTCGTCCGCGTCGACCAGGGGGACCGCCTGTTCATCAGGACTCGGGGCTGGGCCCGACGCACCGTCGGGGAGCGTCTCGGCGATCGCGGCCGGTGCGGCGAGGTCTTGGTCATCGGGCGTGGAGAGATCCGGACCGGTGGGCACCGTCACCCGCGACCCCCCGCCGCTCCACGACGCGGCCGCCGCGCCGACAGCACCGCAACAACATCCGGCCCGTACGTGGCGGAATCCGAACGGTCACACCCGATCTGGATCCTGATCACGCAACCAGCGTACCAATTCGTCGCTTTCGACCAGGACCGAAATCGGCTCGGCCCGCAGGTGCTCGAGCTGGAGTTTGAGCCAGGTGACCGAGGGTGAGAACTCGAGCGGATCGGCCGAACGGCGGGCGCGTCGCTCGAAGTCGAGCAGCGTCCGCCGACCCGCCTCGGCCACGAGCCGGGTCGCGACGTCGAGCGGTTCGGCGTCGCCCGGTTCCACGGCGAGCGCGGCCAACAGCTCGGCGCCGTCGGGGTCCAACAGCGCTGCGGCCGCGTGCACGTCGCCGCCCGCGGCCACGAGCGCGCCGTACACGTCGCGGTGGACCGGATCGGCGAACAGGACCGCGTCGACCAGCGTCGTCATCTCGGACCCGCGGTGCACGGCGAGGCGCAACGCCTCGATCTCGACCCCGGCGGGACGGCCTCTCGGTCTCGTGGGGCGGACGTCCTCGCCGGCGAAGGGATCGTCGTCTTCGCGAGGCCGTTCACGTCGAGGCGCGTTGCCGTTCGTTGCGGCCGGCGAGCCGGAGGGCGCGAGTCCGCCCCGGGCGATCCGGGCCCTGAGCTGGTCCGGGTCCAGTCGGCAACGGTCCGCGACCTCCATGACGTACGGGTCCCGGACCAACTCGTTCGGATGTTCGGCGATGACCGCGAGCGCCTTCTCGGCCACCCTGGCCCGCCCTTCGGCCGTGCTCGGGTCGCCGCCGGCGAGCACGCGCTCGACCCGGTAGGCGAGAAACGGTCGCGCGCCCTGGACCGCCGCTCTCAGCGCTTCGGGATCGCGACGTGCCAGATCCGCGGGGTCCACGCCGGCGGGCAGGTCCACCACCGACACGTCGATGTCGTGGGTGTGCTCCCACGCGTACACGCGATCGGCGGCGGCCTTGCCGGCCGAGTCCGGGTCGAACGCCAACACGACCCCACGGGCGAACTTGCGCAGCATCTTCACGTGGTCTTCGGTCAGCGCGGTGCCACAGGTGGCGACGGCGCGGTCCAGCCCGGCGGCCGCGAACCCGATCACGTCGGTGTAGCCCTCGCAGACGATGACCTGATCGGTCGCGACGATCGACGACTTCGCCCAGTTCAGCCCGTAGAGCACCCGCGACTTGTGGTACAGCGGGGTCTCGGAGGTGTTCCGGTACTTCGGTCCCTCGGCCCCGGGCATGACCCGCCCGCCGAAGGAGACCGGGTCGCCCTGCGCGTCGAAGACCGGGAAGAGCACCCGGGCCCGGAAGAAGTCCTGGGTACGTCCCCGCCGGTTGACGAACACCAGCCCGGCTCTGCCGAGCGCGTCGCCGTGGGATCGCAGCGCGCGAGCGAGCGCATCCCAGTCGTCGGGTGCCCAGCCGATCCGGTACCGCCGCACGGTGTCACCATCGAAGCCCCGGGTGCGCAGGTACGAACGTGCCGGGCCGGCGTCGGGCGAGTTGAGCAGCCGCTGGTGGTACCACTCGACCGCGTCCTGCATGGCCGCGACCAGCCGGGTGCGTTCCCGTCGGCCTTCGGACCGGGAGCGTTCGTCGTAGCGCAGGGTGATCCCCGCGCCGGCTGCAAGGGTCTCGACCGCGGTGGCGAAGTCGAGATGCTCGATCTCCATCGCGAACGTGATGGCGTCGCCGCTCTTGCCGCACCCGAAGCAGTGGAAGAACCCCTTCTCAGCCGACACCGAGAAGCTGGGCGACTTCTCACCGTGGAACGGGCACAGACCCATCCACGACGCGCCCACGCGCTTGAGCGCGAGGTGACGGCTCACCAGCGCCACCAGATCGGTTGCTTCCCTGACCCGGGCGATGTCCTCGGCGACGATCCCCACACCTCAGATCATGCCAGGTCACACGCGGGGCGGGTCAGCCGCCCAACACCGCCTGGGCAGCGGCGAGCCGCGCGATCGGCACGCGGTAGGGCGAGCACGACACGTAGTCGAGGCCCGCGTCGTGGAAGATGCGGATCGACTCGGGGTCGCCTCCGTGTTCGCCGCACACGCCCAACTTGAGCTTCTCTTTGGCCTTGCGGCCTCGCTTCGCCCCGATCTTCACGAGTTCGCCGACGCCGTCTGCGTCGACCGTCTCGAAAGGATTCCGCTTGAGCAGCCCTTTGGACAGATAGGTCTTCATGAGGCGGCCCTCGATGTCGTCCCGGCTGAAACCGAACGTCATCTGGGTCAGATCGTTGGTGCCGAAGCTGAAGAAGTCGGCCTCGGCGGCGATCTCGTCCGCGCACAGCGCCGCCCGTGGCGTCTCGATCATCGTGCCGATGAGGATCTTGGGCTTCTTGCGCCGGCCCTGGGTGGCTTGCGCGATCGCGTCGGCGACCCAGCCGCGGGCCTCGGCCAGCTCCGGTCGGGAAACGGTGAGCGGGATCATCACCTCGACGATCGGCTTGCCGCCGGCGTCGAGCCGGTCGAGTGCGGCTTCGACGAGCGCTCGGACCTGCATCGCGTACAGCCCCGGCTTGAGCATGCCCAGACGTACCCCCCGAACGCCCAGCATTGGGTTGAACTCGTGCCACGAGCGCGCGGCCTCCAGCAGCTTGGTCTCGCGCTTCGACAGGCCCTTGGTCGCGGCCTTGACCTCGAGCGCGCCGAGGTCGGGCAGGAACTCGTGCAGCGGCGGATCGAGCAGCCGGACCGTGACCGGGAGGCCGTCCATCGCCTCGAGGATCGCCGCGAAGTCCTGCTTCTGGACCCGGTGCAGTTCCTCGAGTGCCTTGGCCTCGGCGGCCGGCGTGTCGGCCAGGATCATGCGACGGACCACCGGGAGGCGGTCCTCGGCGAGGAACATGTGCTCGGTGCGGCACAGCCCGATGCCTTCGGCGCCGTAGGAGCGGGCGACCGCGGCGTCTTCGCCGTTGTCGGCATTCGTGCGCACGGCGAGCTTGCCCTTGCGGATCGCATCGGCCCACTCGAGGATCGTGTCGAATTCGGCGGGGGGTTGCGCGGCGACGAGTTCGACCTCGCCGACGACGACCTCACCGGTGGAGCCGTTGATCGAGATCAGATCGCCTTCGGTGACCGTGACGTCGCCGACCGTCGCCTTCTTCCCGGCGATGTGGACGGCTTCGGCGCCGACCACGGCGGGGATCCCCCAGCCCCGCGCGACGACCGCGGCGTGGGAGACGAGCCCACCCCGGGCGGTGAGGATGCCCTGGGAGACCTGCATGCCGTGCACGTCGTCGGGCGAGGTCTCGTTGCGGACGAGCACGACCCGGTCACCGTTCGCGGCCGCGGCGACGGCACGGTCGGCGTCGAAGATCGCCTTGCCCACCGCCGCGCCCGGCGACGCCGCCAGCCCCTTGGTGAGCACGTCGACCTGCTCACCGCCGAACTGCGGGTGCAGGACCTGGTCGAGATGATCGGCGGTGATCCGCTGCACCGCTTCGGCGCGGGTGAGGCCGATGCGTGAGTCGCGGGTCATGTCGACGGCCATCTTCAGCGCGGCCCGGCCGGTGCGCTTGCCCACCCGGGTCTGGAGCATCCACAGCTTGCCCTGTTCGATCGTGAACTCGGTGTCGCACATGTCGCGGTAGTGCCGCTCGAGCCGGTCGAAGATCACCAGCAGTTCGTCGTGGATCTCGGGAAACAGCGTGCCGAGTTCGTCGAGGTTCGCGGTGTTGCGGATCCCGGCGACCACGTCCTCACCCTGGGCGTTGACCAGGAAGTCGCCATAGGGCCGGTTCTCGCCGGTCGCGGCGTTACGGGTGAATCCCACACCGGTTCCCGAGTCGTCGTCACGGTTGCCGAACACCATCGCCTGCACGTTCACCGCCGTGCCGAGATCGTGGCTGATCTTGTCGCGGGTGCGGTACGCCACGGCCCGGGGGGTGTTCCACGAGGCGAAGACCGCCTCGATCGCGCCGCGGAGCTGGTCTCTGGGGTCCTGGGGGAACTCGTTCCCGGTCTTGCGCTTCACGAGCGACTTGTACGAGCTGCACAGCTTGCGCAGCGTCGCGGCCGAGAGTTCCGCGTCGCTGGTCACACCGGCGGCGTCCTTGGCCTTCTCGAGCGGTTGGTCGAACGCTTCGCCGTCGATGCCGAGTACGATCCGGCCGTACATCGCGATGAACCGCCGGTAGGAGTCGTACGCGAAGCGTTCCTGGCCGGTCGCCTTCGCCAGGCCCTCGACCGATGCATCGTTCAGCCCGAGGTTGAGTACGGTGTCCATCATCCCCGGCATCGACACCGCGGCCCCCGAGCGGACACTGACCAGTTGCGGGTCGTCAGGGTCGCCGATGCGACGGCCCATCGCCTTTTCGAGCTTGGCGACGTGTCGGTCGATCTCGGCGTCGAGCTCCGCGGGCCATCCGTCTGCCAGATACGCCCGACAGGCGTCGGTGGTGATCGTGAACCCCGGCGGCACGGGGAGTTCCAGCACCGACGTCATCTCCGCCAGGTTCGCCCCCTTCCCTCCGAGCAGGCCCTTGAGCTGCATGGGTGGGCGTCGGTGCTTGTGACCGAAGGCGTAGACGTAGGGCACGGATCTCTCCTCAGGGGTGTCGGGGGGACGGATCGGATCGGCAGAGACCGGGGTCGCCGGTGACGCCGAGCAGCTGGACCCGGATGCCGATCGGACCGGGATCGCCGGTGCCGGGCACCCGGGTACAGACGAGTGCGGGCACGAGCATAGAGGACCGGCCCTCGGCGACCGGCCGCCCCGCGGGCACCAGGTCGGTGGGCGCGCTACCTTGACCGTTTCGATCGATTCGTGAGTACAAGGACGTGCCGATGGCCCCGACCAGGGAAGTGCAGGACTTCCTCGACCTGATCAACGGTCTCGCCATGCCGCCGCTCGCCGAGCAGGGTCCGGAGGCTGCACGGGCGGGCTACGCGCAGCTCGCGACGACCGAGGGCCCTCAGGTCGCCGCCGTTCGAGACCACACCGTCACCGGCGGCCAACACGGCGACTTCGCCGTGCGCAGCTACCGTCCCGCCGGTTCCGACGCCGCCGACACGTTCGGCTGCCTCGTGTGGATCCACGGCGGCGGGTTCGTCATCGGCGACCTCGAAACGGCGGACTCCACCTGTCGGGTGCTCGCGAACGAAGCAGACGTCGTGGTGGTGAGCGTCGACTACCACCTCGCACCGGAACACCCCTACCCCGCCGCGATCGACGACGTGATCACCGCCCTCGACTGGGTCGTGGCCCACGCCGACGACCTCGGCGTCGACGCCACCCGTCTGGCCGTCGGCGGCGATTCGGCCGGCGGGAACCTCGCCGCGGTGGCCTGCCAACTCGCCCGGGCCGCGCACTCCCCGACGATCGCATTCCAGCTTCTCGTCTACCCGGCCGTGGATCTGGCTGAGGACCACCCGTCGCGTCGCGAGAACGGCGAGGGCTACTTCCTGACCCAGGAGACGATGATCTGGTTCGGGCGCCAGTACCTCGCGGGGCGCGACCCGGCCACCCCGAGGGTCTCGCCGCTGCTCGCCTCGGACCTGTCGAAGCTGCCTCCAGCGATGGTGATCACCGCCGAGTTCGACCCGCTGCGCGACGAAGGTTTCGCCTACGCCGATGCACTCGAGGCCGCCGGGGTGCCCGTCGAGCGGGTCCACTTCGACGGCGAGATCCACGGGTTCTTCGACTTCGACTTCCTGCCCGACTGCGCCGTCGCCCGCAGCCGGGCAGCCACGGCGATCCGCGCGGCGCTCGACTCGCGTTCGTGACCCGACGCCCCGCGCGGCTCGCACGGGCCGCGGGCGGCGCCGCGCTCGGGACTACAGCCCCAGACGTTCGTCCAGTAACGCGACCAGCCCCTCGATGGGAACGCGATCCTGGGCCATCGTGTCGCGGTCGCGCACGGTGACGGCCCGGTCCTCGAGCGTGTCGAAGTCGACGGTCACACACAACGGGGTGCCCAGTTCGTCCTGGCGGCGGTAACGGCGCCCGATCGCCTGGGTCTCGTCGTAGTCGCACATCCACTTCGGCTGGACCAGACCGAGCACCTCGTTGGCGACACCGGAGAGTTCCGGCTTCTTCGACAGCGGCAGCACCGCCACCTTGTAGGGGGCCAGGCGCGGGTGCAGCCGCAGCACGGTCCGGGTCTCGCCGCGCACCTCTTCGGTGTGGAACGCCGAGAGCAGGAACGCCATCATCGTGCGGGTCGCACCGGCCGCCGGTTCGATCACATAGGGCCGGTACCGTTCGCCGGTCGCCTGGTCGAAGTAGTCGAGCTTCTCCCCCGACGCGCGCGCGTGGGCGGTCAGGTCGTAGTCGCCCCGGTTGGCGATCCCCTCGAGCTCGTCCCAGCCCCAGGGGAAGGCGAACTCCACGTCGGAGGTGGCGAGGGAATAGTGGCTCAACTCGTCGGAGTCGTGGGCGCGGAGCCGCAGCTCGGACTCGGGAATCCCCAGCTCGGTGTACCACCGGAACCGCATCTCGCACCAGTAGCGGTACCACTCGTCGGCGTCGGCCGGCGGTACGAAGAACTCCATTTCCATCTGTTCGAACTCGCGGGTGCGGAACACGAAGTTGCCGGGCGTGATCTCGTTGCGGAACGACTTGCCGATCTGGGCGATCCCGAAAGGCGGCTTCTTGCGTGAGGTGTTCAACACGTTCGCGAAGTTCGTGAACATGCCCTGGGCCGTCTCGGGGCGCAGGTACGCCTCGGTCGACGCCGACTCGACCGGGCCAGCGTGGGTCTTGAACATCAGGTTGAACTGACGGGCCTCGGTGAAGGTGCCGCGCGCACCGCAATTGGGGCACACGTCGGGGTCGTCGAGCTTGTCGAGACGGAACCGCTCCTTGCAGTTGCGGCAGTCCACCAGCGGGTCGGTGAAGTTCGCGAGGTGCCCGGACGCCTTCCACACCTCCGGCGACGACAGGATCGCCGCGTCGAGACCGACGACGTCGTGGCGGAGCTGCACCATCGAGCGCCACCAGGCGTCCTTGACGTTGCGCAGCAGCAGCACGCCGATCGGTCCGTAGTCGTAGGTCGAGCGGAAGCCTCCGTAGATCTCCGCGGAACCGAACACGAAACCGCGTCGCTTCGACAGGTTGAGGACGGCTTCCATCTTGGCTTCCGCCTCGTCTTGGGACCGGGCGACCGTGGGGCTGCTCATGGGGACCCACGGTAGTGGTCGACCCCACGAGTCCCCAGCGTCGTTGGCATCGACCGGTGCCGCCCGGGAACGATCGCCGCGCTTCGACCGTCGTGCTCTCGCCCGGCAGGTAGCGTGCAACGGGTGAGCTACCAGGCCTACAACATGCCGCCCCCCGTGCCCGTGGACCCGACCGACGTCGTCGGCAAGCGGATCGGCGCGTGGTTCATCGATGCGGTGATCTTCGTCGTGGTGACCTTCGTGGTGATGAACATCGCCGGCTACGGGCCGAACGTCACCCAGGTGTCCGTGGACACCGTGAACGACTGGGCGATCGCTCAGGGGCATCCGTTCACAACGCAGAGCGAAAAGCAGAATGCCGGACAACGCTACTGCCAGGATGTGCTCGGGTTCGACGAGTCGGGCACCGACGGTTTCGATCGGCTCTGTGCGCCGGTCGCCGGCGACGGGGTGGTGACGATCAGCCACATGAGCCGCTTCTACGCCCTGTTCGGCATCCTCGCCGTGGTGTTCATCGTCTACCAGGGACTGCTCGGGGCGAGCATCGGCAAGTTGGCGATGGGCCTGCGGATCGTGAAAGCCGACGGGAGACCCGCCGGCATCGGCGCCTCCGCGCTCCGCACGCTGCTGTGGGTCGTCGACGCGATCACCTGCGCCCTGCCGCTGGTCGGTGGCATCCTGTTGTTCACGACCAAGGGCCACCGCCGCGTCGGCGACATGGCGGCGGGCACCTACGTGGTGCCGGCCTCCCAGGTGGGCCATCCGGTGATCCTTCCCGGCCAGGCCGGATGGGGCACCTACGCCTCGGGTCCGTACCAACCGATGGGGCCTCCCGCCGGCTACGGCCAACCCGGCCACGGCCAACCCGGCCCGCCGGCCGGAGGGCCACCGTCGTACCCTCCCGCGCCGTCGGGCATCCCGGCACCGTGGGCGCCGAGCGGACCGGGTACCGGTGGGCCCTTCGAAACCGGCGGCACCGATCCCGCAGCGCCGGGCACCGCCGATTACGAGGCCGACAAGCCGATCTGGGACGAGGCCCGCAACGCGTACATCCAGTACGACACCGAACGCGCCGAGTGGCTCGAGTACGACGACTCCGCCAAGGAATGGAAACCGATCAGCACCTGAGTCCCGCCTCAGAACACCGCGACCGACCGTAGGCGCCGCTCCAGGTGCTCCTCGACCGCACGGGTCGCCACCCCGGCGAACTCGGTGAGGGCCTTGGACGCGGGCCGCTCCAACACCTGGTTCAGCCGACCCGACAGCACGTCGTCGAAGATGCCGAGCGCCCCGGGCGAGATCGGGCCGCCCGTGCGGTGCGTCCGGCACAGCGCACCGCCGGCCGGCAGATCGAAAGCGACGAGGTCGCCCACCTCGCCGCACACCGCGCAGCGGTCGGTGACCGGGCGGACCCCGTCGTGGGCGAGCAGTTTCGCGAAGAACGCCGGCGTCACCGCCCGACTCCCCGTCTCGTCGAGGGTCCGCAGCGCGCCGGTGAGCATGCGGTAGTGACCCGCATCGTGCCCGCCTTCCTGGGACACCTGGTCGATCACCTCGAGCATCGTCACCGCGTCGCGCAGCAGATCCAGGTCGCTGCGGATCGTGGCGAACACCTCGACCCGTTCGGCCTGGGTGATCACGTCGAGGTTGCGTCCCTCGTAGCACTGGATCGCCACGTGCGTGGTGGGCTCCAGCCGGGCCCCGAACTTCGAGTTGGTCTTGCGAACCCCTTTGGCCACGGCCCGCACCTTGCCCCGCGTCTCGGTCACCAACGAGATGATCCGGTCCGCCTCGCCGAGCTTGTGGGTGCGCAGCACCACCCCGCGCTCACGGTAGAGCGGCACGATTCACCCCACCCCGCCGAAGCGGCGCTCCCGGGCCTGGTACTCCCGGACGGCGTCGAAGAGATGCTCGCGCCGGAAGTCCGGCCAGAGCACTTCGGTGAACACCAACTCGGAATAGGCGAGCTGCCAGAGGAGAAAGTTCGAGATCCGGAACTCGCCCGAGGTGCGCACGACCACATCCGGATCGGGGATCTCGGGTGCGTACAGGTGGCGGCGGATCGCCCGCTCGTCGATCTTGTCGGCCCGCACCCCCTCGGCGACCAGCGCCCGAACGGCGTCGACGATCTCGGCCCTGCCGCCGTAGTTGAAGCACACGTTGAACGACATGCGGGTGTTGTGCCGGGTCTGGGCCGTCGCCTCGTCGATGCGTTTCAGGATGCGCCTGGGCACCCGCCAGTTCGACCGGCCGAGGAACCGGATCCGCACACCCTTGGCGTCGAGCTCGTCGGTGTGGCGCATCAGGATGCCCTCGTTGAAGCCCATCAGGTAGCGGACCTCGTCGGGCGGGCGCTTCCAGTTCTCGGTGCTGAACGCGTACACGCTGAAATGGTCGAGGCCCAGCTCGAGCGCCCCTTCGACCGTGTCGAACAGGGCGTCCTCTCCGGCGGCGTGACCCTCGGTGCGCTTCAGCCCGCGCTGCTGCGCCCAGCGGCCGTTGCCGTCCATCACACAGGCCACGTGCCGCGGGATGCGCTCGGGGTCGATGCCCTCGGGGAGCTGCAGCGTCACGTCCCCGACGTTACGGGGTCGGCTGGACGCGAGCGCGAATGACCGATCGCTGCGCCGACGCGCACTACCCGACGGCCTACGCGGCGATCATGCGGAGGTCGTCGAGTTGCCAATAGGCACGGAGCGACGCGATCAGCCCGGCGTCGGTGACCTCGTAGACGTACACGCCGTCGACGATCGCAGCGCTGCCGTCGGCGAACGTCGAGGTGATGGTGCCGACGTTCGCGCAAGCCGGCCCGGCCGCGTACGACTCGCGGATCGCGAAGCGGATCTGCGGTGTGGCGATGACCGCATCGTAGAAGGCGGCGATGGCCTCGATGCCGTGGTGGCCGCGGCCTTCGGGATCGAACGGCGACGGACCGACCGGGTCGGCGACGATCCCGTCCGGAGCGAACAAAGCCAACCACGCCTCCCGGTCACCGGCCTCCACCGCGCCGATCGACGCGATCGCCGCCCGACGCGCCGGATGCGACGGATCGAGAGAAATACCTTCCATGGCCCCAGTCTGGCAGTCGCCTGCGGCGGCGTGCGACGAGTCCCGACCGACCGAGGTGACCCCGTGTCGTGTCACCCTTCCCGGTACCCTTGCGAGGATGCCCGACGAGGAGTTGCGTGAGTTGTCGGACGCGGCGCGCGACACCGTCGCCGCGCTCGACGAACTCACCACCGACCTCACCGGCGGTGAACACCGCGCATCGCAACGCACCATGGCCGCCGCCGTCGCCGACGCGTTGGACCGCGAACGGCATCTCGTCGTCGAGGCCGGAACCGGTACCGGCAAGTCGCTCGCCTACCTGGCTGCGGCGGTGCGTTCGGGCCGACGGGTGGTCGTGGCCACCGCCACCAAGGCGCTCCAGGATCAGCTCTCGGGCAAGGACCTGCCCTGGCTCGTCGACCACGACGACGCCCCGTTCGACTTCGCCGTGCTCAAAGGACGATCGAACTACGTCTGCCGCCAGCGCCTCGCCGAGTTGAACGAGGCGCACGATGCGGGTCAGACCCAGCTGGAAGGGCTCGGCGGACGACCCTCGCCGGCCGAATTGACGGCGATCACCGCGTGGGCCGACCGGTCGGTCACCGGGGACCGGACCGAGCTCGACACCGAGCCCGACCCACGTACCTGGGCGGCGGTGTCGATGACCGCCCAGGAGTGTCCGGGAGCATCGAAGTGCCCGATGGGTGCGACGTGCTTCGCCGAGGCCGCACGGGCACGGGCCGCCGACGCCGACATCGTGGTCGTCAACCAGCACCTGTGGGGACTCGATCTCGCCAACGACCGGCAGCTCCTCCCCGAGCACGACATCGTGGTGATCGACGAGGCCCATCAGCTCCTCGACGTCATCTCGGCGACCGCCGGGATCGAGCTGAGCGAGGCACGGATCGCCGCTGTGACCGCGGCGGCCAAGGCGGTACTCGAGGAGCCCGACGCGCTCGCTGCGCTCGACAACGTCGCAGCCGACTGGAACAGCGCGCTGGCGCCGCTCGTCGGTGAGCGTCTCACACACGGCCCCAGCGGCGAGGTGGCCGACCTCGTCGCGCTCGCCACGTCACGGGCCGAGGCGATCCTCTCGCTGGTGCGCGGGATCGACCCCGGGGACCATGTGCAGGTGGCCACCCGCAGGGACCGGGCGGTGAATCTCACGTCGTCACTGATCGACGATCTGCACACATTCCTCAGTGGATCAAGCCTCGGTGAATCCGACGCCGGCGAACCCGAAGGCGCCGTGGTGTGGGTCTCGGGTCCTGCCAGTCGACCGGCGCTGTGTCGGGCGCCGATCGACGTGGCCGGCTTTCTCGCCGACCACGCCTGGGGTGACACGGTCGCCGTGTGCACCAGTGCGACCATTCCGCCGCTGTTCGTCGCCTCGGTCGGTCTGCCTGCTGACCGCACCGACGAGCTGCACCTGGCGAGTCCGTTCGACTATGCGACGAACACGATCCTGTACTGCCCGCCCGCGTTGCCGGCCCCCGGATCGTCCGGCTATACCGTCGCGCTCCACGACGAACTGGAAGCCCTGATCAGCGCTGCCGGCGGGGCCACCCTGGCGTTGTTCACGAGCTTCCGGGCGCTCGACGAGGCCGTGGAGGTACTGCGGGAACGGCTCGACGTGCCGATCCTCAGCCAGCGCGACCGGCCCAAACCGGCACTCGTCGCCGAGTTCACCGGCGACCGGTCGACCTGCCTGTTCGCCACCCAGAGCTTCTTCCAGGGTGTCGACGTGCCCGGCGACGCCTGCCAGTTGGTCACGATCGACCGGATCCCGTTTCCCCGCCCCGACGACCCGCTGCTGTCGGCACGGCGCGAAGCGATCGGCCCGAGGGCGTTCTCCGAGATCGACGTGCCCCGCGCCGCGACCCTGCTCGCGCAGGCCGCGGGGCGGCTGGTCCGGCGCTCGGACGACCGCGGGGTGGTGGCCGTACTCGACTCCCGACTGGCGACCCGACGCAGCTACCGCTGGGAGCTGATCAACGCGCTTCCCCCGATGAAGCGGACCCGTGACCGCGCCGAGGTCGAGGCCTTTCTCACCGAGATCCGCCCGCGCGTGTAGCCATTCTTTGAACAGTTCTCCCGTCCATGTGCCGAAAAGTGTTCAAAGAATGGTGATGAGGTGGTGGTGATCAGTCATGGTCGAAGCCGGTGACGGTGACCATGGCTCGACCCTCTGCGTCGGACGCGTCCAGGTCCACCTCGGCCTTGATCGCCCAGGCATGGGTGGCGTCGGGGTCGTCGATGATCTGTCGGACCGCCCAGGTCCGGCCCTGCTCGGTGATGATGCACAACGCGGGGCTGCGGGCGTCGCCGCCGATCTCGACCCGGTCGTAGGACGCGAAGTAGTCCTCGGCCGCGGCCTCCCAGCGGGCGGAAGTCCATCCGGCGTCGCCGTCGAGTTCGCCCAGCGTCGGGTAGTCGCGCCGGGCCAACAGCTCGACCCTGAGGAACAGCGCATTGCGGACCAGCACGGTGAAGGCCCGGTGGTTCGCGGTCACCGGTGGCGGCGGCGCGTCGGGCGGCGGCCCCGCCGTGGCGATGGTCTCGGGGTGCTGGAGCCGTTCCCACTCGTCGATCAGACTCGAGTCGACCTGACGCACCAGCTCGCCCAGCCAGGCGATCAGGTCGGCGAGCTCGTCATTCCAACGCTCGTCGGGAATCGTGCGCGACAGGGTCCGATAGGCATCCGAGAGATACCGCAGCAGCACGCCCTCGGAACGGGCGATCGCGTGGAAGCGCACGTAGTCGGCGAAATCCATCGACCGTTCGAACATGTCGCGCACCACCGACTTGGGCCGCAGCTCGTGGTCGGCCGCCCAGGGTTCCGATCGGCAGTACACCGCGAACATGGGTTCCAGCAGTTCCGCCAAGGGCTGGGGCCAGGTGATCTTGTCGAGTTCGGCGATGCGTTCGTCGTAGCCGACGCCGTCGGCCTTCATCTGCGCGATCGCCTCGGACTTCGCACGCTTGAGCTGGGACATGACGACCGGGCGTGGATTCTCGAGCACGGCTTCCGCGATCGAGACGACGTCGAGCGCGTAGTCGGGGTCTTCGGGGTCGAGCAGATCCAGTGCCGCGACGGCGAACAGCGACAGCGGCTGGTCGAGCGAGAAGGTGTCCTGGACTTCGTGGGCGAGGTGGTAGCGATGGCCCTCGGCGTCGGGAGGATCCTGCGGGACGAGGATCTCGGCGTCGACCAGCGATGCCTTGATCTCGTCGGCACGGGCGAGATTCTCGGCGACCTCGGAACGACGCGAATAGGGACTCTGCAACAGCGCGGCGAGCTGTGCGTCGGCGTCGCCGGAGCGTTCCAGCACCGACAGCACCATCGCGTGGGTCACCCGCAGGTGCCCCTCCAACGGTTCGGGGTAGGCGTAGACCAACCGTTCGAAGGTGGGCTTGCCCCACGACACCGTCCCGGGCGGCGGTTTGCGCGACCGTACGTTCCTGGGATTCTTGCCGCGGGCGATCGCCTTGGCCTCGGCCTTGGATTTCTCGACGGTGTGCTCCGGCGCGAGCGCGATCACCGTGCCGACCGTGTCGTAGCCGGCCCGCCCCGCGCGACCGCCGATCTGGTGGAACTCCCGCGCCGTCAACAACCGCGTCTTCTCGCCGTCGTACTTGGACAGTGCGGTGAGCACCACCGTTCGGATCGGCACGTTGATGCCCACCCCCAGCGTGTCGGTGCCACAGATCACCTTCAACAGCCCGCGCTGGGCGAGCCGCTCGACGAGGCGGCGGTAGCGGGGCAGCATGCCGGCGTGGTGCACGCCGATGCCGTTGCGCACGTAGCGCGACAAGGTCCGGCCGAAGCCGGCGGCGAAGCGGAAGTCGCCGATCTCGGCTGCGATCGCGTCCTTCTCGGCCCGGGTCGCCACGGCCATCGACGCAAGCGCCTGGGCGCGGTCGATCGCCCCGGCCTGGGTGAAGTGCACCAGGTAGGCGGGCGTACCACCGCCGGCGAGCAACTCGGCGACGGTGTCGGTGACCGTCTCGACCCGGTAGTCGTGCACGAGGGGCACCGGCCGGGTGGCCGAGACGACGTGCGCGACCTCGCGGCCGGTCCGCTCGGTGAGGTCGTCGACGAACGGCGTGACGTCACCGAGAGTCGCCGACAACAACACGAAACGGGTGTCGACCAGCTCCAGCAGCGGCACCTGCCAGGCCCAGCCGCGTTGGGGGTCGGCGAACCAGTGGAACTCGTCCATCACGGCGCTGGTGACCGGAGCGGCGCGGCCATCGCGCAGGGCGAGGTTTGCAAGGATCTCCGCGGTGCAACAGATCACCGGCGCGTCCGCGTTCACCGCCGCGTCGCCGGTGAGCATGCCGACGTGTTCGGCGCCGAAGTCGGCGACCAGTTCGAAGAAGCGCTCCGACACGAGGGCCTTGATCGGCGCGGTGTAGAAGGCACGTCCCCCGTGGGCGACCGCGTCGAACAGCGCCGCGCTGGCGATCAGCGACTTGCCCGACCCGGTCGGGGTGTTCACGATCACATGCGACCCGAGCGCGATCTCGAGCAGCGCTTCGACCTGCGCGTCGTAGAGGTCGTGGCCCCGTGTGGTCCGCACCCAGGCGGTGAAGACCTCGACGATCGTGTCGGGGTCACCGCCGCACGACCCGGCCAGCTCCGTCAGATTCGCGGGTTCCACGCTCCCTACAGGCCCAGCCGGTCGAAACGCTCGGGGTGACGCTGCCAGTTCTTGTCGACCTTGACGAACAGCTCCAGGTACACCCCCGGGTCGAGCTGCGCCCGCGCCCGCTTGCCGACCTCGGCGATCACCGAACCGCCGTGACCGATCACGATCCCCTTCTGCGACTCGCGCTCCACGAGGATCTCGCAGCGGATGCGCTTGCCTTCCCATTCGGTGACCCGGGTCGCCACCGAATGGGGCACCTCGTCGTGCAGCACCCCGAGCAGCTGTTCGCGCACCAGCTCTGCCACCCAGGTCGCCTCGGGCGTGTCGGTGACGACCTCGCGGGGATAGTAAGGCGGGCCTTCGGGCATGCGCCCGGCGAGTTCGTCGACCAGCGCCGCGACGCCGTCGCCGGTGCGCGCGGAGACCGGAAAGTACGCGTCCGCATCGAGTGAGCTCGCGGCATCGAGTTGCGCCGCGATCCGACCCCGATCGGCGAGGTCGCACTTGTTCACCACGACGATCGCGTCAGTCGGGAGCTGGGCGGCCACGAATCGGTCGCCGCGACCGAGCGGGGCCGTGGCGTCGATCACCAGGCATGCGACGTCGACGTCGGGTAGCTCGGCGGTGGCGGTGGCGTTCAGGTGCTCGCCGAGCGGCGTGCGGGGCTTGTGGATGCCGGGCGTGTCGACGAACACGATCTGGGTGGCTTCGCCGGTGACCGCGTCGGAGGCGTCGAGGTGCAGCACCCCGCGTACCGCGTGGCGGGTCGTCTGGGCCTTGTCCGAGGTGATCGACGCCTTCGTGCCCAGAATCCGGTTCAACAGGGTCGACTTGCCGACGTTCGGACGCCCGACGAGCGTGACGAAGCCACTTCTCACCTCGAGTTTTCCTTGGCGGCGCCGCGGGATTCCGCGCCGAGCGCACCGTCGTCGGCCTCCCCCTCCGACGCTAGGGTCTCCCTGGCCTCGATCCGGACCCGGGCGATGCGCCGACCCTGCATCCGCTCCACTCGGAGCTCGTAGCCGGGAACCCGGACGATCTCGCCCCCGATCGGCACCCGCCCCAACCTCGTGAAGATCAGTCCACCGACCGAGTTCCAGTCGCCTTCGGGCAGATCACCGTCGAGCACGTCGTTCGCATCGTCGATCGACAGGCGACCGTCCACCCGCAGGATTCCGCCCGGCAGTGGCTCGACGAGCGGATCCTCCACGTCGAACTCGTCGACGATCTCGCCGACGAGTTCCTCGATGAGGTCCTCCAGGGTCACCAACCCGGCCGTCGATCCGTACTCGTCCACGACGATGGCCATGTGGAACTTGTCGCGTTGCATCTCGGGAAGCAACACCGCGACCCGCTTGGACTCGGGCACGAAGTTCGCCCGTCGCACGATGTCGGCGACCGGCGTGTCGGAACGCCCGTTGCGCTCGGCCCGCATGAGGTCACGGGCATAGAGGATCCCGATGATGTCGTCAGCGTCGACCCGGTGCACCGGGATCCGGCTGTAGCCGTTCAACAGGATGATCTCCATGGCGTCGCCGACCCGCGTCGACGCCTCGATGGTGATCATGTCGGGACGGGGCACCATCACCTCTCTGGTGACCGTGTCACCGAACTCGATGACGCGGGCGATGTAGGCGCGCTCGTCGTCTTCGATCACGTCGTGCTGAGCGGCCTCGTCGGCCATGGCCAGCAGTTCCTCCTCCGACACGAAAGGCCCCTGCTGCAGACCCTTGCCCGGCAGCAGGACATTGGTGATGCCGATGAGCGCCCGGGCGACGATCCGCAGCGGCCAGAACCGGGTCAGCGCCCAGATCGGCCCCGCGCTGCGGAGTGCCGCCTCGTCGGTGTGCTGCACCGCCCAGGTCTTCGGCGCGGCCTCCGACAGCACGAATACCAACGCGACGTTGATGACCAGTGCGACGATGACCCCCGCCGCACCGAAGAGACGCTCCGCCTCGATCGTGATGAGCGCGGTCTGCACCGTCTGGCAGATCAGCACGACGAGGAGGAGCGAGTTCAGGAACGACGCCGGGTCCTCCACCAGTCGCCGGAGTCGCTTGGCGCCGCGACGCCCGGCTTCGTCGTGCGCGATCGCGCGGTTGCGATTCATGCGGGTGAGCGACGTCTCGGCGAGCGCGAGAAACGCCTGGATCGCCAGCAACACGATGATCACGATGATGATCAGGACATCGGCGCTCGAGGTCTTCGCGAACATCACGACGGAATCTCCGTCCCGGCAGCGACCGGGCGATGCACGACGGCGAGGATCCGCGCCTCCTCGGCACGCATCGCCACGGCGTCGTCGACGCCGGCATGGTCCCAGCCGAGCAGGTGAAGGATGCCGTGCACGCACAGCAGCGCCAACTCGTCGGCGAAGGTGCCGGCGTGGTCGGGCGCGTTCGTGGCCGCCACTTCGGGGCAGATGACGACGTCGCCGAGCAGGCGTGGAACGCCGACGGGCGCCGGATCGACGAACGCCGGGTCGCCCGGCACTTCGAGGGGGAACGACAGCACATCGGTGGGCCCGGTGCCGCCCAGATGCTCCCGATTCAGTCGGGTGATCGTGGGGACGTCCACGAGGGTCACCGCAACTTCTGCCGACGTCACCCCGGTCGCGAAGAGCGCGGCCTCGGCGAGCCGCTCGAGATCGTCGAGATCGACGGCGGGTTCAGTATCCGGAGGGCGATCGTCGGTGACGACCGCCTCGGGCCTCTTTCCGGACCGCCCATCGGAGTCCGTGGGCGACGGATCGGTCGTCGGGGTCGTCATCGCGGCGGTCAGTCCCCCACCTCGGCTTTGGCGTATGCGTCGACGATGTCCTGGACGATTCGATGCCGGACCACGTCGCGACTCGACAGGTGCACGAAGTCGATCCCCTCGATGTGACCGAGCACCCGCTCGAGGCCGACCAGGCCGCTTCGTCCACCGGCGACGTCGACCTGGGTCATGTCGCCGGTGACCACGGCCCGGGACGAGAACCCGATCCGCGTGAGGAACATCTTCATCTGCTCGTTCGTGGTGTTCTGGGCCTCGTCGAGGATGATGAAGCTCCGGTTCAGCGTACGGCCGCGCATGAACGCGAGCGGTGCGACCTCCACGGCATCACGTTCGATGAGTCTGGCGAGGCCCTCGGGCTCGCAGAAGTCGGCCAACGCGTCGTACAGGGGGCGCAGGTACGGGTCGACCTTCGCCATCAGGTCGCCGGGCAGGAAGCCGAGTCGCTCCCCGGCCTCGACCGCGGGACGACACAGGACGATGCGGTCGACGATCCGGGCGTTGAGCGCGTGCACCGCGGAGGCGACGGCGAGCCAACTCTTGCCGGTGCCCGCGGGACCGAGACCGAAGGTGATGATGTTCGATGCGATCGCGTCCACGTACCGCTTCTGACCCGCCGATTTGGGACGAACGGTGCGTCCGCCCGGCGCATGGAGCACGTCGGTCGAGAACACGGTGAAGGGTTCCTCGCCCGCTCGGACCAGGTCGATCGAGCGGTCGACCGTCGCCGCGTCGAGATGCTGACCGGCCTCGACGAGACCGAGCAACGAGCGGAACAGCACCGCGACGGTCTCGGCTTCGTCACCGTCGATGGCGATGACGTTGCCGCGCACCGACACGTCGGTGTCGCCGAACGCCGCCTCGATCTGTCGCAGGTACGCGTCGGACGGTCCGACGAGGGCCGCGACCTCGTGGGGATCCTGTACGGTCAGTTCGATACGGGTCGTACTCACGCACCTCCCAGCGTAATTGGCGCACCGTGGCGCGCACGACGCGCCTTTCGGCCGGGTCCCGGCCCCACGAGCGCATTCACCGGGCCACGACCTGTCGGTACAGCGCGGCCTGGCGTCGCGCAATGCGTCGCCACGAGAACTCCTCGGCCCGTGCGATCCCCCGTTCCGACATCTGTGCACGCAACTCCGGCTGGTCACGCACCCGCTCGATCGCGTCGGCCAGTGCACGCGCGTCGCCGTCGGGGACGATCACCGCAGCGTCGCCGGCCACGTCGGGAAAGGCGCCGACGTCGGTTGCGATGACCGGCGTTCCGCACGCCATCGCCTCCACGATCACCCGGCCGAACTGCTCGCGGACGTTGGGCTGGTCGATCGACGGGACGACCAGGACGTCGAGGCTCCGGTACCACGACGGGAGCTCGTCGTGATCGACGAACCCCCGGACCCGGGCCCGGCCCGAGAGCCCACGTGTCCGGATCGCCTTTCGCAGACGCGCCTCTTCCGGGCCAGCCCCGATGAAGTCGGCCTCGACGCCTTCGACCATGCCGAGCGCGGTAACCAGGGTGAAGACGCCCTTCTGTTCGGTGAAGCGGCCCACGTAGCCGAGTCTGAACGATGTGCCGCGGTCGGCCGGACGGGTCGCGGGGCGGAACGACTCGTCGTCGAAGCCGAGCCCAAGGTCGACCACGGCACCCTCGTAGTCCTTGACGCGCAGCACGCCGGCAACGTCGTCGTTGCAGGTGTGGATCGCCGCGGTGCGCCGTAGCACCCAGCGCTCGAACCAGCGGAACGGAGGCGGATAGCGCTTGAGCAGATTCTGCGCGCTGTAACAGACCACCGGGGCCCGGCATCCTGCGAGACGTGCGAGGAGCATCGTCTCGATCGTGGCGAGCGCCGCGGGCTCCTCGTGCACGTCGAGAACGTCGATCGACCGGTGCGCGCGGAGCGCTCGAAACAGCGACCACGGATGTGCAGAGAAACGAAAGGGATGGCGACCGAGGGTGGGGACCACGATGATGTCCTCGTCCGGGCCCGCATCGAGATCGACCATCGCTCCCCCTTCGTTCCATCGGCGGGGCGAGATCAGCGTCACCTCCACGCCTTCGTCGGCCAGCGCAGCCTCGCGACGACGCCATGCGGTGACGACGGCCGAATGGTAGATCCGCAGCACCCGGATCGGGGGCGGGGCGAGCGCGTCGCTCATGCCGCCGGCACGACTGCGGCCGCCGGGGCGGTCTCGCGGCGCTCGGCGATGCTCGCTGCGCCGACCGCCAGTCCCAGCATGAGAAAGGGCAGCGTGTTGGGGCCCGCCACCCAGAAGATGTCGAACGAGGCAGCGATCACCCGCGCGACCAGGCCGTACCAGGCGAGTTCTCCCAAGGGGGGCGGAGCACGGTTGGCGACCCGCAGGCAGGTCCAGATCAGGGCCAGGAACGCGATCAGCCCGATGATGCCGTCGCTCGACATCTCGTCGAGGACCAGGTTGTGGGGTTCTCCGGCCGGAGCGTCCGGCGACGTGAACCACTTCGGCCCGGCGCCGAGGGCGAGGTTCGGAGTGATCACGTCACTCCACACCGTCCGGTACGTCGTCTCACGCGAGCCGACCGACGAGAACTTGTACTCGTTTCCCGACCGTTCGTTCGCCTGGTTCTGGAAGCTCATCACCATCGCGGTGCCGAGACCGGCGGTCAGCAGCAGCACGAGCGGAACGAGCCGCCAGACGCGGCGGGTCTCGCGCTGCCAGGCATTGCGGATCAGGAAGATGAGGAACACCACGCCGAGCGCGACGCCTGAGCCCCGTGATTGCGAGGCCGCCAGGCCACCGGCCATCAGCAACCCCGCGACGACGACCAGCCAGAGCCGCCAGCGCAGGTGGCTCCTCCCGAAGTAGACACAGACGATCGTGCTCACGAGCAACGTGCCGATCGAGTTCTTCTGCAACCCGAAGGCGTACGCCGGTTCGAGGTCGTTGGTGACGGTGTCGATGATCGCTGCGACCGAGACGACGCCGGCCACCACCACCAGGGCACGCAGTGCCGGTGTGACCTTGCCGCGGTGCACCAAGGCGGCGCCGATGCACACCGTTCCGACGATCATCACCGCGCGGTGGGCCACCTCGACGAGGCCGGCGAACGTGAAGTGCGCGATCACCGACATGCTCACGACGAGGGCGTACGCCAGGGTCACGAACAGGATGCGCCTGAACGCCTTCGCCCGCCACGGCACGAACGGAAACGCCGCGAGCACCCCGAGAAAGGTCAACAGATCGGCAACACTCAAATCGATCGCGGCAGGGCCGACCCTCATGGTCGCGAACGACGCCGGGAAGGCGGCGCCGAGAATCAGCGACGGCCACAGCGCGCACGCCGTCAGTGCGAACACCCCGGCCATCACGGTCACCGCCATCCTCGTCGACGACGTCGCGACCCAGGCCGCGCCGAACTCGAGCGCGACGACCATGCCGACGAGTCCCGCTGGGCGGACGTCGGGAGCAGCGGTGGAGCGCTGGTGGCGGCCGCCGGAGGTGAGCATCGACATGAACTTGGGTGGACTCCTCCCGGGGACAGGCCCTGCCAGATGCTACTTCGGGCGCCCGCGACGTCACGAGATCCCGGTTCCCGAAGGGGTGCCAGGTGTGGCCCGGTAGCCTCGTCGGCCTGCCCGTCCCCCCATCCCGACCACCGATGCGCATCCGTCATCTCGTCTGTACCGACAACTTCGCCGGCGTCGAACGTTACGTCACGACCACATCGATCGAACTCGCCCGGCGGGGTCATGCCGTGGACGTGTTCGGCGGCGACGCGTCGGCGATGCGCGACGCACTCGAAGGCTCGACGGTCACGTTCGTCGAGGCCGCGAACCCACGGGAGGCGCTCGCTGCAACCCGACGCGCGCCGAGGCCCGATGTCGTGCATGCGCACATGACCGGCTCCGACCTGGTCGCGATCGCGACCCGGCCGCTGCTGCGAGCGCCCGTCGTCTCGACCCTGCACTTCGCGCAGGAGCGCGGGCACGACCTGGTCAGCCGGGCGCTCTACTCGGCCATTCCGCACCTCGTCTCCAGTGAGGTCGCGATCAGCGAATTCGTCGCCGGGGCGGTGGGGAGGAGCCCCACGATCATCCCCAACGGGGTGCCCGAACCCCGCGGAGCAGATGCTCCGGCCGAGCCGACCCGGAGCCGGGTCGTCCTCGTGGCCCAGCGCCTCGAACGGGAGAAGGCCACGGAGGTCGCCATCGGGGCATTCGCGGCCTCCGGTCTCGCGGGGAAGGGCTGGGAGCTCCAGGTGGCCGGGGACGGCTCGGAGCGGGCACGGCTCGAAGCGCAAGCCACCCGCGACGGCATCGACGCCGCGACTCGGTTTCTGGGTCGGGTCGACGATCTGGCTGCACGGATGGCCCGCGCCGCACTGCTGATCGCCAGCGCCCCGGCCGAGCCGTTCGGGCTCAGCGTGGTCGAAGCGATGGCCGCCGGTCTCCCCGTGATCGCCGCACGAGGGGGCGCCCACCGCGAGACGATCGGTTCGGCCACTCCCGAAACCCTGTTTCCGCCCGGTGACCACGGCGCCGCGGCGGCGCTCCTGCGTCGATTCGCAAACGACCCGGGCGCGCGGGCCGACCTCGCGGCACGGGGTCGTCGGCGCTACGACGACGCGTTCACGATTCGAGCGCACGTCGACGCGCTCGAATCGGTCTATGTCCGGGCCACGGCACGACGAACCACCCGCGCCGGTGACCGACCAGGTTCCTCCGCAGGCGGTCGACCAGCACCGTTCCGCTCGAAGCGCCCCTGACCCCTCGCATCGCAGGGCGCGCGTTCTAGAATGGTCGATCTGCCCGCCGGAGGGATCCAGCAGCCACCCATGACCGACTCGAATGCCTCACGAACCGGCGAGCCGTCGGCGACGCCCCCTGCGCTCGGCGGAGCGCCGGAGAACCTGCTCCGCCACTATGCCAACGTTCTCGTGCGTCGGTGGCGGTGGGTCGCGCTCGGATTGATCGTCGGGTTCGTCGCCGGGGTGATCTCGACGTTCGTGGTCACCGAAGCGCCGATCACGACGCGGTACTACAAGGCCACCAACACCCTCAGCCAGGCCAATCCGACCGCCGGTGGTGACGGCTCCAGCGGATACTCGCTCGGCCAGGCGGCATTGCAGGCCGAGTCGCTGACCCTGCTGGACAAGGTCGGCCAAGCCGTCGGAATGAGCCGCGACGACGTGTCGGCCTCGGTCGACGCCACGGTCCGGCCCAATGTGAACGCCATCGACGTGACCGCCATCGCCACCCAGCCCGAGGTGGCGGTTCGACTGGCGGACACCGCGGCGGAGACCCTCAGGTTCCTCGCCCAGGCCGACGCAGGCAACACCCTCGACGCGCAGCGTCAGACGCTCCAGACCCGACTCGACTCGCTGACCGACCAACGGCGCCAACTCGTCGCCGCGACCGGCGGCAGTCCGGCCGTCCAGCTCCAGCGAGCCCAACAGCTCAGCGCGCTCGAAGAAGACATCAAGAGCACCACCGAGCAGATCCAGAGCCTCCCCTCTTCCGCCGGCGCCTTCGCACTCCAGGTGCTCCAACCGGCGACGCCGATCGAGATCAACGCCCGCGGCTATGACTACCGGCGCAGCCAGAACCTCAACGCCCGCAGCCGTCTCGTCAATCCGAACACGGCGAACTCCTCCGCGCCGGACTTCGACGAAACCGACCTGTCGCGGAGCGCGGGGCTGTCGGACACGACCCGCATTCTGCTCGGGAGCGCCGCCGGACTGGTGCTCGGTCTCATCAGCGCCTTCGTGCTCGAAGCATGGGACGATCGGGTCCGACGTCGCGACCGCGTCGAAGAACTCACCGGTCTCGGCGTACTGACCGAGATTCCGCATCTGTCCAAGGAACTGGCGCGCGAGCACCACGTCGCCGTCGAGGACGAAGCCACCGGAGCGGCCGCCGAGCGCTTCAGAGCCGCGCGCACCGCGATCACCTTCGCCATGGAAGAGCACGACTCGGCTGCGGCGGAGTGGGCGCCCGTCCTCATGGTGACGTCCCCGGGGCCGGCCGAAGGCAAGACCACGACCGTCGCGAACCTCGCGGCCGCGTTCGCCGACGCCGGCTATCGGATCCTCGTGATCGACGGCGACTTCCGACGCCCGACGGTGCGTCGCTACCTCACGCCGGTCCCGAATCTGCTCTCGCCCGACGAGCCGACCGAGACACGGATCACGGGCGTGTCGTTTCTGGCGGGGCCACACGATGCGGCGACCCCCGAGATCGCCAACGACCGGCTCGCGAAGGCGGTCGCCACCTGGCGGACCGATTACGACCTGGTGATCCTCGACACGCCTCCGATCCTCACCACCAACGACGCCGTCGACCTGCTCGAATCGGCCGATGCCGTGGTGCTGGTCCTGCGGGCCGATCGGACGCGTGCCAACGCGGCGCGGCGCGTCGCCGAACTGCTCGGTCAGTTCCGCGCCACCGTGCTCGG
>Ga0182738_1001649_pt1 | contig 27645 bp, 20 predicted proteins | sample eDN5th30CBELigMG_FD_128876 | JGI IMG/M metagenome (GOLD analysis project Ga0182738, IMG submission 128876) | Enriched Miracle-Growth compost microbial communities from Emeryville, California, USA - eDNA 5th pass 30_C BE-Lig MG (version 2)... ...
CAAACCTGATCTCTGTGTCCTCCGTCCCTCTGTGTTTTCATCTTTTTTCTGGCGAATGATTTTGAAGTGAACGAACCTCATTCGTGAATCAAACAGATTAAATGGGATGGGAAGGAGTTCTCAAACAGACTCCTAACTCCTAACCTCCTAACTCCTAACCTCTTTCCCCTATGGTCCTCGACGATCTTGAAGCCTTGATCGCTACGGTGGAGCAGCTTTCCTATTCCGAAATGGGCCGGTCCGCCTATTTCTCCCGACTGGCGGAAGGATTGTGCCGCACTCTGCCATTCTCCCATGTTCAGATCTCGCTGTTTCATCGCGAAGGAAAGGTCATTCTGGCGGGAGGAGATTCCCTGCTGTCTCATGCTCGACCGCGTCCCGATCAGGCTCACTTGAAGCCGGGGGAAAGCAAGTACGACCGGCGTGACGGCGACACCGGCCAGGTTCATCTGGGGCTCGATCATTGTTTTGTGCCCCATGAGATTCTCCGTATTGAAGCTCAGACGGATGCTGAATGTCCGCTCGCCAATCACGTTCTTCAAGATCTCCTGGGAACGTGTGCCGTGCTGGCAGGAAACTTTCTGCTGCGAAATATGGGGCGTGAATTGCAGGATCGACTGTCGGATCAGCAACGTCTCGCTGCGATGATTTCACAGCTCTCCCAGGCGGAAGCCGGTTCGCAACCGGGAAGTGAATTCTGCCGGATTGTTCAGACCATGCTGGAAGTTGACCGGGTCTCTCTACTGTGGGTCGCTCCTCACTCCGCGCGGCTTTTGTTCACATCCGCTTCTGCCACCATTGCCCGGAATACCACTGCCGTTCGGTTGCTCGAACAGATCTCCGCTGAGGTGGGTCGCCAGGGGGAACGATTCGAGATTGAGATTGGCGGAATCAATTCTCCCGTCTCGCCCCGGTTGCGAAAGGAACTGGACGATTACGTTGAGGAAACAAGTGTTCGTCTGCTGAAATGGATTCCGGTATGCCGGAAAGAAACATCTCACAGCACGCCGATCGGTCTGCTGTTGCTGGAACACTTTTCAACAGACTGGCCGGTTGAGCGGCAGCAGCGCATCCTCGAGCTTGCGGAACCGCATGCGGTTCATTCCGCTCAGCGGGTTCTATCGGCATCGCGCGGATCATTCTGGTCACGTCTGCAAATTGCACTGGCCGACCGAAAAATGTGGTACGGAGGATGGTTGACTGCCCTGGCGCTCGTGGCGTTCTGCTTATTGGCGATTCAAAAAGACCTGGAAATTCCGGTAGATGGAGTCTTGCGACCGGCACACCGCGCCGCAGTCTTCGCCCCGATGCAGGGGGTCGTGGACCAGATTTCCGTTCGTCATGGAATGCACGTGGACCAGGGGGAGATGTTGATGACATTGCGAGCTCCCGATCTGGCTATCGAAGAACGTCGAATCAGCGGCGAGATCGCTACGCTGCGCAGTCGGCTGGAGAGTTTGAAATCGGCCCGTATCCGCAGTCGCGATTCGGGATCGCGGTCTAAGAATGAGACCGATCTCTCCGCTGAGGAATCGGATCTGGAAGCCCAGTTGAAAGGCTTTACCGCTCAATTGGCACTGATCCGTGAACAAACAGAATTTCTGATTGTCAAAGCTCCGCTGAGTGGGCAAGTCGATCGCTGGGATCTGAATCAGGCCTTGGCAGACCGTCCGGTCGCGCATGGTCAGTATCTGTGTGATGTGCTGGATGTGGATGGCGACTGGGTGGTGGAACTGAGCATTCCGGACGATGCGGCGGGCTATGTTCTCCGGGCTGAAGCACAGGGCCCTTGTCCGGTGTCCTATCTTTTTCGAACAAATCCAGACCGGAAATATGACTCTCGCATCGAAAGCATTTCCAACTCGGTGCAACTGGCCCAGGATGGTCGCCCCGTCGTGCTGGCACGTATGCCGGCGGCAACAGAGGGTGATCCGCAGTTCCGGGTGGGCGCCGGTGTGCTGGCCCGGATTCACTGCGGAAAACGCAGCATCGGATTTGTCTATTTGAGAGAAGTGATCGAGTTCTTTCAGCGGATCTTCTGGTTTTAGAGCAAGTTGCTCTGGCCTGGGCTCGCGCAGCACGCGTTTGACTGATGAACGGCGACTTGTCGCGTGGCGGAACGTGGCCGATACGGGGTGGATGCACTCTCATGGCCGTGGTATTTTGAGCGAGCTTCTTCCGTTTGCAGTGTGGAGGGTTTTTATGTTTGGTTTTCAATTCACAGACCAGGCACGGACTTGTTCGCAGCTCAGCAGAATCTCGCTCCGGCGACTGGCCAAAGTGTGCCGCTGCTCCGCGAGCGTTGCGTTTTGTCTGACGGTTCTGGTTCCGGCATTCTGCTGCCCGATCGTGGTGCGTGCCGGGGATCAGGTAGTGGTAAAAAATGTGTTGCTGCGGGTTGTGGATGAAGTGGAGGTTCCAGCTCGAGAAGCGGGAGCGCTGGCGGAGATTCTGGTTCGGGAAGGAGACGCTGTCACTTCCGGTCAACTAATTGCCCGCATCGACAATCAACCGCAAAAACTGCAGTTACAGCGAGCGAAACTGGAACTGGCCGTTGCCCACCGCGAACTCGAGAATCAGGCTCCCGTGGCGCTAGCTGCCAAGGCTGTCGAACTGGAAGAACAGGCCGCTCTCGAACAGGATTTAACGCGACGCATCGCTCTCAAAAAGTCAGAAAACCCCTATAAGGTTGACGCTGCCACCAAACAGATGGATGTCGCGAAAAATGAACTGGACCGGGCACTTCAGGCACGCAAGGAATTTGAAGCAAGCATCTCGGAATCAGAAATCGACGGACGGCGACTGACGTTTGAACACGCGGATCTCAGCTCCCGACAAGCCCGATTCGAACAGGAAATCGAAGTTCTGCTGGCGGAAGCAGAAACTCTTGCTTCGCAGACCCGCGCGCTCTCTATCGAACAGGCCAGGCTGCAACTTGATGATGCCAACGCCCAGCACGATGTCGCTGCGCTGCAGGTGAAATTGAAAGAGAACCAGGTCGATACCGCAACCGAAGCCCTGGAACGCCGGGAAATTCGATCTCCCATCGCAGGGACCGTCGTTCATGTCGCACGCCATACGGGAGAATGGATTGAACCGGGCGAGCCTTGCCTGCGTATTATGAACCTGAATCGATTACGCGTCGAAGGGTTTCTGCTGGCTCAATATGCAACCCGGGTTTCTCCCGGCGCCAAGGTTCAGGTTACCGTTGCTATGGGAGAATCTACTGCGGGGGCATCTACTGTGGGTGAATCTCAACAAGTGGAGTGCAACGGGATCGTGACCTTCGTCAGCCCGGAAATTGATCCGGTGAACAACGAAGTCCGCATCTGGGTGGAAATCGACAATGCGAAAAACCAGTTCCGTCCCGGCATGCACGGCTCCCTGACCATTGACGTTCCGTAGCTGTCAAACTTGTGTCGTCGTCCCTTCTCACAAATCCCCGCCCAGACTCTTCGCACCGTACCGGTTTCCATGTTCAGCCAGCAGGTGTTTGCCGTTCGCCACGATCTGGTGATCCAACCGATTCAGCAGGGGACACAGACCTGCTGGGTCGTCAAAGACCCGATTTCACGGAAGTTCTTCTATTTCAACGAACAGGAATACGCAATCTTCGCCTGGCTCGATGGAACGTGCTCTGTGCAGACGATCATCACCCGTTTCTGCAGGAAATTCCCGCCAATGCATCTTTCTCCTGCCCAGTTGTCGGAGTTTCTGTCCGAACTGGCCCGGGCCGACCTTTTGCAGGGGACCACGGGAGAAAAATCCGGTTCGAAAGCCCCATCATCAGATCATCCGCTCTCCCATCGGTTGGGCGAACTGGTCAGTAATCCGCTGGCGATCCGCCTTCCCGGTGTGAATCCATCCTGGTTCCTGAATATGCTGGCGCCGAAGTGCCAATGGATGTTTTCGAAATCGGCATTGGTCATGGCCGGTCTGCTGATCCTGACCGCACTGGTCTGCGCCGTTGTTCAATTCGAGAATCTGGTGGCGGCTGCTCCTCACCTGCGTGCAGTCGGGACATCACAGGTTCTGATGACGATTGCCGCTGCATTGATCGTCTCGAAAATCATTCATGAACTGGCACATGCCCTCACTGCCCGGCATTTCGGCGTTCGCTGCGAATCGATGGGAGTCCTGCTGCTGATCTTCACCCCCTGCCTGTACTGTGATGTTTCTGATGCCTGGCTGCTCGCGTCCCGCCGGGCACGCATCGCGATCTCGGCGGCTGGAATTTTTGCAGAACTGGTTCTGGCGGCAATCGCCACCCTGCTCTGGATGATTTCGCGGGACGATCCGACCCGGGCAGTTCTGCTGACAGTGATGATCGTCTGTTCGGCCAATACGTTGTTGTTCAACGGCAATCCGCTGATGAGATATGATGGCTATTTCATTCTGAGCGACCTGCTGGGGATGCCCAATCTGGCCGCGGAGTCGGTAGCCCGCATGACATCCAGGTTGCGAAGCTGGATCTGGGGTGAGCATCCCGGTGTTCGTCGTGAGGAGACATCCCGGGAACGAGTGCTCTTATGGGGTTATGGCCTGCTTAGTCTCGTCTATCGCCTGATGCTGATCACGGTGATTCTCTATGGAATTTATCGCTACCTTGACCATCTGGGACTGGGACTTCTGGGTGCGGGACTGGCTTTGATGGTGTCGATCACGCTCATGACAAAAACAGCCACAAATCTTTTGCGTCCTCCGGCCGGGTCAGCCGTTTGGGGAATAAACCGTTTCGGACGCCCCGCCCTTGTAATGGGTTGTCTGCTGCTGCTGATGATGATGGGATTGCTGCTGGTTCCGATTCCCCGACCGCTGCACGCCCCATTCCGGATTGAATCCAGGCAATCACGCGATGTGTTCGTTCCGGTGGCTGGACAACTGATCTGGACGGTTCGCCCCGGACAAACGGTGCGGGCTGGAGACCCACTTGCGGAATTGCAAAATCGGGCCCTGGATTCGGAATTGCAAAAGATTGACTTGCAACTGGCATCGCTGCGCAGCCGATTGCACAGTCTGGACGCACGCCGGGGATTGCTGGGCCATGCCAATGAACGGCCCGCGCTGGTCGAATCGATTTCCGGTCTGGAGAAAAAACGGACTGTTCTGGCCCGTGAAAAACAGGAACTGACGATTCGGTCTCCTTTGGACGGCGTGGTTCACGAACCGCCCAATGTGCCTGCTTCTCCCCCGGAAATCAGATCGGTCACGTTCTGGACCGGCACGCCGCTGGAACCCTGTAACCGCGACTGTTATCTCCCCCAGGGAACTCATCTCTGTTCGATCACCAGGGAGTCGGAAAAACTAGCAGTCTTGTATCTCAGTCAACAGCGAGTTCAGCATGTGCGCACAGGGCAGACCGTCCGCTTGTGGCTGCCGGGAATTTCCAGGAATGGTCTTGATGCGAAAGTGATCGAAATTGCCCCCGCTCCGCTGGATGAGATTCCTCGCGAATTTCTGGCCAAAAATGTGATTGCGCTGAATCCAGCTTCCTCTCCGGGAACAAGGCAACCCCAGGCACCAATGTACCGCGTCGTGGCCCGGATCAGCGCCACGAACGTCCCGCTGCCATTACGGGCAACCGGCCAGGCCGGCATCCGTACAACTCCCGCGACTCTCTGGAAAATCCTGAGGGAATCTGTCCACGAATCATTCCGCTTTTAGAGCGTGTTGCTTTGATTCATCGTTTTGCTGGTTGTCAGATTCAGCGAAACGATGAATCGACTGCGTCGCGTTCACTTCTTGACCGGCTTGAGTTGCCAGTGCTCATCAAAGAAGTCGGCAGCCACGATTTTTCCGGGAGTGTATTCCGTGGGCTTTTCGCTGAAGTCCACAATGGCCCAGTCCGGGATTTTGGGGGTCTGCCGGGCATTGTTCAGGTAATCGGCTTCTCGATAGGTCAATCCGCTGTTCAGGACGATGTACCGCTGCGTGTTCAGAGGATTCGGATGGATCAGGATGAGCGCCTGTTGAGCGGGATCGAACTTTTGCGAGCCCGCGACCAGTGATTCCCCCGACCACTTGATGGGCAGTTGCCCTGCAACTTGTTTGAGAATCTGATTACTGCCCGGGCAGCCCCAGAGAATCAGGTGGTGCTGGCGAATGTCTTCCGGGGTGACGTCCGTATCTTTCTTGATTCGCACGTCGCCGCGCATCTGGCGCCTCCATTCCCGGATGGCTCGGGCCTGTTCACTTTGCACCCAGTTTTTTACTGATGGATTGATGAACTCCCCCGTTGGTTCAACGAATAGAAACGAATCCATCAGGGCATCGTCAACCGGTCCTTGCAGGTTATGACGCTTCACCAGACTGGTTGCATCCTGAGCTTTAACGTCGATCTGTTTCCAACCGCTGGTCAGCTTTTGAAACCTGAGTTGTGCACTTCCATCCTGAGTGGCGGTGAATTTCTCCATCGCCTGCCCATCGACAGTCAACAATACCTGTTCACCCGCCTGCAAGGGGGAGTTGTCCTTCGTAAAGTCGACGGTGAAGTCGGTGACGTTACGTGTTTTCAAAGCCAGAGTACGTTCTATGGGGGCCTGACCTGTCACATCACCATCGACATAGGCTTCCTGCCAATGTTCTTCCAGACCATTGAGTGTCAGCCAGTCACAGTGGTTGTACTTCAGGCTGAAAGTGGAAAAATGAACGCTGGTCCGGCGCTGAGCGCGACCGGTTTTGGCCCATTCATCCATTTGTTCTGCGATGAGTTTTTTGGAATCGGGATGCAGCTTATGCGCCGTTTGTGGCCCGATGATGTAAGGGAATTTGAGACCCCGTTTCTCAGCGGCCGCCACCATAATATCGGCGGCCTTCTTCTGCCCATCGATCTCACCGCTATAGGCCACGACATGCGTATTGAACAGATTGTCCGCCAGCACATCGGCATCATACAGAGACCACATCCGCTGCTGATATTCCGGCGGAAGTAACGTCGGATTCTTGTCCATTCCCAGAAATTGTCGGGTTTCCGAGAACCCGGCACCGGGGTTCGCAGCAAACCACTTGCAGGGATAATGCACGGTGAAGTCCCAGCAGGCTGCTCCTCCCATGGAGAAACCCCGAACAGAAATACGATTCGAATCGACCTTGTAGTTCTCCTGAACATTGGCCAGTGCTTCAAACGTGTCGACCTCTCCGGCAAAACGATTGGCATTGCAGTACCGTCCAAAGGGATGCAGGACGATGCCCTTGGCCAGTTGATATTCTCCCTTTCCATGTAGCCGGTCATACAGGAACTGTAATTCCAATCCTTTTTCACTGCGGCCACGAAACCAGATATCGCAACGAACCGGCTGGCCTGCCGGTTGAACATCAGCCCCGATGACTAATCCATAGGGTTGTACCGAACCATCGATACGCGAGCGGTAACCCCGAACGACCAGTCCAGTCTGACTGGTCCAGCTCTGCTTCCCGTTCCGCAACTCGGCAGCACGTTGCAAACCGATCTCGAGGAGTTCGAGCGCGTGCTGCGGATCTTTTTCACCAAAGAAGACATCGTCTTCCAGAGCCTTGCGGACGGCTTCGGAAAAAATCTGCACGTCGGGCAGTAACTTTGCAGTTCGCAGGTCCCGACGTCGTTCGAGATTGGCGATTTCGGCAGTCAGTTCACCCAACCTGGCCTGCAATTTTTCTCGCATCTCCGCAGGAACGGGACGACCCGTGCCGGGAATGGGGCGCACCGCAGGCGGAGCGGTCGCGTTTTGTGCCACAGCCGGAATTGAGTACGCAGCCGACAGAAGAGACACAAGCAGGAGCAGAGTTGAACGACGAACACATTGTGTCATATTACAGGTTCCTAAAGAGTTGTGCACAATTCATCTTCATTTCTGTGCTTCACAATGAGCAGAGACCAGCACTCCGTCAAGGATCAGAGGGCCTCAACGATTCATCGTTTCGCCATTCGCTTATTCCCGTCCCCACAGACATTCCGCGATCCAGTCGAGATCTGTCTGCTGTTGCTGGCGTCCGAGTTCGGCGGTGGCAGCCCCAGCGGTGTTCAAGGCATTAAAGACAATCAAACGCATCACGCTGGAGAGTGGCAGACCCGGCTTTTGAGAGAGTGCCCGGGCAATCATGGGATGATTGCGATTGAGGATGACTTCGTTTTCTGCTGGAGCGTCGTTTTTGAAATGGGAATCAATCAGGCGTTGAAATCCACGAGGAATTTCACCCCGCTGTTTCATCTCATCAAACGACCGTGCCAGCTCATAACGCTCATTCAGAAACGCCATCACCGGCTGATCACGACGGAACGATCCGGTTAACACTTTGGCGTTGACGTGCGAAAAGAACTCTTTCCATTGCCCATCCAGTTCTTCCAGATCTTTCACTCCGAGGATGGCAGTGGCGAATCCAGGAGTGCTGGGAGTGGCCATCCGCAGATCGGTCTGGATTCCAGCGGCATTGTCATCGGCCACGCATTGTGCCAGCAGGGATTCTTCGAAACTGCGAAACGTCTGCACGCATGGAATATGATGTTCGGCAAACAGGCTGTTGATCCAGCGTTCCTGCCGCCGGTCCGTGTTATACCAGACCACCCGTTCCGCCTCTTCCTCATAAAGCGGATCGGCAGTGGAACGGCTCAAAATCTCATCCAATGTCAGCGGACCATGCGATGTGGGAATCCGGTAGCAGCGTCGCAGCAATGTCCGCAGACGGCCATTTTCCAGTGCCGCCCCTGCAAAGGAATAACGATGCCAATTGATCACCGCTTCCATACGGGCAGAATCGCTTTTTGAAAGAGTTTCGAAGTGTTCGAAAATCAACTCTTCCAGCGTGGACTTGATCCGTTCAAAATAGCCATCCCGGACCAGATCTTCCCGGCTGGTCGTGGGTGAGCAGTCATGCAGTTCCAGGCATCCGCGCAGGAATGTGGCCCATTGTGGGATCAGGTTCTGAATGGTACGTGAAATGACCATTCTCCGCACGGTGACCATCACCGTGGAACGACTGCTGAAGCCGGGAACACGTTGCGGCGTGACATACAGGGCCCCGGCAATGGACACTGGTTTTTCAATTCGAATCGGAATCACGTCCAGCGGCGCTTCATCGAAGTAGGCCTGAAGTTCCAGTTCTGTGGCTTCCCGGTCCTGAGAGGGCTCGAACCACGCTGCATGAATGACGTTCACACGTTTGGGATTATCGTTGAGGTAAATCGGAACGGGCAGGAAATCGGCATATTCACGAATCGCCTTTTCGATGGTGTCCGACTGCCGGGCCAGAAATTGGAACTCGGGTTTGAGCCCCAGCGTCACGGTGGTTCCCGGCACAAGACGATCGATCGTGGAAAGTTCGATTTCCGTTCCCGGGCCTGCTTCCCAGCGGACTCCGGTGGGAGCGTTTTCGTGCCGGCTTTCCACAATCAGGCGATCCGCCAGCATGAACGCGCTGAACAGTCCTACCCCAAACTGACCGATGAGATCTCCGCGATCCCCCATTGCTCCCGCCGATTCCGGCACACTCTCCGAGCGTTTGATCATTCCGGTAATGCCGGCCCCCACGGTCCCCAGGTACAGTTCGGCATCTTCGGGAGTCAGGCCGATTCCATCATCGCTGAAGGAAAGAGTTCCTTCACTGGGATTCTGGCGAACATCGATTCGGCCACGAAATTCGAGATCCGTGCGCCTCCGCCGCATCAGCGCATCATGCGCATTCTGGAGCAGTTCGCGGATGGGCGTATCCGGCCGGCTATACAGAGAAGCCCCCATGATGTCGATAACGCCAGCGATATCAACTTGAAACGGGATCTTGCGTTGCCAACTTGTCATCACAGCTCCAGACAGATCAAACCCGTCGACACATCAGCATGAGTGGAATCGTGATCCAGACCGATGATTCAGCGTCGACAAGAACGAGATAAAACGATCAGATGTATGGGATGAGACGCGGATTGGGAACCCTGCCCGTCGTTGCGTTGCTTGAATTTTACAAACTGGGGGAGTGATCGGGAGTCGGAATCAGAGAAGAGTGGTCAGGGAAGAGTGCCATGTGACGGCCTGGTTTCAGGGTGCGTCATCACGAAACGTCCTCCGTTACCGGACTTGACGTGAAGGGTAATTCGAATTTTTAGACTTTACAAAACAACAGGAATCTGAAACGGCATACACAGGTGCAACGTGGCCGGTTTGATTCGGCCCTTACTAAAGTGAATCATTACCAAAGTGATTGATGAGTCCCGAGGCTTTCTCCATATGAGAGGATCGGGAATGTTCGAAGCATTGAGAGAGGGGAAGTTTGTTGCTTGATTTTTCAATGCGCGGCGCCGAAGTCAAACGCCTCGCAGCAGAAGCACGGCATGATCCAGATGGCAACTGGAAACGCTGGGGAACCTATTTGTCAGAACGGCAATGGGGCACGGTCCGCGAAGATTATTCACTGGATGGCGAAGCCTGGCAGCATTTCCCGCACGATCAGGCCATGTGGCGTGCCTATCGCTGGGGAGAAGACGGAATTCTGGGCTGGAGCGACCGCCAGGGACGATTATGTTTTGCACTCTCCATGTGGAATGGCAGAGATCCCATTCTCAAGGAACGCCTCTTCGGACTGAGCGGTCCCGAAGGGAATCACGGGGAAGATGTCAAGGAATGCTATTACTATCTGGATGCGACACCAACTCATTCCTATGCTAAAGGACTTTATAAATATCCGCAGCAGGAATTTCCTTATGCCCGGCTGGTGGAAGAAAATCGAAATCGTACACGCCAGCAACTGGAATATGAGCTGACCGACACCGGGATCTTTGATGAAGATCGTTACTTCGATATCTTTGTGGAATACGCCAAGGCGGCACCGGAAGATATTCTTATCAAGGTGACTATTGCAAATCGTGGCCCTAAAGCCGCGATGCTGCATCTGCTGCCCACGTTCTGGTTTCGTAATACATGGTCTCATCCCAATCTGGGTGAAGAAACAATCCCCCGGCCTGTCATCGCTCAATTGGACCCGGACACCTTGCTGGCGGAACATGCCACCCTGGGCAACTTTCGGATTTCGGCAGCCCCCGGTCCGCGCGGAGCACGTCCACGCTGGCTGTTCACCGAAAACGACACCAATATCGGCCGGATGAGTTCTCCGCAGATCAAGCGCCCCGGCTGCAAAGATGCTTTTCAGTTGTATCTCGTGGAAGGAATGAAGCAGGCGGTTCACCGTCAACCGAAAGGGACCCGGGCCGCTGCGCATTATGTCTTGAATGTCCCCGCCAGAGGAGAAATCGAGCTGCGATTTCGACTCTCCAGAGAAGAAACCGCGCCGCGGGAGCCGTTCAGTCAGTCGTTCGAAACGGTTTTCGAACAGCGCATTGCAGAAGCCGATGCGTTTTATAATCTGAAGTTTGGAGGCGAGCTCTCTTTCGAAGAACTGCGTATCATGCGCCAAGCCAGCGCCGGACTGTTCTGGTCCAAACAGTTCTATTTTTATGCTGTGGAAGACTGGTTACGAGATGGCCCATCTCGGCCGGCATTTAATAAGCAGACGCATCTTCCCCGCAATGGTGACTGGGAACATTTATTTAATCGCGACATCATTTCCATGCCGGATAAATGGGAGTATCCCTGGTATGCTGCATGGGATTCCGCATTTCATATGGTTCCCTTTTCCAAGCTGGATATCGAATTCGCCAAGGAACAGCTTATTATGTTCCTGCGTGAATGGTACATGCACCCCAACGGGCAGATGCCGGCTTACGAATGGAATTTCAGTGATGTGAATCCTCCCGTTCATGCCTGGGCCTGCTGGCGAACTTATCTGCATACCGGGCCGCCGGGACAACGGGATCGGGTGTTCCTGTCTCGCGTATTCCAGAAATTGCTGCTGAACTTCACCTGGTGGGTAAATCGGAAAGACGTGCGCGGACGCCATATCTTCACCGGTGGTTTTCTGGGGCTGGACAATATCGGCGTGTTCGATCGCTCCAAACCGCTCCCCACGGGAGGACATCTGGAACAGGCAGATGGAACCGCCTGGATGGCCTATTTCTGCTCCAGCATGCTTTCCATCGCCCTGGAACTGGCAGACGGCAATCCTGCCTATGCCGATACCGCCTATAAGTTTTTTCATCATTACATCGCAATTTCTGAAGCGATGAACTCGCTGGACGGGTATGGACTCTGGGACGAGGAAGATGGATTTTATTATGACCATCTGCATGTGAACTCACAGAGTATTCCGCTTCGAATCCGTTCGATCGTGGGGCTGATTCCACTTCTGGCCGTTGATGTCATCGATGAACGGGTGATCAATCAGTTACCGGAATTCAAACGCCGCGTGACCTGGATGAAGAAACATCGCAAAGACCTGGGAACGTTCATGACATTCCTGGATCGCAGTGAAGACGAAGGGGCTGGAGAAGGTTTCTGGCTACTGGGACTGCCGACCCGGGAACGGCTGGAACGCATGCTGGGGTATCTGCTGGACGAAAATGAATTCCTCTCCGACTATGGAATTCGCTCGATGAGTAAATTTCATGGAGAGCATCCCTTTCGCTTCAATCTGCACGAACAGGATATCAACGTGCGATATGTGCCGGGAGAATCTGACAGCGTGATGTTCGGTGGTAATTCCAACTGGCGGGGCCCCATCTGGTTCCCCTTAAATTATCTGATCGTGGAGGCGCTGGATCGGTATCATCGCTTCTACGGCGACACATTGCGAGTGGAGTGTCCGACCGGCTCCGGCAACATGATGAATCTGGGTGAAGTCGCCGACGAAATTCGTCAGCGTCTCGTCAAACTGTTCCTTCCGGGCGAAGAGGGGCACCGTCCCAGCTATGCCCGTAGCGAACGCTTTGCGAATGATCCGAACTGGAACGATTACGTTTTATTTTACGAGTATTTTCACGGTGATACCGGCCGCGGAATGGGGGCCAATCACCAGACCGGATGGACTGCGCTGGTGGCTCCCATTCTGGAACATCTCGTTCGAAAAAGGTCGGCTGTTTCCTGACCTTCAACCCTCACATTCCCATGCACTCAGGGCTTTCGTTTTTTGACTTTAGCGTGGGAGGGTGAGGCTCTTGCCAAGCCGCAAACCAGGGAAAGCGTGATCTTGCTCACGGCTCAGCAGGAGCTCCGCCCTCCCGAAATTTGATCTGGTCCGGGACTTGATTTCACAGTTCCAATCCCCGTGGAATGCATTGCGTTTGATGTGAAGCGTTGCCATCTGGGAGTCACTGATCTTGCGGCTTTTGGGGTACTTATTTTCGTCGATAGTACCTGAGAAATCTTGGTGCGACCGACTCCAAAAACCTGCTCGCGAAGTTCCCGTTGTAAGTTGCTGAGACTCTTGCAAGTCCCTCGCAGGGGAAACTGTGGATCACCTCGCTCCGTCGGTTCGGCAAGAGCAAATTGCTCTGGCCTGGGCCCGCGCAGCGTGCGTTTCGACTGATGAAACGCAACTCGCCGCGTGGCGGAACGCGGCCCATGCGGGAGTCATGCACTCAAGGCGGTCGATCGCTTGGACCAGGTTTTGTTGATGATACTCCAGAGTCTTGCCCCCCCCTGGCGGCGCTGACGTCCGCTGGGCAACGGGTCGTTGCTTTGCAGTTCCTGAATACCATTTCGAATGGTCCGATCGGACAACCCGGTTGCCAGCGCCACCGCCGTGATCCCGCCATAGCCAAGTGCCATGGCTTCGCTCGCCACCCAGCGTCGCCGACCCCGCTCATCGAGATCACCGACGAGCAAGTTGAATTTGCGTTCCAATCCTTCGATAATCGCTGCATCCGGCATCCGGCCAGTATGACACAATTCACGCAAAATCTACTATCTCATTTCGGCAGGTTATTTGCGAACGATTCCTAAGCGCATTCGTGGGGAACTCCAGGCTGTAACGATCAGGGCGGGGGAGCCATGAAATCTCAGTCATAAATCTTATGAAAATGCTGAAAAGCGGGATCTCCCGGGGATGTCTGGTCGAAGAATAAGGATATGAGCCACACCTTCCATCATACCTGTTGTTGTCCCGATCATACGGCGCTTTTCATCGGAATGAGAGTTGATTGTTCGCAGTGATCGATCACAAACATTTCGACCTGATCAGCGCCCGGGACACCCCCGGGTGTTTTTGTTGGTAGAGTTCATGGAGGCAGCCCGCTGAGAGCACGTTGCTCTGGCCTGTAATCGCGGTGAGGGCGTTTCGTTTGATGAAATGCCAAACGCCACGAGGCAGGACACGAACAATGCGGAGCGAATGTGCTCGAGTCGGGTTTCTCAATGTGAATCAGGATCTGGGGCGACCTTCTCATGAAGTTTGAATGACCAGAGACGTTCACAGAGATCTGTTTCAGTTCCCAACACGATTCCTGCGGGATTTGTGATGGTTTCTGCCAGTCTGAGCCTGCCGCTGCTGCCTGGTCCACGGTGCAGCAATTGTCTGTTCAGGGATTGACTGCTCTTGGAGCGCAAGCTGAGGAGCAGTTTTTGGCATTGATTCGGTTCTTGATGAAATTGACAGTCCTCTGACCGCCAGCAGAGCGCCGCCCGGGGGGGCGGGCATCATTGCCATTGCTCTGCTTTGCCGGGGCGGTCCGGCTCGATAGACTGTCGCCGCGGAGGCACTCTCGCCTCCGCGGTTCACGGGAGTTGTGCATGTCGTTGTTGAGTCTCAGGGATGTTTCATTCACCTGGAGTGGCCCCCCGCTGCTGGATCGTCTTTCGCTGGAAATCGAACGGGGTGAGCGGATCGGACTGCTCGGTCGGAACGGCGCAGGGAAATCGACGTTGATGAAAATTCTCGCCGGAGAACTGGCTCCCGATGATGGAGAAGTCAAGCCGGCTGCCGGAATTCGTATTGGCCGATTGATTCAGGAAGTCCCCGCTGGAACGCAAGATCTGAATTTGAAAGAGCTTGTGGCTTCTGGATATCAGCATGACCCCGATCCCGCCCATGACTGGGAAGCAGACCATGCGGTCGAACAGGTCTTGGAACGGATGGGGCTGGAAGGAACCCAACAGTTCGCCACACTCTCTTCCGGGATGAAGCGCCGTGCGCTGCTGGCTCAGGCCATTGTCCAGGAACCCGAGATCCTGTTGCTGGACGAACCGACCAACCATCTGGACATCGATTCCATCACATGGCTGGAAGGATTTTTAAAGAACTATAGCGGTACGCTGATTTTTATCACCCACGACCGGGTTTTTCTGCAGGCACTGGCTACGCGTATTCTGGAAGTCGATCGTGGCCAGTTATTCGACTGGACCTGCGATTATGCGACATTTCTTCATCGCAAGCAGCAACTTCTCGAAGCGGAAGAAAAGCAGAATGCTTTATTCGACAAGAAACTGGCAATTGAAGAAGTCTGGATTCGACAAGGCATCAAAGCGCGACGGACACGCAACGAAGGACGGGTTCGGGCACTCAAAAAAATGCGGGAAGAACGTGCCCGTCGGCGTGAACGCATTGGTAACGTGAAAATGCAGTCCGGAACTGCTGAGCGATCCGGCCATCTTGTTGTGCAGGCCAAAGACGTTTCCTTTGCTTATGATGATCGTCCCATCATTCAGAATTTCTCCACGCTGATTTCTCGGGGAGACAAGGTCGGGATCATCGGGCCGAATGGAGCCGGCAAGAGCACGCTGCTCAAACTCATTCTGGGAGAACTGCAACCGACCAGCGGAACCGTCCGGCAGGGGACCAATCTGCAAGTGATCTACTTCGACCAGTTGCGAGAGCAGATTGATGAAGAAAAGACCGTTGTGGAGAATGTCGGAGAAGGGATGGAAACCATTGAAATCAATGGACAGCGGAAACACATTGTCGGTTATCTGCAGGATTTTCTGTTCACTCCCGACCGGGCCCGCCGTCCTGCGCGATATCTTTCAGGAGGCGAACGCAACCGGATGCTGCTGGCTCGCATCTTCAAACATCCTTCCAATGTGATGGTGCTGGACGAACCGACAAACGATCTGGATCAGGAAACGCTGGAACTGCTGGAGGAACTGGTTGACAGTTATGCGGGCACGGTGTTGCTGGTCAGTCACGATCGGGCTTTTCTGAACAACGTCGTCACCAGCACACTGGTTTTGGCGGGCGATGGTTCGGTTCAAGAGTATGACGGCGGATACGATGATTATCTGCGTCAGCGCGTTGTCACCAAGGTCGGTGCCGCGAAAGCCGGTACTGCAAAAGCTGGTACTGCAAAGAAGGGGGCAACGTCCAGTAAGCCGGAAACTCCTCCTCCCGTCCCTGCGAAAGTCAAACTCACCTACAAGGAGAAACAGGAACTCGAAGCTCTGCCAGCGAAAATTGAACTCTTGGAACAGGAGCAATCGAACCTGCACACCCGGATGGCAGACCCGGAATTCTTCAAGCAAGCTTCCCAAGAGATCACAGCAGCAACAGACCGGCTCGCGGAGATCGGCAAACTTCTGGCGGAAGGTTATGCTCGCTGGGAGCTTCTGGCAGACCGGGAATAGAGCAAGTTGGTCTAGAGCGCATTAATCCCGCATTGGCCGCGTTCCGTCACGCGGCGAGCAGTCTTTCATCAAGTGAAACGCGCGCTGCGCGGGCCCGGGCCAGAGCAACTTGCTCTAGCCGGACCGCATCGATCGCGCTTCGAAGGGATTGAGTTGCCTGTCTGAGCCTCGCTCATACAAATAGTAACCGATGGAACCCATTACTCCCGCCTGGACCGCGTTCCGCCACGCGGCGAGTTGCGTTTCACCAGTCAAAACTCGCGCTGCGGGAGCCCAGGCCGGAGCAACTTGCTCTACCCGGGGGGCCAGGTCAACGGGCGTTGACCGAGCACGTGGAAGTGCAGATGATCGACCGTCTGACCGCCATCGTCGCCTGTGTTGATCACGGTCCGGAAGCCGTTTGTCAGGCCGAATTTTTCAGCGATCTGGCGACAGACCACCAATAAATGACCCAGAAGCGGTTCATCAGCCGCCTCCACATCCCGGAGCGAGCGGATTTCCCGTCGAGGGATCACCAGCACATGCACCGGTGCCTGAGGATTGATGTCGTGGAAGGCGACGCACACCTCATCCTCATAGACCAGTTCAACTGGAATTTCCCCATCCAGAATCCGCTTGAAAATTGTTTTTTCTGCCATCATCGTCACCTGTTTAGATCGCATTCACCCCGTGTCGACCGCGTTCCGCCACGCGGCGAGTTGCGTTTCATCAATCGAAACGCACGCTGCGCGGGCTCAGGTCAGAGCAACTTGCTCTCAGTCCATCGTTCCTGTTGAGCGGCTCTTCCACACGCGGCAGCCACGTGATGCATGCCTGGCCAGAGAGCTCGAGCAAACTTGCAGCGTGCATCACAAGCGACCGTCACATCTGGCATAGTCGTACTCGCTTTCCATTCTGACGGTGCGTTTTTTCACCGCATCGCTGCAAACCGCCCGCCCGCAACAGATTTGTATTGTAATGTTGACAGGGACAACTTGTCTCGCGAATGGAGACAAGTTGTGAGCGAGTGAAGGTCAGGGAGGGGGGACGGGTCAACTCCTGCAGAAGAGGGTGCTGTGATGAAACGCCGAATGCAGATTTTTCAGCCTGAGCGGCGGGGAGCTGTGCTGGTTGAAACAGCCATCGTGATGCCGGTGTTTCTGGTCATTCTCTGGGGAGTCATGGAGTTTGGCCGGGCCATGACTGTCGGTCAGTTGACCACACATGCCGCCCGGTTCGGAGCACGCGCGGCCATTCTGGATGGAAGTACGAACAGCGCGGTGATCGACGACGTCAAGCAGTTGATGGTCGCAACCGTCAAGGGGATCAATCCCGGCGATGTCACCGTGGAAGTAACGGTCACTCCCGGAGAAGGGCATCAGAACCCCAACAATCAGCTTGCTCAAACAAAGCCGCTGGATCTGTGCAAAGTGACGGTGAAAGTCCCTTACTCCAAAGTGGCTTATTTCCCGCCCCGGTTTCTCAAGGACTCGACGCTTCAGGGTGTCTGCGTAATGCACCACGAATAAAGAACACGGCGAGTGAAAGAAGTCGCATCCATTTTTTCGCTTTTCCAGAGCAAGTTGCTCTGGCCTGGGCTCGCGCAGCGCGAGTTCCGACTGGTGAAAGGCAACTTGCCGCGTGAGAGAGCACGGTCGATGCGGGATGAGAGCGCATCCACTCCGCATTGTCCGTCATCTGTATGGAGACTCGCAGCGAGAATTCAATGATCCATCGTTTCGATGCGGACGACAGCGAAACGATGAATCGGTCGATGCAGGGTTGATGCGACCTAATGTTCTCTAACCTCTGATTCCCGACCTCTGACCTCTTGCCGTCACAGCACTACCGCACGATTCCGGTTTCTGCTCCCGATGCTGTCTGGGGCGCGACGGGCGGGCGGATGGACTCGAGATTGACCGGTTGGCCCAAGGCGGTCAGTCGTCGTCGTTCAGCGTCGACATAGACCGATGCAGTCACGTTTAAGAGTTCCTGCGGTCTTTGCGGAGCCACTCCTTCCAGTTGCTGAGCAGTTTGCTCCACCCAACCCGGTCGTTGTGACATGGCATTGCTCATCAGTGCGATAAACAATGACACTTCTTCAAAATTCCGATCGGCAATACGGAAGCTTAGCGGCGAAGTCAACCGGGCGATGGTTTCGATGGTTTGAGAGGGAAAACTGACGAACATGTCCAGATGATGCACCACTTTCCCATTGTTATCAAAGCGGGGCTGCACATGCATCAGGGCTTTGGCGTGAATGGGTCGGGGCATGCCGGGACTTTGCAGTTGTCCCTGACAGATCACCAGATAACTGCCCGGACTGCGTAATAAAACGTCCACGTTGCCTACGGTTCCATCGCGGGTATCCGTCTGATACTGCAGCGAGTTGATCTCTTTCATCTGTACGGAAGAGATATTGAGTGCCCGCCAGATGCTGACAGCCACATCAGGATGCTCGGTGAAATATTCATAAGTCCGGCGATCCACATCAAACTGCAGCGTGGGCAATCGGCGAAACAGGCTCAAATCTTTGAGAATCTGTTGCACCTGTTGCTGACCGGCTGGAGACAGATACGCAATAGGCAACTGTTCGATGGCTTCACTGCGTGTGCGTCGGCTGGAATCTCCCCCTTTGATGAGATTCGCAACGATTGGTTGCTTCCCGTTATCGGAAAGCTGATTGACGGGAATGACGGAAGACTGGTCCCCCTGTGCTGGCTGAGCCATGACAGAAGGTGATCCGGCAACTCCTGCCAGGATCGTCGTAATCAGGACGGAAAATCCCCGTCTGCGCAAATTGATTGACCGCATGAAGCCCCCCCGGCTCTATGGTACCTGTTGCAGTCGGCAGAAGTGGCCGACGCTCCCCTGTGAGGTACCGGTCTGATTGGAATAATCGGTAAACTCACCTCGACAGTCTGAGTCGAAATTGCTCAGTCTGGCGATGTGTGAAAAGTTGACAGTCGCCAATCTGAGAAACAGGCAGAAAACCTTGTGTAATCCCCCCAATTTGCACGATAATCATCTCGACAACGGATTTTGATGAATCCGCATGCCACCACTTAGAAGCCCTGACAAAACTTGCAGCGAATTCGCTCGCGGAAAAGAAATTGTCCTTGTCCGAAAGGTTTTGTTGGCGGCACTTACAAACTCGGAAGGAGTCCAGATGCCCATATTCAGCAATAATGCCGAATCGATTGGTCGTACCCCGCTCGTACGAATTAACCATCTCACCAAAGGACTGAACGCAACGGTGCTGGCCAAGGTGGAGGCTCGCAATCCGGCCTATTCCGTGAAGTGCCGGATTGGTGCCGCGATGATCGAAGATGCGGAGAAACGGGGAATCCTGAAGCCCGGCATGAAAGTGGTCGAGCCGACCAGCGGAAACACCGGAATCGCACTGGCTTTTGTCTGTGCAGCGAAAGGATATCCCCTCACGTTGATCATGCCGGATACAATGTCCGTCGAACGTCGGCTGATGCTCCGGTCTTTTGGTGCTCAACTCATCCTGACCCCCGGCGCGGACGGCATGAAGGGGGCCATTCAGAAAGGGGAAGAACTGGCCGCTCAACCCGACTACTATATGCCGCAGCAGTTCAAGAATCCGGCCAATCCCGCCATTCATGCCAAAACCACAGGACCGGAAATCTGGGACGATACCAACGGGAAAGTCGACATCCTGATTTCCGGAGTGGGGACCGGCGGGACCATCACCGGGGTGTCTCATTACTTTGAAAAAGAGAGAAACCAGCCGCTATACTCTGTGGCGGTTGAGCCGACAACCAGTGCTGTCCTTTCTGGCAAGCCTGCCGGCAAGCACAAAATCCAGGGACTGGGAGCCGGCTTTATTCCGGAAACTCTCGACCAGAGTATTATTGATGAAGTGGTCCAGGTCACGGACGACGAGTCCTTTGCCATGGCTCCCAGACTAGCCCGCGAAGAAGGGATCACGTGCGGCATCAGTAGCGGGGCCGCCATGGCAGCGGCATTGAAAGTTGCTGCCCGCCCGGAATCCGCAGGCAAGACCATCGTGGTCATTCTACCAGACTCCGGTGAACGCTATCTGTCGACCGCTCTGTTCGACGCGGTCCGCGATTAGAGTTTGCTCCGCAGCTTTGGGGTTCGGGTCGACTGGGTGGCAGGGTCAGGAACGCAGCGAATGACCCTGCCAAACGCCCGTCTTGAAACGATGAATCAACGATGAGCCGTTGAGTTCTCACTTCAGTTAGAGCAAGTTGCTCTGGCTGGGCTTGAGCAGCGCGCGTTTCGCCTGATGAAACGCAACTCGCCGCGTGGCGGAACGCGGTCGATGCGGGGTGAATGCGCTCTAATAAAAAAACGGACAATGCCCATCCCCCAGCGGGCATTGTCCGGTCATCCAGCAGCGGGCAACGTGAGAGCCGCCGCTGCGGGTGAATTCATATCGAGAAACGAGACCCAGACGAAGTGCATGGCGCTCTGGAGCAAGTTGCTCTGGCCTGGGCTCGCGCAACGCGCGTTTCGACTGGTGAAATACAACTCACCGCGTGGCGGAACGCGGTCGATGCGGGATCAACTCGCTCTAATTTACTGCGGGCGGCACAATCGGTGCTGGTGCGGGTGCTGGTGCGGGAGTCGCAGCAGGAGGTGCGACTGCATCTGGAACTGTCCGATTGATATCCTGCCGGATGGCGCGATCTGTATTTTGCAGATTGCGGTCCGTCCGCTGGAAGGAATCCTGGGGCTGATTCTGAAGATCTCGTTGTCGCAACAGCTCAGCATCTGTCATCCCACGAGCGTTCGGATTGTTCTGCCGTTGATCACGAAGATAGGCATCCTGGGCTGCCTGATCGTTTCGATATTCTTTTTCCAGGACCTTGTCCTCACCTGTTGATGGGATCGTTTCATCATGATAGGTGGGACGGGCGGTGCTGTGTTCATATCCGGTCACTGGAGCACTGGTGGTTGTGGTTCCACAGGCATTGCAGGGTTGCTGAATCCCACACGCACCTCCCTGACATGGACCGGGTTGCCCGTAATATGCTCCGCATGGAGAATGGCAGGGAGCGCCGCAGGGTGAAGCATAATTCACTCCACAGCCATTATCACATCCCTGGTAATCGTATCCACGATTACGATGATGACGAACGCCGGTCTCATAGCCGCAACAGGCATCTCCATATCGAGCGTTCCTTCTGCGTCCAGCTTGAGCATCCTCATCAAGCACAGCAACTGTGGCGATGGCGACCGCTCCCAAAATTACGGTTTTCAGCAAACTTTTTAACATCCTTCAATCCTTCAGCAACGAGACAAGCGACCCGCAACCCTTGCTGGCCGACTCCTGAAAGGTCGCTGGCTGACACATGCCAGCCGACAGAACGACCTTTCAATAAGAACTCTCCAATTCATTCTTTTGTGTCGAAAGCGCTCAACGCTCTCTCAGAGTGCGAGGATTCTGTACAACATGAGAAACTTTGCATAAGCAACTTGAGTGGATCGAAAGCAATCGCAAACAGGTTCTCCCCTGCCACGAATGCTATCACTTAAACTCAAACTGAATTCCGACCTTCGTCTCTCTGACGCCCATCCCTGGCGTGTTCGTCCCGCAAATCGCGAACCCGATCGTGAGCAGCTTTCACCTGCACATACTGACGCTGCAGCACATCGTTCACCGCGCTTCCGGCTGTCTCTCGCAGTGCGTGTTCGTAGGCGCTTTTGATCTGATCTTCGCCCCGTTCTGCCTCGTCGAGAACGGCCTGCAGGTTGTCCGCTGTCAGCATTTCCCGAATGGCCATCCAACCACGGTGCATTGCCGCAGCATAAGATCCGGTCCGATTCGGTTTTTCATGATTCCACTCCACAAATTTAGCCAATTCACAAGCTTGTTCTTCTCGTTGATGGCTCAACGATTGAAACAGCGTTGAAAGAGTCATGTCTTCAATATCTTTGGCTGCCTGTTGAAATCCATGCTGGCTATCGACGTTGATCTGAATTAATTCCTGCAATTTTTTGATCGTACCGGGTTGTAAATTCGTTTTCGTTTCCAGAGCCATCATTGATCTCCTTAGATAAAAGGGACTTGCCCATGTGCTGCACCGCAGCTTGGGGTTTGGGCTGGTTTCTCACGATTCCACTCCGTTGTCGCTCGCTTACATTTTCCTACCCGAAAATCGAGCTGCGATAGACGACTCGTTTTAAGAGCCGGGTTATGTCAGAAACTCATCTTGTTCAAAGCAAAACCCTCGATATCCGTTGTGAGAAATCAGACTCCCTGAACCTGACCCCATTCCGCCCCGGGAGTGAAATTCCTTGAGGAGCGGCAAGGTTTGTTCGCGGATTACTGAAACCGAAAAGGTGATGCAACATTGGTGCCGAGGAGAAAAGGTCTTGACGATTCTGACGACAATGCCATCAATTCCATGGTGCTGAGACGACAGGCCAACCCGCCGGGAATGCGGCAAAGCTGTCATCGTTGCTTTCCAATCGACCGTGATGGCTGGTCTGCCACCAGTTGCACCCGATCGTTCTTTGCGTCTTGACGCAGAAAGGAGTCATTCCCATGAGCTTTACGACTTCCCAGCAGTTTCCGGAAATCCTGGATGCTCACGAACGGGCTGCGCGCACCGAAAAACGCGTTCTGACCGATGCAGAAGTCCTGCAGCAGGTCCGCATTCTCGCTGACCTGATGGATAATCGTTTCGTGATTCCAGGAACCACTTTTCGTATCGGACTGGACGGTCTGATTGGACTGATTCCGGGAATTGGCGATGTGGCGACAACCGTAATTTCCGCCTATATCGTCTATCTGGCGCATCAGGTGAATTTGCCCAGATATGTTCTCGCCCGGATGATCTTCAACGTGGCGGTCGATATGACGGTCGGCATTGTTCCCGTATTAGGGGACGTGCTGGACGTAGCCTGGAAAGCGAATCTGAAAAATGTTCGCCTGCTGGAACGCCACCTTCAGCGTCGGAAACCATAATCGTTCCCGACAGACGATCCCGCGACATTGTTCCCGCGAAATGACTGTTCCCGCCGCGCAACAGATGGATTTTCTCCAGCAAAACCATCTGTTGCGCAAGTTGGGAGAGGTCTCTGAGCGTATTCACCCCGCATTGGCCGCGTTCCACCACGCGGCGAGGTTGCGTTTCATCAAGCGAAACGCGCGCTGCGAGGGCTCAGGCCAGAGCAACTTGCTCTCTGTCGAGCGCTCAGGCCTTTTGTCTTTTAGAACTTCTCATCGCTCGATTTCACGACTTGTGCGGCCCCAGTGAGTTCCGGCAGGAGATCGAGCGGTCTCACCCAATTGGTACGACGATTGCTCTTCGCTGTGCTTCAAGGTGTGCCGGCAGCACACTGACCGGAGATGGGTCTTCAACTCATCTGGATGAACTCACTTTTGACTGGAGTTATAGAATGTCTACGATTAGTGCCCTCATTGCATGGACGTTTTTCGGGTTGGTGGCGGGACTTTTCGCACGACTCGTTGTTCCCGGGCGTCAACCGATGGGCTGGGTGGCCACGATCGCACTCGGAATCATCGGTTCGTTTGCAGGAGGCTTTCTCACGTACCTGGTTCGCGGAGGGAGAGAAATCGGAGAACCTGCCGGAATGATCATGTCCGTCATCGGAGCGATTGTGGTTCTGGTCCTGTATCTTTCCATCGAAAAGCGGCGCACCATTTAGGGCCTATTCCCCCCCGTATGGTCCATCGTCTGTGTGGAGACTCGCAGGGAGAATCCTACGTCAATCGGTCGATGCGAGGTGAATGCGATCTGGTGCAAGTTGCTCACTGCCCGGATTCGCGGTGTCAGCGTTTCGAGATCCTTGAAGTTCCCAGGAAGCTGCAGCTATTCTTGTGTGGAGCTGTGCATCAGGTTTTTCTACAGATGAAAAACTGTCGGCGATGTGTCCTTCCGGTTTTCGTCGGCAGGTACCAGTAGACACGACCACAGTTTTAGACACGACCACAGTTTCCCGTTTCAGGTCTGGTAGCTTCCATGTCACTCTTTCAGGGGCACTCGACGCCGGAAGAAATTCGCCGGCGTTTCGACAATGATGTCGAACGATTTTCCAATCTGGAGACTGGCCAGTCGGCTGCCATTGATGCTCCGCTGGCCTTGGAACTGGTCGCTCAGGCAGCACTGGCCGTCAATCCTGCACCACGGCGGATTCTCGATCTGGGCTGCGGAGCGGGCAATTTCACGTTGCGATTGCTGCAGGCCTGCCAAAGTGTGGAAGAGGTAACGCTGGTGGACTTGAGCCAGCCCATGCTGGACCGGGCTCACCAACGTATTCAGGCAACGGGCAATCTTCGGGTGCGGGCATTGCAGGGAGACATTCGGCACATTCCCTTTGACGACGGCACTTATGATGTCATCCTCGCTGGGGCCGTCCTGCATCATTTGCGAACCGACGCAGAATGGGAATCGACATTTTCCCGTATTGCAAAATCAACGGCCCGTCGCGGATCGTTCTGGATTTTTGACCTCATCACGCACCAGCAGCCGGCAATCCAGCAACTGATGTGGTCACGCTATGGGGACTATCTCACGAGTTTGAACGGAGAGGAGTACCGCGACAAAGTTTTCGCCTATGCGACCCATGAAGATTCGCCCCGGTCGCTTCCCTATCAGCTGCAATTGCTGTCAAACTCGGGATTTGAAGATGTAGAAGTCCTGCACGTCAACGCCTGTTTTGCTGCGTTCGGGGGAATTCGGAGTTGATCCGCCGGAAGAGACCACCACAATGCGATCTCGAAATTCCGGTCCGTTTCAACCGATTCTCAGGTGCTGATTCAGGATCGGATCTGCAGCCGGGGCTCCTTCAGCGAACTCCTGCATGAGGATGCGCATCTCATTTTCAACTTCGGTCGTCATGTTTACTTTGACCAGTTGACGCTGGATTTCTGCGGCGCCGGCATGTGAGAGATCTGCTTCTTCCAAAGACTGAAAGCGGTCAGCGGGATTGGGAGCGATCATTTTTGAGATCAGCCCCACGAGAGTATTGTTGCGGGCCACGTCTTTGGGCAACAGTTCCGGAATGCGATTCCAGATATCCCGTTTGACGTTAATCAGTTCACCTCCATCGGCCACACCCGCAAACGGGTATTTGCCGGAAAGCAGCTCCAGCAGGACATATCCCAGGCTGGCCAGGTCGGAAAGTGGCGAATGACGCGCTCCCTCCAGAACTTCGACGGCAGCATAACGCGGCGTCCATGTCGGACGAACGGGAAATTCTTGATGGATGAATGCCGATCCCAGGTCGATGATTTTGCAGTTTCCGGTCTGCTTGATCATCACATTGGCCGGTTTCATGTCCGCGTGAATGATCCCTTGTCGATGTAGTGCTGCCAGCCCCGCCAGGCATTCCCGGAGAATGGCTATGGCCACACCCGGCTTGAGCCGCGATTGAAATCCGGCATCTGTAATGATGACATCATTGATATACGCCCAGCGGTCATTATCCACCGTGCGGCGAATCTGTTTGAGCAGCTTGGGGGTGGTCAGATGCCGCAAGTCATAGCCATCCACCCATTCGGAGACCAGGACCAGAATTCCCTGATATTCAACGACATTATAGACATCCACCAGATGGTCCTGCTGGATGCGGGCCGCCTCCATGTTGACCTTTGCCATCCGCGACATTTCCTGACGATAGGTCTCCACATCGGGATACCCATCCGGACGGTAAAACTTCAAAGCGAGTGGAAGATTGACATCAAAGGCACCAGCCCGGTCAGCCAGAAAGACCACACCTTGTCCACCGGCTCCTAGACGTGAAAGCAGGCGATAAGTCATTTCCCAGGTCACTTCCCGGCTGTTCACAATCTGCTGATAGTGATCATACAGATCCGCCGCACCTTGGCTTTGAGGGGCTGAAGTGGCTGGCAAGTGGCTGCTGGGATTGAATATGCAAGTGGCATCCAGCATTGAAGAGTCAGCGTCGCTGGGAGTTGTCATCGAGGATCCGTTCGAAGGTGAGCACCGAAAAGATGGGCATCGGCATTTTAGCCATGTCACTCGATCTTTTGCAGGTCAATTTGAGAGTGAATGGCCGTTCAGCAATCCTAGCGAATTCCGCAGACGTCCGGAGAGTTTGCGGTATTCCAGGATCTTGGCAGGCAGATTCAGCCGAATTGCCAGCTTTTGACTCTCCGCAAGCACCCTTTGACCCTGCTCCCAGTCACGCAGCGACAAGCGCTCAGCGGCCATCTCTTCCATGATCTGCATGCAGCCAAATAAATTTCCCGCCTGCTGGAAACTCCGGGCGCTTTTCTGCAACCAGGCCAGTCGGTGACGACCTGAATGAATCTTTGCGAGGGACGATTCGATTTGTGCTGTCAGATCTGGTTCTACGACATTCGCATGCGTGACCTCTGCGTGAAGTGTGCGCAGCCGTTCAAGTGCGCTCCAGAATTGCTTTTGTCGAATTTCGGACTGAGCCACGCAGATCTGAATTTCTACTGGAAGTTCAGCCCTCTCACCTGTCACAAGCTCTTCGCAGGCCGCTGCAATAGCCAGTTGCTGAGATTGTTCCACCAGGCAGGGCTGCTGCAAAACGGCCTGACACTGAGCCATTGCCAGGCATGATTTCCAACGAAATTGCAAGTTTTGCTGCGTTTTGGCGATTTCCCAGGAATGTTGAAAATGTTTTAGCGCAGTGCCGAAATCACCCTGAAACTGCGCAGATCGTCCAGCCAGAAAAATGCTCTCCGGGGTTTGATCTCGCCTGGCTGCTGCTGTCAGAAATTGCGAGGCGAGCACATAATTGGATTGCTGCAATGCTGCACGAGCATGATGCAGGAGAAGTGAAACACTCTCCCACGACACATGCTGAGGTCGTACCGCCATGGATCAAGCTCCCTGGTATGGAGAACTGAAACGGCGAGAAACGGATGATGGAAAACCTGAGACTTTACCGATAATACCGATTTTATCAAATTTGTCAATGGCAACGATTATCGCGACTGAATGGCGGGTGCAGGTCAGCTTTTGCATGCGGGGTGGTGGTGATGTGTTAGGACTTCGTTTGTGAAATCGTCGACGCTGAGCGTCGCAACTCGAATGGGAGTTCAGGGATGGCGAACAAACAGGCGAAACAAGGCAAGTCCGCCAGGCCATGTGGAGCCGGTCGGCCGAAAGTCGAACCGCGGGTGCAGGAGCGATTGCGGGGCATGGCTGCTGAATTGCGGCAGATGATGTATGGCGAGAAAGGGTGCCCGGAATGGGGGACACTGTTCCGCGAGATTGAGGCTGACGGCATGTCGGTG
>Ga0182738_1001650_pt1 | contig 27644 bp, 23 predicted proteins | sample eDN5th30CBELigMG_FD_128876 | JGI IMG/M metagenome (GOLD analysis project Ga0182738, IMG submission 128876) | Enriched Miracle-Growth compost microbial communities from Emeryville, California, USA - eDNA 5th pass 30_C BE-Lig MG (version 2)... ...
GACGAAAAGGCGGTGGCCCTGGCGAAGGAGAACGGCAACGCCAACAACGTCAAGCTCGACGCCGTGCACGCCGACGCCTTCGGCTACATGCGGCAGATGGGCCAAAACGAGCGGTCGTATGGCGTGGTCGTTTTGGACCCTCCCAAGCTGATCCTCGATCGCGACGATGTTTCGGCGGGCAAGCGCAAGTACTTCGACCTGAACGTGTTGGCGATGAACCTGGTCGAGCCCGGCGGGCTTTTGCTAACCTGCTCGTGCTCGGGCCTGCTCGACGCCCCCGAGTTCCAGGCCTTGCTCCGCGCCGCGGCTCGCAAGGCGAACCGAAGCGTTCAACTTCTGGCCATGACCGGCGCCGCGGCCGACCACCCCGTCGCCCTCGACGCCCCCGAAGGCGCGTACCTCAAAGCCGCCTGGCTGCGCGTCGGCGACCGGCTGCCGGAGGAGGCGGGGGTATAAGAGGCGGGGGAGAACGTCTTTGGGAGGGCGAGGCTCCCGCCGAGCCCCACGCTCAGCGCCGGCTCGGCGGGAGCCTCGCCCTCCCGTCCTCGTCCCGCGGCTCATCAGTCAACCCGTCGACATTGCCCGATTCGGAGAACCACCGTGGCCAGCCTGACCGTTGAGAACTACGTCAAGACGATCGCGCAGATCGCCGCGAGGAGTCCGGAGAGGGCGGCGGTGGCGACCGGCGAGATCGCCCAGGCGCTCGGGGTCTCGCCGGGGACGGTCACGGGGATGCTCAAGACGCTCTCCGAGGCGTCTCTGGCGACCTACACCCCCTACGAGGGCGCCCGGCTGACCGACGCGGGGAACCGCCTGGCCTTGGCGGTCATCCGTCGCCATCGCCTGCTGGAGCTGTTCCTCTCCCGGACGCTCGACATGACGTGGGACGAGGTCCACGAGGAGGCCGAGCACATGGAGCACGCCGTCTCCGACGTCTTGATCGACCGCATCGAGCGGTTCCTCGGCCACCCGGACGTCGACCCCCACGGCGATCCGATCCCCAGGGCCGACGGCTCGCTCGCCGAGCCCCCCGGCGTCCCGCTCTCCAAATGCGAGGCGGGCCAGACCTTCCGGGTCGTCCGGGTGCTCGACCAAGATCCCTCGTTCCTCCGCTACCTCAGCGAATGCGGCCTCGACCTCAACGCCGAGGGCTCCATCCGCGAAAACCGCCCCGAGTCCGGCGCGATCGTCTGCCGCCTGCGCGGTCGCGACGTGGCCCTGGGCGTCAAGGCCGCCGAAAAGGTGCTGGCGCGGGTTTGTTGAGGCGGGCCCCCGCGCCCGCCCTCCGACTTGCCCCCCGCGTCACGACCGAAACACATCCTCGCCCCCCGTCGCGGGCTCGCGGTCGAGGCGGAAGTACGAGACATCGAGCCGGGGCGTTCGACCCAGAACCAGGTCGGCGACAAGTTCGGCGGTGGCGGTGGAAAGTTGGAGCCCCGCGCGTTTGTGTCCGGTGGCAACGATCAGGTTTTGGAGGCCCGGCGCCGGGCCGATGTAGGGGCGGGTGTCGAAGCTGCCGGGACGGAGGCCGGCCCAGGTCGCCTCGACCCTGGCTTCCCGGAGCGCCGGGCAGAGTCGAAACGCCGCGTCGAGCAAACCGCGGTACGCCTCGGACGTGGGCATCGGGTCGAAACCGGCGTCCTCCTCGGTCGCTCCGATGAGGATTCGGCCGTCGTCGCGGGGGATCAGGTACGTCTTGTTGTGCTCGACGATCCGCCGAAGCAGCCGACGATCGCCCCGGATCAGGACGATTTGCCCCTTCACCGGCGGCGTCGGCGCGCGAACGCCCAGGCCCTCAAGCAAGGCCCCCGACCACGCGCCGGCGGTCAAAACCACCGTGTCGGCTTGATGGGTTCCCCTGGTCGTCCGAACCTCGGTCACGCGGCCGCCCCGGACGCTGAAGCCCTCGACGGCGCTGAAGGTCTCGATCCGCCCCCCGCGATTGAGGAAGGCGGCGGCGAGGGCCCGCAGGTGCCTCGGGTTGCGGATCTGGGCCCGGTCGGGAAGGTAGTAGGCGAGGCGAAGCTCGGGGTTGAGCGCGGGTTCGACCCTGCCGAAGTCGCCGGGGGCGAGCCGCTCGTAGGCGATCCCCTCGACCCGCCAACGCCCCGCGGCGGTTCGAAGCGCCTGTTCCTCGGCCTCGGTCCAGGCCAGGTCAACGCCCCCGGTGCGGCGATAGCCGTTGTCGATGCCGGTTTCGTCCCGAAGCGCCCCGGACCATTCGGGATAGAGCTGGGCGCTCCAGGCCCGGAGGGCGAGGGTCGGGTGCGAAGGCGGCCGATGGGCGTCGCCGATGGGGGGGAGCATGCCGGCTCCCGCCCACGACGCCTCCCGGCCCGTCTCGCGGCGGTCGAGGATCAGGCACGAGAGCCCCTCGCGGGCCAGAACGTACCCGACCGCCAGCCCAACCACTCCTCCGCCCACGATGATGACGTCGCGCCGGTCGGCCATCGTCCGCCTCTTTCCTTACCGTATTTTCCAAACCTTTTCGGCGATCCGGTCGACGCCCTGGCCCTCGGAGACGAGGATCAAGTCGGGGCCGTCCCAGGCGATCCCCTCAACCTGCTGATTCTGGCGGATCTGGACCTCGGAGAGGAGCTTCAGGTTGTCCCAGGCTCGCGAGGCGGGCCGCTCGTAGACCCGGACCACGCGGTTGCCGCAGACGGCCAAAAGCCGGCCGTCGGGCGAAAGATCCGCGCCGGTGGCCGGCTCGACGAAGCCGGGGAGGACGCCGATCCGATTGGGCCTGGCCGGCTTCGCGAATGGAGCGGGGGGGTTGAACGGAATCTCCCGCAGCTCGGCCTCCCGGCCGTCGAGCCGCTTGGTGATGACGACGGCCCGTTCGCCCTCGTCGTCATAAACAAGTGACTCGGCGTCGAACCGTTCGCCGATCGGCATCGAGTACCACGACGAGGCCATCGGCTTGGCGAAATAACCGGCCGGCCGGTTCGGCTCGGGCTCGTCGATCCGGTGGACGACCCGAAGCCCGAAAAGCCCCTTGTTGCTCCCGATGTCGCCGACGTAGAGCCGCCCCTTGGCGTCGGCGGCGATGTCCTCCCAATCCAGGTTGGCCGCGGCGATTCGGTGCGCGCCCAGGATCCGGCCGCCGCGCGTGATCGCGTACAAGACCGGCAGACTCCCCGAATCGTTGTGGACCCAAAACACGTCCGGATGACGCCGGCTCTTGACCACGCCCGACGACTCGGGAATCCGCTTCAGGTCGAAACGGCCCAAGGGCTCCAGGTTCACGCGCGCGCCGTCGGCGGCCAGGAGCATCGAGGCCGAGAGGAGCAGGGGGAAGATCATGAGGCGGGAACCTTCCTGTTTCCGGGAGGGGCGATCGGCTCTCCATCCTATCAACAACGTCCCCCGCCCGGCCACCCGGGACCGGCCGCTTGCGGCGCGGGGGTTTCACGGTCAAACTGTTCGAGAGTCGCGATCCGTCCCGCCGCCATCCCCCCCGCCAACATCGAACCCAAACGCCGCCTCATGGTCATGGTCATGGAAACACCACAGGTCCGCTCCGGAGCGATCCTCAGTCCCGAGACGAGGCTTCAGCTCGTCGTCTTTTTTCACGACTCGGCCGAGGCGAACCTGGCCATTCAGCTTTTGACCGGGATCGGCGTCCCGGGCGACCGGCTGGGGGTCTTGCCCCCCGAGAAGGTTGAGGGGGGGCGGGGGATGATCCTTTCGGTGGGCTGTCCCACCGAAGCAATCCGCGCGAGGGCCGAGGCCGTCTGCCGCAAGCTCGGCGGCCAGCTTCACCGCCACCGCGCCTAAACCAAAAGAGAGAGGAAGAGGCTCGACCGACATGATTCACCACCGCCTTCTCGCTCCGCTCGCGCTGTTGGCCGCGGGCGCCGGCCTGGCCGTCGCCTTCGCCGGAACCGCCCGCGCGGCCGACAACGACGCCCCGCTCTTTCAGTTCAACGGCAAGAACCTGGACGGATTTTACACATACCTGCACGACAGCAAGTATGAGGATCCCGACGGGGTGATTCAGGTTGTCGACGGAGTGATTCGGATCTCGGGCAAGGAGTTCGGCGGGGTCAACACCAAGGACGAGTTTTCCAACTACCGCCTGGTGACCGAGTGGAAGTGGGGAACCAAGACGTGGCCCCCGCGCGTCGACCGGGCCCGCGACTCGGGCATCCTCCTGCACGCCCAAGGTCCCGATGACGCCCACGGCGGGCACTGGATGGAGTCGTTCGAGTGCCAGATCATCGAGGGCGGAACCGGCGACTTCATCGTCGTCGCCACCGGCGACAACATGAGCCTCACCTCCGAAATCCGCCGCGGAGCCCCCGGCAACCAAGCCTATTATGAGAAGGGGGGCGAGCCCGTCGCCTTCAAGCGAGGCCGAATCAACTGGTGGGGCCGCGACCCCGAGTGGAAGGACGTGATCAACTTCCGAGGCGCGAAGGACGTCGAAAAGCCCGTCGGCGAATGGAACCGCCTGGAAGTCGTTTGCGACGGCGACACCATCACCAACATCCTCAACGGCGAGGTCGTCAACGTCGGGACCAAGGCCAGCCGAACCAAGGGCAAGCTCACCTTCCAGTCCGAAGGCGCCGAGATCCTCTTCCGCAAGATCGAGATCTGGCCGCTGGAGAAGGACAAGAAGTGAGCGAAATCTGAAGGATGCTCGCCGAGCGGTTCTCCCGACAGGGCGAGGCGGGCGCGATGTTGTAGGGGGGGCCGCCTGTGGCCGCCCCTACAAGATTCCATTCCTTTCCAGACCAACGACGCGCTGGGCGCCCCGGGTTCGCCCCGAACCCGGGGCGCCCAGCCCGCGGAAATTGGGTTCGTTTGGCCAAATTTAACCGCGTTCAAGCCGGGCTCTGGATTTTTCCTCGAACCCCGCGGGAAATTCAACTCGGGGGACAGGCATTTTTGCCCGTCCGATACTCGGCGACGGACAGGCAAGAATGCCTGTCCTCCCGGGGCGTCGCCCTCCCGCGCCCAAGCAAACCCCCGCTCCCGCCCCCCAATTGGGTTCGTCCGGCGCGGCGGCTTGGGGGACGGCTTTGGAGCCAAAGCCAGGCTTAACAGGCCTTTGCGACGTTCGTCCACGGCGCGCGGATTGGGTTGCTCTGAAAATAGAAACGCCTTGGCTCCACGCCACGAGCAAAGGCCACCCAGCGTCCTGTGCCGCAAAACAATACCACCTAACGGGTTGCGTGAGCCCCGCCCCCTTTTCATGGGGTCGGGTGTCCCAAAATGGGGCATGACGATTCGTTTGGCCAAAATCGCGCGATTCGCCGTTCGACCTCGGGCGCGGGAATTGGCTTCGTTCGGCGAAAATCGCGCGGTTCGCCGTTCGACCTCGGGCGCGGGAATTGGGTTCGTTTGGCCAAAATCGCGCGATTCGCGGCGTCTTCTGATTTGCGGATTTTCAAAGAGCGAGGGGAAGCGAGACCTTCCCGCTTCAGATACGATCAGCGGCGGAGGGTTCCGGATTTCATGATTCTGGAAATCCCCGCGCGGAATTTGGATTTTTCCACGAGGCGGGCCGGCCCACCTGGCGGCGCGGCCTTTTCTCCCCCGGGACCGCCGATCTCCTGATCGGCTCCTCTCCTCGCGGGTGCTCTGTCGAAGACCACCGGAAATTAGTAGTGGCAATCATCCTTCTCCCTTCGCGCAAGATTATTCACGGTCGACGCATCCCCGCATCGGGAAAGGTCGGTCTTCAGCCCCGGAGGGGCGGCAGCCAATAGCCAGGGGGCGTCAGCCCCTGGGAACCCGAGGCCAACGGATGATTTGTCCGGGGAGCCCCGGGGGGGGCGACGGAAATCCAATCGCGGACGGAATTTCGGTCGCCCCTCCGGCACTCGGGGGAGAGGGACGCAGCGCCCCGCGAGTCCAGGGGCTGACGCCCCCTGGCTATTCACCACCGCCCCTCCGGGGCTTCCGGATGCTCTCCCGCGCGTCGGCCTCTGTGATGGATGAGGTTGCGCCCATCGTGAATAATTTTGCCTTGCGGGAGCGGGGGGAACCCCACTTGTGGGGTCGGGCCGGATGAGGGGGTCCGCCGGCTTTTGGTCGCGCGCCCCCTCATCCGCCCCCGCGGGGCGCCTTCTCCCGCGAGGGGAGAAGGGGAAAACCCACCGCATGGGCAAGCCGCGCCGAACAGTATTGGTCTTTTGCTCGGCGACGGCCGATGCTCAATTTCCCGAATCGTCCAAAAGCCGGGTGATCGCGTCGGCGGTGGGGAGGGCGCTTTGGGCGCCGGGTTGGGTGGTGGCCAGGGCGGCGGCGGCGGTGGCCCAGGCGGCGGCCTGGGTTAGGGCGCGGCCTCGGGACAGGGCGGCGGCGAGGGCGCCGTTGAAGGCGTCGCCGGCGCCGACGGTGTCGATGGTCTTGACCCGTCGCGCCGGGATCGTTTGAAACTCGTCCGAGGTGGCCGCCAGGCAGCCTTGAGAGCCGAGCGTGATGACGACGGCCCGGGGGCCCCGATCGAGGAGCCGCCGCGCGATGGTCGCCCAATCCGTCTGATCGCCGTCGTCTGCGGCCTCGGCCAGCGCGAGCGCCTCGCAGCGGTTGGGGGTGACGATGTCGGCCGCGGCCAGCAGCGCGGCGGTCTCGGCCGCGCCCCGGGGCGGGGCGGGGGCCGGGTTGAGGATCACGGTCATCCCCGCGGCGCGCGCTCGCTTCATCGCCGCGATGGCCGCCGCGGCGGGGACCTCCAGCCCGGTCAAGAAAATGTCGTCCGGACGAAAGAGCGAGTCGGGCAGTCGCGCGACGTCTTCGGGGGTGAACGTCGCGTTCGCGCCCGAGGCCACGCCGATCATGTTCTCGCCGTCGTCGGCGACGAAGATCAGGGCGACGCCCGAAGCCTCGCCCTCGACGACCTTGGCGTGATCGACGCGCAGGCCCTCGCGGCGGAAGAGGTCGAGGGCTTGCCGTCCCAGCTCGTCGTCACCCAAGGCGCAAATGAAGTCCACTTCGGCGCCCGCCCGACGCGCGGCGACCGCCTGGTTGGCCCCCTTGCCCCCCGGCGACGACCGGAACGAGCCCCCCAGGATCGTCTCTCCGGGACCGGGGAGCCGGGGCGTTCGAACCGTCATGTCGGTGTTGCTCGACCCAAAAACGACGACTCGCGGCATGCTCGATTCGACCTCCGGGCCGGGGTTTGCCTGATGGTTTGTCACGGTTGATCCAAAGGTGCCGGCCCCGGATCGTTGGGAGGGCGAGGCTCCCGCCGAGCCCCCACGCATAGTCTCGGCTCGGCGGGAGCCTCGCCCTCCCATTTGCGCCCCACGCATAGTCTCGGCTCGGCGGGAGCCTCGCCCTCCCATTTGCGCCCCACGCCCAGCGTCGGCTCGGCGGGAGCCTCGCCCTCCCGGGATTCACCCCCGCGACGAGATGGCCCGCTTATCGAACGTTGCCGTAGGCGGTGGCGATCCATTCGCCGGTGACGTTGAGGAAGACGTCGCGAGGCGCGCCGTAGACCTCTTTGACCACGTCGTCGAACTTCTCGGGCCCCTGGCTCATTCCCTTGGCGAAGGCGGGAAAGAGGCGCTGGTATTGGGGGGAGGCCAGGCACTCGACCAGGGCGAAGCTGATCGCTTTGAACTCGTCGGCGGACATCTCGCGGCCTCCGCCGAGGGTCTCGGTCGCCTTGGTCGCCCAGCCTTGTCGGAAGGCGTCGAAGGCGATGGCGCGGAGCCGCTGATACCGCGAGCCTCCGCGCTCGGCCTGCTCGGCGAGGTAAAGCGCAAGCCCATCGGCGAGCCAGGCGGGCGATTTGCCGTAGGCCATAACCGCCGCTCCGACGAGGTTTTCGGTCAAGAGGCCGGCCGCGGTTCGCCGGTCGTTGGCTTCGGGGGCGTCGGCCCCTCCGCGCCTTCGGGACCCTCCGCGCCTGGGGGCGGCGGTCTCGGGCTCCTCGGCGCCCGGGTCGGCGATCGCGACGTAGGGCTGTTGGGTTTTCAGGTCCGTGTCGCCCGCCTCGCCGGCGGAAACCTCTCGCTTTTTGAAGGTTCGGATGAACTCGACGTAGTCCCGCTCTTCGGGGAAGACGTAGAGGCTGACCCGCTCTCCCCACTTCGCCACGTCGGGGCTGACGGCCCGCTTAAGCTGGCCGAGCACGCCCTCCATCGTCTTGAGCGTCGCCGTGGCCCGCTCTTTCGGCATGACGCCGAAAATGACGAAATGCTCGCTCGACGCGATCTCGGGCTTAAGGTCGGCGTTCGTCTTGCTCCAGCGCTCAAGCCCGGCCTCCTCAATGCGCTTCAGTTGCTCGTCGGGGCTCAGCTTGGCGAGTTCGGCCCGCCGCATCTCCTGGGGAGACGCCGCGTAAGAGGCAATCTCGGCCTGCGGCTTGAGCCCCGGATCGAGCTTCGCGCCGCCTTGAATCCAGCGCTCGATTCGGCCGATCGCCTCGTCCGACAACGAAACGTCATTCCCCTGGGGCATCCGGGGGGTCTCCTCCCCCTTGACCCGCAAGACCATGTGGCTTTCGTCGGGCTTGCCGGCGACGACCGCGAGTTCGCCGCCGGTCGCGCCCTTCATCATGTTCTCATAAGTCGTGAGGTCCAGCTTGCCCCGCTCGACCCCCGGCCGGCCCGGCCGATGGCAGCCCGCGCAATTCGCCACCAAGATCGGCGCGATCTCCTTCGCGAACGAGATTTCCCCCGGCGCGGACTTGGCGTCGGCGTCGGTCCCGGGAGCGTCCGTCGGCTCGTCGGCCTCGGCGGGGGCGGCCTTGCGGCTCGGGGCCGCCTTGCCTCGACCGCGCTGGGCTTTTTTGGTCGTTCGCGTCCCCGGCCTCGACGCGCCCGGATCGGAGGGGTCCTGGGCCATCGCCAGGCCGGCGCGGGTCGGTTCGAGGACCTCCGGGATGGGAGCGAGCCAAACCGCAAGGACGACAAGGCCGGCCAGGGCGGCGGGCCGAGACGTGTTGAGCATCGTCATCATCCCCATTGGAATCGAGCGACATGGGCGAAACGCGACGGTCCATTCTGGCTTCTCGCCGCGACGCCGACAAGGTTCCGATCCAGGGGTAACGGAATCAGCGGCCGATCGTGACGGGCAATTCCGCCGAGGTCGACGCGCCGGCCGCCTCGTCGGTCTGGGTCAGGCGGAGGGAATAGTCGCCCGGCTCGATCGATTCGGGGACGTTGACCAGGGTGCTGACATACGAATCGCGACGGCGGCGGCGGCAACGGTCCTCGGCCTCCCCCTGGATTTCCCAGACCTTCGACCCGTCGCCGGCCCTCAGCAATTCGATCCGGGTGGAAACGCGCGAGACGAACTCGTCGCCTTCTTGACCGTAACGGAGCCCGGCCAATTCGCAATAAACCAGGACCGGCCGACCGGCCTTGAGGGTCTTGGGGTCGATCGTCTCAAACGAGCCGAAGCCGTTGATCTTGCGGCAAAGCTCCAGCGCGTTGATACCCAGCGGCACGCGGTCTTCGAGCTTCGTGACGGCCGATTCGATCCCGGTCGAGAGCGCCTGGGCGTCGGCGTCGGACCCGGCCGCGGCGTCGGCCAGCAAGGCGACCGCCCTGGGAAGAACGGCCGGCGCGGCGGTGGCGGAAAGGTCGTCGGGCAGGCAGTCGATCAGCTCGGCCCGAGCCGCCCACAGCCTCGCCCGCTCCTCGTCGTCCGAATCCGCGGGCCGGTCGGCCGACTCTCGGGCCAGCTTCTTCAGCCGGTCCACCCCGTCCCGCCACTCGGTCGCCGGATCGGCGGGCGCCGGGGGTTCGGGCTCGGCTTCGATTTCGATTTCGGCCGAGGCCCGCGCGACCGCCTCGTCGCGCGGAGGCGCCGGCGGGGGCTCCGGTTCCGGCTCGGGTTCGGGATGAGGGGTGGCGAGCGATTGAACCTGGCGCATGGCCTCTTCCTGGGCTCGCTCAAGGGCCTCGGCCCGCCTGAGGGCTTCGTCGAGCATGGGGGTGGGCGCTGGGGCGGTGGGAATGGATTCGTCGATCGGGTCGGCCTGGATGGCTGGGGGGACTATGGCGGCCATTGAGGTTTCCATCGCCTCGCGAACCGGCTCGGTCGACGCCTGATCGAGGGCCGAGATGGGGGGCTGGTAGCCCTCGCGGCGGCCGTCGGGACCGACCTCCGGGACATTGCCCAGGCGGTGGAACGGCGAACGGCGGCAACCGGGGCAAACGGCCAGGACCACGACGCAGGCCAACACCCCGAGAACGCGCCGCGGCCGGCGATCATGCGACATCTGGACGACTCCGCCAGAGACCCGAAACCATAGCCGGCCCCCCACGCGCGACGGCCGGGGCGGCGGCTCAACGGACGACAAAGACATGAATGAGACGCCTCTGTACCCCAACCCGCCCGTTCCGACAAGCTCAACCGGGGGGCGGACGAAGCCAGGTTTCCCCTTCTCCCCTCGCGGGAGAAGGGAAATGCCTGTCTGATTCAAGCGTTCCGACGGTTCCGCGCGATTGCGCGGCCCGTAAAATGCGGGAAGGGAATCCCAAATCGGCTTCTCCCAAACGAAGAGACGAGGTGGACGATGCTCCAGGCCGCCTTGGTTTTGGCGGGCTGTCTCGCGACGGCGACGGCTCAGGACGCGACGGCGGCGGATCGGGTGGTTTTGCGCGATGGGCGGGCTTTGCTCGGGCTCATCACGTCGCCCGAGGCGGGCCCCCGGGGCGGGTTCGACATGCTGGTTCGGCGCGACTGGGCCGAGAAGCATGTTGAAGACCTGGCCGCGAAGTGGGAGCGGAACGCCGAGAGCGTCGCCCGGCCGGCAATCGCCAGGCGACGGGAGCGTTTGACGGCCTGGCGACGCGAGCGCGCGGGGTTCGTTGCGGCCGGTGATCCGATCGTCTCGTGGATCGACGGCGAGCTGAAGCGGTTGGAGGACGAAAAGGCCGCCGCCGAGACGCCTTTGCTTTCCGTCCGCGTGGCGAGGGGCGATTGCCGGAGCGTCGACCGCGCGCCGGAGGCCAACGCCCGATTGCTGGCCCTCGGCTGGCTTTGCGGCCTGGCCGACGTGGAGGAGAAGCCGATCGACGAGCTGCGGGGCGCCCTGGAAACGCGCGGGTTTGCCCCGATCGGGGACGAGACGCCGTCTCTCGACCGCCTCGCCCCGATCGTCCAGGAGCCCGAAAACGTCTGGCTGGCCCGCCGGGCGGCGACCGAGCTATCCGTCGATCCCGACCTTCGATTCGTCCGATATCAGGGGATGCTTCTGCCCGATGTTCAGCCCGGTCAACCCCTGGCCGCGGCGGGGATCAACCCCTCGGCGCTCCTGGCTCAGATCAACAAGCTAATCGATCCCGGCGCGGCGCAAGGCGATCCCCTGGCGCCTGAGCTGGCCCGGATCGCCGCGAGGGGAAGGGCGGGGGCGGCCGTCACGCAACTGGAGGTCGCGCCCGACCTGAGCCGGGTCGCCGTCGAGATCGCCCTTTGGGTTCGAGGGCCTCGCGGCTGGTCGGTCTACGGAACCCGCTCGCACATGATCAGGCCCGATCAGGTCGACCCGGCCGTCGGCCAGAACATCGCCGGCGATCCCCAGGTTCAGGCGGCGTTCAACCTCGTCGATCGGCTCGTCCCCGGCGCGGTCACGCCCGAGTTGCGCCAGCGCTCGCTGAACATCGGCGCGGCGACCACTCAGGCCCTCGGCGCGGCCCGCTCGGCGTTCAATCGCGAGCTTGAGTCGCTGGCCCTTCCGGTCCTGGAGCCCCCGTCGAATACGTTTCCCAACCCTCGGGAGAATACGTTCCCCGAGCCTCCCCGTCCCGGAGTCGGAACACCAGCGGATCGCCCAGCGGGTAGGCCGTCGAACGAGTAAACTCGGCCTCGATCCGCTCTCGAACCCCCGGAGCGAGCTTCGGAAACAACCGGGCGCCCACCGCAAGCAGGATCGCCCGGTTCGGCTCGCCGCGGAGGGCCTCGAGGTTGCGCTCGTCGAACGGAAAAACCGCGTGGGCCGGCGCGAGGTAATAACGCGCCGTCTCGACCTCGACGTTCCGCTTCGAGTCCGAAACCACCAGCACCGCGGCCGGCTCGCCCGACTTCGCCAAAGCCCGCGCCAGCCCTCGCCAGTCGGTCTTCAAATCGGGGGCGTAAACGAGGCTTCCGAGCATCGCGGCCGACATCCCGAGAATCCCCAAACCCGCCCCCCATCGCCCGACCGCTGGCAGCCTCGCCAAGCCCTGAGCGACCAAAACCAGATACGCCGGCGCGACGAATAGCGTATAACGCGCCGGGCCGAATATCGGCGAACCGATCCGGGAGTAAACGTAGAGCATCGTCGGCGGCAAGATCAGCCAGAGCCCCAAGCAGGCCGGCGCGACCCAATCGCGCGATTCATCATCCCTCAAGCGCCGAGCCAGCCCAAAGCCGATCAGGCCGACCAAAACCCCCAGCGCGAGGAAGTTCCCCCCGAGGAAGCCGATGGGCGTCCCGAGCAAAAACCTGATCGGCAAGGGCCCGGTCAGGTGCTCCGGAGAATGGTCGAAATAGCGGGGAAGCCAAAAGCCCGTGAGCAAAAGCGCCCCCAGGTGCGCCGTCAGCCAGGCTCGCCACGACCCGAAGAACCCGCGAACGTCGAGCGCCGAGGCCAAGGCCAGCGTCATTCCCATCAAAAGCGCCAGGGGATGCGACAGGATCGCGGCGGCCAGGCAGACGGCGTAGGCGGCGGTTTTCCACCACGTCGGCCCGCTTCGTCGAGACCAAAATAAGAGCGTCCAGCAGAGGGCCGTCAGCAAGACGAGCAGGGCGTACATCCGGGCCTCGCGGGCGTAGTAGACCAGCATCGGGCTAAAGGCGCCCAGCCAGCCGGCCCAAAGACCCGTCGAGCGGTCGAAGGTCAGGCGGCCGAGCGCGACCAGAAGGGCGACCGTCGCCACTCCCAAAACGACGCTGAGCGACCGCCCCGCCGCCTCCGAATCATCAAGCGGCGCGAGCCAGGCGTGGAGCAAGAGCGGGTGAAGCGGCGCCCGAGTCGCGTCGATCCGGGAAAGCAGCTCGAACAGCCCGGCGACCGACGGCGCCTCGGCCAGCCGCATCGTCACCACCTCGTCGAACCAGAAGCTCGCCCCGCCGAGATCCCAGGCGCGAAGGGCCGTCGCGACAAGCAAAAGCGCCGCCGTCGCCAGGGCGCCCGATCGGAACCGCGCTCGCAACATAGGATTCATGTCCCGGCTGGTTTCCCGGCAATTGTTATTCCGTAGCCGGTCTCAGTGAGGCCGGGACCGGCGGGGGCCGCGCCGCATTATTGTAGCCGGCCTCTGTGAGGCCGGGACCGGCGCGGGACCGAAGGCCAGCCCCCAGGGTCACAGACCCCGGCTACAATCGGACAACGCGCGCCGCGAGCCTTGGCTACAAGGGGCGCGGTCCCCGCCCATCGACCCGCGCATTCTCCCGCGTCTTGCGCTGGGAATCCAGGTAATCGAGCAGGTCGTTTTTCAGGTCGCCGTGGGTGTCGAACGGGCGGGATCGGGACTTCGGCAAGACCACCTGATTCCAGAAGATGTCCGACGCTTGACCGAAGATGAAAACGAGGGCGAGGACGACCGCGACCCAGACGCGCGAAAGCCTGGCGACGGCCGCGACGCCCTCAACCAAGAGCAGGTGATACGTCGGAACCAAGGCCAAAATCAACCGGCCGTGAAACGGATACTGCCGCGCCGCCGAGGCCCCCAGGGCGAAGAGCAGGGGGGCGAGCAACAGAAACAACCCACCGGGCCATCGACGGGCCATCGACGCGCAACCGACCAGCGCCAGGGCGCTCGCCAGGATCGCCGTCGCGGGAAGCTCAAACGGCGTGAAAAGGCTTCCCGGGTTGATGAAGACGTTGGCCAGCGTTTCGACGACGAACCGGGCCTGCTCCCAGCTTCGCGGAGGGATCGGCAGGAAGGCGAAGTTCCACCAAACCCAAAGGAAATCGCGCTTGCTGACGATCGCCCGCGAGACGGCGAAGCATCCCAAAAAACTCAGCAACCACGCCGAGCAAATCAAAACGGCCAGCCCCGCCCCCCGCCAATCCCTCGCGATCGCCCTCGTCGCGATCCAGTGGAACCCCACCCCCGCCAAAACAAAGACGACCGGGTACGAGAACCAGGGGGCGACCACGCCCAGGATCGCCAGCCCGATCAGCCGGCGCCGAGTCGGCTCGTCAGGGTCGGGCGGGACGGCGAGCCAAAGCGCGAGCATCGCCCCGAGCAGGTCGCACGAGTATTGCTTGATCTCGGCCGAGTAATAAATCAGGTGATCCGCGAGCGCCAGGAGCCAAACGGCCATCACGGCGGCCCGACGCCCAACGTACCGGCGCGCCAGCGGAACAACCGCCAGCATCGTCGCCAAGCCGCAGAGCAGGGGGAGCAGCCTCCCCGTCGCCAAGACGCTTAGCGGCAGCCGAACCAGAATCCGCTCGACGACCAGGAAACCCGGCGGCGCGAGCTGATCCTGACTCAGCACATGCCCGAAATCAAAGATCGGAACCCCGACGATGTTCCCTAAAAGCGCGTCCTCATCCATATAGAGAGAACGAAGCGTCGAGAACTCCCAAACCCGAAGCGCCAGGCCGACCAAAACTCCGATCCAGGTGGCGCGCTCCCAGATGTCCGGGGTAGTTGGGGATTTGGGGGTTGGCGAGGACATTAATAAGGAACCTTGAGGGTGAGGCGGCGGTGAGCCGAAGGACCGGGCTGGGGAGTCGAAAGTTGTAGGGGCGGTCCCCCGTGGCCGCCCTCCGGCGACCGGCGCTGGCCGCGCGTCCCACGCGGGGCGGGCACGGGGGCCCGCCCCTACATGGGGTGATCGCCGGGGCGAGTCGGTAAATCCCACGCTCCTCATCCCGTTCGCGGCCGGCGCGGTGGAAACTGGACTTTGTGCGGGGTTGTCCGTCCGGGTATTGTACTAGATTGCGCCTTCGGGTTGATGAGCCGGGGCGATCTTCGAAAAAAAAGCGAGTCGAAGTCGAAAGGGTCCGCCGATGGGGATGTTTTCCGGGAAAAAGGGAATGGTGCTGGGAGTCGCCAACGATTTCAGCATCGCGTGGGCGATCACCCGCAAGCTCCTCGACGAGGGGGCGGAGGTCGGCTTCACCCACTTGCCCGGCGACAAAATGGAGCGAAGGGTGCGCAAGCTGGCCGAGCCGATCGGGGCCAAGCTCATCACCCCCTGCGACGTCCAGAACGACGACGACGTGGCCCGGGTCTTCGACCAAGCCGGCGAAACCTTCGGCTCGCTCGACTTCGTGCTCCACTCGATCGCCTTCGCCCCCCTGGCCGATCTGAAGTGCTCCTTCATCGACGCCAGCCGAGAGGGCTTCAAGACCGCGATGGACATCAGCGCCTACTCGCTGGCCGTGGTCGCCCGGAACGCCGCTCGGGTCATGCCCAATGGCGGGTCGATCCTCACGCTGACTTATTTCGGCGGCGAAAAGGTTGTCCCCGGCTACAACCTGATGGGCGTTTGCAAGGCCGCGCTCGACGCCTCGATGAAGTACCTGGCCTATGACCTTGGACCGAAGAACATCCGGGTCAACGCCCTTTCGGCCGGGCCGGTCAAGACCCTCGCCGCGTCGGCCGTCGGCGACTTCGAAGACCTCGCCGGCCTCTACGTCGCCGTCGCCCCCATGCAGCGCAACATCACCCGCGAAGAGGTCGGGGGCGCGGGGATGTTCCTGCTGTCGGACCTCGCCTCGGGCATCACCGGCGAGATCGTCCACGTCGACTGCGGCTTCCACGTCATGGGCTCGCCCGGCCGGGCCATCGAACAGGCCAAGGCCGGGAATGCCTGAGTCGACGGAACCCGAAGCGACGCCAACCCTCGTGGGCATCGGAATCATCCGACGCGCGGATCGCTTTTTGATCCGCGCGCGGCCCGAGGGGACCGTCTACGCCGGGTACTGGGAGTTTCCCGGGGGCAAGGTCGAGCCCGGCGAAACCCCCGAGCAAACGACCGTCCGCGAATGTCTGGAGGAGACCGGCCTGAACGTGGCCATCCGCGCCCCGAGGGCCGTGATCGAGCACGTCTACCCCCACGGCTGGGTCAGGCTCCACGTCTTCGACTGCGAGCCGACCGACCCGAACGCCGAGCCCTCGCCCGAACACGGCTACCGATGGGTCCCCGCCCAGGACCTGCGCCTGTACCGATTCCCCGAAGCCAACGAGGCGATTTTGGAAGAGCTCGCGCGCGAGGCGCAAACGAGCCCGCCTCTGTAGCCGGCCTCCGTGAGGCCGGGACCGGCGCCGAATTGCGGCGGCCCACGCGCCGGGGTCACAGACCCCGGCTACAATCGGGCGATCCCCACTCCGTCCTTTAAATCTTGTCCGGGCTCGGCGCGGGGAAGTTCGGGGCGCGGTCGACGACCTGGTCGATCAGGCCGTAGTCGCGGGCCTCTTCGGGAGACATGAACCGGTCGCGGTCGGTGTCGGCCTGGAGGCGTTCCAACGTCTGCCCGGTGTGGTGCCGGTAAATGTCATTGAGAGACTTCTTCATGCGGATGAACTCCTCCGCGTGAATCAGAATCTCGGTGGCCGTCCCCTCCATCCCCGCCAAGGGCTGGTGAATCATGATCCGGCTGTTGGGCAGGGCGTTGCGCTTGCCCCTGGCGCCGGCGGTCAAAAGCAGCGAGCCCATGCTGGCGCACTGGCCGATGCAGTAGGTCGCCACGTCGCAGGGGACCCACTGCATGGTGTCGTAGATCGCCATGCCAGCCGTCACGCTGCCGCCGGGGCTGTTGATGTAAAGGTGAATGTCGGCCTTGGAGTCTTGATGGGCCAAAACCAACATCTGGGCGACGACCAAATTCGCGACGTTGTCGTCGATGGCCGTCCCCAGGATGATGATGCGGTCCTGAAGCAAGCGCGAATAGATGTCCATCGCGCGCTCTTCGCGACCGCTACGTTCGATGACGATTGGAACCAGGGGCATCGGGATGGACCTCTATATGTTGGTTTCGATCCAACGCCCCCGTGGGGGCGAAGTGATCATCAAGCAACGAGCGAGCCGGCGCGCCTCGATCAATAGACGCCGGGCTTGGGGATCGGAGGGGCGCCCGCGGGGCCCGTCTCGCCGCCGATCCGGCCGACCACCTCGTCGACGAGGCCGTATTCCTTGGCCTGGGTCGCCGAGAGGTAGCGATCGCGCTCGGTGTCCCTGGCGATTTGCTCGATGGGCTGGCCGGTGTGTTGGGCCAGAATTTCGTTGATGACCTGCCGGCTCTTAACGATCTCCTCGGCCTGGATCTCGATGTCGGAGACCTGGCCGCCCACCTGGCCGTAGGGCTGGTGGATCATGATCTTGGAGTGGGGCAGGGAGAACCGCCGGCCCTTGCTGCCGCCGGCCAAAAGAACCGCCGCGCCCGAGGCGGCCAGACCGATGCAATAGGTGGCGATCTGGCACTCGATGAACTGCATCGTGTCGTAGATCGCCAGGGTGCTGCTGACGCTGCCGCCGGGGCTGTTGATGTAGAAGCTGATGCCCTGGGTTCGGTTCTCGTACTGGAGGTACAGGAACTTCATCACCGTCGCGTTGGCGACGGCGTCGTTGATCACGCCTTCAAGGAAGACGATCCGGTTCTCCAGAAGCAAATCGCCCAGGGTCATTTGCCTCTGGCGGGCGTAATCGCGGTAGCGCTGAAGGCTCGGGTCCGCGAGCGGGTGATTCAGGGGCATGGAACGGTCCTTCGCCATCGGCGTCAATCAACCAACTGGGTCGGGGACGAGACGAGTCGCTCGGGGAATTTTACGAACCGTCCCCGGTCAAGACTAGACCGGGGTCGGCGTCGTTTCGCTTCGCTTCGCAAAAGCCCGGCCTGGTCAGGCCTGGGGCTCCTCGTCGGCCTGGTCTTCGGCTTCGGGCGTGGCCGATTCGTCGAGGGTCTCGACGGCGACCTCCGGCTCGTCGGCCGCGACGTCCTCGTACTCCACCGATTGGAGGATGTGATCCAGGGCCTTGCGCTCCAGGATCTCGGTGGCCAGGGCATCGACCAGGCCCTCCTTCTCGACCCGGGCCCGGACGCGGCGGACGCTCTCGTCGGAGCGCTCGGCCATCGCCTCGATCTCTAGTTCGAGGTCTTCGTCCTCGACCTTGAGCTCCTCGGCCTCGGCGATCTTGGCCAGGATGAAGAACTCCTTGAGGGAGCGAAGGGTCGTCTCGTGGGCGTTGGCCCGGATCTCGGCCTGCCGGGCGCGGATCTCTTCGGGAGAGATGCCCTCTCGGCGCAGCTCCATGACCATTCGCTGGATGGTGCTCTTCTCCTGCCGCGAGACCAGATCGCCGGGCAGGTCGAAGGGGGTGGAGGCGATCAGGGCGTCGAGCACCTGGCGGCGAACCGCCCGACGCTGCTGGGAGGCGATCCGGCGCTCCAGCGCCTCGCGAACCGCCCCGCGAAGCTCTTCGACGTTCTCAAAGCCGATGGAGTCCAGGAAATCCTGGTCGACCTCGGGGAGCTTCAGCTCCTTCAGGTCGTTGACGGCCACCTTGACCTTAACGGCCTTGCCCCGCAGGTCGGCCTCGGAGACGGCCGAGCCAAGCTGGGCCTCCGCCTCGCGGGTCTCGCCCGGCTTGGCCCCCTCAAGGGCCTTGCCGATCTCGGGGATCCGGCCGTCCTGGAACCGCAGCTCGGGCTGAAGCCGGAACTGGACTTCCTTGACCTCGTTGATGGTCGAGCCGTCGTCGCGGAGGAAGGTCAGGTCGGCGGTCAGGTAGTCGCCGATCCGCGCCGAGCCCTCGGTTCGGGGGACGAGCTGGCCATACCGCTCGATGAACCGCTCATATTGAAGGTCGACGTCCTTATCGGTGATCTGCCGGACCGGCCGCTGGACCTTCAGTCCCTTATAAGAGGGAGCGGCGAACTCGGGCCGAACCTCAACCTCCATGTCGAATTCCATCGGGCCCTCTTCGGGCAGCTCGACGGCGGCGAGGTCCAGCTTCGGCTGGGTGATGGGGTTGAGCTTCTGCTCGTTGTCGACCTGCTCAAGCGACTCCATGAGGAGCGTGGTCTTGACCTGGTCGGAGACCTGCTTGCGGAACCGCTTCACCACCAAGGACTTGGGGGCGTGGCCCGGACGGAACCCGGGAACCTGGGCTTCCTTTTGGAAGGTCTTGAGCGATTCCTCGAACTGCCGTTCGATTTCGGAGCGGGGAATCGTGATTTTGACGTGCTTCTTGCAAGCGCCGGCGTCTTCGACCCGAACGTCGAGATCGAGCTTTCGCTTCTCGGCCGCCTCCGGCTCGCCGCTGGAGACCGACGTAGTCGAATCCTGTTCTTCGCCCATGCTCATAGGAACCGTTTCCTCGGGTCGCGTCGATCCGGGTCGGCTTGACTCGCCAACACGCGCCCAACGCGATCGAGCGTAAGCGGCCAACCCAGAGGCTAGTCGAAAAGCGGGAGATGGGATTTGAACCCACGACAACCACGTTGGCAACGTGGTGCTCTACCCCTGAGCTACTCCCGCGATGAAAGGCCAAAGGCCGCGTCCGACCCAACTTGCCGATCCAGTCGTTTCGACCGGGCGTCTCGTCGAGCGGTAGGGGTAGTATAGTCGGACCCTCCCGGATTGCAAGCGGCCACCGCCGAAGATCCCAAAATTTCTTCGCCGGGAGGGGGTGATGGATAGTGGGCGGCAATACTGTTCGGCACGCCCCGCCCATGCGGCGGACGAAGCCGGGTTCTCCTTTCTCCCGCGAGGAGAAGGGGCTGTTCCCCCCGTCTTTCGGAGAGCCCAAATCCCATGCCGAACACGATTGCCGCCCGCCACCCACTACTTTTGCAAAGGTCTTTCCATTTGCACGCCCGGTGTTCAGAATGTAGCCTGAAGAAGTAACCTCGGCGTATTCGCGCCCTCCCCGGGTCCGGGGCGTTCGTCCTCCGCCGGGGAGGTGGATTGAAGCCAACGAACGAACGTGGCCGCGATGTGATAGCCCCTGACTTCCAGCCGGGACCGTTGCGCGATGAACTATACACTCCATGTACTCAAGGGTCGCAGCCAAGTCGCCGCAATCCGGCTGATCGACGGCGTCAACAGCATAGGACGGCACGACGACTGCGTCATTCGAATCCGGTCGACCCAAGTTAGCCGCCGCCACTGCGAGTTGTTCGAAGCCGACGGCAGCCTGATCGTCCGCGACCTGGGAAGCTCAAACGGAACCTTCGTCAACGGCGATCGAATCGAGGCGCCCCGGGTGCTCCACCCGGGCGACGCCCTGACCGTCGGCGGCGTGACCCTCCGAATCGACGCGACGTCCGCCGCCGCCGAGGCCGAGAAGGAGCGGGACACCGCCGAGCTCGAGGTGGTTCCCGACGTCGCGGAAGTCGTCGAGGCCGACGAGTTCGACCTCGACTTCGACGCCGAAACAACATCCGCCGAGCCGACCGATGATCTCGACGTCCTGGACCTGATGATGGGAGAGGCGCCCTCGGCCGCGCCGGCCGCCGAGCCGGTCGCCGAAGCCGCCGCTCCCAAGGCCAAAACCAAGACCAAAAAGGGTAAGAAGGAGAAGAAGGACAAAACCAAGGACGCGGGGGACGACGCGGGCTTCCAACTCGCCGGCGACGCGGGCGGGTCGGAGGGAGACGACGCCGTCGCCCAGTTCCTGATGGACCTGAAGCTCGACGACGACGAATGAGCCCGCGGGGGCCCAACGAACCAACCGAACCAAGTCGGGCGGGACGGCCGATCGCGAAAGCCGAGGCGCCGGTCGGCCCACCCGACGCTTTTCCGTGGGATGCCGAGACGAACGCGTCGATGGTTCCGGCGGTTGATGTCGCGGGAACGCCACTCAATGTTGCATGGAAGCGCGAAATCGCCCCGCGGGTCGTTGTTCTTTGGCATCGTCATCGAGACGCGATTGATTTCCCTCCGACGCGGCTATAAAAAGCTATCAGTTCGCGAGGACTTGACGCGGAGGTCGATGCGGATCGTCGAATTTTCCAACCCATCTGGCTAGATGTGTTCAGGACTTTACTTTCATGGCTCGTCGAAAAACCCTCCCCGAGTCGGTACGCGCCAAGTTGGACTTGGCCGAGCGACTCGCGGCGCTGCGTTTGGAACTGTTCGGCGAACGGGGCGGTCCCGAGATGGCTCGTCGCCTCGGGATTCCCGTGCGCACCTGGTACAACTATGAAGGGGGCGTGACCGTCCCCGCGGAGGTGGTGCTCAAGATCATTGAGCTCACCTCCGTCGACCCGTCGTGGCTGCTTAACGGCAAGGGACCGAAGTTCCGTCACTCCCTGGGCGAGGCGCACGCGGAGGGGGGGGCTCGGCCGGCCGCCGCGGTGGGGGCGCTTTTGCGGGCGGCCCTGCAACTGCTTGAGGGGGAGGTGTCGCCGGAGCTGGGGGGCGTCGCGGCCCGGCTGCTGGAGACCGAGCATTCCCACCCCCGGCGCTCCGAACCGCCCGGATGCCGCGAGACTCGGCAGCGGGAATCCGACCATGACGGGTTGGTCGATGATCCCCGCCGCCGGCAAACCGAGGCCCGGCGCGAGTGGCTAAGGGCTCAGACCGAGAAGCGCTGCGTGCGGATCGCCGACGACGCGATGGCTCCCCTGGTCTCGCCCGGATCCACGGTGGCGTATTCGAGGGAGGACGAGCCGGCCTCGGCGCTGGACGGCCGCATGGTGGTGGCTTGGATTGATTCGGAGCCGATGGTCCGGTGGTTCCGCGCCCACGACCGACGGGGGCTTCTCGAAGCCGAGAACTCCGGCGCCGCGTCGCCGCGGATCGTCGTCGAGCTCGACGATCCGACCCGGCCCTCCAAGATCCGCCGCGTCCTTTGGATCGAGCCGGCCGGCGGCGACGCTCGGCCTTGACGAGGATTCGACCGACCCGAAGACGCGGGGAACGCCGACCGCCAACTGGCGTCGATCGCGCCTGGGAATTATGATCGAGGCCGTCGCGAGGGAGGGAGGACCGGCGAATCGCCCTTCCTTCTCCTTGTTCGCCGGCCGGCGACGGACCAGCCGGGGCGAGGTCGCAAAGCGCGCCGGGCTTTCGGGTCGTTCGTTGTCGAGAGGAACCTTGATGAAACGCGCATGGGCCGTATTGGGAAGCGCCGGGCTGCTCTTGACGCTCGGTTGCGGAACGCAAAATTATGATTTCCGCATCGAGCAGACGCTCGACAAGATGAATTACGACCGGCGCCTCAACGAAAACCTGATGCCCCCGGCCGCCAAGGGAAAGCTTGAGGAGTTGGGCATCTTTCTGAGGCCGCCCAAGAACCTCGCGGGGCCGACCAAGACGTTTCAGATGACCGTCGTGGAGCCCGGCCGGTTCGACGTGGAGACCAGCTTTAGCGAACCCGACGCCCAGAGCCTCCACGTCATCGCCCGCGTCGACCGTCCCAAGGCCGCCGCCAAGAAGGGCGCGCCCCAGCAACCCGAGGCGGCCGTCCCCCGGGGGAACTTCGACGAGGATGTGCTCAACCTGGTTCGCAACGTCTCCGGAGCCGAGGTGGCCCCGTCTCAGCTCAAGGAGGAGCAGAAGCACCGCAACACCTTCCGCGCCTTGACCCTGGCCCTTGAGGCCAAGACGATCGAGGTCCACATCTTCGACGGCTCGAAGAGCAACAACGCCGCCGAGCGGCCGTACAAGGTCGCCCTGATCTTCGAATACCCGACGGCCAAGAAGAACGCCGTCACCTCCAAGATCAACCTCTGCCTCGAATCCTTCGCCGTCGGAGACGCCGCCCGACGAGCCTTCGCCGGCGGCGACGTCGACGAAATGGAAGAACAAGAAGGCGACGCCGGAGGCGGCCCGCCGATCTGATCGCGCCGCCCAGAATCCCCGAGCCCTTCTCCCAGCGGGTTCCGACAAGGACTCGCAAAGCCCCCCGTAGCTAGGGCGGGCTCCACCCGCCGGGGAGAGGCCACCGGACGCGCGACGCGTCTCGCCGAGAACGCCAATCTCCCGATCGGCTCTTCCCTCCAACGGCTTTTGGCCCGGATGCCGATCGGGAGATCGGCGTTCCCGGGGGGCCGATCCGAACCACAACCAGCGCAAAACAATCCCGGCGCTTCGTCACTTTCGACGATTCGCCGGGCCTTCCGAGCGGTCGGATTTTCGGGAAGGGTCGGAGCAAGGCGCTCGGACGTTGTCGGCGTCCGCGCCTCGGGTCGAGGCGGCCATCGCCGGAGCCCTCAAGACAGGGCCGGTTCGAGCGATCCCGCCCGGCGCGCGGACGGTTCAAACGTCTCTTCGATCTCCTCGGCCAGCTCGCCCCGGAGAATGCGGATGTCGTGAGGCGCCTCGATCCCGATCCGAACTTGGTTCCCCTCAAGGCGGACCACCGTGACGCGAATGTCCGACCCGATCATCACCGTCTGCGCGGTCTTGCGGCTGAGCACCAGCATGTCGACCTCCTTGTCTTGCGAATCACCCTGAAGCACGACCTGTTTTTCTCTTCGTGTCTCCGTTGCCTGGTTCGTCGAAAACCGGGGCCCAAAGGCGACACGAATTTTTCAACCCTCGCCATCCCGCCTGACGATCCTCAAGCGAATCGCCCGGCCTTTTATTAGACGTCGGATTGGGGAGGATGGTTCGCTCATGCCGGCTCGCCGCGCTCGAAATTCCGGGCTCTCGGAAACTTTCCGGGGCCTGTTCCTCCCCCTTGTCTTGGCGCTGGCCGCCCTTTGTCCCGACTCCCGGGCCGACCTGATCTATTTCAAGGGCGGGGGCGCGGTGCAGGCGCCGGCGGTCGAGCAAGATGGCTCGATCATTATCGAAGTCGCCGGCGCGAGTTACGCATTTCTCCCCGACGACCTGGAGAAGCGCGAGCCCGGCTTCATTCCCGAGGAGGAATGGGCGGAGCGCCAACGCCGCGCCAAGGACGCCGGCTCGCCGGAGCGCTTCGCCGCCGCCTGGTGGGCGCTTGAAAACGGTCTGACCGACGAGGCCGCCGCCGAGGTCCAGGCGATTCACCAAATCGACCCGAAGCACGCCCCGACGGCCCGGATGGCCGCGGCCCTGAAACGGCTGGAAGCCCCCGGCGCCGATCCCGACATCGACGACTTCCGACGGGCCCTTGGGATCGCCGTCAAGGAAGAGCGCGGGCCCCACGTCCTGCTCTTGCACCAGCATTCCGAGGCCGAGGCGGCCGCCCGGGTCGCGCTCTTGGAGCGGGTCGTCACCAGCTATTACCTGACGTTCGCCGGCTCGGGGATTGACCTTCGGGTTCCGGATCGCCGGATGGTCTTCGTCTGGTTCGCCGACCAGGCGGACTACAAGGCGTTTTTGACGAGGCAAAACGCATCGCCCTTCGCGAACACCCGGGGCTATTTCCATCCGACGTGGAACGCGGTTGTCGCCTACGACGCCCGGGGCAACGACGAGCATCGGCGGAACCAGGACGCCCTCCGCCAGCGCCGGGACGAGTTGAAGCGGTTCCGCGAGGCGTTCGACCGCCTCCCTCCGCGCGCCCGGGCGAAGGTCGCGCTCGCGGGCGAGCCCGCGCGAACCGTCGGCCGCGACGAGGCCGCCGCCTGGGCCGATCGACTCGACCGCGACGTTCTCCAGGAGGAGCTACTTCTAGAAGCCCAGCGCCTGGCGTTCGACGACGGCATCGCCGCCCATGAGATGATCCACCTGCTGGCGACCAACAGCGGCCTTCTCCCTCGCCACGACGCCTTCCCGATCTGGCTTCAGGAGGGTCTGGCGATGCAGTTTGAGGTCGTCCGAGGAGGCCGGTGGGCGGGCGTCAGCCGGGCCCACGACATCCGCCTGGCCGACTGGCGCCTGCTCCAACCCCCGCCGCTTTTGGAGCCCCTGGTCCGCGACCGAGCCTTCGGCCGAGGCTACCGCCGGGGCCCCTACGCCGAGGCCTGGGCCCTGGTCTACTTCCTCCGCCTCCGCCATCCCGAGCAATTCGTCGCCTACCTCGACCTCCTCCGAAACCCCTCGGCCCCCCCCGGCGCCGACTTCGCCTTCGAAGCCTTCCAGCGCGCCTTCGGCCCGGACCTATCAACCCTGGAGCGCGACTGGCGGGCCTTCCTCGACGCCTCAACTACCCCGCTCGATCACCACGCGCCGACCCTCAAAAAAGATTCGGGCGCGTCGGCGTTGACAGATCGCCGCGAATCGCTATGATTCACCTCACGCAAACGACGGGGCGTAGCTCAGCTTGGCTAGAGCGCACGGTTCGGGTCCGTGAGGTCGGAGGTTCAAATCCTCTCGCCCCGACTGAGGCTGGATAAGGGGTTACGGCGACGCTAGGATACACCGGTTCGGGCTCCTGCAGAGATCCCCTGCAGAGTTACGGAGGTGTGCCTTGCCCCGCCGCTACCCCCAGCCCTTCTGGCGTGAATTCACGCAGTGTTGGTACGTCCAGGTCGGGAAGAAGCAGATCCGGCTCTCCCCCGATAAGGACGAGGCGTTCCGCCTCTACCACGAGATCATGGGCCGCGGGCCGGGAGGCATCCCCTCCTCGCCCGCGGTCTCTGCTGCGCACTCGCCGCTCGTGGTCGAGGTCCTCGACCGCTTCCTCGACTGGTGCCAGCGGACCAACGCCCGCCGCACCTACGAGTTCTACCGCGAGAACATCCAGCGGTTCGCGAGCCGGATCCCGGCGACGCTCGCCGTCCCGGACTTGAAGCCGTTCCACGTCACCTCCGCCATGGCCGATTTCCCCAACTGGGGGAACAACACCAAGCACGACTTCATCGGCGCCGTGAAGCGGGCGCTCAACTGGGCGGCCGACGAGGAGCTGATCGAGCGCAATCCGCTCGCGCGCATGAAGAAGCCCGCCCGCGAGGCCCGAGAGCTCGCGGTCACGCCCGAGGAATATGCCCGGGTGCTCGAGACCGTCGAGGAGCACCGGTTCCGGGACCTGATCGAGATGGCGTGGGAGACCGGTGCGCGGGTCCAGGAGCTCAGGCAGATCGAGGCGCGGTTCGTCGACCTCGCGAGCAGCCGGATCGTGCTGCCGCCGAGCAAGGCCAAGGGGAAGAAGTCCCACCGCGTCATCTACCTGACCGGGCGGGCCGGGGAGATCGCCGCGCGGCTCGTCCGCGAGTGGACCTCGGGGGCGCTGCTCAGGAACTCCGAGGGGAATGCCTGGACGAAGGACGCCATCAACTGCGCCTTCTGCCGGCTCCAGCTCGCGCTCGGCCGGCGGGCGATGGAGGAGCTCGGAGTCGAAGCGAAGATCCCCGGGCGATTCAAGGCGGCGGACGGCATCTCGGGCGAGCAACTCGAACGGGCAAGGGCGAAGCACACGGCGTCCGTGAAGAAGGCGCGGAAGGAAGAGGAGTCGCTCGCGAGACAGCACGGGATGAAGTACCACCTCGGCGCGTTCCGGAAGGGCTACGCGACCGAGGCCCTGAAGAACGGGGTCGACACCGTGACGGTCGCGCACCTGCTCGGCCACGCGGATGCGAGCATGGTGAGCCGGGTCTACGCGAAGGTGCAGCAGGACCCGACGTTCATGGCGGAGGCGGCGAGGAGGGCGAAGGGCACGCGGACCGACGTGCCGCCCAAAGAGACGGGGGAGTCTACTCCCCCGCCCTGATATCACCACTCATGGCCCCTGTCCCGCTCTCGTTGCAACCTAAGCTCGGGCCCCGGCCGCTCCTCCGATTCCCGGGCGGCTTGCGTTGTGTCCTCACCGCGCTTTGGCTCCTGGCTCTCCTCTCGGCTCAAGATCCGGTCGCATAACTCCCTCAACTCTTGCTCGAATCTCTCGAGCTCGAGCTCCTCATCCGAAGCTTCCGGGGGCGTGTTCCCCTTGGCGGTCTTCGGGTCGAGCGGATCGATCACAATCCGCTTCACATCGTCACGCGACTGCCCGGCCGCGAGGAGGAGGTTGCCCATCACGATGGTCACGTCACGCCTCAGGTCGAGCACATCCCCCCGGGGACGATCGTCCTCGACGCCCAGGAGTTCAGCAGCACGCTTCGCTGCCGCATCGGGGGTCAAACCGACGGCGGACACCAGGAGCTCCCTCATCACGGCGCCCACATCACGCCGGAGGTCGAGCAGCTCCTGCCGCATCAATGCGAGGGCACCTTCGGGCTCGGGGTCCCGGGGCTGCTCCGGGGGCGGCGGGAGGGTGGATGCCGCCTCGGGCCGAGACGGAGGCACCTTCACCCCGACGTAGGGGCTACCGTCCGTCTCGTGATCGCGACGTCCCGTGTCGCGGGGCGGAGAGGCGTGCTCGTCGCGATCCTTCGGATGGGCCCCGCCGCCCAAGCTGAGCGAGCTGAGGAAATTGCGCGTTCTTTCCAGCATAAACCCCGTGGTCGGACTTACTACGCCTCGGCGGGTTATGGCATGCCTCCGCTCCCGGGTCGCACAAGGCCCTGAGTATCCCGGACCTCCGGTACTCCGGAACACAGCATGGCTCCGTCCTAGGCCGCGTCGTTCACCGAGAACGCCAACCCGGCCGGCCCTTCCGCCCCGCCGTACTTCCTGAGCAACGCCCGCAGGAACGCGTTCTTGAGCTCGAGCGGATACGCGCGGGCCGTCGGCGTCCCCCACCGCCCCCGCTTGGGGATCGAGTGCGGGTCGATCTCGTCCATCGCCTCGTGCACGAGGAGCACGAGCGCGTGGAAGAGCTCGTTGGCCTTCGTGTCCCGCTGCCCCGAGCCGCTCCGGATGACGTCGAGGAGCTCGTCCGACATGCGGAGCGTCTCGGGCGTCATGCTGATCTCGCGCCGGGGGGCCTTGGGCTTGAGCGTCGCATCATCATTCACGGGTGCAGAGGCACGCGGCGCCGGTGGC
>Ga0182738_1001651_pt1 | contig 27611 bp, 22 predicted proteins | sample eDN5th30CBELigMG_FD_128876 | JGI IMG/M metagenome (GOLD analysis project Ga0182738, IMG submission 128876) | Enriched Miracle-Growth compost microbial communities from Emeryville, California, USA - eDNA 5th pass 30_C BE-Lig MG (version 2)... ...
AAAGGTTCAGAGAAAAGTATTTCAATTTGTCAAAGTTCTCCTTCAAGTTAACTTTAAAATGATATAAACTGTTGTTTGAAATTTCTTTGCATCTATCAAAGCATGGAGAAAAATTCACTTTCATCTTACCGAGTAAAATCAAGGGAAAGATATTCAAGATTTTTGAATGTACGTCCAATACAAGAAAAAAGCATTCTATTGCCTTGGTCAGAAACTTGTGGGCAACTAGAGGGTCAATAAGATTTTCTCGAGATATTTCTACTCTCCAAAGTCTAAGGACAAAAAGCGAGTTTCAGGAACTACTAAAGTTGATATCTCGAACAAACTTAAGTCTGTTATTCCTTGGCAGCTTTTCACTATTGAAATATTGTTTTTTTCAAGGATCTTACTTCCTCAGTTGCAAAGTCAGGCTTTCGATTTTCTTTTTACCACGGAATTGGTTTACTAGCGCCTGAATGCCCTTATCTGTGATGTGAGAACTACACAGTAAAAGTACTGATTCACTGAATTTATTTACTTGTTGAAATTTAGAGCGAGGATTTTCAGATTGGCCAAGTTGCTTCCAATGTTTTCGGAAAGCGCAATTAGTCCTTGGTTAGTCACTTGTTTACACATTCTGAAGTTGAGAGAAAGATGCTCTAAGGATTGGGCTTTTTCACCAATATATGCCGAAATACTCTTCACTCCTGCATCCGTTAAATTCTCACACCTAACCTTTCAAAAGTTGGTTTTCACTACCACTTACGAAGAAAAGTTCAAAAGCAAAAGTTTCAAATGTCGGAGTCCACTGACAAGATGATTGGTCATTTGTTGAGCTCCAGTATTACTCAATTTCTTGCTCGCTGCAAATTCAAGACCAATTTTATCTATATGGTCAACTCCTTTTTCTTTCAATTTCTGGACCACATCTTTGGCGAAATCAGTCATGGTTTCATCTGTCACCCTAAAATTTCACTTCTCTGGATTTAAATTTATCCCCTTACTTTTCCTGGTTTTTAGATGGAATTGTAATGCCAAAATGCACATCAGTTCGAAATTCTATCAAATTTCCCCATGCATCTTTAATCCCTTTCTTCACCCCTTCTAAAATCGAATATTGTTCTGGAAGGAAAGGTTTCGGTTTCAACTCTTGCTTTTTCTCAGTCTCTTTCTTCTCTTCTTCCTTCTTTGGGACAATAGGGACAGCCTAACAAAAATAAAACTCAACAATTCTTTATCAATAATTCTCTGACCTTTTCTTGGACGACCTCCTTTTTCACGTTTTCAACAGGCTTGAATAATTTCTCTTTTAAAATTTGAGACTTCTTTTTGCCCTAGAAAAGCATTTACAAACTGATTCACATATTTCCCCAAACTACCAAAATCAATGGATAATTTTGTTCTAATATTTCTCTGACTTCTTTGACTGTCTTTCTTTTGGCAAGATCAAATGTGAGCAAGCCTGATAAAATATTCACAAGCAATTTTCCATAAACTTTTTGAAGCCTTTCAAGATGTCCTTCAAGATAATCCTTGTTTTTATCCAGCGTAAAGTTGATTGGGTTAATCAACTTTTGCTTCATTAGACAAAGCTCTGCAATGACAACTCCTAAACTCCAAGCATCAGCTTTGCAGAGATCTCCCTTTTTTAAGTTAGGATCACCTGCAACGATTTCTGGAGCTGAATAATAAGGAGTGCCTCCTTTATCACTCAACAAGTAATTGGTTTCGTCTTCAGCCACAAATTTTCCAATACCAATATCTGAAATTACTGGATTTCCATCAAAATCCAGCAGAATATTATCGGGCTTAATATCTCTGTGATATATCTTTTTTTCATGTAAATACTCAATTCCAAGTGTCAAAGTGTGAAAAATTTGGATGATTTCTTCTTCAGAAAAACAATCATTTTCTTGCATTTTTTGAGAAAATTTTTGTTTTAACGATTCCTTCATTCTTGGAAATTTGATATAAACATTAAAACCCTTTGGCTTCGCTTGCTCTATGCAATAGCCTTTCACTGGAACAACGTTAGGGTGATCGCAGCTAAACCCAAGGATAATCTCTGGTAAGAAAGTGAGCATGGTATCAACATTTTTTGCATAAAGATGCTTGACAACCCATTTCATGTCATCAAGATCTCTCTGATATGGATAAACAGTTCCAAAAGCTCCACTACCAAGCTCATGGTTAAAATTGATCTTTTCTGGTTTCAAGTTAAACATTTATGCAAAACTTTTATTCAATAAAAAATTTATTTGCACGTCTTATATTAGAAGAAATCAAGATAGACTAAAATTGTTTCTTTGAAAAATGAAAATGTTTTATAATCATAATACAATACAATTTTTATTTCATGATTTAAGAATTTTTTCCAGAATAATAAATAAGTACATAATTTCTTTAATTATTCCACACATATGTAGAAACATACAAATAATTTTCCTCTAAAAATCCTATTATTTCTTTATATCTTGCTGTTGTAATTCAATATCTTTTGGATTATTTTTATCAACACCAGTTGGTTCAAGACTGCTTCTATTGCTATCACTTCCAAGAAAACTTGAATAATGGTCAAACTCCAGACCTTCAATATTATTTCTAAATCTTTCGGCATCATCAAACAAGCACAAGCACCAGTTGTTCAGAATCAGATATTTCTTCCATTCGTATCGAACATTGTCGTTCATTCCATAAATAATTGAATTCAATATTCCTTGTAGAGATTCAGAAATATTGTGTATCGCATTCAAAAATCCTGAATCTGAGTTGAAGAAGGACTCTATTCTATGCAAAGTGGGGAAGAACCAGCAAATCACTAAGACGAGTGGGTACCAAGCCAATCTTCTGATGACAACGTTTGCATCAATTCCACTCAAATGGTGCATAAATCTGAGGTAAACAAATATTACATAGTAGATGACTATCCAAAGAGGTCCATAGAATGTAAGTATTCTCAGATAAAAGTTTTTCCAACGATTTTTGTTATAAACTACTTTCCAGCAATAATCCCCAGAATTACCGACATATCCACTCAGCCAAAGTCTAGGAAAAGTTAACAAAAGCACTTTCAAATATTCACTTACGTTAGTGTGACCAAGAATGGAATACCGAATGCAAACAATTTCATTCTCAAGTCATATTGTTTTTGGAGATCTGGAGTGGGCTTCACAAATGTGTGATAAATTGTAAAGGCAAAGGCACCTGACCACAACACAGATGCCAATTCGCCAAAGTTTATCAGCAAACCTTGCAAATGGCAAATGAATGTGTTTGAAAAGCCCCATAGTTGCAAAATAGTCAAAAGTTTGCCACAATAAAAAAGAAAATCTGAAAAACTGATAAATGACACCAACTTGAATGTAAAATTGCGCAGCTTGGGAAACTTTATATATGTGACCATGATAAATAGCGCTCCCAAAAATGATATAAAAGACATTGTTAGCGAGGAAAAAAGCACAAACTTGTCATAAGAAGCGTCTTCATTGTCTGAGCTAGTTGTTGTGGTGGTGGTGCTATTCGTCGAGTCCACAGCTAACGCTGGAAATTCCCCTGAAAGCAGCGTATTCATTGTATTGTACAAATTAATTTGAAATAAAATTTTCTGTTCCTAAAGAGAATATAGCGCAACATCTCTTAAAATATTTGCTTATTTGAAACTTTTTTTTCTAGAATTTGAACCTCAACTTTTGGATTCTGATATCTTTGTTTCAAAATTGTTATTCACCGCTCATTATTCGAATTTTACACGCAAAAACTATTTTCAATATTATAAATCGGCAAGCTATTTTTCCTGAGATACAGATTTGTTGAACTATCAAAACAATCAGCTGTATTCTGTTCGGATATTGTGAAGTGGATAAATATCAGTTTTTCCAGGGATTAAGTTGGTGTTTGAGGTATGTAACAAATAAATTTGTCCTTAATCTAATTAAGAAGAAAAAATTTTGATTCTATTTTCTACATAGTTTTAGGTGAATCCCTTGTCCCAAAATATTAATTCAATCCCATAGTCTTTATTTAATTCTCACTTTTACAGGCCCTAAAGGAACTGTCCATAGCCGAATCATGAGTATTTTTCTGTATTCTGACAGTTCTGGAACAGGTCATATTTTTATTTAGATAGACAAAGTGCACAATTCTTTCTTGAACATTATTCATTTTCTCATGAAAAAACTTCTGACTACACCAAGATTGAAAATATTTTTTGAGAGGAATTTCCCAGAGGCCTGGCCAAAAGATACAGAAGAAATAAACTCTTTATTCAATAAATAATTCTCAAATTCTTACTTCAATAAATTTTAAAGCTAGACTAATTTTGATATGAAAATGAGCGATTGATATTTTAATTAATTTTATTTATTACATATAAGTCAAAAGCCAATGTCTTCCTCCTCTTTTCGTCATTCATTCGGAGGAATGGGTTACAGAAGCAAACAAAACTTTACAGACAATAACCTATTCTCTGGAGATTCCAATAGTCGCCCATATTTCGCTATGGATCCTCCTGAGCTCAACAACTCCAAACTTGATTTCCTTGAGAAACAGACATCCTCCAAAGAAAAGTCCTACAAATTGCTCTTCCAATCCTCAATCGTTTTAAACCTCCTCACAATCGCTTTTACAGTCGCTATCGTTTTCATCTGGTTCTATTGGCTCACTAAAATCAGTTCTGACTCTCTTCGATGTGGAAATCTCAAAAGAACCATGATCTGGGGTATCGTTGTTTATTTCATTGGAATCTTGTCTCAAATCCTTGGGATCATCGCAGGCTGGGTCAAATCTGCCTTTGGCCTCTTGATTTATCAAGCCATTCTTGTTATAATCTTTGTGTTGAGAATCGGACTTGATATCGAGACTACAAATAATTCAATACAATACCTTGAAGGCTGTGCAAGCACCAAAGCCTCAGTAAGCCTCAATTACTACATCTACGCATCGATTTTGTATTGCATTTTGGTGATGGTTCTTTTCACTTGCAATGTGAACTTGGTCTCTGCTCTTAGATATACCAGAAAAGCCATGAGAGTTCAACAAGAATTCCTCCTCAAAAATGAAAGATTTGTCTAAACGATAGACAGTCAGCAAACCAACAAATTAATTAACAAACAAACAAACAAAGCTTAATTAATTCCTAATCCATAATTCATTTGTTTTTTTATTTATAACAAACACCTTTGACATCTTCTCTGTCAAAGGGAAACTTCTCTAACAAAAGAGACTTGTATTCATAATATTTTTATATTGAACACAGCATAAATTATCTCTTTTATCTCAAAGTTCAAAAATAATCTCTCTGAAAATAAATTCCACCAAAGAAGTGTACAGTATATTTTATAAATTTTCTCTTGGTTATCGAAAATTTGTTTCTAAAAAAAAATGTGTCAAGGATAGTTTAAAGGAGTCAAAGCTTTTATAATATTTTTCCCGTTCTGTATGTATGATAAAAACAAAGATAAAAATCATTATCAAATTTAACCTCAAGTGCCTGGGATGATTATCAACCAAAAAACTTTTTTGTCATCGCTCCTCAAAAGTATCCCTTCTCGTTAGAATGATCCTTCTTTGCTTTTTCTAAGATTTTTCAGGAACTCAAAAGTTAAATATTATGGGTGGAGAAAAACTTTTTAAAAGAAAACTCTCACGAATCAAAAAAAAATGTTTGGGTTTATAATAGGACAGGCTTTCATTAATTTCTCATTTTCTCAAAAAACAGTTTTCTTCATTGTTGTTTCTATTTTTCTTCTTCTGAAAAATTCCCATTCTATCTTTTGATTTCGATTCAGAGAAGTTTAGAGCTCAGTATATTTTGAGAAGCCTCAGTAATCTGGAAAAGAAGTCCAAAATAGAGCTATTTTTGTAAAATTATCTCTCTGATTTCAAATAATTTTTTTCTGAATACTGAATAATTCTAAAGCCAATGTTTAAAATCTAGGAAATCACACTCAGCAACCTAAATCTCAACGAGGTTTCTTTTGGGAAAAAATTTCTCTGCAAAATTTGTATTTTTAAAAACAAGAAGGTTTATTTGAACTTGAAACAAATGAGAAAAATTAAGAGAAGTAGTTCACTTATTTATTTTTGACTTTTATTAAAAGGCAAGGACTAAGCAAAACCTTTTTCTGGAATTAAAAACGCAGTTAGAAATTTATTTTAAGGGTCAAGAAAGTAATAATTTTGGACCCTCTGAAGTCTGTTTTTCCCTCGAGCTTCTGTCTCTTGGATCTCAAAGGAATAGTAGCTGAAGTACATGTCTTCAGAAATTCTCTTTCAGAGAAGGTAATTCCATTAACAAGATGTTCAAAAAACAAAAACGATAAATTTCTAGTCATTATTAAGGCCAAATATATTCCTCCTAATTTTAGCTTGATTTAATTCATTCAGGGTCAAACATTATAATAGTTTCCTTCTCTCCTCGTAGTGAGACATTTTCGTCTTGACTCTTCTTTAGTTCTCCAATTTAGCTTGTTCTCAACAAAGATGCAAATTTGAAAAGAAATCTCAACTATTTTTTTCTTCAAGTCATCATTCCCTTCAATGCCAATTTCTGCAGAATTTCCACTCAGAAAGGAGATTTCTTGCTACCAAACCTCAACCAACTCAAAACTCTCTAACCCAGAATTTTTTTTCTCTAACATTTCCTTGTCATCAAAGTGTAGATTTTTCCAAAAAAAATTCAGTCAGTGATTTTCTTTTCTGAAAAAATGATCTTCGAAAGAATTTCGCCTTGTCCAAAGAATTCGAAGGAAAAGTTCGATGAAAATATGAAAGCTAAATTCAATCATACTAAAGACTGCAATGCGATTAGAAAATGCGCCTAAATGGAAAAATCATTTTGGGTTCAAATTAAAAAAATTACCAACAAATCAATTATTTTAGCTCATTTTTCAAAAGAAATAAGAAATCTTCAGCCTAGAAATTTCTCAGCCTATTGTTTTCTTCCTGTCCAGATATTTCAAATTCTGGCTTCCTAAATCGAGAAATTCCTCATATTATTTCATCAAGTTCAACAAGGAAACCTCCCAAAATGAAGCTAAATTTTATTCGATTTTCTATTAAAAACGTTCATTTAACAGTCTAAAATTATTTAAAAAGAAGAAAAATAAAAATAGGACTTGTCCTTTCAATCATAAATCTATTTCCAAAGGCAGGCTAATTTTTAAAACTGAGAATATTGGTCCTAAAGCAGCAGAAGTATTCAGTTTCCAGCCACTCTCAAGATGAAGTTGAAAACAATGTTTTACCGGAATTAAATAAAATTCCACTTTGGTTTAAAATTTTTTGGAACAAAATTTATCTCTCTCTTTTTAATATATTTGGCCAGATCTGAATTCCTATCCTTTGATAATTGCAAGTTCAATTTAGAATTTTGCCTTATTCTAGAAATAAGGTCTGACTGAAAACTGTTTATAATTTTCAAATTAAAACTACAAAATCACCCCATCATAGTTCATTTATGATATCTGAAGATAGACAAGAGCAAGTCATTGCTCCTCCACCGGGCCTTGATTCAGTAATATCTTATTTGGATTTCAATAACTTTCTATAGAAGAAGATCACTCCTGCTTCCTCTGTTGATTCCGTACGTTTTCCTTTCATTTCAATTTCAATAAATTACCTGTATAGAAGATAGCTCCGATGGATACGATCCAGAGCTTTGAAGCGAGAAAAAGATACGAAATTCGGCTTACAAAGGACAGGTTTTTAAGTTTGCATGAATTTCTCCTAGACATGGATCTTGATCAAGGAGTTCATCAGCTCGCTCAAAGCAAAAGACATGAAATTGGAGATTTCATCTTTTATTTCAATGTTCAAGTCCAAACAAGTACGGCCGAGACTCATTCACTCAAATGGATGTAAAATCCTTCTCTTTCTAGAAAATATTCTAATTTATCTCATCAGACTGAAAAAGAGATATGCTGATTTCGTTCAATTAGAACATGATGTAAGTCTCCCTTCGTTTTTTTTTTAATTTTTGCTCTCTTAGCTCACCAAAGAGTTAGTGAAAACTCAGAGATTACCAAGAGAAAAAGTCCCTTTAATATCATCTTTTAATCATCTGACAAGACAAAGCCAGCCTCAACTATTCTTGGAGTCTGCTGAAAGGTATTTAGTCCATCTTCTTGAGACTCCAGAAATCCGAGAAAGAAGCATTGTCTTTTATGACTTTATCGAATTGTCCCTTCTTCCATTGGCAAGCGGAACTCAGAAATACAAAGAAGGGTACCTGAGAAAAAGAGGAGGAGGAAGATTTAAAAGGAATAAAATCAAGCTTTACCTCAGTGTGCTCTTCAAACGTTGGCAAAAAAGATGGTTTGTTCTTACTGAAGAAGGAATCATTTATACTCTCGACTCTTCAAGTACTAAACCTCGTGAAATGCTGCTATTCGATCAAACCTTCCAAATGGAATATGGTAGAAAAGTTTCAGGTCATAGAGTTGGAATTAGTCTCAAGACTCCCAATAGAAGGCTAGTCATTCAAGCTTATAATGTCTTTGAGGCTCTTGTTTGGATGGGAGAAATCAAAAAGGCAGCAACCGCAAGTCCATACACCAAGATGAATAGATATTTATCCTATGCTCCTGTCAGAGGACCTACCAACTATTGCAAATGGTTTGTTGATGCTAATGGATATTTTGAGGAACTCTATGAAGCCCTGCTTCAAGCAAAGAGTGAAGTATTTATTACAGATTGGTGGCTCTCTCCTGAAATCTCATTGAAGAAACCATTTACAGGTGATGAAACGCGCCTCGATCAGGTTCTTGGTAAAATTGCTAGAAATGGTGTCAAAGTTTATGTCATTGTCTATCATGAGGTCAAGATGGTTATGTACAATGACTCAGAACATACCAAAAGAACTCTTGAAGCTCAAAGTTCAAACATTAAAGTCCTTCAACATCCCAGTGAGCCTTTCTTCTCTTGGTCCCACCATGAAAAAATGGTTGTAATTGATCAACAAATCGGCTTTGTTGGAGGCTTAGATTTGTGCTTTGGAAGATCAGATACCAGAAATCATCCTCTTTTCGATCCAGCAGAAATTAAAGGAGAAGGTGCCACATTCCCTGGCCAAGATTACACTAATCCAAGACTGGCAGACTTTAGGAATGTGAGACAATGGGAAACTCCTCTCATTGATAAAAATACGACTCCTAGAATGCCATTCCATGATGCCATGATTAAACTCATTGGACCTGTCGTCGCAGATCTCTGCAGACATTTTATGCAATACTGGAATCATGTCGAAGTTGACGTTTATAGTAAAGGCGATGAGGCTCCCTTACCTCAAAATAATCTTGAGACCTTGAAAAGTCGTGAACAAGAAATTAAAAGTGAGCAAGCAAGGGCGAGATTCAAAGGGGCTTTCCAGAAAATCTTTGCTGCTAGAAACTTCGCTGGTAGCACTTTAAACAAACCGTAAAAGAGGACTTTATTTCTCATCTAATCTCTCGTGAAATAGTCCAACGCCAAAAGCAGCAGATGGAACTGAGACAATGGAACAGAAAACTAGCAAATTGTTAAAAAGTAAAACCTCTCTTCCTTCTCTTCAAACTCGTGTTGAAACAATGCCACATCTACCACATCTTGGCATGGGAGCTCGACCAGGAACTCAAGATGATTTCAAAGTTACAGTTCACAATGTTGAAAAGCCTGAAGAGGCTGACGAACCCAGTCTACATAATGAATTAGTCAATGAAAGGGAACCGACTACCACAAATCTCAATCAAGACGAAGACCAAAATTTCATGAAAGAAGATGTGCTCCTTCGGGGTAAAACAGGTACAGCTGCGGAACCCAGAGCTTTCAAGAAAATTGTTGAGACCATGATGCAAAGAGCTAAAGAGCCTGAATCTCAAGTAAGTCAATGTTTCTCCCAAGAGAAATTAATTTTTGTCAAAGGAAAATCCACCAATGAATCCAATCGTGAAAAAAGCTTTGCTCAGTCTCAATGCAAAAAGAGTGGCTAAAACTCAGCGTATATTTATTTTATTCATCATCAATAAATTATAATTTTTCTCTCTAGATCATCTTGAAAATCCTAAAGCTCCTCCAACTGCAGATGAACAACAAGCTTTCAATAAAAAATACGCAGATTTGTTAGCAGGAGTTAAAAAGAGAGAAATCAAATTTGATGAAGAATTACAAAACAGGTCTGCTATCTTCCTGATTCCTTAACTCAAAATTTAAGTCGCTCAAAGCAAATGAAGAAGCAAGTGAATGAAGATTCGAAGCTTGGAAAGACCAAATTCTTCGACTGGAAACAGCACCACCGCCAGAAAAAAGACAACTATGAAATGAAAAAATACAATGTTAAAGGGATACCTCCAAGTACAAGCATAATGAAACTGCTTTTCCAAAACCCTGATCCTAGCAAACTTCCAAAAGGTACTATGCAATGCCAGATGCTCAGATCTGCCTCAAAGTGGTCCTTGGGTTTAAATAATGCTGAAGGTAGCATTGAAAACTCCATTCAAAACGCGTACATTGAAATCATCCAAAACGCAAAGCACTTTATTTACATTGAAAATCAATTCTTTATGTCAGGTACTGCTGGTAAAGTTGTCAAGAATGGAGTTGCGCAAGCTCTTGTTTATAGAATTGAAAAGGCTCATTTCCGTAAAGAAAAATTCAGAGTTATTGTCTTCCTGCCTCTATTACCAGCATTCGAGGGTGAAGTTGTTGATTCTAAAGCTGCACTCTTGAGAATTCAAATGCACTGGCAGTATATGACTATGTGTAGAGGAGGCGAAAGTGTCTATGAACAGCTCCGAAATCAAGGAATCAGACCAGAAGATTATATTCAATTCTACAGTTTAAGAACTCATGCTGTCATGCCCAATGGAAAACCTGTTACTGAATTAATCTACATCCACAGCAAGATTCTTGTTGCTGACGATGATATTATGCTCATTGGCTCTGCTAATATTAATGATAGAAGCTTACAAGGCAGTAGAGATTCTGAACTTGCTGTAATTTTCATCATGAAATTCTGATACTAATAATTTCTTTCATAGATTGTTATTGAAGATTCAAAAAAAATCACTTCTTATATGGATGATGTTGAAGTCCAAGTCGGAGAATTTGCCTGCAGCTTTAGAAGAAGACTCATGTCAGAACATCTTGGTTTATCTGAAGAAGAAGTTGAAGATCCTATTAGCGATGAGTTTACTGCAAGAATGAACCAGCTTGCTGAGGTAACTGAGTTTCAACTCCTCAATTAATTATTTTAGAACAATACCAATATTTACAGAGAGATTTTTGCTTGTTATCCCGATAATAACGTCAAGGTTTTAGAAGAAATGGATGCATTCACGAGGACTGCTAATCCATCCAGATATCATGAACTCGCTCCCAACATTTTTGGACACATTGTCTGGTTCCCACTTGACTTTTTGGCTGATGAGCACTTACAAGCCCCTAAAAGCTCCATGGAATATTATATCCCTGATCAAACCTTCGTGTAAAAAGAAGATTTTACCTATCTTTCATATCATATACTATCCTATATACATTATTTTGCCTATTTTACTTTGTTGTTTATATTATTTTAGCAGTATTTTATAAAACTCTTTAGGGATTCCAAATTTTTAAATCTTATAAATTGATCATTTGTGTATAATATTCTCGACTTTTATAAAATTCTGGAGAATTTTGTTGATTTATTCTTTGCAATCTTTTACAATACAGAACTACGATAACAATGAGAGAAACAAGTATAAATCCGATAACTCCAACAACCATATGAGAAGCCCACTGAGCTGATTTAAACCAATGGATATCAGAACCTTTAGCTCTAGCAAACCCAATCCTTTGCTGCTCTCCATCATAAAATGTGTAGAAATATCTTTGAAAATCTGCCCCAAGTATTATCTTCCCACTAAATTGACTTGTTGTATTTCCAAATTCTCTAAAGCCCAAAATAATATGATATCCATCTTCAATCTCAATATTATTATATTCAGCTGATGTGATATAAGTCGCATAAGCTTCACCAGGTAACTCCAAATTCAACTCTTTTCCCTGAAACGTTATATTTGGGAATTTAGTAATGCCATCAACACCACCTCGGCAAACTGGGTTTGCCCTTCTAGAATCTTTTCTGCAATGAATTCCGGGCTGTTGATTTAATATGGCAAGAATTTTGTCGACTTCGCCAAGAGGAACTCCAATATCAGGGAAGAAAGTCGATAAAACGGCCTCTATTTTCGGACTGGATAAAAGCGAAACATTTCCAATTTTAATATTCTCCATCTCAACAGACCAAAGGTTGCTTCCTCCTCCTTTGACAATATTCGAGAATTGAAACTCTTCTTGCATTAGTCCAGGATCATATCCTCCGAATATGATCCTTGAGTCGTAGTCAATCCCCAAATAGTTATTTGTCAGGTAGATTGAAAAAGTTTTGCTATGAATCAGACTTTCACGATACAAACCTTCTACTATATCACTTTGCATTGAATTTTCTTTCAGTCCAAGCCCCAAAATTCCATCAGCCTGAATATTATAGAAATCTTGAGAAATCTTATTTGCAAAAACAATCGAACTGTTGATGGATTTATTGATAGGCAGTCCATCAAAAGCTACTAATTCACTCCCAAGGTAGCCATTAACTGATCCTTGAGGAAAGATAAGTTCATAGTCTTTGGATTTATCTTGAAAGCATGTGCTATTATTCTTCGTACAATTGTAAAAATTAGTTCTTTTATTGGAATATAGGCAAGTTTGGCAAGCCCAGTCTGGAATCCATGAGACAGAAGATGTCGTATCAACCATCATTGTAAAGTGATTTTTACTTTGAGGTTGGCCAAGCTTCACCGAGAAATAATAACCATAATTTTGGATGTTCTTCAATTTTATCTGTTGAGTCTTGTTTGGAGATTCTTCTCCTAAGTTTCTCTTGTCATCACTTCTTGATCTTTCCAAAGAGAAAATCAAGCAAACAGCTAAAACCAAAAGAAACAGGAAAGAAGAAAATAATTTAGTGCCAACTATTTTCATTCTCTGGAGATCAAACAAAATTATTTTTCAATAAAAATTTAGTTTCCTCAAAAGAAATTTTATATAGGATGAATTGGAATAAATAAAAGAAGTCTTTCATTTCCTCACCTCCAGAGACGAACTTTTTCAATCTTTCACATATCGATGAACAATCTTCATCAATTGATATGAAAACATGAACGGAATTATAGATATAAGAGGGGGTTTATATATGTAAACAACATTATATAAACGATATTATTGCATATGGATATTATATGAATAATATAAAAACTATCACATGCCTATAAACAAATATATAGGTATACTCTGCACTCGAAGGAGTATCAATAGTATGATATAGATTAAAAGACTCGAAAGAAGTCTTGTTTATTAAAAAGCCTTGAGGCAAAAAGACATCATCACTCTACTCAATTAGCAAAGCTTGAGCTTGACATATCTGATGAGAGAGTCGTGAACAGAGACTTTAGCGCTTAAGATAAAGTCGGGTTTAAAATCGTTGGAAATCATCTTTCCAGTGGTGGTGATAATAACCTCACTGTCATCATCGCTGGAAGCAAATTTAAAATCGAAATCGATTGCATCAGCTTCACATTCAAACTTCAAAAACACTTTTGCTAAAGCCTAAATTGAGATTTTAGAACCGACTATCTCATCTTCAAAATCTTACATTAAGTGTAACATTCAAAGGATGAACTTTGGGCTCGTCAATAATTTCAAAGATAGCATCTTGGATCTAAAAGGACAATTAATACAAAGTCAACTCAAAAATATCCTACGAATCCACTCTCAATGTGGCAGCTTCTTTGTTCAAAGCATCCCATAAAGTTCTTGATGGCGAGAATTTGATTGGCGTACTAAACGAAATCTTAGTCTTGGACTATCATCACAAAAAATTACTTTTTCATAGAGGTTCTCTTCTTCTTGGGCTTCCTCGTCGTTCAACAAGCTTTGGTATTTATCAACGGTATTTTGGTCAGAGTCATTCAAGAGACGGCAGAAAGGAGATTGTTGGTCAAAGTTTCTGCAGAATCTGGATTCCTTGATGACAGAGGTGAACTCGCTCATATTAGCAGAAGTAATTCTAGCCTTTCTGGCGGTTTGGAATGGGGAAGTGTATCTCCAGCCACTGGTGGCGTTGGTACTGCACAAGTAGCTTTTGTTGTCAGAGTATTCCTCATTGACAAAATGATCCTTTTCTTCGCCCTTAAAGTATTGAGTGGTGTCGATTTCAGCCAAGGAGTAGGTCTTTTCAAGGTCAAAGTCAATAATGAGCTTGTTCTTAGCAAGCTTGTGGATGACCTTGGACTTTGACATCTTGCATCTGGGACTTTGTTGGATCTCATCAGTTCTACTATCATGAAAACTAAGTTTCTTTGATGGAGTTGAACATCTGAGTTGCATGCCGACCTTTTGGGGAGAAAGATTGCTGTAGGCGAATTCTAAGCAGGTTTAGGATGATATGGGTAAGCTTCTAGGTACCTTGTTCCATTGCTGGCAAAAAGGGCGTGTTTTTGTATTTAATTGTTTTGTTTTAAATTTGAATTATATGTTAAAAACCGACACTTTAAATTATCATATTATGTTAATTAGACTAGAGTAAAATCTCAGGCATATTTAACGGATTGATAATTCCCGTTAAACTGTCTAGGCTTCAAATTTGAATTTAATACATCACCAAAAAGACATATCTTTCTTCCTAAAACTTTTTTTCTGCGTTAAGAAGTTTAAAGTCTTTGTTCTCTTTGGGAAAGTGAAACCCTCGGTGACATTCTTGCTTGGATATCCAAGATGTGGTTTCGTAATAGCAACAGAAGGGTGCTAACAGTGATGGGAAAAGATTTACCGATATTACAATTTTTTGATTTTAAATAAAAAAATTGAATTCAAATTTGGTGGGAAACCAAATTATCAAACAACTGACTTTTCTATCTGACTTTTCTACCTTTCTCTTGCGAGGCCATGTGAATCAGTCTTCTTTGTTGTTATTTTCACAAGAACACTCCTTTTTTTTTTTTCAAAATTCAAATTTCCTATGAATTCATAATTTCTTCTTATTTTATTCAAATTTTACTCTTGATTGACTGCAATTGACTAAAGAAAAATCTTTTTGTGCCATGATTAACAATCAAGACTTGATTGTATCAAAACATCTAACGGTTAGAAAACTTGAAAATCATCATCCCTTCATTCCTAAATCCTCAAGTGGGATCTCAAAAGACCTGAGAATATTTGCTTTTAAACAAAGGAGAAAAGGGTTGAAGGAGCCTATTAGCCTATTTGGGGTAAACTTTGATTTGACAAGTTACACTTTAATTTTTCGCGCATAATTTCGAACGACCAAAAAATTTGTAAAACTTAGGAGATACGTTAAATCTGGTTCAATTTTTAGAAAAATTCAAGAGATGCTGAAACTAACCCGGGTCATTTTTTCTTCAAATTTGTAACTTATCACATGCATATGAATGAGAGTTAATTCCGTTATCATCAATGCTCTTATGAGCAAAGTTTTGATTGTCCAAAATTTCATTCTCTTCTTTTGATTTGATTCCCTTCCTCTTATCAACTTTTCATTCAATCGAATTTTTGTAATCAACCAATGAAATCTCTTGTTTCAGATGATTTCTACCTCTCAAGGAAAGTTGAAAGGCTTTTTTATAATAACAAATCTGTTCGGCATTATTTTTATTGATTAAAAATGAGAATAAATTTTTACAATAATCTTTATCTTACTTTGCAAAACTCTGAATTCTGAGAATGGAAGGACTTTTCACGAATTTCAAAATCTTTATGCCAACTGTTCAAGACTGCTCAAATTCTTTCTCTAATTTATCGATATTTCTGCATTAAAAAAATTCGGAGTTTTGACTGTGCCTTCAAAGAAGGAACAACATTCAGATGAAAGGGAAATTTGTGCTTTGGATAAAAAAAACTTTGAGAGAAAATTTTAAAACTTTCGACAAGTCTTTGAAGTTCCAAAGGAAAAAATTTTCAAGGTAAATTCTTCTTCCTTGAGAAGCAAACAAAGAATCTTTCGAAAAGAGAGACCAGAAAACTTTTTATTATAAAGTTTTTCCCTCAAGAAAAGGGGGGGAAATATTCTTTTTAATCAAAAAAGAAAAAGAATTTTACGGGATGAATTCTTTAAATCACAGAATTAACAAAAAAACCACAAAATAATTTGCCTTGATTTTATTATCCCGCGTCTTCTAAATTATCTGGAATATCTTTGCACCCTTAAAAACTCAGCTAACAAGCGAACTTTAATAATTAAAAATTTTATATAATTAATACCTATCAGATGGAACCTGCAACCAATCCCGACACTCAAAAAAAGGAAGAAGAAGTCTTTGACCTAGGAAACTTCTCTGGTTTCTTTCTCTTTGACTTCCTGGTCCTTATTTCTCTTAGATTACGACGAAAATGAAGATCAAGACGCTTGTGGTGGTGACAACAACCACAAATCCAAAAAGGATCCTTCCAAGAAAAACACCTGCACTACCGTATAAAACCATTTTTCTTCATAAATCCCAACACCACATAGGATGCCAATAAGACCTGTAGAACCGAATGCCAAAACATTCCCGCTGCTGAACCAATCGACGCTGATAGATTATGCAAGAAATGCAAAGAAAAGAAGGGAACCTTGAAATACCGTAGTGACACTATCTGCAAGTAAATTCTAGAATCTAAAGGAATATCTTTGCTCAATTTCCTTAGGGAATGCTATTTATCCGCTCTTGGACACAGATTCAGAACTAGCATGAGACTCCAAGTCAAGCTTGCAAAGAAGGATGACGAAGTTTTGTGCTGTCTTTCTGGTGGTCAAAACTCCTTGGCCATGTGCAAATTGGTAACGCCTCTTTTGAGAAGTCTTGTTGCTAAAGGATCTTCTTAGATCAGTGAAAGTTTGCATAATCCTGGTCCCAGAAAAATGTTCTTCAATGCTCAAATGATTCACATTAATGAAGCTGCTTCTGTTAGAGCCACTGAACAAGAAGAAGAACAAAATGTTCAAAAGATCAACAAGTTTGCCGAACAACACAAGTATAATTTTTAATTGCTCCACTCAATGCTTACCAAATCCTCAGGCTTAAAGTCACCATCATCAATCTTGAAGATATCTATGACTTGAAAACTGAAACCCTTGAAGAAATTTTGGTCAAGTCTTATGGACTTCCTCTTGGAAAAGCTGACGAAACTGCTGCTCTTGACAAAGCTCAAAAGAGAGAAAAGCTTCAAAACTTATTAAACTCTTTGTCTGACACTGGCTCATCAAAAGAAGATCTTCTCTTTGTCTTCAAAAAGCTTCTCATTGCTGATTTTGCTTCAAGAAACAACATTCAAAAGATCCTTTTTGCTGACACTGCCCAAAAGGTTGCCATCAACAGTCTTACCCTCCTTTGTAAAGGTCGTGGAGCTGACTTGTTTAATCAAGTCCTTCCTGAAGACAAAACCTTCTCCAATGCTACTATCTACAGACCCATGAATGACTTTTTAACAAGAGAAGTAAAAGAAATAACCCTTGTTCATTTTCTTAATTTTTTTCTCTTTAGGTTTTAATCTATGATTACTTTAATAAAATGGACGAATTCTATGTCATCTATCCTAAGCTCGAAGACTTTGCCCCCGCTAATAAGCGTCTCCCAGGAAACGGAAGCATCAATACTCTCTTGGAAAACTTCGTTGATAAACTTCAGGTACTTTTTTACTTAATTTCAAGGCTGATCCCCAAAATAGGCTGGTTTCCCTTCTACTGTTCATACTGTCCTTAATACACTCAACAAAATCAAGCCCAAGATGGACGAAAAGAAAATCTGCCCAATCTGCTGGGGAAAGAAGGATAAACTCGGAAATATTCTTGAAAAGGGAAGTATCATTCAATACCTCAAACCTCAAGGAAAAGAAGAACAAATTCCTTCTAACAAGGGCTTGATTGATATGGACTATGAAAGCAAGAAGATTAAGGATGAATATTTATCAAGTGAGTATTTCCAAGCCAAGAACAATTTCGAAAAAATTGCCTGCTTCTCTTGTGGCCGTATCTTTGAAAATGCCAAGGATCAAACTGCATTTTCTGAAAACCTTCCAGGCTTCATTAAAAACAGTGCTCAAAACATTTGCAGTCAAACTATGCCCAAAAGCATTAACCAAAAAGCTTATGATTATTATTTCTATGATAATGAAGGAGAGCTATAAATATTACAATATTTATTTTCCTTAGAAAGAAGACATATGTAAATTCCTATGTATGGTTCTGTCATTTGTTTAAACATTTTTTTGTCAATACAATACAGCAATTAAACAAAATCCTTCCTTCTTCACTGTTCAATTATCATCTTTAAAAGAACTCTTGAAGAATTTTTCCTAGTGTAGTGATTGCTAAAATGAATACTCACCAGAGTTCTTTGAAGGATTCAAAATTTCTACCAGTTAGGTCATGATGAAATTTTGTCAGTTGGGAAAAATCTGTGGAAGCTAATTGACGAAATAAAAATTTTAATTTTTCTGGTAAAAAATTTCAAAATGAAAAAATCAGAATTTTCGTTAATTCTTTTTTCAAACTCTTCAGAGACTTCTCACTCAGAGCGAGAGGGGTGAAAAAAATGCAAAAAAAAAATCTGGGCCCTGTATTGAGGATTCCTATAGAGAATTAGGTAATTTTTTCTCGAAAAAGGGGTAAATTTCTTTTTTTTTGGCTCTTCCTTCTGGTGATGAAGAAATTTTCATATCAGATTTTTTTCAAGTATAGGAGCCCCAGAAAAAAGGCCGATTTTTTTGCTTGATTTTTTCCACCCCTACAGAGTGAAGAAGAAATTTTTTTGAAAACAGTCAAAAATATAAAAAGCCTGATTGACAATGACTAGCAAGGTATTCAAAATATCAGTCATTTTTTAAAGAGTTGGAGTTTTCACTCACTAACTAATTAATTAACAATAGTTCATGACAACAAGAGAAAGTATTTAGGGACAAATGAGATATTTATATTCCTTCTAATACAGAGTGAAATTAGAAAACCTTATCTTGCTTAAAAACGCTATTGATAACAAATCCTTGCCAGAGAGCTGTAGTGAAGATTTCTGGGCTGTTTGGTGGAATCTCTCTGAAATATATGTGGTTTAAATTTCTCTTATCCTGCATAGTATCTCTGATCTTTGCAACCAATTTTCTTGCATGTGCTGCTTGTTCTGAAGTGGCATTTGCGATGACCAACAGATTTACAAGTCCCTTTGGCACCTTTGAAAGATATGGAGAATATTGCTTGGTGTGCTCATAGATGTCTTGATCATTTATATCACCAAAAATATTTTTAGTCAATCTGTCTTCATGGTCGAAAAGATAGCTTGTTAAATCAACAACAGGATCTTCCAAAACAGTAGAAGTAAAAAGATCAGGTTCCTTTAATGCAGCAATAGCACTCAATGTTCCTCCAAGCCTTCCCTTTCCATATAAGCAAACATTTGGTGTCACTTCATTTATCAACAGATACTAAGATTTTCTTTAAAGAGATATTTCTCAATTCGAGTTCTTACGTTAGCAGTATCAAGAAGATCGGTGACGGATGTTAATCTTTGAATGCCTGAACCTTTTTCAAACCAAGTTTCGCTCAAATCTTTGCATCCTCTGATGTGAGGATAAGCAACAATAAATCCTCTATTTAACAACCCAAGAATTTCAGGCTTAAAATCTAGAAGATGACTTATTTAAAAATTGACATAAAAATCTCATACTCATGTAAGCTCTGGATTCGAGGTCAAATTCAGCATGCAAAACCACTGGACTATCACTATCCATTCTCTTATTGTTATAGACAAAAGTAACAGGAATTTCAGTTCCATCTCTTGCTGTGATATTAATCCTTTATGAATTATTTAATCATCTCCTATCAATCTTCAAAAAGTTTACTTTTCAAGAGTGAAATCTTCAGGCTTCAAGCCGACAATATGTTCTGTATGGATCACTTGCAAGTCTCTCAAGCCCAAATTGTAGCTAATAACTCTTGCAGGAACTTGAGGAGTGTTCAACACAAAGTGATAATATTGGTTATTGTATCTGTAGTTATTTTCAATTCCGAGCTGGGCTTCTTCGTTAAATTTGAGAGTATGAGTCTTTTCTGAACGATGATTATAAACTACCGAAATATTAATTCCAAAAATCTCCTCTCTTTACCTTTGATATATTCCTTGTCTTCATTTCTGATGTGGAAGACGATGTAGCCCTCAAAACCAGCGTAGTACAAGATCTTTTCGCCATCTTCTGCAATAGGGAACTCTTCCAATAAGCCGTAAACATTTTTGATTTCCTGTTTTTCAATAGCATGCAATCTAGCAACAACAAGAGCCTTGCTTTGAATTGGAGTTTTCTCGCCAGTTGATTTGGAAACCAATTCGGATTTATCTTGACTTGTCTTGAAAACTAAAGCTGAGGAAGCCAATAATTGCATTTGTTCTCCTAATTTTTCTCCTGCTTCCAACAAATTCTTTGAAGATTTTTCTTGAATAATTCTTATCCTTTTAGTCTGAATAATCATGAGTAAACCATCTCAAAATCATATATCTTACAGTTTGAGTACCTTCAATATGATCGGTCATCAAAAGGATCAAATGATCCTTGGAATGCTTGACGTTATACTCCATTCCCTTTTCTCTTGGCTATTTTTACAGCATTAAAACAAAAAAACCCCCGCAACCCTTACTAAGAGCAAATGGAATTCTTGGTAGGGATCGTTTAAAGGTCTGATGTAAATTTCATTTGTTGGATCACCAGAAACACTGACAGAATTCAACAAAAGATATTCATTACTCAATGTTTTAGTAACTAATTATGTTTAATTCCCACCATCAAATTCACCTACTTTCAAGTTCGAATAAGGGATCACCTTCTTCGATGATAACTTTTTCAGCTTTAGATTTCTCAGTAGCATTAAAGTCATATCTGTATAAAAATCCAGCTCTGCTTGTTTCATTCTTCTTGATATAATACAAGCCTCCAATATCATCAAACACTGGACTTCCTTGAGCATGGTTAATGATCACATCTTGATATTTTCCAGTTTCGATATTCTTGATAATCGTCAAGTGAGTGTTGAACACGTCGTCAGGCAAAACGTTCATTTCGAAGGTCAAAGCAACATTTTGTTGGTTGTTGCTGAAGGTAATGTCATAAAGTTCGAATCTGTTTTCATTATATTTGATAGAAACCAGCAAGTCATGAGGAATTCTTCCAAGTTCATTATTCTCACCTTCTGCATATTGAGTGATAAAATCAAGCAATTCTTGTTGATTAATGATGTTTTGCTCAAGAGCAGAACTTTCAACCAAAAGCTTTGAAATCAAGCTATTTGAAGCGTTGTTGTCAATTCTGACTCTATATAAATTCAAGCCCTCATTTGTCCCTTCTTTTTGATAATACAATGCACTTTGTGAAAGATTTAGGTTTCATCCCTCATATATACCCTTACTTGTCATAGAAGAGAGGGAATTTATTGTCAGTTCCTTGGCACTCGTAGAAATCCTTGACGATTTTATCTTCGATATGACTGTTGTGGAAGAATGACATCTCACTGAGGAGATTTTCTTTGGAAATAAATTCCAAAATTTTCATGTACTCAGGACTGCCTTGTTGCATCTTTTGAGTTGGATCAATCAGAGATTTATCCTCCAAATAAGCAAAATAATCGGTATAAGTCTCGAATTTATTTGTGACTGTTGAACCCATTCTCGGATGCTCAGGCACATGCACTTATTATTCACATTAGTTCATTCTCAATATACAATAAATCTTACTGATTTTCTTGAGGTTTTTGAAAAATTCTTGTTTATTTCGAATCTTAGGAGCTTCAAACTTTGTTTGAGGATCACGTTCAAAAAATCTGGCAGGCTGATAAATTTGTTCCATATGCTTCTTCTTGGCTCTTCTTCTTTCCATTACGTGCTCAGAATCCAATCTCTCTTCATAAACTTCATTAATAGGATGGAAATGTGTGCTTGTTCCATAAATTTTATCGAGCTCTTGCATTCTTGCTTTTTCCAAATCAGACACTATTTTCTCGGTTTCTTCAAGAACTTCTTGTTCTTCTTGAATAGTTTGAGGGTCACGATCGACAGCTTCTCTGATCTCGGTTGGATATTGGAATTGATTGACTTCACTGAGCTTTTCACCGCGGAGAATTTCTTTGGGGTCAGGAGTAAAACCATGTTTCACAAGATCTTTGATTTTGTTAAACACACGAAGATTATTAGGGCGAAGGAGAGTGAATTTTCTAAAGAGATATGACATGTATACACGAAATTTAAATTTTATATAGCGCTAACAAATGACCACATAAAATTTTATCAAAAGATATTTCTTCGTTTAATTTAGCAAAAGTTAGTTACATAAAGTAAAAATTTTTACATAATAAAGGAAAAAAGTAATAAAAAATTCTAAGACGAAACAAGTCCTGCTGGCATTGTGGATGTCTTGGATTCTAATGGCTGGAACCCTAATTCTTCAGCTGGGATGCCAAAGTCGGTCAATTTAGCTTCATATACTCGAATGGCATCGTTATAAGCCTAAAAAGATTGATTAAGAGAATGTTCTTTATCATCATAAAAAATTACCTTTGTAGCATGGTGGATAGAGTATCTCAAGTTCTTCACCAACCCGTTCTTTGCATCAATTGATTGCTGAATTCTTGTCAACACCTGGTTCGCAACAGATGGATCAATTTGAGCTCTTTGTATAAGTTGTTGTAATTGAGTTTCCTTGTAAATTAATTGTTCCTCCAAATCTCCCAATCTCTTTGTCAACAAATCATTCTTCAACTCAGCATGGCTCTTGACTTCTTGTGTGACTGCTTCGAACCTCTCCTTCAAACTTGTCTTTTCTTGTAAAATCTGATTGAATCTAATGTCAATGTTTTCTTGTTCTAATTCTAATTTTCTAATCTTTTCACGAAGCATTGCAATCTTGATCTTCAAATTTTCAAGAGACATTTGATCTTTAGTGTGCTGTCTCAATTCATATTTCAGATCATCTCTAATCTTGCGATTATTCTTCAATGGTTCTTCAGCTCTCTTATTATGTGCCTTAATCTCTGTAATCTGCTTGCTATTAGCCAAAAGACTTGCTTGTAAATTCTCGATATCTTGCTACATTTATGGTTAAGAGATAACTTATTTCACGATAATCAATACCTTTTGCCCTTTGATAACATTCAAGTTTTCTCTGGTAATATCATTGTAGTAAGACTTGAGTTCAGCAAATGCAGCTTCATGATTCCTCATAAGATCATTTATATGTTGATTTTTCCTTTCTTCGATCTCATGAATCTCCACCTTGATCTTCAATTCAAGCTCTTCTTTCAGTTTCTTCAGTTGTTCTTCATACTTGATCATCATCAATTCAATCCTGGACTGGTAATATTCAGTCAATTTCTTCAAAGTCTTTTCTTGTTGCTGTTGTTGCTGACGAACTTCAGTCTGATGTTCTTTTTCATGCTCATGGTGCTCCATTTTACTGGCTGCTTTGGTCTCCTTCATATCAGTCAATCGTTTTGTGTGATGATTGTCTTCGCTTTCCATAGTTTGATCAGACTCAAGCTTAATTCTTTTGTTTGTCAATCTTTGATCATATTCAAGATGCTTCACTTTTTGAAGGTAAACTTTAACCTCCACTCTGTGGTTTTGTTCAAGCATCTCAGCTTCAGTAGATTGATTGTTGATCAACACTTTGGCTTCGTCAATTTCCTTTCTACTATTCATATAGAACTGTTCAATCAAGTCTCTTTCATCCTGAGCATAGCCTCTTTTTGACTTGAGATCAGTCAATCTGTCTTTAAAATCATTGATCATGGCCAAAAGAGTTTGACCATCTCTTTCAAGAAGATCGGGTGCAGGCTCTTCCTATAGAAAATTAGTGTGAATATCCAGAGAAAAAGAGTGAATCTTACCTCCTTCTTGACCTTCTTATTACTCTTCTTTGCTTTCTTTGATGACATTTTGTGGGCCCTTTCGGTTTTGTTTTGTTGCTTTTTCTTTATTTATTACAAAAAATTATCCCGATTTTAACTTAACCTAAAATCTGAAAAAATAAGAGAGAAAGTTACTTAAATTAAAAATTTCCTTCAAAAAGTTACAAAAATGAAAACCTCGTCCAGAAAATCCCAATGGAGATTAAAAGTAAAACTTGTATTGAATTCTCATGACTTTCTGCGATCCGTTCAGCCGTTTCATAAAAATCCTCTCGAAAAATTGTAAAACTTCCAAAATATAATAGCCTCTATGTCCCTTGCCATTTAGAGAAGACGAGAAGAGGAGGAAAAGCCAGAATCTTATCACGATGAAATAAAGAGATTTTCTCGGGATTTTCTTGACTCCCCGCACAATATTTTCAGAGTTTTGCTTTGTTGCGTCTTTGCAAATTTTTATTTTACTTGATGGCCAAGAGTTATAAGAAAAACACATTGTTTAGCAAATCAACCAAATTGAACTCAAAATTGGATCTTTTTTTTATTGATCAAATACCTTGTTCTCAAAGTTCTTTACAATTTTTATCTACTTCATTTTAAGATTTCCAATTGGTAAATGTTGTAAGATCTCCATAACTTAGTGATTTCCCCAGGTCCAAAAAAGGTTTTTTTTGTGAATATTTTTTGTTGGGGAAAAATGTTGCAAGATTTCCTATCTTTAGAAAGTTTTTCAAAAAACTTCTTCACACAAAAATTCATCAAATTGAAGAAAGTCAGGTTTGAGAGGTCTGACGGTTGAACGGAAGCATCTTGCACAACTCATCACACCTTTGAGCAATTACAGAAACCTCAATGAGGAGAAAATAGGTTTAATCTTACCTTCAATCAACTTAATTAGCCATCTAAATCTTTCGCTCTTCAAAGTCTTTTTATCCTTTCAGCTTGGCTTATCATTTACTGTTCTGTCAGAAACTTGATGCTCATATGAAAAATAATTTATTCTTGAGCCATATTTTTCTTTTGAAGAGTTTCAAAATTTTCATGAAATTCAATTTGACGATGTAAAAAAAACCTTAGTACGCTCTGGGCTCAAAAAGTAATCTGCAGAGTTTTTGAGGTCGCAAAAAAGGTCAGACATCAAAAAATATTTTTCTTTAGTTTTTTCTAAGCTTGGCTGAACTCCACAAAATCTTGCAGATCCTTCGAAGAGATTTATCTCTTTTTGAGAAGGAAATTTTAGAATGTCCATTTTTTTGTATTTGTTGGATGATCTCACGCTCAGATCTTTTAAAAGGATTCAAAACCCTAGTCAGTCGAATCTGAGACTCTCCAAGAGTTTTGAAATATGAGAAATGATGTTCTCTATATCATATGTAAATTGTAAGATGAAAAAATAATGTAAAAAGATTCGCTAAAAAGAATTGTCTAAAAGAAAATGTAAAGAAACTGAATGAAAATAATGAAAATAAAGTCAATAAACTTTTTCAACATTTAAAGAGATTATTTAGTTTTTATTTTTTCTTTTAATTTATTGAGGAATTCATTAATTTTAAATTTTAGATTTTTTTATTTTAATTTTTCCTTTTTTTTCAATGAAATTTGAAATTATTTTTAATTTTTGAATTTCACACAAACACCAAATTTACTAAACTTTGAAATGAAAATTTTTCTCTCGAATGATTGTTTCACTTTTCTACCAATTTCATTTTGAATGAATAATTTGAAAATTTTGAAAATCACTTCTTCGTGAATTTTGACTTGTAACATTTATTTTTATTGAGAAATGAAACGAGGTGTCATCTAACCTCAACCTTGAACGGCTATTCCATCTTCTCAATTAATGCTTAAGCATGGTTAATCCATTCAGAAAGTGTTTCATTTAATTTGCGACACCAATTTTCACTTATTTCTAATATTTATTCTTCAATTTACATTATTAAATTTTGTTCATCTGAAAATCAAAACAAGTCCTTTGATTTTCAAATTAAACTGAGGGATTTTTTTTTGAATTGCTGTCTCATCATCAAATTTCATCTGAGCTGAATGACTTTTTCCAATGAATTATTTTTCTCATGTTGTTCCAGAGATCAGACTCCTTTTGAGATCTCTTGAATTATTTAGCAGAAATTTATTATTAACTCAATATTTGAACTTTCAAGAGGAAAAACCTTATTGCCCAATCTTATGAAACTAAATCTAGGATTTTTTTTGGAGAAAATCAATGATATAATAAAAAAACTTGGAAACTGGTTTTTCTCCATACTTCTTTTTTAATATTCGCCTTAAACGAAGTCAAGGCTTTTAGGTTCTGACTTCCATTGAAAAAGGAAATTGTTTTATCCCACAAGACACTCAGAACTCTGCACTTTGAATCTTGATTAAAGTCTTAATTAATTTAATGAGAATCGAATTTTCAAGCAATAGAATTCGGATTTTTAGGCAATCCTTGCTCTCAATTCCCACAAAGTTTTCAAAGAAATAATTTTATTCCAACAAATCACTTTGTTCTTATTTTATCTGTCTGATCTTTTAGTATTTCTAAGCTTCATGCAAATCAACCTTCTTTTAGCCAACCTTCATTTTGACCATAAATAATCTCTTGAAGGCCTCTAGAGCCTCTCACTTTGAACTTGGTTATTTCTCCTTAAGATTCCTAGAAAAATTGAAAAACTATCGTCCAGATCCCACAAGACATTTTGAGCTGACCTTTCGAGTCTTTTCTCACTGAATCGGATGGTCTAAACCCATCACATTGGAATTAATAACAGTTCACAAAATGTACATTAAAACTTAGCCCAAAGGGACTTTTAAAATTTGGTTCAAACCAGTACCGAATTGATCAAATCTTGCATCACAAGAAATGAAACTGCAAGCAATAAGAACCACTAACATGTCTGGAGTGCCTCTCCCTCTAGCCCAAGTTCATGGCTATTTTTCATACAGACCCATCATCTTTGAAAATCATGAGGTTTAAAAATTTTTGCTTTTATTAAAATTTGAAAGAAAATTTTCCTGAAATAGAAGAAACCAAAATCGTCTCTGAACACAAATGAAACCATCATTTCGATTCACATATTTCAAACCAATCAATGATTGTTCACTGTTTCTTCATAAAAGATTGCACCACACTTCATCTTCCCATTCGTTTGTGAGGTTTAAAAATCAGAGAGAATTCGTGAAGTTTAAACTCTCTTAAATCTAATTAGCTTGAAAATTGAAATTTTGCTCTGCCTTACGACCTTACTTTTCTCTATTTTAATAATAAAAAATTTCAATTTCCCCTCTCTCAAATGGAACAACTCAGTCCCAGTGTTACTTCAAATACTGGAGGAAGTACCTCTCGCCTTCCTCAGGTCACATCAAAATCCAAGTAACTTCTTTTTTTTCCAAAAAAAGCTTACCTATCAAGAATTATCTACAAACCTTTTGATCAAAAACTTACTTTCATTTGTAAATTCTGCGGAGGAAAGAGTTGCAAGCACGAAAACTGGCTGACTCACCCTGGATCAGCTTTCAAGGGCCTCAACTCAGATTGGATCACTGACAACATTTTAGCCATGCAAAGACCATCTTCCCGCATTATTAAAGAATTTGATATTATCAAAGAATTCCATAAGTAACTCTCACATTCAAACTCTTCTAATCTGCTAAAAGAGTTGGCATCAATGCAATATTTAATTTGCAA
>Ga0182738_1001652_pt1 | contig 27583 bp, 34 predicted proteins | sample eDN5th30CBELigMG_FD_128876 | JGI IMG/M metagenome (GOLD analysis project Ga0182738, IMG submission 128876) | Enriched Miracle-Growth compost microbial communities from Emeryville, California, USA - eDNA 5th pass 30_C BE-Lig MG (version 2)... ...
GCGCCTTCCTGGACGATCTGGTTCGCGATCTCCATGTCGCTGCCCTGACGGATGGTGACCGCGATCCCCGTTTCCGCGGTGAAGGCGTCCGCCCATTCCTGGGTCAGCGAGGCATGCTGGGCGTTGTAGACGACGATGCTCCCCGCAGGCGCGCCGCCGGCCTCCTGAGCGACGGCTGCACCGGCCAGTAGAACCGAGATCGCGACCGCGGACGTGAAGCGAATGATTGAGCTTTTCACAAAAGGTGCTCCCGTTTGGATTGAAGCGGCGAAGCGTCGGTGAAAGACGGATTAGCGACCAGGAACGGGATGCGTCAATAGATCATCGGCATGATCTAAGCATATTGGAAATGGAATTATTCCAAAGAGAGCAGCTCTACGCAGCCGGATGTTTTGCTAGCAGCGAATAGCCAGTCATGGCAAGCGATTTCGCTCACCGACGACCCAGCAAAGAACATATTCGATGCCGGTAGCGATTCGAAATGAAGAAATGGAGTGGATCATGCCAGAAGAAGCCAATCACGGCCGAACATCGAGACCGTGTCGGCCGACGCGCACATCAAGGCGAGATCTGGTCCTGGAGACGGAGCGGTAAGTCGTGCACGCGACACGGCGTCGCTTCACGGAGTCAAGGGCCAGGGGTCGAATACATCGGGTCCGGCATCGTGTCGGCCACTTGACCGCCGCGCCGATCGGACTATCTTAGATCGACCATGCGGATGCTGTTCACCAAACGGACCGAGCGCCTCAAATCGGGCACCTAGCCCGGACGCGAGGGCCGTCGCCGCGCGTCCGGGAGGAATCCGTCGCGTGCGCGCGGCACCTCACGCATCCGCACGCCTTCGGGTGCAGATCGCTTGTCTTGCAACCATCCGCGGGTCGCCGTCCTCAGAGGTCGAATCGTCCGTCCGCCTCCGGCTGGGAGATGACGCGCAGCAGCGTGTAGCGCGCCGTTTCGCCCGACGCGTTGGGCCAGTCCAGGCTGTCCCCTTCGGAAAGCCCGAACAGCGCGCTTCCGATCGGGGAGAGGACCGACTCCCGGCCCAGCATCGGGTCGGCGTCCTGGGGCTGCACCAGCGTGACCGTGGACACGTACATCTTGTCGGCGGGTCGGCCCGGATACGGTTGCGAATACGAGAACATGACGCGGGAATTCAGCGTCGCGGTGCGGCGGGAGACTTCCGTGGGGGTCACGATGAGCGCTTCTTCGAGGGCCTGTTCGAGCATCCGCGCGGCGTTGTGGAGCGCGGCCCCCGAGCGGCGCGCGTGCTCGCGCAGGAGCAGTTCCCGCACCCGTTCGCGGTCCGCCGTGGTGACGGTAATGACGGGAGTGACCTCGTGCATGGCAGTTCTCGCCCTCCGCGCGTCAAGGAGACCGCAACAATGTAGGTGAATGCAGGACTATTGCAAATCGATGAGTCGCCGACCGTCCCGAAACGAATCGGAGCGGCAACGAACGACTATGCCGCAAACTTGCGTTCTACCTTTCGATGTCGGGGCGACCTTGCTCGCACGGCCGACATTGGCTATCTGAGCCCGAAAATCACGAAAACCCCAGAGGAGAGGCTGAAATCGACACCATTGCCGTTCATCCGCCGCCAGCGGATCACTTCATCGTCCGCGGCGGCGTGGAATGTGCCGGAGCGCACCTCATCATCGACCTGTTCGAGGCCGAGCGTCTAGACGACATCGACCACATCGCGGACACGCTGGTGGCCTGCGTGAACGCCGCGGGGGCGACGCTCCTGCACATCCACCTGCATCCGTTCGAGCCGAATGGCGGCGTCAGCGGGGTGGCGGTCCTGGCCGAGAGCCATATCTCGATCCATTCATGGCCCGAGCGCGGCTATGCCGCCCTCGACGTGTTCATGTGCGGATCGGCCGATCCGGCCCAGTGCGTAGAGGTTCTCCGCGAGGCCTTCAGGCCGGCCCGGGTGTCGGTAACGGAATTCCTCCGGGGGCAGGGCGCATGACCGGGACATGGCTGTCGGAAACGCTCTATCCGAGCGTTCGGGTCTCCTACGAGGCGCACCGGATCGCGGCCCGCGACACGCCGGCGGGGCAGCGGCTGGAGGTTGTCCAGAACGGCCTGTTCGGGACGATGCTCGTGCTGGACGGGGCCATCCAGGTCACTACCGGCGACGAGTTCGCCTATCATGAGATGATGGCGCATGTGCCCATTGTCGCGCATGGGGCGGCACGGGACGTCCTCATCATCGGCGGGGGCGATTGCGGCCTCGCCGAGGAGGTGCTCAAGCACGAAGCCGTGCGGGCAGTCGTTCAGGTGGAGATCGACGGGGACGTTGTCGCCTTCGCGCGCGAGCACCTCGCCGCGCTGAACGCGGCCGCCTTCGCGGACCCGCGCTTTCGCCTCGAAGTAGGTGACGGTGCGAGGTTCGCCGCCGAAACGGAACTGACCTTCGACGTCGTGCTGGTGGACTCGACCGATCCGACCGGCCCGGGCGCCGCGCTGTTCACCCCCGCGTTCTACGCGGACCTGCGCCGCCGGACCCGGCCGGGAGGAATCGTGGTCACCCAGAGCGGTGTGCCGTTCCTGCAGCGGGAGTCGTTCGTGCGCGGCCTGTCGGCGCTCCGCCGGGCGTTCCCCCTCGTCACCGCCTATGTGACCGTGGTCCCCAGCTATTTCGGGGGCCACATGGCGCTGGGCTTTGCGACCGACGACGGGAAGCATCTCAGCGTTCCGGCCGAGGTTCTCGCCCAGCGGTCGGCCGGTCTGGAGACGCGCTACTACTCGGCGCCCGTCCACAAGGCGGCGTTCGCCTTGCCCGGCTTCATCGGCGAGGCCGTCAGAGAGGCCGTAGAGGCCCCCGTCGGGCCGGCCGGGGGCCTCTGACCCGCGGCGGACCCGACCTGCTTGACTTCGGCTCCGTTGTTTCCAATCCTGAGTGGATGTTCGAGCAGGCCAGCGCACGCCTTCATAGGCGCCTCTGCCACGGAGGCTGCCTCATCAAAGGAACCACGCCCACGGCGTGGTGACTTGCGCTCGCGCGTTCCACGCCCTGGGCCCCGCCTGTTCTCGCCAATAAGCGCAAATTCTCATTCCCGATGCGGGCAAACCGCATCGTGGGACACTGATGGTCTGGTCGCATGTCGAACGAAAACACAGCCGCGCCTCTGCGCGACCCCGTCGGTGCGGCGGACCGCGCCCGGCGCGCGAAGGACGCCCTGCAGCAATACGGCGCGCTGCCCTATCGCCTTACCGATGCCGGGCTCGAGGTCCTGCTCGTGACTTCGCTCGGGCGCGGTCGGTGGATCATCCCGAAGGGCTGGCCGAACGAGGGCGAGGGCTTCGCGGCCGCCGCCCGCGAGGCCTTCGAGGAGGCGGGCGTGGAGGGCCGCGCAGCGCCGGAGCCGATCGGCGCCTACGAATACAGCAAGTTCCGGTCGGGCCGCGCGCGCGTGGTTTGCCGGGTCGACGTGCACCCGATCCTGGTGACCTCGGAACTTGAGCACTGGCCCGAGGCCGAGGTCCGCCGCCGCCGGTGGTTCACCGCCGAGGCCGCCGCCGCCGCCGTGAAGGAGAAGCCGCTTGCGAGCCTGCTCCGCGCCGCGCCGGCAGTCCTGACCGGACCCGATCAGACGGGTGCACGCCTCGGAGCGGCCGATGACACGTCCTGACATCTGGGTGACGGTCGAGGACCACCGCGTGCTGACGCGGCTGCTCGACGAGGCCCTGCAGGAAGGGCGGCTCGGCGCGGCCACTTGGCTGGCGAACGAACTCAGCCGGGCCCGGGTCGTGCCGGCGCAGGCCGTTCCGCCGGACTGCATGACCCTGCATGCGTCGGGCAGGTTCGTCGACCTTCGGGGGCGTGCGGTGCGCGAGGGCACGCTCGTTCCGACCCGCGGTCGGTCCTCGCGCGGTGTCGTTCCGGTCCTGAGCGAGATCGGCACCGCGCTGTTGGGACTGCGGGCAGGACAATCCATCCACTGGCGCGATGCCCACGGACGCCAGCGCGGTGTGGGGCTGCTGGAACTCACGCATCAGCCCGAACGGGCGGGCGGCCGGCAACCGGACAGCCGAACTTGACTTTGGAATTTCCCGGTCCCATCTTGTTGTCATGTGCACGCTCGCGGCAATTCACAGGCACCTGTGCCACGCAGGCCGTCTGATCGCAGGCACCGGGCCCCTGGCTCGGTAATCGCGCGCGCGTATTCCGGGCCCAGGGGCTCTCTCCCGAACGATTGATACCGAACGCGTTACTGAGGCGGATCGTGCGCGCGATCTGGCCGGGGAGATTTGACGTGGCTACTTGCTTCATGTGTCGGTCGGAAATCGCGCAGGGCGCGATGTGCCCGACCTGCCAGGCGACGGCGAAGGGGCACCCCGAAGGGCCGGAGTGCCTGCTGACGGCGAGCGACTACGCCGCGCTGCAGAACCTGCTCTCGCGCGGGTCGGACCTGCATCCGCTGCTGCGGGCGGCCGTGCGCCGGAAGGCGGCGTTCGCGCGGGTGATGTTCCCCCGCGACCTGCCCGTCGGGGTGGTCACGCTCAACAGCGTGGTCACCTATCAACTCGACGACGGCCCGCTCGCCACCCGGATTCTCGCCGTGGACCAGCCCTATTATCCCGCGCTGCCGCTCGCATCGGCGGTCGGGGTCGGGCTGATCGGTCTGCGGGAGCTCGAGGAGGCGCGTATCCAGACCGAGCAGGGCGACGAGCATCTGCTCCGGGTGGTCTCGGTTCCCTACCAGCCGCCTCCGGGGATCACCAATCCCTATGCGCGCGCCAAGTTCGTATGGCTGGAAGCCAATGGCAGCGCCTCGGTGGTCCCGCTGGTCCGGAGGGAGCGCCGCTACGAGTACCAGGCCGGTCCGGACGACGATCCCGGACCCTCGGCCGCATGACAACCCCGTTTCCGAAAGCCGACGCCATGAAAAGAACCAACAGAGCCCTGGCCGAACCCCCGATCCGGGTCAGCGCCGCCGATTACGAACGCCTCGTCGACCTCGCCGAGGCCGTCGCCGCGAGCAGCCCGGCAGTGTCCGAGGAACTGCTCAAGGAGCTCGATCGCGCGACCGTGCTCCCGCCGGCGAACATGCCGGCGGGCGTGGTCACCATGAATTCCGAGGTGGAGTTCCGCGACGAGCTGTCCGGCAAGGTGCAGCGCGTCCGGCTGGTCTACCCGAAGGAGGCGGACATCGAGGCCGGCCGCGTCTCGATCCTGACCCCGATCGGGGCGGCCCTGATCGGCCTGTCCAAGGGGCAGCGGATCAGCTGGCAGACCCGGACGGGCGAGCGCCGGTCGCTGACGGTGCTGGCCGTCGAAACCGCCGCCGTCCACGCCTGACGACAAAAGGGGGAGCCCGCACCCGGGCTCCCCTTTTTTGTTGTGGGTGTGCGCCCGCCTACCCGCCGGCCACCCGCATGACGGCGTCGGGCGGCCCGCCCTCGCCCGGCGCGGCGAGCCGCCCGTCCTCTCCCGCATCGTCCAGCCGTCCGCCTCCGAGCGCGAGCCTGACCTTCCGGTGCGGGGGCGGGAAGCCGCGCTCGCGCAAGGCCGTGTCGATCGCGGTCAGCACCGCATCCCGGCAGTCGATCTCCTCCGAGAACGCCGGGACCCAGAAGCGGACCGCATAGACGATGCCCTCGAGGGAGAAGGAGAGCACGCGCACGTCCGGCGCCGGCGTCGCCATGATGCCCGGGGTGCCCGCGGCCGCGCTCGCCAGCAGCGCCTTGGCCTCTGCCGCCGCCACGGCATGGTCCACGACCACCTGAACCTGGGTCCTGTAATGCCGGCGCGGCGCGCTGTAGTTGGTCAGCCGGAGCTTGGCGATCTGGCTGTTGGGAAGGATGACATAGGTCGAATCCGCGGTGAGGATGCGGGTGGTGCGCCAGCCGATCTCGATCACCCGGCCGCGGACAAGGCCCTCGACGTCTACCGCATCGCCGATGCGGTAGGGCGCTTCGAGGCCGAGCGCGACACCCGAGAACACGTCCGCGATGACGTTGCGGAGCGCAAAGCCCAGAATGGCGATCAGGATGCCCGAGCCGGCGAGAACGCCGCTCAGGGTCTGCCCGAACACCAGCATCGTGGTGGCGACGGCCGCGACCAGGAACAGGACCGCGGTCACGAGTTCCTTGAGGAGCTTCGGAACCGGGCGCTTCTTCGGGCCGACGCGCTCGAGCGCAATGCCGACGAGCCGGCCCCCGAGCCATGCCGCGGCGAAATAGCCGAACGCGCCCGTCAGCTGGTGCAGCGCCGCGCTGTCGGCGGGGAAATTCAGGGCGGCGAGCGCGGCGGGGTAACCGGTATGTGCAGCGATCCCGACGGCCGTTGCGATGGCGGGCCAGATGAGCGGCCGCAGGCCGGCAGCCCACTTCATGGCCGAACCGTCGCCCACGGGCCGCGGGCGGGAAAGACTGTCTGGGCCGCGCGGCATGGCCGGGGCGGCTGAGGCATGATCGGCAATTCGGTCTCCCGGGGTCGGAACGCTGCGAGACCCGGGAGAGCCGCCTGCAGGCTAGCGCTTCCGGGCCGACCCAGGCGCGGGTCGCAAGACCCCGGCGGGCGGCAGGGGGCTGGTCGAACTGGGCATGAGGGATATGTAGTAATGGATTGGGGCCGGAGCTAGACCTTGCACGGTCCGGGCAGATTTGACTTTTCCGACAGGATCGCGAGGATGGTCCTCATGTCCGCCGTCAGAATTTCCGCAGGACTTTACGTCACGACGAGCCGGCTCGCACGCCAGTAGCCCTGGCGTCGGCAGCGCGTTTCGCGCCCGCGCCAGGGATTTACCGAACCGATCCAGAATTCGCATCACCCGGCCCCCCGCGCTGGCACGGCCCGCGAGGCGTCGCGCTTTTGCGCGGGCGAGCTGCGGAGAGGATATCGTCGTGGCCAAGAAGAACCGAACCGGCAACCGGGAACCCCGCAAGCCCAAGCAGCCAAAGCAGCCCAAGCAGACCACCGCGAACTCGCTGGCCGAGCTGGCGCGGCAGCAGGGCGAGAACCGCAAGGCGAGATAGCGCTGCCGCGACGGGCGGGTCCGATTTCCTTTCGAGCCCGCCCGTTTCGCATCATTCGTCGACCCCGGTCGGCGGCGATCCGCGCGTCCGGTCCTTGCCGGTCTTGCCGCTACGGGTGCGGCTGCCGCCCGAGTCCCCGAGCTTCCGCTTCGCCGGGGTCCGCGGATCGTGAAGACCCGCGCCGGCGGTCGCGGGGTCAGTCCGCGGTGGGAGTATAGGGCTCCAGCGCGCCGTTGGTGTAGATGAAGGCGCCGTATTCCTGGTGCAGCCGCATCCCGTCCTCGTCGAAGGCGAGATTGCCGGTGATGCCCTGATAGGTCTGCGAGACCTCGAGCAGGGCGTCGCGGATGGCGTCGGGATCGGTCGACCCGGCGGCATTGATCGCAAGCGCCGCCAGCATCGCCGCGTCGTAGCCGAAGGCGCCGAACGCGGTCAGCGGCTCCTCGCCGTAGGCGTTGCGATAGGCCGAGAGATATTGCGTCTCGTAGAACGCGCCGCTGACGGCGTGCTCGATGCCGCGAATGCCTTCGGCGACCTGCGGGATGTCGGCGACGTCGCTGGTCCAGTTCGACATCTCGGCCGCGAACCAGGTGCCGGCCATGTCGACGCCGAGTTCGAAGGCCTGGCGCATGATCAGCGTCGCGTCGGCGCCGTAGGCGAAGAACACGACGGCATCGGGATCGGGCGCGGTGAGCTGGCGCAGCTCCGGCCGGTAGTCCGTCTTCTGCTCCTCGTAGGTGACCTGGGACACGCACTGGATCCCCATGGCCTCGGCTGCGTCGCAGACGGCGATTTCGAGGCCGACGCCGTAGGGGTTGTTCGGGAAGAATGTGCCGATAGTCCGCGCGCCGGTCTCCTCGATCGCCATCTGCACGAGCTGCGGCCCCTGCAGGCCGGCAAGACCGATCGCGTCGAAGAAATACGGTCCGATGTCGCGCAGCGTCTCGGCATTGGCGCCGATCGCGATGTGCGGCACCCCGGCCTCGTTGGTGAACTGGCCGGTCGGCAGCGTGCGGCCGCTCGAATACTCGCCCAGGATCACCGCGACATGGTCCACGTTGACGAGCTTGCGCACCGCGTCCATCGCCGCCTCGGGGCGGGATTCGTCGTCCTCGACGATGAGGTTCACCGGAGCGCCGAGCAGGCCCGGGCCGATCATGGCGGTGCTGCCGTCCTGCATCGGCACGGCGTAGCCGGCGTTGACGCGGTCGATGGCGAGCTCGACGCCGCGCTGCATGTCGAGGCCGACCACCGAGCTCGCGCCCGACAGCGGGGTGAACAGGCCGATCTCGACGCTCTCCTGCGCGCCGGCCGAGGCGGCGCCGAGGGCGGCGGTGACAAGCGCCGCCGAGGTCAAAATCCCGGCCACGCGAATTCCGTGCGGCTTCATGGCAGATGTCTCCCCCTAAGAAAGTGTGTCGCGGCGCGGCAAAGCCTCCCCTCCCGCGTCCGCCCGGTGCTCCGGACGGGCGAGCTTAGCCGCTGTCGCCGGGTCCGGAAATGGGGAGGTCGGCGCTCGATCGGCCCGGTGCGAGCGCCGCGGCCCTGCTGCTCACGCCGCGCCGAGGAAGGCGGACCGGATCTTCTCGTCGTCCAGAATGGTGCGGGCGGGGCCTTCGTGGGCATTGCGCCCATCGACCAGCACATAGCCGCGGTGAGAGATCTCGAGCGACCGCTCCGCCTCCTGCTCGACGATGAGGATCGCCCGTCCGCCGGCATTGATCTCGGTGATCTTCTCGAACACCTCGCCCGCCATTTTCGGGGACAGCGCGGCCGAGGGCTCGTCGAGCAGCATGACGGTGGGGTCCGTCATCATCGCCCGCCCCATGGCGAGGAGCTGGCGCTGGCCGCCGGACAGGGTCCGCGCGCGCTGCCTGGCGCGCTCGGCGAGCAGCGGGAACTGCGAGAAGACGCGATCGATACGCTCGCCCAGAAGTCCGCGCGGCAGCGCGTAGCCGCCCATCACGAGGTTCTCCTTCACGGTCAGCGAGGGGAACACGTTCTCGAGTTGCGGCACATAGGCGAGCCCGGCGCGCACGCGCTGGTCCGGCCGCTGCCGCGTCACGTCCGCCCCGCCGAGCCGGATCGTCCCGGCGCTCGGCACGAGGTAGCCCATGATGGTCTTCAGCAGGGTGGACTTGCCGGCGCCGTTGGGGCCGATGATGGTGACGATTTCCCCCTCGCCGAGCGTGAGGTCCACCCCGTGCAGGATCTCGTTTCCGGCATAGCCGGCGACGACGCCGGTGGCCTCGATCACTGCCACGCCCGCCTCCCGCGCCTGCCGCGGCGTCCCCGGTCAGCCATGCGCCGCCGTCTCCGATTTCGGCCGCGCCAGATAGGCGCGCAGCACCTCGTCGCGGCCGAGCACCTCGCCGGGCTCGCCCTCGGCGATGACGCGGCCGGCGTCGAGCACAGTGACCTGATCGCAGGTCTCGCGGATGAATTTCATGTTGTGCTCGACGACGAGGAAGTTGCGGCCCTCGTCGCGCAGGCGGCGGATCACCGAGGAAATCTCCGCCATCAGGATCGGGTTCACGCCGGCCATGGGCTCGTCGAGCAGGATGAGCCGCGGCTCCGCCATCAGGATCTGGGCGAGGCCCAGCAGCTTGCGCTGGCCGCCGGACAGGTTGCCGGCGAGCTCGTCGCCCTTGGCGGCAAGGTTGACGATGCCGAGCAGCGCGCGCGCCTTGTCGAGATTGGCCCGTTCCTCGGCGGCGACGGCGCGGCCGGCGAAGGCGGCGCGCGACAGGCTCTCGCCGGACTGGCGCGGCGCGGCGAGCAGCATGTTTTCGAGGACCGTCATGCGCTGCGGCGCCAGGCTCGCCTGGAACGTTCGGCAGAGGCCGAGCCGCGCCACCTCGTGGGGCGCCAGGCGCTCGGTCCGCGTGCCCGCGAAAATGACGGTGCCGGCGTCGGCGCGCAGGAAGCCGGTCACCACGTTGATGAGCGTCGTCTTGCCCGAGCCGTTCGGGCCGATGAGGCCGTAGATCCCTCCCGCCGGCACGTCCAGCGTGACGGCATCGAGCGCCACGACACCGCCGAAGCGCTTGGAGACCTCGCGCACGCGCAGCAGCGGCTCAGCGGTCATAGCGGCGGCGCCTTTCGGACACGAGGCCCTGCGGTACGAACAGGATGACGAGGATGATCAGCACCCCGATCGCGATCATCCGAAGAGGTCCGAGCACCTGCGCGTCGATATGGAGCCAGGGTGCGATGAAGCGCGTCGAGTTGTAGATCGCCATGATGATGAACGTGCCGACGAGCGCGCCGGTGAAGTTGCCGGCGCCCCCGAGAATCACCATGGCCCAGATGATGAACGTCTCCACCGGCAGGAAGTATTCCGGGCCGATATAGGCGTTGTAGTGCGCGAACAGCGCTCCCGCGAGCCCGCCGATGCCTCCGCCGATCATCATCGCCCGAAGACGGAAGCTCGCGACGGGCTTGCCGAGAGCCTGCGGGACGGCGTCGCCCTCGCGCATCGCCTTCAGCGTCCGCCCGAACGGCGTCGCCGCCAGCCAGCGCACGAGGAGATAGGTCAGCGCGAGGCAGACGATGACGATCGCGAGATAGAACAGGTTGTAGGCGCTGCTGTCGTCGAACAGGCCGCGCAGCGGCCGCGGGATGCCGCTGACGCCGAAGGCCCGGCCGACATAGGGGCTGCCGAGGGGCGTGTTGAGGAAGATCATCCGTACGATCTCCGCGATCGCCAGCGTGGAGATGCCCCAGTAGTCCTGCTGCAGGCGCGCGGTGGGCAGCGCCATCAGCCCGCCGAACAGCGCCGCCGCGGCGATGCCGCCCAGCATTCCCAGGAGGATCGGCGCGTCGAACAGCACGACGAGGATCGTCGAGACATAGGCGCCGAGCATGAAGAACACGATGTGGCCGAGATTGACCAGTCCGGCGAGGCCGTATTGCAGGTTCAGGCTGAGGCTCATCAGGCCCCAGATTCCCGCCATCGTGAACAGATAGACGAGGAACTCGATCATCGCCGCGCCCCCAATATGCCCTGGGGCCGGACGAGCAGCGTCAGGATCAGCAGCACGAACGGGATCGCCGCCTTGTATCCGGTCGGGATGTAGAGGAACGGGTCGGTCTGGATGCCGAAGGCGCCGAACACGGACGACCAGTCGATGGCGAGGCCGATATTCTCGGCGAAGCCGATGACGAGCGCCCCCAGAAGGGCGCCGTAGGGATTGCCGATGCCGCCGAGAATCGCGGCGGCGAACACCTCGACGATAAGTCCGAAGCCCATATCGGGCTTCACCTGGGTGTTGAGCCCGACGAGCACGCCGCCCAGCGCGGCGAAGGCCGAGCCGATGAACCACACGGTGGCGATCACCCGTTCGCTGTTGACGGCGCTCGCCTGGGCAAGGGCGGCATTGTCGGCGGTCGCACGCATCGCAATGCCGAGCCGGGTCCGGCTGAGGAGCAGGTGAAAGCCGAGAATGGCGACGGCGGCGGCGGCGATGACGGCCACCTGAGTCGGCGTGATGCGCAGGTCGAACACGCGCCAGGGCGCGAGCACGCCGAGTTCGTAGAAGAAGGGCGAGGGACCCCAGATCGCCCTCACGCACTCGCGCAGGATGATGCCGAGGGCGAAGCTGGCGATCATCAGAAGGATGGGCGAGGCGGTTCGCAGCCGGGCGAAGACCACGCGGTCGGCGAGGACGCCGATGAGACCGGCCCCGACGATGGCCAGCACCGCCGCGATCGGAAGCGGCATCAGCGCGGCGAGCGGCAGGGCGAGATAGGCGCCGACGGTCGCGAACTCGACATGGGCGAAGTTGGCGAAACGCAGGACGCCATAGACCATGGTGAGGCCGACGGCGAGGAGGGACAGCTCGGCGGAACGGATGAGGCCGTCGACCAGGACCTGGAGCAATACGCCGGTCTCCACCCTCTTCCGCTTCGCCCGCCCGTGTCGGAAGGACCGAATCGGCCGTCCCCGCGAAGCCTCCGGTCATGGGGCCACGGCTCCGCCGCATTTGGCAAGCCTGTCCCAAGTCGCCGGCCCGACGGCCCGTCTCCGACAGGCGTGCCCTCGAAGCAGACGCCCGCGCCGCGAGCGGCGTCGGATCGGGTCAGGACGCCCTCGCCGCGGGTGGGGCTCGAGAAGGCGAGGCGGCGGCTTGCCGGGGACAGTCGGCGGCGCCCCGGGTGAGCACCGTCGGGCGCCCGGTCCGGGGGTCCGCGGCGACTTCGCAGGCGACGCCGAACACGGCGCCGATCAGGTCCGCCGTCGCCACCGCGCGCGGCGGTCCGCTGGCGACGACCCGGCCGTCCCGCATCAGAACGAGGAAATCGGCGTAGCGGCAGGCCTGGGTGAGGTCGTGGAGCACCATCACGACGGTTCGGCCGTGGCGCCTGTTGAGTGTATGAGCGAGGTCCAGCACCTCGACCTGGTGGGCGAGGTCGAGAAAGGTGGTCGGCTCGTCCAGCAGCAGCACCGGGGTGTCCTGCGCCAGCGCCGTCGCGATGGCCGCGCGCTGACGCTGGCCGCCCGACAGCTGCTCGACCGGACGGTGCCTGAGGGACACGAGGTCGGCCGCGGCGAGGGCATGCTCGACGGCGCTCGCGTCGGCCTCGGTCCATTGCCGATACCAACGCTGATGGGGGTAGCGGCCCGCGGCGACGAGGTCCTCGACGGTGACGCCGTCCGGCGGCGCCGGGCCCTGCGACAGCATCGCCAGCCGCGTGGCGAGGCGGCGCGGCGGAATCCGCGCCACGGAACGCCCGTCGAGCGCGATGGTGCCGCGGGCGACGGGCAGCAGCCGGGCGAGCGCCTTAAGGAGGGTCGATTTCCCGCTCGCGTTCGGTCCCACCACGGCGGTGATCCGCCCTGCGGGAATGTCGAGGCGGATGTCCTCGAGCACGTGGCGGCCCGGATAGCCCGCGAACACCCCGTCCACAGTGATGGCGCCCGTTGGCGCGGGGGAGGGCGGGGCATCGAGCATCGCCGCGCTGCGCGGCAGGACGACGGGTCGGCCGGTGCCGTCGGTCGCGACGTCGCAGGAAACGCCGAATACCCGCTCGAGCACCCTCGGTGTGACCACCTCCGCCGGCGGCCCCTCGGCGACGATGGCGCCCTCGCGCATGGCCAGGATCGTGTCGCTGATCCGCGCCGCATCGCCGATGTCGTGGAGCACCATGACGACGGTGCGGCCGTCCTCGGCGTTCAGCCGCCGCACCAGCGCGAGGACCTCCTGCTGGTGGGCGATGTCGAGATAGGTAGTGGGCTCGTCGAGCAGCAGGATCGGCGTCTGCTGCGCCAGCACCATGGCGATCCACGCACGCTGGCGCTGGCCGCCGGAGAGCTCGTCGACGGCGCGTTGCCGCAGCGCGCCCATTCCGGTGAGCGCCAGCGCCCGTTCGACGGCGGCGCGGTCCGCGGCGGTGGGCTGGGCGAAGAAGGGCTGGTGCGGATAGCGCCCGCGCTGCGCGAGCTCCTCGACGGTGACCGCGCCGACGAGGCCCGCGCCCTGCGCAAGCAGCCCCAGCTCGCGCGCGAGCGCCTTGGTCGACCGCATCTGCACCGATCGCCCGTCGAGATAGACGGCGCCGCCGCGCGGCTTCAACACCCGCACCAGCCCGTGCAGCAGCGTGGACTTGCCGCAGCCGTTCGGGCCCACGATGGTGGTGATGCGCCCGTCCGCGATCCGGACCGAAACGCCGTCCACGACCGGAGCGGGGCCATAGCCGAAACTCGCCGCCTCGGCGCGGAGGCGGGCCTGCACGTCCGGCCCGATGCCCGGCGTCGTGGGCTCAGAGCCGCGCATGGCCACGCCAGAGCAGATACAGAAAATAGGGCGCGCCGAGCGCGGAGGTGACGACGCCGACGGGCAGCGCCACGCCGAACGCGTGCTGGCCGACCATGTCGGCGGCCACGAGATAGAGCGCTCCCAGCGTCGCCGTGAACACGAAGACGCCTCCGCTCATGGGGCCGGCGAGCATCCGTGCCAGATGGGGGATCATGAAAGCCACGAAACCGATCGGCCCTGCGATGGAAATCGCCATCGCCGCCGCGGCACAGCCGACAAGAATGAGCCCGAGGCGAACCGCTTCGACACGCTGGCCGAGGCTGCGCGCGGCAAGGTCGCCGAGTTGCAGCACGCGCAGGCTCCACATCAGCACGGCGCCGACCGGCAGCAGCACCGCAAGGCCGGCGAAGAGGAACGCCACCTCGCTCATGGCGCTGGCGTAGACCGAGCCCGTGGTCCACAGCACGGCGCCGGCGACGCTCTCGAGCGGGAAGCGGACGAGCAGGACCGTCGTCGCCGCCGCGAACGCGGCGTTGACCCCGATGCCGACCAGGATCGCCCGGGTCCCGGCGATCCCCCGCCGCCAGGCGAGCGCGTAGACGAGGGCCGCGGCGGCAACGGCGCCGACGAAGGCGGAGAGCGGCAACAACCCCGCGGCCCGCTGCGTCACGATCCAGAACACCGCGGCAAGCGAGGCGCCGGCATTGATCCCGATCACGTCCGGCGAGACGAGCGGATTGCGGAAGAGGCCCTGGAAGACCGCTCCCGACATCGCGAGCAGCGCGCCCGCGCCCGCTGCCGCGAGCACGCGGGGCAGGCGGAGCGTCCACACGATGAAGTCCTGGCGCGCCGTCCCCTGGCCGAACAGGGTCGCGACCACTTCGTGCGCCGCGATGGGAAAGTTCCCCAGCGTCATCGCCCAACAGGCGAGCAGGACCAGGCCGAGAAGGGCCGCCGCAAGGCCGGCGAGCACGCGCAGGTCGACGCGGACGGCCATTCCGCCCAAGCGCAGCAGCGCGCGGCGGGGGGCGCGCACAGTCACGGTGCCGGCGATCACGGGTCCGCGACCTTCTGCCGGCGGGCGATGAAGACCAGGAACGGCGCGCCGACCGCTGCGGTGATGATGCCGACCTGCAGCTCCGACGGCCGGATCACGACCCGCCCCAGAATGTCCGCGCCGAGCAGCAGCACGATCCCGAGCAGCGCCGAATAGGGCACGACCCAGCGATAGTCGCTGCCGGCGAGCGCGCGCGCCAGATGCGGCACCGCAAGGCCGACGAATCCGATCGGCCCTGCCGCCGACACGGCGGCGCCCGTCATCAGCACCACGAGCCCGGCGCAGGCCCCCCGCACCAGCCCGGTCGGCATTCCGAGAGCGCGCGCCTGGGCCTCGCCGAGGCCGAGCACGTTGAGCTGATGGGAGACGAGCAGCCCGCCGATGATTCCCACGCTCAGAAACGGCAGCACGGCCAGGAACACGCCGATGTCGCGGCCCGCGAGCGACCCCGCGGCCCAGAAGCGCACTACGTCGAGCGTCTGCTCGTCGAGCAGCAGCAGGGCGGCCGTCCAGGACGCGAGCAGGGCCGAGACGATGACCCCCGCGAGCGTCAGATTCACCGGCGAGGCGCCGCTGCTCCCGGCTGCGCCGATCGCGAACACGATGGCGGACGCCCCGAGCCCGCCGGCGAACGCGTACCACACGGTGCCCGACGGCGTGGCGACGCCGAGGAAGTGGACGGCCGTCACCACCGCGAAGGCGGCGCCGCTGCTGACGCCGAGAATGGACGGACCGGCGAGCGCGTTGCGGGTCGCGGCCTGCATGATCGCCCCGGAGATCGCCAGCGCCGCGCCGACGCCGATGCCGATCAGCGTCCGCGGGAGGCGCAACGTGCGTACGATGGCCTCGGCCGAGGAGCGCGGATCGTAATCGAACACGGCGCCGAGGGCGTCGGCCGTCCGGATCGGGACCGAGCCGACGCGCAGGCTGAGCAGCGTCGCGATCACCGCGGCAAGGGCGAGCGCGGCCAGCCCCAGCGCGCGCCGGACGGTCGCGGCGCCGGCCCTCCCACCTTGCGGCTCGATTTCCGTGGCGAAACGGGTCTCAGCGCGCACGGACCTGTCCGGCGAGCCGCCGCTCGTCACGGAGGCCTTCCAGCAGCGGCAGCGCGCGCTCCTCCTCCGAGAGCAGCGGGCAGACCTGGCAGTAGCCGCCGATCGCAGAGGCCGGCCGGTCGCGCACGTGATACACGAGGCAGCATACGGACTTGATCGGCACCGGAACGGTGGTCCCGTCGCAATCCACCCAGTCGACGCGCGGCTCGAAGCCGATCTCCGCCGCCTCGATCACCGCCGCGACGAGCGGCTCGACCGCCGCCAGCGCCGCGGCGCCGTCGGCACCGGTCTGCCGGGCCCAGTTGGTCGCCTGAATGAGGAGCGCGTCGACGGCGGTGCGCCACGACGCGGCCCGGCCATAGCCGGATACCGCACGGGCGGCGACGAAGATCGGGTCGAGCGCACGGACCACGGCGTCCGCGGCCGCGTCGACCCGCTCGGTCGCCACGGTTTCCGCGCCGCCCAGATGGGCGGCGTCGATCCAGCCGTCGCGATTCCAGCGCAGCCGGATCGCTGCCGGGTCCAGGACCAGCAGCCGTCCCGACGCGACGAGCGGCAGCGCGACGGCCTCGGCCATCCAGCCCGACAGCTGGCTCGCCAGGGCCGCCCGGGCGAAGTCGCGCCGCCTGTGCGCCCGGCCGTCGAGGAGGTCGCGGAACCAGGCTCCGAGAAGGGCCGGATCGCGCGCGAGGGCGTCGAGCCCGACGCTCCCTTCCGGGATAGGGGCGGCCCCGGCGCGGTACTCGCGTCGACTCCAGCCCGCGAGCTCGGCGGAAATGTCCGCCATCCGTGATGCTGCCATGTCAGCCCGCCACCAGGGGTGCGAGCGCCTCTTCGATGACGTCGAGGTCATGCATCGTGCCGTAGCGGCCCCAGGGCAGCAGCAGGAAGTCGGTCTCCGACTTCACGACGAGCGCGACGTCGCCCGCGGCGACGGCGGGAATCGTCTGCCACAGCGCTCCGCCGATGACGGCCTCCGCCTCCTCGCGCGAGAGGTTCTCGGTATAGACGATCAGGTAGTCGCCGGTCAGCGCGCCGACCTGCTCGGGGCTGAGGCTGACGATGTAGTTCGGGCCGCCCGTTGCCTCCCCGACGCCCTCGAGGGCGCTCGTCACGTCGAGGCCGATATCGCTCAGGAGCGCGCCGATCGGGCTGTTGCCGTGATAGGTGAGCAGCGCATCCGGAACGAGCCGGACGAAGGACACGGTGCTGCCCTCGAATCGCGGGCGGAGCGCAGAGGTCCGCGCATCGTATTCGGCGCGATAGGCGGCCAGCGTCTCCTCTTCTCCCAGCGCCTCGGCGAGCTGCTCGACGATCGTCCAGCGATCGGTCGCCATTGCCGTGGTGTCGACGACGTAGGTGGTCGCGATGGCGTCGAGCAGGTCCAGGATCGGGCCGTTCTGGTCGGTCGCGATGATGAGGTCCGGATCGGCCGCGGCGAGCGCCTCGAGATCGATCTCCCGCGGCGTGCCGAGATTGATCACGCCGTCGAGGGCGCCCTCTGGCAGGTAGCCGAAATTCTGCGGCTGGTCGGCACCCGGCGCGCCGATGAAGGCGTGGCCCAGCGTCAGCAGCGGATCGCCCAGCGCCGGCAGGTTCAGCACGGCGATGCGCTCGGGTTCGGCCGGCACGGCGACCTCGCCGCGGAAATCGGTGACGGTGCGCTCCTGGGCAGAGGCGGGCACCACGGACAGCACGGCGAGCGCAACGGCCCCAGCGAGCAGCCTGGCCCGACGGAGCCGCTGCTGGCTGCGGCCGCCCTCGAAGCATCCAAAACTGGCCTGCCGATCCCTCACGATCTTCCTCCGCTCCATGTTGTTGTATTCGATTCTTAAGCGAAAACGGGAGGAAACGTCAATCTCCCGATCGGTCACTGCCGAATCCGAAGGGTTATCGCAAGTCGTATTGCGCCGGAGCCCATGTGGATAGGTATAGGGGGTACCCCTATTTATTCAGGAAGGTGGCGGATTTCGTCATTGGCTGACACAAAAGTGGTCCAGGCGCGCCGCCGGGTTCTCGGATTGCCTTGGCCGCCGAGGCAATGGGTGTGAAGAGAACGCGGGTTCGCGATCTCGGGCGCGGTCCGACCGGAGATGCGCGCATGCGCGACGCGGCGCTTCGTCCGTGCCGGGAGCGTCAGGGCAGGGCCGGGACTTGCCTCCGCTGCCCTCGCCCGATATCGGAGGGGCTCCGCCGTCGCGTCCGCGAGAATCGGGGTGAAGCGCCATTCGGCGGCGTTGCCCCGATCCTCCGGGAAGGCAACGGTATGCGGGTGTAGCTCAATGGTAGAGCAGCAGCCTTCCAAGCTGAGGACGAGGGTTCGATTCCCTTCACCCGCTCCAGCCCAGTGACCCCTGTCCCATCGCCGCCGGCAGGCTCCGAGGTGGGGATGCCGGAGGCCGCCCCGCTACTGCATCGTGCGCGCGAGCGTATAGTCGCCTGACGCGATGCGGTCCGGCAGCTCGGCTACGAGGCGCGCGACCGAGTCTTCGCCGAAGCAGGCGACCAGCTCGGCGAGGGCGGCGAACAGCGCCGCATGGGCGATCGCGTCCGGGGGCAGGCCGTCGGCCTCGGCCTCGTCGAAGGCGCGCTCGAGATGCTCCATCGCGGCCTGCTTGACCTCGTCGACGACGCGGTCCTCGTCCTGGGGCAGCGTAGTGTCGAGCATGGTCGGCCTCGCGGTCAGAATCGTGCCATCGGCACGAGGCACCTTAGACGCGGTGGATAGCCCGGCCAAGGGTATCGCCTCAAATCTCTTAAGGAAGTGCAAGCGCCTGTTAACCAAACCCGGTGCAGGCGAAGCGACTCACGTGCCGTAGCGGGCGATGAGATCGGCGGCGATCTCGGCTGCTTCCGCGATATAGCGGTCGCGGGCGAGGCTCGCCGAGGGCGTGCAGGTCCGGTGCATCGTCTGGAAGGTCAGATAGCCGCGGTTGAAGCGGTCGACATAGAGCTGCCGCGCGGCGTCGGAGAAGCCCTGAGCGTCGAGCAGGGCCTGCATCTTGTCGCGCCAGGGGCTCGGCCCGTTGCCGCAGATCGCCTCGAGATGGTGCAGGGCACCGAGAATCTCGGAAAGCCGCAGCAGGCTGTCCTGATAGGGGGCCGCGGCCCCCGGGATCACGGGCTGCGCTGCGGCGGCGCCGGGAAGGGCGCACAGGACTGCGAAGGCCAGCACGGCGCGGCGCACGGGAGCTCCTCGGGGGGCGCGGCAGATGCTCCGACCGTAGCGGGGGACCGCGGGCCGCGTCAAAGCCCGCATTGCCGCGCCGACCAGGCGAGGAGGTCGCCGAGGCCGGGGGTGAGGCGAAGCGCCTCCAGTTCGTCCGATGCCGTCCAGCGCACCGCGTCGACGTCGTCGCCCGGCCGCGCCTCGCCGGCAAGCGCGACGGCGGCGAACACGGCGAGCACGAAATGCGTCGCGGCCGCGTCGGCGCCTTCGGGCAGGATCACCTCATGAATACGGGGTTCTCCCCGGAGGCGGATCGCGAGTCCCGTCTCCTCCGCCGTCTCGCGCGCCGCGGCGTCGACGAGGCGCTCGCCGAAGCGCACGCTGCCGCCGGGCAGGGTCCAGCGGTAGAGGAAAGGGGGCTTGGCGCGGCGGACGAGGAGGACGCGGTCCTCCCGCCAGGCCGCCACGCCGACGCCGAGCCTCGGCGTCATGCCGCGAACCGAGCGCTCGCCTCAGGCGCGGCCGGCGAGGCCTGCGGCGATGTTGCGGTTGATCGAGACGAGCGGGGCGATGCGCTCGCGCTCGGGCGCGGCCTCGAGCTCCACCGAGCGGTTGAGGACGAAGATCCCGATATTGGCGAGGTTCTGCCGCAGCGGGACCGGCAGCGGGCTGGTCTCGTCGGTCACGGCGGCGACGAAGATGGTCCAGAGCCGGCGGTTGAAATTCGCGGCCTCGCGAATTTCCGTGTTGGTCGCTTCCGGCATGGAGGCCGCCGCCAGCTTGCGGGCCGCGCGCAGCAGCAGCTGCGCCTCGAGCTCACGCGGGCTCGCCGTCTTCTGCGCCGTCGCCGCGTAGGCGAGTGCTCCCTGCTGCATGGTCCAGAAGCTCCCTCTCGAAGGCGATCAGCCGCTGCGCCGCCCTCAGCCCCTTGTAGAATTCCGCGGTTAAGACTGCGTTATCGATATTCGCGAGCAGCGGCGCGGAGCTCGGCGCCGCTGCGAGGAAATCGCGCATCAGGGTCGTGTAATCGGCCAGGAGGGGCTTTCCGCTCTGGCCCAGATACATCAGCTGCACCGCCAGATAGATCCGCTTCGCCGCGCTGTCGGCGGTGCGGGCGGTCAGGATGTCCTTCTCGCGCAGAATCGGCGCCTCGCCCTCGATGGTTAGGCGCGTGCGCTGGTCGTCATTGGTGATGACGCTGGTGCCGACGATGATCCGCTCGCCGGGCTTCAGCTCGATCCTGAGGGCCATTCTTCATCTCCGCGCCGACGGCCCAGAATTCCCGCGGGCGGCGGAATGTGCAAACGAAAAGAGCGGCGGAACGCGCCCGCCGCTCTTGGTCTCGTTGCTGCCGCGGATCAGAACAGGCGCAGCGCCGCCTGGTCCGCCTGGCTCGCCATCGACAGGGCGGTCGAGGACAGCTGCTGGCGGGTCTGGAGCGCCAGCAGATTGGCCGCCTCTTCGTTGGTGTCCGCCAGCACCAGCGCATCGCCGCCGGTCTGCAGTGTGTTCATCATGTTCTTGGTGAAGTCGCTGCGGTTCTCCACCACTGAGAGGTTGGAGCCGAAGGTCGACGACTGCGAACGGATGGTGTTCAGCGCATCGCGCGCCGTGTTCAGCAGCGCATCGATGCCGTCGTCGCTGTCGAGATCCTCGGCTTCGATGTCGATGATGCCGAGGGTCGCCGCGTTGACCGACTTGCCGTCCTTCGACTGGATGTCGATGGTCGACGTCGAGCTCTCGTTGAACGTGATCGTCAGCTTGTCGCCGCGCAGCAGGTTGATGCCGTTGAACGAGGCGTCGTCGGACAGCTTGTCGAGCTGGTCGCGCAGCTCGTTGAACTGCTCGGCGAGGTCGGCGCGGACCTTGTTGCCTTCGATCTTCGAGGTCCCCGTGGCGCCGTCGACCTTGCCGGTGGTGCCCACGCCGGTGACGGTCAGCTCCTGGGTCGACTGGTTCTCGATCCGCAGCTGGCCGTTGTCGTTCGACGCCCGGATCTTGCCGGAGAGCGCGGTGTTCTCGTTGATCTCGCTCACGAGATCGTCGACGGTCTTGACCTCGAGCTGGTCGCCCTCTTCGAGAGCCGCGGTCCAACCCAGGTTCCCCGCCGCAGAGGCGGTGGTGCCGCTGGCGGTCACCGTCGAGACGTCGATCGTGGCGGTGAGGCCGACATTGGCCTCTTCGCTGTCGAAGAACTCGATGCCGTCGCCATCCGCGTTCTTGCGCGCCTGGACGGTAGAGCTGCCCGCGGTCAACTGCGTGTTGATGGCGGTGATGGCCTCGTCGAGGCTGATGCTGTCGTCACCGCCGGTGTCCGTGGCGGCCGTCAGCGTCACCGTGACGGCGGACGCGTCGTCCTTGCCCTGAACGGTGAACTCGTACTCCTCGTCGCCGTCGGCGACGTCGAGCGCGGTGAACGTGCCGCCGGCCGCGGTCGGCGCGAGCTCCTTCTGGAGATCGATCTTGACCTCGGAATCGCCGACGGCGCCGCCCTTGAACGACATCGTCTTGGCGGCGGTGATGCCCACCGTGTCCGCGTCGATGCCGTAGGACTTGGTCTGGAACGACTTGTCCTGCCGGGCCTGACGCAGGGTCGACTGCATCGATTCGACGGTCTTGGTGATCGCCTTCAGGCCGTTGTCGGCCGCTTCCAGCGTCTTGATGCCGTTGGACATGGAGTCCATCAGCGAGTTGAGATCGTTCGACCGCGCGTGCAGGGCGGACGCGGTGAAGTAGTTCGAGGGATTGTCGAGGGCCGAGTTGACGCGCTTGCCGGTCGCCAGCTTGTTCTGCGTCGAGGCCATCATGTCGGCCGTCTTCTGCAGCGAGAGCAAATTCTGGCGGACGCCCGCGGACAGCGTGATGTCGGAAGCCATGAGAGCAGACCTTCCTGTTCTAGGAGTCTTTTGTAAACGCACCCGTCCTGGGCGCGGCTCTTCTGTGGCACGCGGCGCTCTAATGAGCCGTTAAGCGGCGGCCTCGTTCGGCTTCGGTTCCAAGGATTTGCGTCGATCCGGTGACATGGTTTCCGAAGTCTTACCGGCTCACAGACTGCGGTTGACGGCGATGCCACGGGCGGCGAGCGCCCCCGGGCGCGGGGCGGCGCCGCGGACACCGTAGGTCGAGGGCCCCGTCGCGGCGCCGACGGCGCTCGCGACCGAGCGCACCAGACCTTCCGCCACCGAGCGGGCGGTGGCGAGCACGGCGAGATTGGTCTTGAGATCGGCCAGCAGCGCGGCGTGGCGCTTGCGCACCGCGAACGCGGCGTCGGCGGCGAAGCGGTCGAGCGCCGACGCCTCGCGCTTCACCGCCCCGAGCAACTGCGCATAGCGCCGTGCCGCGTCGCCCTTCGCTTCGGCCAGCGCCGAGGCGGCCTTCAGCTTGCCAGCGCGGACGAGGGCTGTCTCCTCGGCCATGACGGCGGACAGCGCCTCGATCGTGTCCTCGACTTCGGCGAGAAGGGCGCGCGCCGCCTCGGCGCTGGCGATTGCGGCTTCGCTCATCAGAGGCTCCGTTCCTGGATGGCCAGCAGCTCGCGGCTCACCGCGTCGGCGATGCCGATGCCTCCGCGCGCCGCGAAGCTCTTGGCGTATTCGTCGACCAGCAGCTCCCGCCAGTTCTGCTCGGCCGAGCCGCCGCCGAACTCGGGGCCGGCGCCCGCGTTCACGCCCTCGAACATCGTCTTGAGAAAGGTGGACAGGAAAACGGACTCGAACTCCTCCGCCGCGGCGCGGATGCGCTCCGCGCTCTGCGGCGCAGCGCCGCCGGCCGGGGTGGCGAGCAGGGAGGAGGCGAGGGCGTCCACCATCACATCACCACGATTTCGGCCTGCAGCGCGCCGGCGACCTTGATCGCCTGCAGGATCGAGATGAGGTCGCGCGGGCCGATGCCGAGCGCGTTCAGCCCATCGACGAGCTGCTGCAGCGTCACTCCCTGCTGCACCACCGCCATCTGCCGGAACGACTGGTCCTCGACGCCGACCTGGGTGTTGGGCTCGGTCGTCGTCACCCCGTTCGAAAGCGGCAGCGGCTGGGAGACCTGCGGCTGCTCGGTGACGGTCACGGTGAGATTGCCCTGCGCCACGGCGACGGTCGAAACGCGCACGTCCTCGCCGATGACGATGATGCCCGTCGATTCGTTGATGACCACGCGCGCGGGCAGGTCGGGCTCGACGACCAGCTGCTCGATATCGGTCAGCAGATCCACGATCGTGCCGTTGAACCCGGCCGGCAGGTCGAGCTGCACGGTCGCGGGGCTCGTCGCGTCGGCCACGGGCACCGCCATCAGTTCGTTGATGGCGAGCGCGATTCTGCGTGCCGTGGTGAGATCCGGGTTGCGCAGCGACAGGCGCAGCGAGGTCAGCTCCTCGAGCGAGAACGCCACTTCGCGCTCGACGAGGCCGCCATTGGCGATGCGCCCCGAGGTCGGCACGGCGCGCGTGATGGTGGCGGCCTGGCCCTCGGCGGAGAAGCCGCCGATGGCCACGGGGCCCTGCGCGATCACGTAGACCTCGCCGTCTGCCGCGATCAGCGGCGTCACCAGCAGCGTGCCGCCCTGCAGGCTCGAGGCGTCGCCGAGCGCGCTGACGCTGACGTCGATGCGCGTCCCTTGCGCGGAGAACGGCGGCAGGTCGGCCGTCACCATCACGGCGGCGACGTTCTGCGTCCGCATATCGACGTCGCGCGTGTTGACGCCGAGCTGCTCCAGCATGGCCTGCAGGCTCTGCAGCGTGAAGGGCGAGTTGTCGAGGCTGTCGCCCGTACCGGAGAGGCCGACGACGAGACCGTAGCCGATCAGCTGGTTGTCGCGCACGCCCTCGATATCGACGATATCCTTGATGCGCGAGGTGGCGGCCGCGGGCGTGAGGCTCAGCGCGGCGAAGAGGAGGACGAGGACGGCGCGGAGAACGGTCACGGTTCAGGCCCATGCGGGAGACGGGGTCGCGATCGAGACGCAACCGCCGTGCCAACGCAGCGGGCTCCGCGGAAGTGGCTGAACGGGCCTGGATTTCCTGCCCGCGCATCCTTGGAGACCGGGCAGGTTCTGCCCCGGCGTGCCGTCGCGGCCCGGCAAGACCTGCCGGGCGTTAACCACCCGTTAAGCATGTTCGTCGGATGGCTTGAGCCGAGGCTTCTGGAGTTCCCTCCATGCGCATCACCGGACCCAGCCGGCCGACTTCCGCTCCGACCCGCGCCGCGGCGCAGGGCGCGCCTGGGTCCTCGTTCGCCGTCACGCCCCAGCCGGGCGAGGCCGGTGGGCCGGCCCGGACGGCCGCGGCGCCGCCGATGGCCGGGCTCGACGCGATCCTCGCGCTGCAGGCCGTCGAGGATCGGGGCGGCGGGCGGCGCCAGTCGCTGCGGCGCGGCCGGCGCGTGCTCGACCAGCTCGACGAGATCAAAGTGGCGCTGCTCGAAGGCCGCGTGCCGGTAGAGTTGTTGGACAGGCTGGTGGCCTCGATCGGCACGCGCATCGACTCCGGCGACCGCGAGCTCGAAGCCGTCATGGACGAGATCGAGCTCCGGGCACGCGTCGAGCTCGCCAAGCTCGGCCACGCCGTGGATTAGTTGGGGCGCCGGGTTCGGAGGGGGCGACATGCAGACAGTGACCTCGAGCGACGGCGCAAGGATCGCCTGCCAGACCGTCGGCCAGGGGCCCGCGCTGGTGATCGTGCACGGATCGCTGTCGACCCACCGGAACTACTCCCGGCTCGTCGACAAGCTGGCGGAGACCTTCACCGTCACCATCTACGATCGCCGCGGCTTCGGTGAGAGCGCCTATGACGGCGCGGTCAGCATGGAGCAGGACCTCGACGATCTGGCATGCGTCGTGGAGGCGGCGGCCTGCGACCGTGTCTTCGGCTACAGCCTCGGCGGCATCATCGCGCTGGCCGGGGCCGTGCGAATGCCGGGCGTCAGGAAACTCGCCTTCTACGAGCCGCCGCTGTTCCCGAGCCGCGAGGCGGCGGCGCCGTCATGGCGCGCCTCGACCGGGAGTTGGGCGAGGGCAAGACCGCCGCCGCCCTCGTGACCGCCATGACGGGCGCCCAGCTCGGCGCCGCCTGGTTCAACGCGCTGCCCCGGTGGCTGCTGGAGTTCATGACGAAGTTCATGATGACCTACGGCGAGAAGGAGGGACAGGGGAATTACCAGTCGTTCCGGCAGCTGGCGCCGACCCTGCGCCACGACGGGCAGATCCTCCTTGAGATGAGCGGCAGGAAGCAGGACGTCGCGGCCATCGGCGCCGAGACGCTGCTGCTCGGAGGCGGCCGGAGCTCGGCGTTCCTCAAGACCGAGTTGGCCCGGCTGGCCGAGATCCTTCCGAACGCGCGGCGAGTCGGGATCGAGAAGCTGGAGCACGGGTCGGCCCAGAACGCGGACATGCGCGGCAACCCGCTGCCGATCGCGGAACAGCTGGTCCTGTTCTTCGGCGAACAGGTCGCAGAGCCGAAGCGATCGGTGGCGCGATGCAGGAGCGGTAAGGCCGGAGCGTCGCCCGCCGGGCGAGCGATCCAGCCGGCTCCCGCGCCGCCGTTCCCGGCAAGCGTGGTTTATGCGCTTCGCTCGCCCGAAAGCTGAGCCCGCGGCCCTAGAAGGCTCAGGAGGAACGGTTTTCCGCGCCCCCAAGATTTGGCACCGATCCTGCAGCGGGCCTCACGGAATCGTCATTGTGAGGTAAGGGGCTCATAGGTATATTCGCCGCCCATTCGGGGACGAGAGGGACCTCCGAGAATGTCGACCGAACTCGTTGACGACTACCGCCCGACGGACGATGAGCCGTTCATGAACGAGCGGCAGCGCGAGTACTTTCGCCGCAAGCTCTCCAAGTGGCGGGAGGAAATCCTGAAGGAAAGCAAGGAAACCCTCCAGCACCTCCAGGACGACAACATCAATCTGCCCGATATCGCCGACCGGGCATCTTCCGAAACCGACCGCGCCATCGAGCTCCGGGCCCGCGACCGCCAGCGGAAACTGATCGCCAAGATCGACGCCGCGCTGAAGCGCATCGACGACGGCTCCTATGGCTTCTGCGAGGAGACGGGCGAGCCGATCACCCTGAAGCGGCTCGACGCGCGGCCGATCGCCACGCTGTCGATCGAGGCCCAGGAGCGGCACGAGCGCCGCGAGCGCGTCTATCGCGACGACTGAGCCGAACAACCGCCGACAGCATCGGCGGGCACAGGATGCGGGCGGGGTTTCGACGCCGCTCTGCGACAAAGCGACTCCCGCGCGTTCGGTCAACGGAACCGAAACAGGAGCTCGCGGATTCCCGGTCGCGCCCGGCTCCCGGGAACGAAGGGAGCCGGGCGCGACCGGCGGCGCCGCCCCCAAATGCTTGGGGAGCGAGGGCGGCGCGGGGAAGCGGGATTTCAGAACGGCAGCAGCACGTCGAGCACCTGCTGGCCGTAGCGCGGCTGCTGGACGTCGGTGATCTGGCCGCGGCCGCCATAGGAGATGCGGGCTTCCGCGATCTTCGAGGACTCGACGGTGTTGTCCGAGCCGATGTCCTGCGGCCGCACGATGCCGGCGACGAGCAATTCGCGGACCTCGAAATTGACGCGGACTTCCTGCCGGCCCTCGATCACGAGATTGCCGTTCGGCAGCACTTGGGTGATGACGGCGGCCACCACCGTCCGGATCACTTCCGACCGGGCGATGCTGCCCGCCCCTCCCGACGCGGTGCTGCTGTTGAGGTTGACTAGCCCGTCCGCCGAGGTGCCCGCGGGCAGGATGCCGCCGAGCGCGGTGCCTATGACGCCGCCCGCGCCCATGCCTTCCGTGCCCGACCGGCTGCGCTCGGTGGCATTGTCCACCGAGGCGCTGTCGGAGATCGTCACGTTCACCGTCAGGATGTCGCCCACCCGCCGCGCCCGCTGGTCGCGGAAAAAGGAGGTCGCGCCCTGCGGCACCAGGGACGGCGAGTTGGTTGGCCGCGGCGGCTCCTGTTCCGGCATCGGCATCTGCACCGGCACGTAGCCCGCCTGGTCGGTCGGGCTGGTGATCGGCGACAGCGCGGGCGCCTGGCCGATCTGGGACAGCCGGTCGGGAATGCCGCAGCCGGCGAGAAGGGCGGCGATGCCGGCCCCGGCGAGAATGCGGGTGAGGGCGCGGGTCATGGACCGGCTCCGGCAAGGGTGAGGGCAGGGGCGGCGGGCGACACGCGGACCACGCCCGCGGAATCGACGACGCCCTGGACGACGCGGCTCGACTGCTCGTTCATCACGCTGACGAGGTCGCCGGCGGCGCCGGAGGCGAGCGCCCGGCCGCGCGCGGTCAGGGTGATGCCGCCGGCCTGGTAGACCAGCAGCACGAGGTCGTTGCGCGCCACGAGCTGCGGCGGGGCGAAATCGGCCGCCATCAGCGCCTGGCCGGGGCCGAGAGCGCGGCCCGCGGCGAGACCGACGAGGCTCGCCGGATCGACCACCGCGGCCTGCGGCGCGAGCCGCCGTGGCAGGCTGGCGATCGTCACGTCGCCGGCGGCGATGACGTCGCCGCGGCCGACGGGTCGTGTCAGCACCGCGAGCGCCACGGTCTCGATGGCCGTGCCTGATACGCGCAAC